>Ga0209640_10000159_pt1 | contig 46836 bp, 43 predicted proteins | sample RifCSP10_1_FD_184018 | JGI IMG/M metagenome (GOLD analysis project Ga0209640, IMG submission 184018) | Soil microbial communities from Rifle, Colorado - Rifle CSP2_sed 10_1 (SPAdes) (version 2) | ecosystem: Environmental > Terrestrial > Deep subsurface > Rock core/Sediment | place: Rifle...
TCGCTCGCGATCTTTTCGAAGAATCGCGAGCGAAGCTCGCTCCCACAGAAGACCGTCGCTTCTCCCACAAAAAAGGTCGCTTCTCCCACAGAAGGCGGTCGCTGCTACGGACTCGCTCCCACAAGGAAGGGCGCTCCTACTATAATCGCCGCGCCGCGGATAGCCTTTGGAGGAGCTCGATGCGCATAGGCGTGCCCCGAGAGATTCATACCGGCGAGAGGCGCGTGGCGACGACGCCTGCGGTCGTCGCCGAGCTCGAGCGCTTGGGCTTCGAGGTGTCCGTCGAGACCGGCGCCGGAGACGGAGCGAGCTTCAGCGACGCTGCGTACGCGCAAGCCGGCGCCGCGATCGCGCCGGATGCGGGAGCGCTCTACGCGGCGAGCGAGATCATTCTCAAAGTGCGCGCGCCCGAGAGGCATCCCGACGGAAGCTACGACGAGGTCGAGCGGCTCGAGGCGGGCCAAGTGCTGATCTCGTTCCTTTGGCCCGGCCAGAACCCGGAGCTCCTGACCCGGCTTGCGGGGAAGCGGGTCACGGCGCTCGCGATAGACAGCATTCCGCGCATTTCGCGCGCGCAAAAGCTCGACGCGTTGAGCTCGATGGCCAACATCGCGGGCTACCGGGCCGTCGTCGAGGCTGCGCAGCATTTCGGGCGGTTTTTTCGCGGCCAAGTCACGGCGGCCGGCAAGATCCCGCCGGCCAAGGTCCTCGTCATCGGCGCCGGCGTCGCCGGCTTGTCGGCGATCGGCACCGCGAAAAGCATGGGCGCGATCGTGCGCGCGTTCGACACGCGGCCCGAGGTCAAAGAGCAGGTCGAAAGCATGGACGCCGAGTTTCTCATGCTCGACTTTGCCGAGGAAGGCGGCGGTGCGGGCGGCTATGCCAAGGTCATGAGCAAGGAATTCATCGCCGCCGAGATGGCGCTGTTCCGCAAGCAAGCCGAGGAAGTCGACATCATCATCACGACGGCGCTCATACCCGGCAAGCCGGCACCGAAGCTCATCACGGCGGAAATGGTGCAAGCGATGAAACCTGGTAGCGTGATCGTCGATCTCGCGGCGGAGCAGAGCGGCAACTGCGCGTTGACGGAGCCGGATCAGCTCGCCGTCAAGCACGGCGTCACAATCATCGGCTACACGGATCTTCCGAGCCGGCTCGCGGCGCAATCGAGCCAGCTCTATGCGACGAATCTGCGGAACTTACTGAGCGACATGTGCCCCGCCAGGGACGGTGCGCTCGTCGTCGACATGAACGACGAAGTCGTGCGCGGCGCGACGGTCATCAAGGACGGAGAGATCACGTGGCCCCCGCCCGCACCGAAGCTCACGGCCGTGCCGCCGGCCGCGAAACCCACCGCGCAGAGCGTCGCGAAGGCCGGCGCGCCCGAACAACGGAAACGGCCCGCATGGGTAGGGCCGCTCGCGATGCTCGGCATCGGTGGCTTGGCGCTCTTCGGCCTTGGGCAATTCGCACCGGCGTCGTTCATGGCGCACTTCACGGTGTTCATTCTCGCCTGCTTCGTCGGCTATATGGTCGTTTGGAACGTCACGCCGGCGCTGCACACGCCGCTCATGAGCGTGACGAATGCGATCTCGAGCATCATCATCATCGGCGCGCTTCTACAGATCAGCTCGCAAGAGACTTTGATCATGGCGTCGGCCGCGTTCGCGGTGCTGATCACGAGTATCAACATTGCCGGCGGTTTCGGCGTCACGCGCCGCATGCTCGCCATGTTCCGGCGGTAGACGAGGGGAAACGATCTTGCCTCATCTTTGGGTAGGAGCGAGCTTTGCTCGCGATTTGAAGATTCGCGAGCGAAGCTCGCTCCTACAAATGGAGAAGCGATGTCTTCGGGTGTAGTCACAGCCGCTTACATCGGCGGCACGATCCTCTTCATCCTCGCGCTAGGCGGCTTGAGCCACCCGGAGACGGCGCGGCGCGGCAACCTTTACGGCATCGTCGGCATGAGCATCGCGTTGCTCGCGACGTTGCTCGGAGTCGTGACCGCGAACTACGCGCTTCTGGTCGGCGCGCTCCTCGTCGGCGGAACGATCGGTTTGCTGCTCGCGCGGCGCGTGCAGATGACGCAAATGCCCGAGCTCGTCGCGATTCTGCACAGCCTCGTCGGGCTGGCGGCGATGCTCGTCGGCTTTGCGAACTTCATGGATCCGATCGTGGAGCTCACGGGTGTCGAGCGGACGATTCACGACATCGAAACCTATCTCGGCATTTTGATCGGCGCCGTGACGTTTTCAGGCTCCGTGATCGCATTCGGCAAGCTGAGCGGCAAGCTGAGCGGCAAACCGCTCGCGCTCCCGGGGAGGCATTGGCTCAATCTGGTCTTGCTGTTGCTCACGCTCTGGCTCGCGGGCGTGTTCGTGGCGGACTCGGCGGCGGGCGAGGGGCTCACGCCGCTTCTCTTCATGAGCGCGATTGCGCTCGTGTTCGGCGTGCACATGGTCATGGCGATCGGCGGCGCCGACATGCCGGTCGTCATTTCGATGCTCAACAGTTACTCGGGTTGGGCCGCATCGGCCACGGGCTTCATGTTGAGCAACGATCTGCTGATCGTGACGGGTGCGTTGGTCGGCTCGAGCGGCGCGATCTTGAGCTACATCATGTGCCGCGCAATGAACCGCAAGTTCCTTTCGGTCATCGCGGGCGGGTTTGGGACGGCAACGGCGGCGTCATCGGCCGCTGCCGCGCCGGACGGCGAGGTGCACGCCATCGATCCCGCGGAGGCCGCGCAAATGCTCCGCGAGGCGAAGGAGGTCATGATCGTGCCGGGCTACGGTATGGCCGTCGCGCAGGCGCAGCACGCCGTGTTCGAGCTCACGAGGACACTCAAAGCCAAGGGCGTTGACGTCCGTTTCGGCATCCACCCCGTCGCCGGCCGTATGCCGGGACACATGAACGTGCTGCTCGCCGAAGCCAACGTTCCGTACGACATCGTGTTCGAGATGGACGAGATCAACCGCGACTTTCCCGACGTCGACGTCTCGATCGTCATCGGCGCCAACGACATCGTGAATCCGTCGGCGCAAGAGGTGCCGGATAGCCCCATCGCTGGCATGCCGGTGCTCGAGGTATGGAAGGGCAAGGCGACGATCGTCTTGAAGCGCAGCATGGCGACGGGGTACGCAGGTGTCGAGAACCCGCTGTTTCACAAAGAAAATACCTACATGCTGTTCGGGGACGCCCGCGAGAGCTTGGGCGCGGTGCTGCGCGAGCTCTAAACCGGCGACGCCCCGTCCGACGAGGCCACGACTCTGATCGGGGCGGCCGGTCGGCGACCGATTTCTTGCGTGGGTGCCGTCTAACGGCCAGAGTCGTGAGACCCAAGCGCGCTTGGTTCGGAGGGGTTGGTTTGCGAGCGATCCGCCCAGTGGGCGTTCTCGTGTTGATGGCGGCAGCGTGGCCGGCGCTCAGCCGCGCCGAGCTGCCGGAGGCTTTCGGGGCCGTCGATGCCAAGGTCGTCTGGGTCGACTTCTGGGCGTCATGGTGCGCTCCCTGCCGGCGCTCGTTTCCATGGATGAACGAGATGCACCGCAAGTACGCGAGCGAGGGCCTCGAGATCATCGGCGTCAACGTGGACAAGGAACGAGGGCTCGCCGATGAGTTCCTCGCGGAAACGCCCGCGGAGTTCAGGCTACATTTCGATCCTACGGGGAGTCTCGCCGAGGCATTCGCTCTGCGGGCGATGCCGAGCTCCTTCGTGCTCGACCGCAACGGCAACATCCTCGCAAGCCACTACGGATTCAAGCTCGCGAATACCGACGAGTACGAGCGCGCGATACGAGAGGCGCTGACCGCCGCTGATGGGGACGCAAGGCAAGCTTCGGAGCAACAGGAGTAGCGGATGACGGCGAAGTATCGTGGATTCACCCTTGCCTTGGTGCTCGGTTCGACGCTGGCTGGATGCTCCGGGCTCGGCGTGCAGCCGTGGGACCGCGACGTGCTCGCACGCGACGACATGCAGCTGGTTGCCGATCCGATCGAGTCGTCGCTCGACGAGCACATCTATTTCAGCAAGGAAGCTTCGAGCGGTGGACAAGGATTCGGCGGAGGCGGCTGCGGATGCAACTGACGAAGAATGCGCGCCGCGGCGCCGCTCGAATGGGCGGCTCATTGGCCGCAGCGACTTGTGCGCTGCTCGGGCCCGGCGCACCGGCAACCGTGATTGCCCAGGAGCTCACGCCGTGGGACATCGATACGGCGTTGCTGTACTACGGCGAGTCCGATGGTCGCGTACGCGACTTCAGCCTCAACGCGATCGCGAGCAAGGAACTTCGAGAGGACAGCTTCTTGAATCTGACGCTCGCCTATGACTCGCTGACGGGCGCATCGCCGAGCGGCGCTATGCCGAGCACCACGCCGCAGACTTTCACGCGGCCGTCGGGTAACGGCAGCTATACCGTCGTTCCCGGCGACACACCGTTGGACGATACGTTCCTGGATACGCGCACGGCGTTGAGCGCGAGCTGGAAGTGGCCGTTGGCGCGGCTCGCCACGGTGGACGTCGGCGCCAGCGTATCGGACGAATACGACTACACTCACACGGGCCTCAATGCGAGCATCGCGCGCGATTTCAATAACCGCAATACGACGCTGTCCTTCGGGCTCGCCGTCGCGAACGACACGAGCGATCCGGTGGGCGGGAGCCCCGTGCCGCTGAGTCTCATGCTCGGCGAAGGCGACTTGAGCAACAAACGCGGTGACCAGTCGAAGGACGTCTTTGATTTCCTCGTGGGCGTCACGCAAGTCTTGAGCCGACATGCGATCGTCCAGGTCAACTACTCGCTGAGCGAGTCCGATGGGTATCTGACGGACCCGTACAAGATTCTCTCGGTCGTCGATCCTGTGACCGGTTTGCCCGCGAGCGGGCCGCCCGGCAGCGGTCTCGACCGCTTCGTCTACGAGAGCCGGCCCGATACGCGTGACAAGCAGAGCCTTTTCGGCCTCTTCAAACGTGATTTCAACGGCGACGTCTTCGACGTCTCGTACCGCTACATGACCGACGATTGGGGCATCGATTCGCACACGATCGATCTGCACTACCGTTGGCAACTCGACGGCGGGAAATATCTCCAGCCCCACCTGCGTTTCTACTCGCAGAATGCGGCGGATTTCTATGAGACGGTGCTGCTCGACGGTCAGCCGCTGCCGCTGTTCGCGTCGGCGGACTACCGGCTCGGCGCGTTCGATGCGGTCACGCTCGGGATCAAGTTCGGCCGGGAAACGCGCCGCGGTGAGCTCTCCTCGCGACTCGAGGTCTATCAGCAGACCGGCGAGCCCAAGCCCGGCTCACGCTTCGGCGCGTTGGCGGGACTCGACCTTTATCCGGATCTCAGTGCCGTCATTGGCCAGGTCAGCTACAAGTTCGGACGCTGACCGAAGTCCTCGAGGAGTCGACGCCCCGTCGTTGACTCCCCGGCCATACGGCTGGCTCGGCTCATTTCAAGCGATGGCGAGCCCGTGCGAGGTGCATTTGGCGGACGCCGACCGCGCGACGGCCGAGCGCGTGCTCGATGTCGTCTGCGCCGAGGCGCGGCGAGTCGAGAGAAAATATAGCCGCTACCTCGAAGATAACATCGTTCATCGCATCAATACGGCGAACGGAGCGCCGGTCGTTGTCGACGACGAGACAGCCGCGTTGCTCACTTACGCCGATCGGTTGTTCGGGCTCAGCGGCGGACGGTTCGACATCTCGTCCGGCGTCTTGCGCAAGGTTTGGCGCTTTGACGGTGGCAGTCGTCTGCCTCGCAGCAGCGCGATCCGCAAGGTCATGAGGCATGTCGGGTGGCAGCGCGCACGTTGGGCCGCACCCGAATTGACGCTCGAGCCCGGCATGGAAATCGATTTCGGCGGGATCGGCAAGGAATACGCGGTGGATCGAGCGGCAGAGTTGGCGCGTGCGATTTGGCCGCGTTGCTTGATCAATTTCGGCGGCGACCTGCTCGCCTCCGGTTCCGGCATCGATGACCGCGGCTGGACCGTCGGCATCGAAGGCCTCACCGCGACCGATGTTCCGGCCGCCCGAATCAAGCTTACGCTCGGCGCGCTCGCGACGAGCGGCGATGCACGCCGCTATCTCTGCAAGCATGGAAAGCGCTACGGGCATATTCTCGATGCGCGGACGGGCTGGCCGGTGGAGCATCCGCCGCGATCGGTCACAGTCGCCGCGCCGACCTGCACGCATGCTGGCATGCTCGCGACATTCGCGATGCTGCACGGCCCCGAGGCGGAGGCGTTTCTCGAGCCCGAGGGCGTCGACTACTGGTGTCTGCGCTGAAACGGGCCTTGCCCAATGGCATAAAGACTGGTAGATTATGCCATATGGCACAACGCATAGCCGCTCCGCTCCCGCGCCCGCTGGCGGCCTTCGGAGCCGCGCAGGTCGATGCCGTCGCGCTGAAGGCATTCTTCAACCTGGCCGGTGAGTGGTCGCTCTCACGCGACGAGCAGATCACGTTGCTCGGCGGGCCGAGCGTGCGCACCTTTTACCGTTGGAAGGCCGGCGACGTTTCGGCGCTGCCGCGCGACACGCTCGAGCGCATCAGCGTGCTGCTCGGGATCTACAAGGCGCTGGAGATCCTCTTGCCGGAGCCTGAGCGTGCGCACGCTTGGGTGAAGCGGGCCAACAAAGCGTTCGGCGGAGCTACGGCGCTGGAGGTCATGCTCAAGGGCCGTGTCGACGATCTCTACAGCGTGCGACGCTATCTAGACGCCTGGCGTGGCTAACGGGCCGCAGCGCCGGAACCTGCGGGGCGCGCGGCAGATTCGCATCATTCCGTCGCGCTTCCCGCCCGTGATGCTGTTCGAGACGTTGGTATCGCCCGATGAGCTCGAGATCGTCTACGCCATCGAGTCGCTCACGAACGATCGCGTGCAAGCGGAAGCCGGCAACCTCTATCTGCTCCCTAAGGAGGAATGGGTCACGGGATCCGGCGCCTCCGTCGTCATGGCGGCGTTCACGCACATCGGACGCATGAGCCGCTTCAGCGACGGCCGTTACGGGGTCTATTACGCGAGCTTCGACGAGGAAACGGCGATCGCAGAGACCGTATTCCACACCGAGCGGCGCCTCCGCGATACCGACGAGCCGCCGATCGAGCTCGATTTGCGAGCGTACGTCGGCCGCGTCGAGAAACCGCTCGAGGACATTCGCGGCAAGAGCTATGCGCACCTGCGCGATCCCGACATTCGCACCTGGAGTGCCTGCCAGCAGTTCGGTTCCGTGCGTCGCGAAGCCGGCGCTTGGGGGCTCGTCTATTTGAGCGCGCGCCGCGCGGGCGGGCAGTGCATCGCGGCATTTCGACCGCGCACCGTGTCGCTGCCGAAGCAAGGCAAGCACTTGCGCTACTCGTGGAACGGCGCTCGCATCGAGCGCGTGATGACGGTTAGTGAGGTTCGCGAGCTCTGAGTCCATGGTGGACCGGAGATTCGACGAGACTCCAGTAAAGCCCGAGCGTCTGCTCGATCGTATCTTCGATCCTGAAGTGTGTCCGAATCCGTTCTCGGGCTGCTTCGCCCATCCGCCGGCGCAGCGCCGGATCTTCGTGGAGCCGCCGAATCGCCGCGTCGATTGCGGCGGCATCGCGCACTGGCACTACGATACCGCTGACCCCGTCTACGACGACCTCCGGGCTGCCGCCGCTGGCGGTGACGATCGGTGCGATACCATAGGCCATCGCCTCGAGCAATGAACGCGCCAGGCCTTCGCGTTTTATCGACGGCAGTACGAATACATCGCAAGCCGCAGTCAGGGACGGCGCGTCCTTACGATAGCCGAGTCGGTGAATACGGTCCGCCAGCGGACTCGCGGCGATTCTCTTCGTGAGCCCGGCCGCATCCATTCCGCCGCCGACCAATAACAAATGCACCTGCCAGTCGCGCGGCAGATCGGCTAACGCATCGACGAGCAGCTCGATCCCCTTGCGCGGCCGGTAGTTCGCGACGCAGGCGACGACGAACGCGTCGTCGGCAATTCCGAGCGCGTTCAAGTTCGCGGGCGCGGCCGTGTACCAATCGAGACTGTGCCCTTTGTATATTCTCACCAGGCGCTGCGCCGGCATGCGCAAGAACGCGGGCCGCATGGACAGAAAATAGTCGCGGACGGCATCGGCGACGCAGACGATCCTGTCGATGCGCGGATTGAGAAAACGCAGCCACGACACCGGGCTGAAAAAGCTCACGTTGCCGACGATACCGCGGTACGCGACGATTCGAATGTCGATCCCGCGCGCCGCGAGCAACCCATTCTGTAGAGCCTTGTTGCTGAAGACGTGCAGGATGTCGTAGCGGCCGCGCTCGAGCTCCTCGCGCAGCCGCCGGATTCCCGACAAGTCGAATCGCTTGCGGATTTCGAGATCGAGCACCGGCACCCCCGCGTCGATCAGCACCGCGCGGCTCTCCGACGATCGTGGGCAAATCACGCCGAGATCGACACCGGCACGCCGCAGACCGACGAAAGTGGCCGTGGTCGGGCGATCAGCATCTTCGGTGATGCAGAGGGCTTTTATGGTCACGCCGACCGCCGCCGTGCGGCGGCTTCCCCGTTTCCGCGCCGCGTTGCCGCGCGCTGGACTCGTACACCGACACTCATCCTATTCGAGCGGACCGAGTAGCGACTCATAGAGATCGATATACTTCTTGCACATGACGTCGGCTGTGAAGTTTTTCGCAAACTCCCGGCCACGAGCGCCGAGCGCGCGACGACGCTCCGGTGCCGCGCGCAGCTCCAGAATCGCCGCCCGCAGCTGGTCGGGCCGCGCGGCGTCTATCAGCATGCCGTTCTCGCCGTGATGCACGATATCGGGCACGCCGCCGACGCGGGTCGCGATGACCGGGAGGCCCCGCTCCATAGCATCGAACAAGATGCTGCCGATACCTTCTCTGTTCGATGGCAGGACGAACACGTCGAACGCGGCCAAGTAGTCGCCGACGTTGTCGACGAAGCCGGTAAACACGACGTTCGCGAGCCCCGCCGCCGCGCGTTTCAGCAGCGCTTCATCGTCGCCTCCGCCGACGAGGATAAACTGAATGTCGGGATGCGAGTGCTGCAACTCCTTCGCGACCTGAATGATGTACTCCTGCCCCTTCTGGGCGTTGTCGAGCGCGCCGACGTGGCCGATGAGCAGCTTGCCCGAGGACGCTTGTCTAATGGCCCCGGCCCGCGCTGCATCGACTGGCAAGCCGCTACTGCCGCTATGGATGACCTGCACGCGGATTTGCGCATCGTAGCGCTTCACGACCTCGGCGACTTGCGGCGCGACGGCAGCGACAGACGCAGCGCGCCGGTACGCCGCATGCGCGAACCAGTGCTCGCCAATCGGGTTGTTGACGCGCCGCGTGACGATGTATGGCGTGCGCGTTAGCAAGGCTCGCAAATAGGCTCCATAGACGCTCCGGCCTTCGTGGACATGCACGAGATCGACGTCGCCGGTCGCCCGCGCGACCGCGATCGGCGAGCCGGAGATCTGCCGCACTTCTACGGTCACGTCGGCTACGCGTTGCCCAAGCGGTTGCCCCCGCCGGGTGACGAGCACTTGTCGCAGATTGCGGCTCGCGAGTCCGCGGATCAACAGTTCTGTCTGACGTTCGCCGCCTCGATATCCGCGGGCGACATTGACATGAGCAATCCTAATTGTCATGCGACTCGGAAGAGTTCAATCCATCGTCGACGATCTATTGGAAGACGGCAGCGTAACACGGCCTCGAAGGCGCGGAGCGTTGCTCGACGGAACGCACTCCCTGCCGCCAATTGCGACACTGCGAGTAACTGCCTAGAGTGCGTGGATTGCGGACGCGCCCAGAGTGTGCGAGGTCGGACGGCAGTGTGTGGCTTCATCGGCGGAACCGAATCGACGTGGCACTATGCTGCCGCATTGGCAGCCATCGCCCACCGCGGTCCCGACGCAAGCCAGCTCCGCCTCGAAGGACCGGTCAGCGTCGGGTTTCGGCGCCTGTCCATCATCGACTTGAGCGCCGCCGCCAACCAGCCGATGCTCGCGGCCGACGGGGCGACATGGGTGGTCTTCAACGGCGAAATCTATGGTTACCAAACAATCCGCGAGATTCTTGAAGCCCGCGGCCGCGTGTTTCACACCGAGTCGGATACCGAGGTTGTGCTGAATGCGTACCTGGAGTGGGGCGACCGGTTCGTCGACCGAATCGACGGCATGTTTGCGATCGTCCTCTGGGATGCGCGGCTGCAGCAGCTCAAGCTCTATCGCGATCGTCCCGGCATCAAGCCACTATACTATTTCTACGACGGCCGGCGGTTTGCGTTCGGTTCCGAGCTCAAAGCGCTCGAGATCGCCTGCGCGGACGAGCATCTTCAAGTCGACACGACCGCCTTGTACGATTTCCTCGGATATAGATACGTACCGGCGCCGAAGACACTGTATCGGAATTGCTTCAAGCTGCCTCCGGCACAGTGGCTCGTCTTCACGCCCACTACGGGTACACTCGAAGGGCCGCGACCCTACTGGTCGCTGCCGGTACCCGATGAACCGCGCCGGCCGGCGCTGGATACGTGCTGCGAAGAGCTGCGCGCATTGATCGCGGCATCGGTCGGCGAGCAAATGGTTGCCGACGTGCCGTTAGGCTTTTTTCTCTCCGGCGGCGTCGACTCGAGTGTCGTTGTGGCCGCCGCGTCGTTGTGCGGTCGAAAAATTTCGACGTTCTCGATCGGGTTTGATTCCGATGCGGTTTCGGAGACGCCGTTCGCGCGGGAGGTCGCAGCATCGTTCGGCACCGATCACCACGAGCGGATCCTCTCGCAGGCACACGCGCAAGAGCTGCTGCCGAAACTCAAAACCTGGTTCGATGAGCCGTTCGCCGACGAGTCGGCGCTGCCGACGTACCTCGTGTCGGCCGCCGCGCGGGAGAATGTCAAAGTAGTGCTCACCGGCGACGGCGGCGACGAGGTATTCGGCGGTTATCGCACCTACCCGCGGTTTGCGCGTTATGCGGGCCTCCCGTCTTGGCCGAGCTTCATGGAGAGCGCGACGGTCGCCCTGCGCAAGCCCTTTTCGCGGCGTCATCCGGTCGCGCGCCTGCTGACGCTGTTCGAGACCGCGTTCAGCAACGGTCCGAACCTCTGGGCGAAGATCATGGGAGGCATGTCGCGACCGGCCAAACGCGACTATCGCGGCGAGCTCGGCATCCCGCGCGACTACGACGATTGGTGGCACTATCGGCAGTTCTGGCGCGACGATCTGCCGTTGCGTACGCGGTTGCAGTTCGTCGACTTTCACACGTTCATGCCGGGCTTGGTGCTCACCAAAGTCGATCGCACCAGCATGGCCGTCTCGCTCGAAGCGCGTGTGCCGCTGCTTGCCCGGAGCATCATCGAATTCTCGTTCTCGCTGGCCGAGGAGCTGCGTTACCACGGCGGCGAGCTCAAAGGCTTGCTGCGGCACGCCTACCGCGGCATTCTACCGGACCATATTCTCGACCGGCGGAAGAAGGGCTTCGGGATTCCTCGTTACTACTTCAAGGACCTCGACGGCGGTAAGGCTATTCAGGAGCACGTGCTGCAGAGTCTGTTCTTATCGGCATAGTGGGCGCCGAGCCGTCGGGGGAAACGCAATCCACTCATGAGCTTTCAAGAACTCGCAAATTGGCTCAACCGCCGTCTGTACCGGCGCAAGCACCGCGCGATCCTCAAGAAATGGTATGCCGACGGCGGCGACCATCGTTTTCGCTTCGACTATCCGTTGGATAGACAGTCTCTCGTGTTGGATTTGGGCGGCTACGAGGGCCAGTGGGCGAACGATCTCTATTCGCGCTACAAGTGCCGAATAATGGTCTTCGAGCCGGTCCGCAGCTTTGCCGACAATATTTGCGCGCGCTTCCGGAATAACCGCGATATTGAGGTCCTCCAATACGGCCTGGGCGCGACGTCGCGAACTGAGATGATTCGCGTTTGCGGAGCGAGCAGCTCGACCTACAAGCACCGCGGAACGCCCGAAGAAATCCGGATCGTCGACGCCGCGAAGTGGTTTAATGACCGCCGCATCCAATCGGTGCAATTGATGAAAATCAACATCGAGGGCGGCGAGTTCGAGTTGCTCGAACGACTGATCGAGACCGGACTCGTTGCCACCGTAGACCACGTCCAGGTGCAGTTTCACAACTTTTCCGTGGGCGCGAGGCGTCGCATGGAGTCCATCCAAGCGGGTCTTCGGCTGACGCATACACCGACTTATCAGTACGAGTTCGTTTGGGAGAACTGGGTTAGGGGAACCGACAGTGCCGGCTGAAGGACCGACGCAACGCGCTCTGATTACGGGCATTACCGGGCAAGACGGCGCCTATCTCGCCGAGTTGCTGCTCCAGAAAGGCTACGAGGTCCACGGTATCAAACGGCGCGCCTCGCTGTTCAATACCGATCGGATCGACCATTTGTATCGTGATCCGCACGAGACCGATCGCCGCATGATTCTCCACTACGGTGACCTCACGGATGCGACCAACCTTATTCGCATCGTTCAAGAAGTTCAGCCGCACGAGATCTATAACTTGGCGGCGCAGAGCCACGTAGCCGTATCGTTCGAGACTGCCGAGTACACGGCCAATGCCGACGCCCTCGGTACGTTGCGGCTGCTTGAAGCCGTGCGAATTTGCGGGCTTGCCGGGAGCGCGCGGTTTTATCAAGCGTCGAGCTCCGAAATGTTCGGCAAGGTCACCGAGACCCCGCAACGCGAAACCACGCCGTTTTACCCGCGTTCCCCGTACGCGGCAGCGAAGGTCTATGCCTATTGGATTACCGTGAACTATCGCGAGGCTTACGGCCTATTCGCCTGCAACGGGATACTGTTCAACCACGAGTCGCCGATCCGCGGCGAGACGTTCGTCACGCGCAAGATCACGCGCGGCCTGGCGCGGATCAAAGTAGGCCTCACCGACTGTCTGTACCTCGGCAATCTCGACGCGCTGCGCGATTGGGGACACGCGAAAGACCACGTGCGCGCCCAGTGGCTGATGTTGCAGCAGGCCGAACCCGAGGACTACGTGATCGCAACCGGGCGGCAAAATTCGGTTCGATCGTTCGTGACCCTCGCCGCAAAGTTGCTCGACATCGACCTCGGTTGGCGCGGCAAAGGGCTCGACGAGCACGCGATCGACGAGGCCACCGGCAAGACCATCGTCCGCGTCGACCCACGGTACCTTCGCCCGACCGAAGTCGATACGCTGCTCGGCGACGCGTCGAAAGCGCGCCGGCAACTCGGTTGGACGCCGGAGATCGGCTTCGAGGACTTGGTTCGGGAAATGGTCGATGCCGATCGCCGGCTCGCTGAACGCGACGCGCTGGTCGCACGTCAAGGATTCCCAGTCCACAGACATCACGAATGAACAAGGACGCAGCGATATTCGTGGCCGGCCAGAGCGGCCTGGTAGGCACCGCGATTCGGCGCGCCCTCGAAGCGCGCGGCTTCAGCAACTTACTCGATGCCCCACGGGCTGCGCTCGACCTGCGCGACCAGGTGGCCGTCGAGCGGTTCTTCTCCGCGCGCCGCCCCGATTACGTTTTCATGGCGGCGGCCAAGGTCGGCGGAATCGTCGCCAACGACGCCTATCCGGCCGACTTCATTCGCGACAATCTGCAGATTCAAACGAACGTCATCGATGCCGCTCACCGCTACGGAGTGCGCAAGTTCTGCTTCTTCGGATCGAGTTGCATCTATCCGCGGTTCGCAGCGCAGCCTCTCAAAGAAGACTCGCTGTTGACCGGCCCGCTGGAACCGACCAATCAGTGGTATGCCGTTGCGAAGATTGCCGGGATTAAGATGTGTCAGGCCTACGCGAAACAGCACGGCTTCAACGCGATCTCCGTCATGCCAGCGAATCTCTACGGTCCCGGCGACAACTTCAACCTGCAAACTTCACACGTGTTGCCGGCCTTGTTACGCAAGTTCCACGCTGCGAAAGAAGCGCGCGCGCCCACCGTCACGGTCTGGGGGTCCGGCACACCGCGGCGCGAGCTCCTCTATGTCGACGACTTGGCGGATGCCGTGTGTTTTCTGATGGAGACCTACGAATCCCCGGAAATCATCAACGTCGGCGTTGGCGAGGACATTACGATTGCGGAGCTCGCCGCCCTAATCGGCCGGATCGTCGGCTTCGACGGCGAGATGGTGTTTGATCTCACGAAACCCGACGGTACCCCGCGCAAGCTCCTCGACGTCACGAAGGCCGCGCAGCTCGGCTGGCGACCGCGCACCGCATTGGCGGACGGCATACGCACGACGTACGCTTGGTATGTCGCCAACCGGAGCGTGCCCAAGGACTGAAACGGAGCCGATGCGCGACAAGCCGATCAAAGATGCAATGACCCGATTCGCCGGGCGTCTCGGGCTGCACCTGGCGGCGCGAACGCGCTTCACCGCAGTCGACGGACTAATCTCCGCCCTACGGCCGCTCGACAGCGGTGTGGAATTGATTCGGCTCGGCCCGGACGGCGACGGCGGCTACCTCGTGCCGGACGACCTCAAGGGGATCGACTACGCATTCTCGCCCGGCGTGTCGACCGAATCCGGCTTCGACGCCGCGTTGGCCGACCGAGGCATGCAGGTGCTGCTCGCGGACTTTTCGGTCGATCGGCCGGCGCAATCGCACCCGAGCTTCGTCTTCGACAAGAAGTTCGTAGGTTGTCTCACGAACGACACCTTCATGACGCTAGACGAGTGGAAGAACCGCCACATACCCGCGTATACGGGTGACTTGCTCCTGCAGATGGATATCGAAGGCGCCGAGTTCGAGTCGCTGCTCGGCGCGTCGCCCGCGTTACTCGCTCAATTCAGGATCATGGTGATCGAATTTCACTACTTGCAGGATCTCTGGAATCGACCATTCTTCGAGCTCGCGTCACGCGTATTTCGCAAGATTCTGCAGACCCACAGCGTCGTGCACATTCACCCCAACAACTGCTGCGGCTCCGTAAAGAGCCGCGGGCTGGCAATCCCGCGCGTCGCGGAGTTCACGTTCTACAGACACGACCGGCTGCGCGGGCAATTGCAGGCCCGGACTTTTCCCCACCCGCTCGACTGCGACAATACACGCAAACCGACGTTAGTGTTGCCGGAGTGTTGGTATCGTTGAACACCGTCAAAAGACGGCAACCTCGGCGGTCGCGCCGCCGAGCCACCAGGCGGCCTCGCTGAACGTGCTCAAATAACTCGCAAACACTCGATGCGTCCGCGATAACAAGAGCATGTCGATGAGATCCTCCGTGATCCCTTCGGGCGCCCGCCAACTGTCGGAGCGCGCGGTCTGCCGCGGAAATCGCAGGACTCGACTCTCGCCATATTGACACTGCAACTGCGCCACGATGTCGTCACTGTCGCTGACCACGAAGAACCGGTCGCCGGGTCCGGCACCGTCGAGCAGGCGAGACAAGCGCCGCACGGCAGGTTTGTGGTACTTCCGGTAGCGGCGCGGATCGTCGCGCCAAGTACGCACTTGCACGCCGATGACCCGGTCGTCCAGATGGACCCTCGCCCAATCGTCGACGCGTTTAGCAATCTCGGGACGCACCGCTATTCGCTGGAACAGCGGACCGTAGACCGCGCGGAAGTACTCCGGTATGCGCCCGTATTCCAGATCGATATGCCGAGCGTCGCGGCGACTCGAGCGTCGCGAGTGCGACTTCGGGAAAAGCATGTATCGATATCGATCCGAGGGTCGCCCCGTTGCGTTCCACCACGCCTTCCCGAGGCCTCGAATCAGGGGGTGAGCGCCCGCGCCGACGGTGGCAAACCCGGCCGGCAGGTGCCGCTCGTCTTCCGGCAACACCACGAGCCGCCAGGACGCGTAAACAGACGCGCCGGGCGGCACCCGATCCACGGCACAATCGTTGCTGAACAGTTCGCTGAAGCTCGCCGGCATGTTCTTGTTCACTGCCCAGAGCACGCGGACATCCGCACCGAGGCGCATCGCCGACACCCATGACTTGAGTCGGTTGCCAAGACCCGCTGTTTCTCTGGAGACTACGGTCGGCGGCTTTGTGTTGGAGCTCATTTCTAACCCGTACGATCGGCGATCGCCAGGGATTCTACACGCGCATACGCGCCGACCCGGTCAAGCTCTCCCCTCGCGTTGTGATTGCGAAGGATTCCCCCCGCCTCTTCGTCTAGAGTGAAGTGCGAACCCATGTAATAAGCTTGGTCCGGTCCTTAGCGCGACGGGCGACTAGTCGAGCCTGCCTCGACCCGCTCGGCGTCGACTACGTCTTCTTCGACGCGATCGCGGGCGACCAGGGCCGCGAGTCATTCGGAGCGTACGACGACGCGAAGTATCTGATCAACACGGGACGGCGGCCTATTCCAGGCGAAATCGGCTGTCATGCGAGTCATCTGGCACTATGGAAGTTGTGTGCTTCGCAAAAAAACCCGCTGGTAATTATGGAGGATGACGCCGAACCAGAACGCAATTTCGTCGCTGCCTTGGCCGCGACCGAGTACCTGGTCCAGCGGTACGGATTCGTCCGCCTGCAGAGCGACGGACCGAATCGTCAGTGCCCCAAGAAGCTGATAGCTATCGCCGGTGAGTTTTCTCTCTACTACTACGAGAAGTACCCTTACGGCGCGATGTGCTATGCGCTGAGCCCGAGCGCGGCACGAGCACTCGTCGCTGCGAGCGGAACGCTAACGGGACCCGTCGATTTGTTCATCAGACGATTTTGGAAGCACGGCCAGCCGCTCTATGGCCTATCGCCCCACGCTGTCAAAGCCGGGCCGCATTCGGCGCAGTCGACAATTCCCGGCCGGGCCAAAGACAAGACGCCGGCTGGACTCAGAATCCGCCGGCTGCTGCACAAGGCCAAATCCGCCTTGGACCGAGCCTCGTTCAACAAGAGGTACCTGTCCGAACGTTCCGCCGGCGATGTGGCAGTCGGCCCAGCCGTAGGATCCCGGCAATTCGTCGACATGCCGCGCATGCGCCGATCTTGACCGCGTCATCGTCGCGACGAGCGTCGAATCCGCACTTTGACGGCGCATCATGCGCACGTGACGCGCTATATCTATAGCCATCCCGAAAGCTTTAAACTTAGAAGAATTCGCTCTACGATTTGCAGCACAGATGAATCGGTCCTTCGACGAGTCGACGCCGCTCTTGCAAGGGGCGCCGCGGTCCCTCCCGCTCGGGGCCCAGACGTTTTCGAAAAGCCCGACGCTATTGGCACCCTTGTTTGCGGTGTGTTGACCCATGCCCGTCACGCGATTGAGTTTAGGTACGGCGCAGCTCGGCATGGTCTACGGGATTGCCGGGCCGGGAACTTCCCCGACCGAACGGCACGCGACGAGCATGTTGCATGCTGCGTACGATCTCGGCATCGCCTCGATCGATACGGCGCCCGATTACGGGCTCGCCGAGCAACGCGTGGGCGCGTTCTTGCGCGACCAGAATCTCCACGAGGAAATGGCGATCTGTACCAAGCTGCCGTCGCTTGCCAAGATCGAGACGGCGCGCATCGAGCAACAGGTCGAAGACGGCCTAACTGCGTCGTTGCGTCGCTTACGTGCCGACGTCGTGGATACTTATCTCATCCATGACTCCGCCGATCTGACCCGTCACGGTCGCGCGCTCATCGACGCGCTTTGCCATCAACGCGACAAAGGCCGGGCCTTGAGCATCGGCGTTTCCGTATACGGCCCCGACGAGCTCGCGTTGTTGGACGAGTACCCCGAGCTCGGTGTCGCGCAACACCCGTTCAATCTGTTGGATCGGCGCCTCCTGGCGGCAGGTTGGCCCGAGCGCCTCGCCGCAAGCGGCACACGTCTGCACGTCCGGAGCGCTTTATTGCAAGGCCTGCTCGCAATGTCGCCGGAAGCCGTTTCCGCGGGACTCGCCGCGGCACGTCCGCTCCTCGTCGCGCTCGGCGACATGCTCGGGCGTTTCGGCTTGACGCCCGCGACTGCGGCGCTGCCCTATGCGTTTTCGATCGATCCCGACTGCATCGTCGTCGGGGCCGACACGATCGAGCATCTCGAGGGGCTCGTCGCGTCCGCGAGCACCGTGCTGCCCGAGGAGCTCTTCGCCGCGCTCGAGCGCGAGGTGGCCGCCGTGCCCCACACGATCATCGACCCCCGCACCTGGCCCTCGGCGTGATTCTCGCGATCGCCCCTCTTCTGTAGGAGCGAGCTTCGCTCGCGATTTCTTGAAGAGTCGCGAGCGAAGCTCGCTCCTACATTACAAAACCGCGCGGTGAGCGGTTTGCACGGCATCGATGACGCGATCGGCGTCCGCGTCCGTGAGCGCGGGATAAAGCGGCAGCGAGACGGCGCGCGCGGCAAAATCTTCGGCGACCGGGCAAGTCCCGGCGCGGTAGCCGTTCGCATCGCTTTGCGCGAGTCCCGCGAGCACCTTGAGCGTGTCGTTGGCGGCGTCGGCGCCGCCCAAAGTGACGGCGATGCGTCGCATCGGGTGCCTACGCGGTGCAAGCTTCGCGCGGCGCACGCGAAATTCGCGCCGTACGAGAGCGTACTCCGGGCCGATCAGGCGCTCGCGGGGCGCTCGATGGCGAGCGCCGCTTGATATGCGTAGTCGAAATGATAGCCATCGACGACCACGAATGCGCCGCTCGGAACCGCAGCGAGCGTCGTGCGCAAATCGCGCTTGTCGGGATGACTCGCCGGGAGCGGCGTGTGGCTGATACCTTCGCGCGCGAGCCGCTCTTCGAGCTCTTCGGCGTAGCGCCCGAGGAACGTCGCAGGACGCCCAATGTCGCGCCAATGCTGCGCGAGCGCGAGACAGCGCGTGAAATGTCCGAGGCCCGTGTGCGGCAACGCATCGACGCGAAAGTAGAGCCGCTCGCTCGGCGCGACCATCAGATCTCTCGCGTCAGCACCGACGTGACGTAACCGACGTCGAGCGGAATGTGCGCGTTCAAGTTCAAGTTCGCCATCGACGGCACGACGGGGAAGATGTTGCTGCCGGAGGGAATCAGCGCCGTAGCCGTTGAAATGCAACGTGCGCGTCTTGAAGTCGTAGACTTCAACGCGGTGCGCGGCCTCGAGGATACCGAGCGCACGCAGGCTGTCGAGCCATGTATCGCGCCAATGGTCGGGGTCGAGAGAACGCTCTTCCGCGACGGGGAACGAAAACTCGATCTGCATGAGCGCGTCCTCGCTGCCGCGAAACGCCCCGGGAAAATAGACGCGATTGATCGGATGCGCCGGGTTGCCGACCAATATCTCGTGGTACTCCGTGCGCGCGGGGCGATCGAGCCTGAAGCTGCCGAGCGCAATTCGGTCGGTTGACGGATTCTGACACGGCAGCTTGAGCAGACGGCAAAGCTCGGGCCACGAGCCGGCCCAGAAGTAACGCTGCCCCTTAAGACGGCGCCCGCCGCCCTGCACGCAAGCGATGCTTTGGCCCGTTGCATCGAGCGCGATCTCGGCAGGCGGTCGCCGATGTCGTCGATCAAGTCGTCGCCGGGCAGCAGGCGGCGCAGAGGCGGAGGCAGTGCGCGCGGCTCGGACGCGTAGGGCACGATGAAGTCGCGCAACACGATGGCGCGACGCAAGCGCGTGCGATGCACACCGGCGCAGACTCGTCCGAACAAGCGCGTCGCGAGCGGCGAACGCATCTCGTCGAGCACGTGCATGCCGTAGTCGAACCATGTGCCGTCCGGGGCCTTGAACGAGCCGTCACCCGAGCCGACGTCGGGCGCGCGGTCGACGAGCGCCGCGCGATAGCCGAGCGTCGAGAGCACGTAAGTAGCGACCAGTCCGCGCGTGCCGGCGCCGATCACGATGGCGTCGAAGTCTTCGAATTCAGCCATATCGACCTTTCAGCGGGTCATCGGGAGGGTTCTGCGACGACGAGCTCGTAACGTGTTGCGCCGATGCCGTCGACCGTCTCCGTGGAACGGCGCGCGAAGCCGGCGCGCTCGAACACAACGCGGCTCTTGATGTTGTCGTCGCGGATGCGGGCGACCAATTTGCGTAAGCCCGCCGCCGCCGCCTGCTTGCAGAGCGCGTCGAGCACGCGCGCCGCGTGCCCCCGGCCGCGGTGATCGGCGGCGAGCGTCAATCCGACTTCCGCGGTTTCGCCGTCAATGGGATCGAGGCGCGCGAGGCCGATCGCGATCGCATTCGACTCGGCGATGTACAGCGTGCGGGCGCCGCGCAGCGAATCGTCATACCAGCGGCGATGCACGTCCGGTGGGATCGTTTCGCTACGAAACGACGCCGCGCGCGTGACGGGATCGTTGGCCCACGCGAGCACGCGCTCGCAGTCGTCGGGAAGGGCGCGGCGCAAGCGAATCTCGACCTCGCTCATGACCGGCCGAGATCGTCGGGCTGCAGAGCCGTCTCGGCCGCGATGTCGCGGCTCGCGCGGCACTCGAGCACCTCGCCGAGACGGTCCGGCGCGAGCCCCGCGGCGAGCTTGCCGTGGCGCAGAACGTCGACGTTGTCGCGCGTGAACTTGTCGCCTTTGCGAATCGCGCGCGTCGCGAAGACGCTGCGCCGCGCGAAATTCTTTAGCTCCTGCTCGACGGGATGCACGGATTTTTCGCCGCTGCCGAGCACGGCTTCCACGCGCCGCACGGACTGTACGAGCCGTGCGAGCTCGTCGGGCTCGACGGCGAACGCATGATCCGGTCCGGGCAGGCGGTTGCTCAGCGTGAAATGCTTTTCGATGGCGACGGCGCCGAGCGCGGTCGCGGCCATCGGCGCCGCCGTCGGGTCGCGTGTGTGATCGGAGAGGCCCGTAAGGACGTCGAGCGCCTCCGCGAGCGTCTGCACGGCACGCACATTTGCGGCGTCGGGCGGCGCGGGATATGCAGCCGTGCACTGCATGACGACGAGGTCGTCGCAGCCGAGCTGCCCGAGCGCGCCGACCGCGGCGCGCGTTTCGACGAGCGTCGACGCGCCCGTCGACAGGAAGACGGGCTTGCGCGTGCGCGCTACGGCCGCGAGCAGCGGCGTGTGCGTGAGCTCGTACGAGGCGATCTTGTAGGCGTCGACGTACGGCAGCAGGAGATCGACGGCCTCTTCGTGAAACGGCGAGGAGAGGAAAGCCAAGCCGCGCGTGTGTGCCAGATCGCGAAGCTCCGGGAGCCAGGCGGCGGGCATTTCCATCGCTTCGATGACGTCGTAGATAGGCCGCTCGTCGCCCAAGTAGTCGCTGGTTCCGGCGCTGCGTGAGTAGAGGCGCCGGGCGGCGAAGGTCTGGAATTTGACGGCATCGGCGCCCGCGTCGGCCGCAACTTCGACGAGCCGGCGCGCAGTGGCGAGATCGTGGTTGTGATTGCTGCCGGCTTCCGCGATCACGAACACGGGGTGTCCCGGGCCGACCGTCTTCGTGTCGATGGCTATCGGCTTTGCGGGCATGGCGGGCATTCTACCGAGAATGCCCGGGCTCAAGGTAAACTCGGCGTTCAAGATGGCAACCGCCGTCGACTTTGAAGCAGGGGGAAACATGAAGAAGCTCATCGGCTTGATCGGGTTGGTGGTATTGGGATTACCGGCATTCGCGGCGCTTCCGGTGCTGCCGGCCGAGGATCAACAAGCTTTGTTGGCGAGCGACGACCCGGCGCTTGCGGCGAACAAGAAGCTCGCGTACGACTTTTTCCGCATCGTGCTGCGCGGCCGTCACCTCGACCGCGCCGCGGAGTTCATGCACGAAAGCTACATGCAGCACAATCCGAATGCCGACACGGGTCTCGCGGGTTTCCTCGAGTACTTCGAGCGGCTCCCGGGGCCAAACCCGATTCCCGACGAATTGCCGGGCTTGGTCGCGGTACAGGCGGAGGGGGACTACGTGACGCTGTCGTTCGTGCGCGAATACGACGACTCGAACAATCCGGGTCAGAAATACACGACGACGTGGTTCGACATGTTCCGTTTCGACAACGGCAAGATCGCCGAGCACTGGGACAGCGCTCTCATGGCGCCCCGCGCCCCGTAGCAGCGGCGTCCCGCCGCGATTCTTCGAGTGGGGCGGCCTCCGGCCGCGATTTTGCAATCGTAACCCGCTGTAGGAGCGAGCTTCGCTCGCGATTCTTGCAAGAGTCGCGAGCGGAGCTCGCTCCTACGTGGCATTCGCGGGTTAAAATCGCGCTCGTGAACAGGATTCTCCTTACCTGCATTTGTGGCGCTGCGGCAATTTTCGTTGCAGCGTGCCAGCGGTCACCCGAGGAGTTGGCCGCGACGCATGCGGCAACGATCAACCGTTACTGTCTCGATTGCCATAACGAGATCGATCGCGAGTCGGATCTCGTCCTCGAGGATCGGAATTTGGTCGATCTCGGGGCCGACGCGGAAACCTGGGAGAAGGTCGTTCGCAAGCTCCGCGGAGGGCTCATGCCCCCGCCGGGCGGGCCGAGGCCGGATGGCGAGACGGTCGACGAGCTCGTGACTTACCTCGAGACATCCCTGGATGCGGCCGCGGCGAGCCAGGCACCTTTGCCGCGTGCGCCGATTCATCGCCTGAACCGAACCGAGTACGGCAATGCGATCCGCGATCTGCTCGCGCTTGAGATCGACGTCGCGGAGCTCTTGCCGGCCGACGACGAAGGCTACGGCTTCGACAACATCGCCGACATCCTGCGCGTGTCGCCGTCGCTGCTCGAGCAGTACTTGGGCACGTCCGCGAAGATCGCGAGCCTCGCGATCGGCGACCCCGATACGCCCGTCGTGAGCCATCTCTTTCGCGCGCCGCCCGATCTCGCGCAGAGCCAACACATCGAGGGGCTGCCGCTCGGAACGCGCGGCGGCCTGCTCGCCACGCACTTCTTTCCGCTCGATGCGCATTACGATTTCAGCGTATTCCTCGAGCGCAACATCGTCGGCTACATGACCGGGCTCGAGTGGCCGCACGAGCTCGAGATCACGATCGACGGCGCCCGCGTCTTCGCGGCGGAAGTCGGCGGGGAAGCCGACAATCTCATGTCGGACACGAATTTCGCCGCGGCCGCGGATACGATCGACGCGCGTTTACGCGCGCGGCTCTTCGTCGCAGCGGGCCCCCACGAGGTCGGCGTGACCTTCGTGCAGCGCAATTCCGCCGAGACCCACGAGCCGCTCGAGCTGCACACACGCAACCTCGACTTGCAGGACATGAACGGCCTGCCGACCGTCGACTATCTCAACGTCACTGGGCCGTACGACGCTTCGGGCCCGGGCGAGACGCCGAGCCGCGCCGCGATCTTGAGCTGTCGCCCCGCGAGCGAGGCCGACGAGCTGCCTTGTGCCGAGGAGATTCTGACGCGCCTCGCGCGGCGGGCGTACCGGCGCCCCGTCAGCGAGAACGAGCTCAGCGTGCTGCTCGATTTTTACGCATCGGGGCGGCAGCGCGGCACGTTCGAGACCGGCATCCAGGCGGCGCTGCGCGTTGTCCTGACGAGCCCGCAATTCCTATTTCGCAACGAGCCCGATCCCGAAGGACTCGCGCCGGGCACGGTTTATCCCGTCGATGATTTCGCGCTCGCGTCGCGCTTGTCGTTCTTTGTTTGGAGCACGTTGCCCGACGACGAATTGCTCGAGCTCGCGGAGCAGCGGCGTTTGGGCGATGCCACGGTGTACGAAGCGCAGGTGCGGCGCATGCTCGCGGATCCTCGCGCGGCGGCGCTCATCGACAACTTCGCCGGACAGTGGCTCTTTTTGCGCAACTTGCAGAGCGCCCGGCCGGATGTCGCCACGTTTCCGAATTTCGACGAAAACCTGCGTCGCGCCATGCGCCGCGAGACGGAGCTCTTTTTCGAGAGCATCGTGACGGAGGACCGGAGCATCACGGATCTGCTCGATGCCGACTACACGTTTCTCAACGAGCGGCTCGCGCGCCACTATGGCGTTCCCGGCATCTATGGCAGCCACTTCCGTCGCGTCACGCTGACCGACGAGAACCGCCGCGGCTTGCTCGGCCACGGCAGCATCCTGACGATCACGTCGTATCCGAACCGCACGTCGCCCGTGCTGCGCGGCAAGTGGATCATGGAAAACGTGCTCGGGACGCCGCCGCCGCCGCCGCTGCCGAACGTGCCGTCGCTCGAGGAGAATGCCCCGGGGGCCGCGGCGAAATCGGTCCGCGAGCGCCTTGCGGGCCACCGCTCGAATCCGGTTTGCGCGACGTGTCACGACGTCATGGATCCGCTCGGGCTCGCGCTCGAGAATTTCGACGCCGTTGGACGCTGGCGAACGCGCGAGCCCGGCGGCGTCATCGATGCGTCGGGCCAGCTCGCCGACGGTACGCCCGTCGACGGTGTCAAGTCATTGCGCGACGCGCTCGTGGGTAGCGAGGACCAGTTCGTCCAGGCCACGGTCGAGAAGCTCTTGACCTATGCGCTCGGCCGCGGTCTCGAGTACACGGACATGCCGACGGTGCGCTCGATCGCGCAGCAAGCCGAGCCCGACGACTACCGTTTCTCGTCGCTGATCTTGGGAATAGTGAACAGCCGGCCCTTCCGCATGCGCATGGTGCAGCCCGAGCCCGAGCCGGAAGCGACCACCACCGCCGCGGCGGCTCGATGAGCAAACGTCAAGCGGCGCCGTTCCGCGCCGATCACGTCGGGAGCCTGCTCCGGCCTGCGAGCTTGCTCGCGATGCGTAAGCAAGCCGCCGAGGGCGCGGTCAGCGGAGAAGCGCTGCGGGCGCACGAGGAGCAATGCATCGCGCGCGTCGTGCGCATGCAGGAATCCTTAGGGTTAGAGGCGATCACGGACGGCGAGTATCGCCGCGAGAGCTTCCACGGGGACTTTATCGGTCGGCTCAACGGCGTCGAGTTCAAGCTGTTCAATCCTTCGGGGCGCGGGCCGGGCGTGGGGCCGTTCGTCGCCGTCGTCTCCGCAAAGATGACGCTGCCCCCCGGGGGCATCGAGACCGAGAATTTCACGTTTCTCAAATCCCAAACGACGCACACGCCCAAGCAAACGATACCTTCGCCGACGATGACGCATTTTCGCGGCGGCCGCGAAGCGATCTCGAAGACCGCGTATCCCGACATGACGATGTTCTTTGCCGATCTCGCACGTGTGTATCGCGAAGAGATCGCGTGTCTCGCGCAGGCGGGCTGCCGCTACCTGCAACTCGACGATACGAATCTCGCGTACCTGTGCGATGACACGATGCGCACCAAGGTGCGCGAGCGCGGCGAGGACGTCGAGCGGCTCCCCCACGACTATGCCGAGCTCATCAACGCCTCGATACGCGATCGTCCGGAGGACATGGCCGTCTGCGTGCATCTGTGCCGCGGCAACGCGCGCAGCCGGTGGTTCGCGACCGGAGGATACGAGCCCGTGGCCGAGACGATCTTCAACGAGCTCGACGTCGACGGATTCTTTCTCGAATACGACGACGAGCGCTCCGGGGACTTCGCGCCGTTGCGCTTCGTGCCGAAGGGCAAGGCGATCGTGCTCGGGCTCGTCACGTCGAAACGCGGCGCGCTCGAGGATCCGGATCTCGTCAAGCGCCGCGTCGAAGAGGCGTCCCACTACATCGACATCGAGCAGCTATGTCTGTCGCCGCAGTGTGGGTTCGCGAGCGCGGCCGAAGGCAACCTGTTGACCGAGGACGAGCAGAACAGGAAGCTCGCTTTGATCGTCGAGCTCGCAGAGGAAATCTGGGGCTGACGGCGCGCGAGCCGCGCTCGAACTTCGTGCTGTTAGTATGGAAAACCGCGGGGAGTTGTGAAGAATGACGAAACGCTCACTGAGGACTCATCTTAAGGCATTGCGTCGCGAGCTTGCGGACGCCGACACGCTCGACCGCGATATGCGTGCAGAGCTTGCTGCGGTTGCAGACCAGATCGATGTAGTCCTCGCCGCGCGAGAGCCGGACTACGGAGCATTGCAGGCGCGCCTCGAGACGACGGCGTTCAAGTTCGAGGCCGAGCACCCACGGTTTGCCGGCATCTTGAGCGACATCATGGATGTATTGTCCAAGCTCGGCATCTAATGTGCTCGTTGAGTCCGCTCCGAACGTCGTCCGCTACGGGACCGGGACAGATGCCGTTCGCCTCGGAGCCGGGCGCTATAATTGAACAAATTCGACGGTCTCGATCGACGCTTCGCGCTAAAGGAACGTGACTCGTGAATACGTCCGACATCGTCGCTGCGGCGGTGACGTTGTTCTTCGTCATGGACCCGCTTGGCAACATCCCGCTATTCAATGCGCTGCTGTCGCGTTTCGACCCGCGGCGACGCGCGATCATCGTCGCACGAGAGCTCGTGTTCGCGCTCGTCATCCTGCTCGTGTTTCTGTTCACGGGAAACGCGATGCTCACGTTCTTGAACTTGAGCCAGCAGTCGCTGAGCATCGCGGGCGGTGTGCTGCTCTTCATCATCGCGATCCGCATGATCTTCCCGTTGCCCCACACGGTCGAGGAGGAGACGGGCGATGAGCCGTTCATCGTGCCGCTCGCGATGCCGCTCGTGGCCGGTCCCTCGACGATCGCGATATTGTTGCTCTTGAGCTCGAACGAGCCGGAACGCATTTGGGACTGGTGCGCGGCGCTCTTGATCGCTTGGGCCGGGACGACCATCCTGCTGACCGCTTCGCCGTTCATGATGAAGATCCTCGGCGATCGCGGTCTGCGCGCCCTCGAACGGCTCATGGGCATGTTGCTCGTGCTGATCGCGACGCAGATGCTCTTGAACGGCGTCGCGCAGTTTCTCGCGGGTGTAGAGACGTGAACGAGCGAACGACACGAATAGTGCTCACGGTCGCGACGGTCGTCGTCTTGCTCGCCGTGCTCGCGTTCATTGCAGTGTCCCGGGATGTGCCGCCGATCGAAGACGCGCCGCCGCCGGTCTACCCGCAAACATCGGCGGAGCCACGGGCGGCGTTGCGCTACGACACGGAATATCCGGCGATCGGCTATGCGACGACGGCGCGGACGGACGCGGTCGCGGAGCTCGAGGCACGCTTGGCGAGCGGCGCAGCCGTGCTCGAGCACGACGCGTCGCGCGGCTATCTCGCGAGCGTGCTCGGCGCGCTCGACATCGGCGTCGAGTCGCAAGTGCTCGTGTTCTCGAAGACGAGCGTGCAAGCGCAAATCATCACGGCAACGACGCCGCGTGCGATCTACTTCAACGACGACACGTACGTCGGATGGGTGCCGGGCAGCCGCACGCTCGAAGTCGCGTCGCTCGATCCGCGCTTGGGGCCGGTCTTCTATACGCTCGCGCAAGACTCAGCCGCACCGGTGGGATTCGAGCGGCACTTGGGAGAATGCCTGCGTTGTCATGATTCGTATTCGCTGACCGGCGGCGGCGTGCCGCGGTTCATCACGGGCTCGGGCTACACCGACGTCGACGGCAACCTCGTCGCGCACGAGGGCTGGATACTGACGAGCGACCGGACGCCGCTTAAGAGCCGCTGGGGCGGCTGGTACGTGTCGGGCTATCACGGCGAGCAGGTGCACTTGGGCAATATCGCGGTCGAAGACGTCGCGGAGCTGCGCGAGCTCGAGACGTTGCGCACGGGCAATCTCGAGAATCTCGATTCGTTGCTCGACACGAGCGCTTACTTGAGCAACAAGAGCGACATCGTCGCGCTGCTCGTGCTCGAGCACCAAGTGCGCGTGCAGAATGCCATCACACGCGTGCGGTACGATACTGTGGGAGTGCCCTCCACTGTGGGAGCGGCCTCCGGCCGCGATTCTTCCCCTGTAGGAGCGAGCTCCGCTCGCGATCTTCGCGCCGGTCGCGATAACCCTGTAGGAGCGAGCTCCGCTCGCGATCTTCCCGCGCGCATCGCCGAGCTCGCCGAACCCCTCGTCGAAGCCCTATTCCTCGCCGGCGAAATCGACCTCACCGACCGGATCTCCGGCACCTCGGGCTTCGCGGCAGCATTCGAGGCACGCGGCCCGCGCGACTCGAACGGCCGCTCGTTGCGCGAGCTCGATCTCACGACGCGCCTTTTCAAGTATCCGCTGAGCTACGCGATCTATTCGCATGCCTTCGATGCGCTGCCGGCCGAAGCGAAAGACTACGTGTACGCGCGCATTCGCGAGATCTTGGCAGGCGACGACGAGAGCGAGGCATTCGCGCGTTTGAGCGCCGCCGATCGCGCGGCCATCCTCGAGATTCTGCGCGACACGAAACCCGATTTCGCCGCGACTGTCTTGTAGGAGCGAGCTTCGCTCGCGATCTTGATTCGCGAGCGAAGCTCGCTCCTACAAGCCTTCGGCCTCGCGAAACTTGCGCAGCACGCGGTCCTCGACCCACTGCGCGCTCCACCAGTCGATCGGCGTGACCGCGTTGCCGTTCAAGAGCATCGTGAAATGCAGGTGATCGCCGCCCGCGAGACCCGTGGCGCCGCTCCGCCCCAGCTGATGGTCAACCTCGACGACGTCGCCCATGCCGATCTCGATCGACGACAGGTGCGCATACAAGGATTGCAACCCCATGCCGTGATCGAGGATCACGCAGTTGCCGTAAATGCCGAGCCAACCGGCATGCACGACGCGGCCACGGTTGGCGGCGAGCACGGGCGCCGCAACGGTGGAAGCCAGATCGAAGCCCAAATGCACTTGTCGGTCGATCTCCTCGCCGTCGTGGAGGTAAGTGCGCTGGTCGGCGAAACCGGATTCCACGGCCGTGTTGATCATCTGCTTGAAGGCGCCTTGCCAGAGGATCTCGGGCGAGGTCTCGGTTGCGAGCGCCGCGATCGCCGCGTTGTTCTCGCGCCGCATGTCGCGGTTGATGCGCAAATAGGACGCGAGCAAGTCGGACGGATCGTCGACCTGGAAGTCCGTCGAGTTTTGCAGGATCGCGGGGACGACGCGCGACAGGAAACCGTCGTCGATCGTGATGCGGCTGGTGCGAAAGGTCTTCGCGAATACGCGGTGATCGAACCCTGCGGCGCCCTCGTTGCCGAGGCTGTCACGCGCGAAGAGCGTAATGGGTGTGCCGACGTCCTGGTCCCAAAGCAACGCAAAGAACACGACGCGCAATCCCGGGTCCGACGTTGCGATGCCCGCCCCCGACGCCGGAAAGCCCGGATACTCGTGCTCGCCGACGCGCACGCCCGACTCCGCGTCGGCCGGGTTGACGCGATAGACGACCGCCTCCGACCCACCGTGATTGACGTAGTGGAACTGCGACAGGGCGCCGACCTGGGGCGGCGTGAGCCGCACCTCGATCTCGCGGGACGCGGAGCCTGTGGCCTCGCGGTAGCCGAAGAGCACGGGGCGTACCGCGGTCACGCTGACTTGAGCGAGTCCGGCCTTGAGGTCCGGGTAGAGCCGTTTGCCCAACGGCTGCGTCAACCGCACGGTGTTCTCCCCATCCCGCAACAAAGCCGAAGCCTCGCCGGTCGCGAGGCTCCACACCGGGAAGCTCATGCCGTCTTGCTCGAGCCGGACGTCGAGACTCACGAGAGCGCCGCGCGGCGTCGTGATCGTGACGGCGAGCGTGCCCGTTTGGCCGATGACCGCCGGTTCCGTGATCTCGATGACCGGGCCCGGGGCCTTTCCGGCCACGACCCAGGCGGCGATGCCGCCCGCGGCGGCGAGAACGACGAGGACTGCAATGATTTTTCCCATGGCGCGATTGTACGTAACGCTCAGCGACGGCGCACGGCGAAATAGATCCCCGTGAAGATGAACGCAGCGCCGAGCAGGTGGTAGAAGTACAGCCGCTCGCCGAGCAGCAGCATTGCAAGCGCGGCACCCGAGAGCGGAATCAGATTGACGAAGATCGCCGCGCGGTTGGGGCCGATCGAGTGCAGCGCGAGGTTCCAGGTGTATACGGCGAGCAGCGTCGGAAAGATCGCGAGGTAGAGGATCGCGGCGGCCACCTCGGCGCGCAGCACGAACGTCCCGGAGACGGCAGCCTCGATGGCGCCAAACGGCAGCAAGATCGCGCTGCCCGTGAGCGCGATCACGAACAGCAGCACGTCGCCGCTCGGCACGTAAGCCCGTCTCGTCAACTGCACGGCGTAGAGCGACCAGCCGAAGACGGCCATGAGCATCAGGAGGTCCCCGATGTTGACGTCGAGCGTAAGCAACACGCCCAAGTCCGCGCGGCAGATCATGACGACGACGCCGAGGAACGCGCAGGTGATGCCGATCTGCTGGGCGCGCGTCAGCCGCGTGCCGGCGACGAGCCAAGCGAACACGGCTGTGACCGCGGGTTGGCTCGCGTTGACGATCACGGCGTTCGTCGCGGTCGTGAAGTAGACGGCGAGCATCGACAGCGTGCTGCCGACGATCATCGACGACGCGAGCAGCGCGAGCGACCGGCCGTGACGGCGCAATTGCTGCCATTCCGCCGGCAACTTGCGCCATACGAACGGCAGCAACAGCACGAGCGCAATGAACCAGCGCAAGAACGACAGCGAAAACGGCGGGATGCCCTCGCTGACCGCGCGCGTGACGACCGGCGGGCTGCCCCAGATCACCATGCTCGTCACGGCCAACACGTAGGCCGTGCCGTGCGAAACGGTGGGTGCGGAGGCGGCGGGCGGGGCGGTGGTCACGGCGCATGATGCAACAGTTCGATGTCGCGCGTCATCGGCCGTGGTCGGCGGCATGCGGGGATCGCGAACGGGGGCTCGAGCGGCGCTCAGAATGTGACGCCGTTCATCGCGCATTCAGTGTTGCGCGCGTAGTCTGGCACCGTTCTCTCGCGTTCCACCAATAAGCTTGCCGTTGTGCGGTATAGAAGCAAAGGAACGCATCATCTTCCCCGGTCGGCCGTCTCAGGGTCGATCGGTACCCGGGCGGTTGGCGATCGTGCTTGAACGCGTGCGGTGATTCAGCGTTTCGGCTGGGGGCCGAACGTCAATACCTGTCGGACTTTCACGTCGAGTAGGCGAAGCGGTACGAGCTCGAGCGCGCCGCGGTTCGTGCGCTCGTCGAATCGGCCGCGAGGCGCCCGTAGAAAGTTGCTCAGCTCCCGACGGGTTTCAGCGGCTCGAGCGGAGGCGGCTCGATCTTGAGCGGCTCCACGCGAAGCGGTTCCAGACGCGGAGCGGGAGTGGCTGCCTCCGTGTGTCGGTGCGGATTCGGTGCAACGACCGTGTGCGCATCGTTCGCGCGGTAGAGACGGGCAGGGTCACGCGTTGCGCTCGGCGCGGCGGGATTCGCGGCGAGCGGCGGGCCCACGTCTTCCGCGAGAGCGGCAGCGGAAACGAGGATTCCGAGCGCTACTGCGACGGCTACCTTTTTCATATGCCGGCCCTCTAGATTGCTTCGCCGCAATACTAGCGCCGCGAACCGGCAAAACCAGGAACCCGTTCAAATATCCGACGTTATGTCGGATCGATTTTTCTGTGATCAGCCTCATGCCGTTGCCCATGCCCGCCGTTTTATGCTTGGTGGCGTTTCCTGAGGGAGGGGACATGCAACGACCGAAGGACCAGGACGAGCACGCAGAGACCGAAGTTCTCGACAGCGACGGCGACTCGACGCCGAAATTCGATCCAGATGCGACGGCGGTGTTGGACGACGACTATCCGCGAATGGTGGAAGACTCGAAGGGCCGACGCTCGAAGTGATTCGCGGCGAAACTTAACCCAAGCGGGCCGCGCAGAAATTGCTACGCCCCGGCCTCGCATGTGCGTCAAGGTGTCGGGCGACGGAGAACACGACCTTGACTCCTCCCACATGCTCTTCACAGGAGAACCCGATCAACCGGGCGTCGTAGCGATCGCGGGAGTTCAGGGCCATAACCGAAACGGACGAGTAGATCCGGGCGTCGGTCGCCGACACCGAGGTACTCGGCGAATTGTGCTCGGATCGCCGGCACCTCCACGGCTTGATTGATGAAGGCATGACGCAAGCCGAGCGCAGTGGCCTGCAACGCAAAGCGTTGACAGCAACGTCCGACCTGGATCCAGCTCCGCTTGTCGTCGTGCATCGACACGAAGGCGATAACGCCTGTCGAACTGCGAATGTGGCTCCGATATTTGTCGTTTTCGCTCTCGGTCCTAAACGCCAACTCAAACGCGATTCTGCCGATCCAAGTAGGCAGCGCAGGATTGCCCGCGGATGCCGAGAAAAGTCCGTCACGGTGTTGGATCGCGGACGATTCGTTGAACCGTATCCAGTCTTTGAGCTCCGTGACGAAGGCGTCGTCATTCATCTGAGCCGTGTTGCCTGCAATCACGTACTCCAAGATCCGTTCCAAGTCGCGTTTGTCGACGAACATCTGAACGGCTACGCCGTCGTCCTTCGCAGCAGCCTCGAGCATGGTGAGCTGATTCGTTGGGATTCGCGTACCGTCATAGGTAGCCCGCGTGCTTTGCCGCAGCGGTATCGCCTGGAACAGGAGTGAATCCAACGGCGCGCCCGGCTCCAAATCGATCCGGATCGCATCCTCTGCGTCCTCGATCGACACCGTTGCCCGCAGGCCATGTGCCTCCGCGGCCAGCACGAGGTTCTCGGCCGCACAGCCGAGACTGGCGAAGAGATGATGGTCGTCCGGATCGACCGCAGGACAACGCCTGCTGAAATCCGGAAGTACGGTGATGCGGTCAGATTCGATCCGGAAGCGCCACGGTTGCGTGTTGTGACTGTTGGCGGCCAGAGTCGCGTATCGCACCAGTTCCCTCGACAAGGCGGGGCTGCCGCTCAACGCACCGTCAGACTGTCGCCAGGTGCTCGCGACGAGCGCCTCGTAAGTGAGATCTCCGCTCGAGCATCCGAGGGGAAGAGCAGCGCCGACGAGTGAAGCCGCCATCCCCTTGTTGAAGCCCCGTCGCGACATCGTCTCTCTTGCACTCATCGGATGACGTTTCCGACTCTGCGTCATGGATTCGTCTCGAGCGCGACGCGCAATTCGTGGGCCCATTCGCCGAAAGCAGCTCGTGCGTGACCGAGGCGCGTAAAGCCCGATACACCATCAAATGGCGTGCCGAGCTTCTGGTCGACCCCGGCGGCCAGGCGCTCGCCGGTCTGCGAATCGAGAAACTCGACCTCGATCGCGAACGCGCCTAACAACGAGTTGGAGCGAGCGCGGGATGATGAAGTGTGGATAGACATTTTAGGCACCCTACCCCGCCCCGCTGAACGCGGTCGAGACAGCGAACGGCAGCCTGATCGGGTGCCGTGAGCCGGATTGCGGACTCCCGCAGGCCCCGGCCGCAATCCCGAATCGCCAGAAACGCCAGCCGCCCGTCGACGAGTTCCGACGCGCCGCCAGACCCGCCCGTCGGTGGGAGCGTACATCAAAAGCGGAAGGTGTAGCTGATCTTCGCCGTCGCGTCGGCGAAGAGGGAGTCGAAGGAGTTGTCGCGGTCGAAGTCCTCGAGCGTGTGATTGATCACGAAGTAGACTTCCTTGCCGGCCTCGGGAATCCAATGCAGGCGCATGTTGACGCCGAGCGTCTCGCTGACGTTGTCGTATTGGATCAAGTTCACCCACGAGAGCCGCGACGAGAACACGACGTCGATCCCTGAGGTGATCAGCCGCGTCGTGAAGTCGCCTTCCGGGAGCTCGACGTCCGTGACGTTGTAGCCCAGGCTGCCGCGAAAGCGCGGCGACGGCGCCCATACGATGCTGCCGAAGAGCCGCCGCTGGTCGCCTGAATAGAACGTGCCGTCGATGTAGGCGACGCGGCCGGACCAGGACCGGTGCGACGCCGCTTGCCACTCGATGCCGTAGTTCTCGAACGAGTACTCGCCGACCGGGATCACGACGCCGGGCCAGATCTCGAACGGTGCGGCCAGCACCTCGGTATCGAGGTTCACGCGCGCGAAGAGCACATCGCCCGTCCGGTTCGTGAGTTGAAACGGCGTGACACTGACGCTTTTCGACTGCAACCCGCCATCGAGCTCCTCGATGCGCTTGGCCTCGAGGCTGAAAAACATCGATTGCCAGTACCCTGCGCTCGGCCGGTGCGTGTAGGCCACCTGCGCGGAGGCGTCGCGGATGCCGCGCCGGTTGATGAAGCCGAGCGCGGGGTTGAAGTTTTCCTCGAACTCCTTGAGCGCCGCCCCGGCGCGGACGCCCGCATTGCTCGGCATCGAGAACCCGAGGCCCCAGGCGCCGTCGTTGTCGTCCAGGCCCAGCGTATCGGAGCGCTGCACCCAGCCGAGCGCCTCGACCGTGCGGCCGCCCGGCAGCCGCGAGTTGCGGTAGAGAAAGTCCGCGCCGGCGACGGAGTTGTCGACGTTCGAGTGCGGATCGCCCTCGGCGTAGATCATCCCGACCGTCGATTCCTCGCCGATCCCGGCCTTAGCGCGCACGACCGAAAGCGTCTCGGCGTCGACGCCCGCGTATTGGTCTTGACGGATCGAAAGCGCGCCGAGCTCGAAGCGGCCGACGCGCCCGCTGACCTTGCCCCCGTGCTCGAGATCGACGACCTGCCCCGCGCCGCCGAGACCGATGTTGCGCGAGAAGAACGGGCGCCCGTTCTGCCGGTCGGCCCCGCCCCCGACGCTGCCGTCCTGAGCCCCGATGCGGCCGAACTCGAAGATGTCCGCCTCGCGAAGGAAGAAGTCGCGCTTCTCCGGGAAGAAGAGGTTGAAGCGCGTAAGGTTGACCTGGCGGTCGTCGACCTCGGTCGCCGAGAAATCCGTGTTGAACGTCAGCGAGCCGTTCAACTGCGGCGTGAGCTTGTAGACGAGATCGAGCGAGGGCTCGAAATCGCTGTCGGATGCCGACGGCGCGAATGCGCGCCGGCTCGCCCAGCTCGCCGACGGCACGACGTCGAGGCCGACGCCCTGCTCGAGCCCCTCGAAGCCGACCGCGAGGCCCGCGCTGCTCGGATCCCAGCGCCGGTTGCGCGTGACCCAGGCGATCTCTTCGTTGCGGGCCTGGATGCTGCGCGAGAAGTTGAGTCCCCAGGTGTCCGTGTTCGGATCGAACGAGAGCGACTTGAAGGGAATCACGTACTCGACCGTCCAGCCGCCGTCGAAGTAGCCCGTCTCGGCGTGCCAGATCGAGTCCCAATCGCTGTAGTACTCGGAGACGTTGCGGTAGAGCCCGTCGAGCCGAACGCCGTTGGGATTGACGCCGAAGAAATAGCCGCCGCGGCGCGTGTTGAACGGATCGATCGTGACGAACAACGTGTCGTCGCCCGTCATGTTGGCCCCGTTTTGCCGGAGTACGTTCGCCGTGATCAGGTCCGGATCGTCCATATAGAGCCGCGCGCCGACGTAGAGCGCGTCGTCGTCGTAGAGGATGAAGATCTCGGTGCGCTCGGAAGGCTCGGCGTACTCGAGAGGATTGACCTGGTGCAGATCGTCTATGCGCGCAGCCCGCTGCCAGACCGCGTCGTCGAGCACGCCGTCGATGACCGGCGGCGTATCGGTGCGCATCATGCGCACGGATTTCTGCCCCGGATCCACGAGGCTCGCCGGCGGCTGCGCGAGCACGGGCGCCGCGAGCACGCCGAGCCCGAGGGCTGCGGCCCGATGGTGCAAGACGACCCGCGACAAACCCCTCACGTGAGCACCGCGTCCATCAAAACCGGAAGGTATAGTTGAGCTTCGCCGTCAGGTCCGACGTCAGCGACTCGAACGAGTTGTCGCGATCGAAATCCTGAAGCGCGTGGTTGACGACGAAGTACATCTCCCGCCCGGCCTCGGGAATCCAGTGCAAGCGCATGTTGATGCCCATGGTCTCGCTGACGTTGTCGTACTGGATCAGGTTCACCCAGGACAGCGTCGAGGAGAAGATCACGTCGACGCCCCCCTGCACGAGGCGAGTCTCGAAGGCGCCCTGCGCCAGGCGGATCTCGCTCAACTCGTACGCGAGGCTCGTGCGAAAGCGCGGCGAGGGCCGCCACGTGACGGCCGCGTATTTGTCGCTGCGGTCGCCGCCGAAGAATTCCCCGTCGTTGTAACGGACGTAGCGCACGTTCCCCGCGACCTTGCGGTGGTTGCCGGTCGAAAGCTGCATCCCCCAGTCGTCCCACTGGTATTCGCCCGGCGGCACGAAAATGCCCGACGAGATCTGGAACGGCAGGGCGAGCACCTCGGTCTCTTTGCGGTAGCCGATCATCATCGAGTCGCCCGTGCGGTTCGTGAGCTCGACGGGCTGGAACCAGAGCACCTCGGTCTGGAGTCCCCCGTCGATCTCCTCGATGCGTTGGGCCGTGAGGTTGACGAGAATCGATTGTAGATAGCGGTCGCTCGGGCGATGCATGTAGCCCACGCTCGCGGTCGAGTCGCGCACGCCGATGCGGTTGATGAAGCCGAGCGCGGGATTGAAGTTCTCCTCGAACTCCTTGACCTCGACGCCACCGCGCACGCCCGCCGCGCTCGGTAATTGCAGGGCGAAGCCCGCGGCCCCGTCGTCGCCGACGACGCCCTCGGTGGCGCTCTCCTGCATCCAGGCCTGCGCCTCGAGCGCGCGTCCGCCCGGCAGGCGCGTGTTCCGGTAGAGGAAATCGAAGCCGGCGACGGAGTTGTCGGGGTTCGCATTCGGATTGCCGTCGGTCGCGATGATGCCGACGCTCGACTCGTCGAGCACGTTCATCTTCGCGCGCACGACGGAGAGCGTGTCGGCGTTGACGGCGCCGAACTCGTCCTGGCGGATCGAGAGCGCGCCGAGCTCGAAGCGGCCGATGCGCCCGCTGACCTTCGCGCCGTACTCGAGGTCGACGATCTGGCCCGTGCTCGAAAGGCCGATGCGCCGGGAGAAGAACGGCCGGCCGTTTTGGCGCAACGGATTCAAGCCGGGAATCTGCGACTGCCGGCTCGCGCCGAGGCCGCCGAACTCGAAGATGTCGGCCTCGCGAAGAAAGAAATCGCGCTTCTCGGGGAAAAAGAGGCCGAAGCGCGTAAGATTGACCTGCCGGTCGTCGACCTCGGTCGCCGAGAAATCCGTATTGAAGGTCAGCGAGCCGTTCAATTGCGGCGTGATCTTGTAGACGAGATCGAGCGAGGGCTCGAGGTCCGAGTCCGAAGCGCCCGTCGCAAATACGCGCGTGCGCGTCGCGCTCACCGACGGCACGACGTCGAGGCCCACACCCTGCTCGAGCCCTTCAAAGCCGATCGCGAGACCGGAGACGCTCGGGTTGTACTGGCGATTGCGCGAGACCCAGGCGAGGTTCTCGTTCTTGCGCACGATCCCGCGCGAGAAGTTGAGCCCCCAGGTGTCGGTGCTCGGATCGAACGACAGCGACTTGAACGGGATCGCCATCTCGGCGATCCAACCTTCCTCGAACCGTCCGGCGGCCGCGTAGAAAATGCTGTCCCAGGCGCCGTAGAACTCGGTCACGTTCTGGTAGAGGCCGTCCGCGCGCACGCCGTTCGGATTGAGGCCGAAGAAATAGCCGCTGCGCCGGTCGTTGAACGGATCGAGCGTGACGTAGAAGCGATCATCCTGGCCGACGCTCTCGTTCTGACGGAGGTTGCGCGCCGTGATCTGGTCCGGGTCCGTATCGTAGAGATACGCGCCGATGTAGAGCGCGTCATCGTCGTAGAGGAGATAGATTTCGCTCTTCTCGTAGGGCTCCGCGTACTCGATGGGCGTGACCTGGTGCAGATCGTCGACGAGCGCCGCGCCCGCCCAGACGGCCTCGTCGAGCACGCCGTCGATCGCGGGCGGCGCTGCGGTTCTCACCATGCGCACGGACTTCTGCCCCGGATCGAGGAGGACTCCGGCCGGTTGCGCCAGAGCGGCTTGCACGCCGAGCAAGAGAATCGCCGCCCAGCGGCAAGATGACGTCATGAATTGTCGTTCAAGGGAATTGAAGCGCGCCGATTATAGGTGACATAGTCCGCCGACTGCCGCCTAAGTTCCCGATCGCATCGCAAATAAGGGTGTCCAGAGCAATATAGCCGCCAAACCCGCCTGAGGCGGAAGTGAATGGAGCCGTTCCGTGATAAGAGCCGCCCTGGTCGCCGTCGGTCGTGCTTGCCGTCGTTGTGGCGCTCCCCTGACTCACGGGCCGATTGACCGAGTCGCACGTCCGCGAGCGCCTAGCACGCATGAGCGATAACCCGATCGTCGTCGCGGAGCTTCGCACGTACGAGCGCGGTTGGTTCTCGAGCACGGCGAAGGTCGACGTCGGCTTGGAGTATAAGCAGTTCAAACACCCCGTGGTGGCCTGTCATCGGCGGACGAGGGCGGCGATAGCGGCGGTTGTCAAGTGACGTGAGCGACAAGGAGCGGGCGGGGGCGGGCGACGGGACTCGAAGGGGTTTGCGAATCTCCCGCGCCCGGCCAGAAACGCTTGAGCTGGATGGGCGCTGCGCTGATCCGGGCCAGACCCGCGCATCGGGGCTTGGTTCCCCGTGAAGTAGGAGACGCGGGTTAGATCGGCCGCTCGCGCTGGGGCGGTGCCCGGCTGGGGTGAGCTCGATTGAGCGGCTCGCTCATTCGGCCGAGGTGATCGAGAATCCGCTTGATGACGGCCGGCTCTTCGATGCTTGCGATGACGCGAAGCTTGCCGGCGCAGTGCCGGGGGTCGTGCGCGTGAGTGGCGAAAATGAGCGTGACGCCGAGCTCCTCGGTGAGGGCCACGAGCTCGCGATGATGCGGTCTGCGTTCACGGGATCGATCGCGGCGGTCGGCTCGTCCGCGATGACGATCGGCGGCTCGTGCGCGAGCGCACGCGCGATCGCTGTGCGCTGGCGTTGGCCCACCGACAGCGCCGCGGGGAGCTTGTCGAGCTGCGGCGCGATGCCGAGCTTCGCGGCGAGGGACGCTGCGGCCTCACCGCGGGGAAGGCCGAGCAGCTCGCGCGGCAGCTCGATGTTGCGGCGCACGGTCAAGTAAGGCAGGAGGCCGCCGACGAAATCGAAATACGTCGCTAGAGAACATTCACAGCGGCTTCGTCGCAATCGCACTCGCCGCCGACGACTGAGTTTACGTAGAGGATGCAACTGACTTCCCCGCGCTCCACAGGCGCTCCATTTTTGCGCCCATATCAGCCCATTCCAGACCGTCCGCTTCGCTCGCGAACGGCTAGAAAACCTTTATAGATCAATTATCTTACGTTGTCGCTCGTGGTCTCTCGTGTGGTGCCCAGGAGAGGACTCGAACCTCCACAGGTGTTACCCCACTGGCACCTGAAACCAGCGCGTCTACCAATTCCGCCACCTGGGCATCGGGCGAGAGGCGGACGAATGTACTGAGTGCCCGGGGGGCTGTCAAACCATATAAGATGCCGCCTCTATGACGGTTAATTCATTGCTCTTGCGCGGGTGTGCGGCCTGATGCCTAAACGCGAACCGCGCCGCGCGGCGCACGATTCCGAGCCGCGCTACAAGCACTCGATCCCGAGCCGCGACGAGATTCTCGCCGCCATGGATAGGGCGGAAGGCCCGCTGGCGCTCGATTCCCTCGGGCGCAAGTTCGACATCCACAGCGATCAGCATCTGCACGCGCTCGAGCAGCGGCTCAAAGCCATGGTTCGCGACGGGCAGCTCTTGCGTAACCGCGCGCACGAGTTCTGTCTCGTGCGGGCGCTCGATCTCGTGACGGGCAAGGTGCAGGCGCACCGCGACGGCTTCGGCTTTCTGCTGCCCGACGACGGCGGCGACGACATCTATCTTTCCGGGCGCGAAATGCGCACGCTCTGGGACGGCGATCGCGTCGCCGTGCGCACGACGCCGACGAGGCGCGGCCGGGAGGGCAAGGTCGCCGAGATTCTGGCGCGCGCGAAGACGCACGTGATCGGCCAGTTCCGTCGCGAGCGCGGGATCAACTACGTGCTCGAGCAAAGCGACGCGCGCACGGAAGTGCTCGTTGCACCCCGCGAAAGCGGGCGCGCCCAACCGGGCGACTTGGTACGCGCGGAGATCGTCGAGTATCCGACCGAGCGCAGCCCCGCGATCGGCAAGGTCGTGCAGATCATCGGCCGCGAGGACGATCCGGGCGTCGAGATCGACGTCGCGATTCTCGCGCACGGCATTCCCAACGAGTGGTCGGAGGCGGTCGTCGAGCACGCCGCCGGGCTTCCCGATCACGTCACGCACGACGCGAAGCACGGCCGGGAAGACTTGCGTCATCTGCCGCTCGTGACGATCGACGGCGCCGATGCGAAAGACTTCGACGACGCGGTCTTTTGCGAGCCGCATGCGGGCGGCTGGCGGCTCATCGTCGCGATCGCGGACGTGAGCCATTACGTCGAGGCCGACACGCCGCTCGATCGCGAGGCGCGCGTGCGGGGTACCTCGGTGTACTTTCCGGACCGCGTCGTGCCGATGCTGCCCGAGCAGCTGTCGAACGGCTTGTGCTCGCTGAAGCCGCAGGTCGACCGGCTCTGCCTCGCGTGCGAGATGCACGTCTCGACCAAAGGCCAAGTGACGCGCTCGCGCTTCTTCGAGGCCGTCATGAAATCGGCGGCTCGCCTCACTTACACGGAGAGCTGGGATCTCTTGAGCGACGAAGCCGCACGCGGCAAGCACGGCCACTTGACGCACGCGCTCCAGCATCTGCGCGACGTCTACGAGGCCTTCGATCGGGCACGGCGGCGGCGCGGCGCGATCGATTTCCACCTTCAGGAGACGGTCATCAAGCTTGGCGCGAACGGCAAGGTCGAGAACGTGCATCCCCTCGAGAGAGTCTTGACGCACAAGCTCATCGAAGAGTGCATGATCGCCGCGAACGTCGAAGCGGCGAAGCTGATCGCGAAGGCGCGCCTGCCGAGCCTGTACCGCGTGCACGAAGGGCCGAGTCCCGAGCGCATCGAGGAGCTCACGCTATTCCTGCGCACGTTCGGGCAGAAAGTTCCGCCGCTCGCGCAGCTCACGCCGCAGCATCTCGGCCGGGTCCTGCACGGTGTCGAGGGCAGACCCGAGGCGGAGCTCATCGAGACGGTGCTCCTGCGGGCCATGAGCAAGGCCGTCTATCAGCCGAAGAACGTCGGACACTTCGGGCTCGCGCTCCCTGCCTATGCGCACTTCACGTCGCCGATCAGGCGTTACCCGGACTTGCTCGTGCATCGCGCGATCAAATGGTCGGTCAAGCACCGAACCGTGAAAGGCTATCCGTATTCATTGCTCGAGATGCAACAGCTCGGCGAGCGGTGCTCGCAAGCGGAGCGGCGCGCCGACGAAGCCGTGTGGGACGTCGAGGAGCAGCTCAAGTGCATCTTCATGCAGGACCGGATCGGCGAGGAGTTCGACGTCATGGTTGCGAGCGTCGTGCCGTTCGGCTTGTTCGTGCGCATCCCGGAGCTCGCGATCGACGGCCTCGTGCACGTGAGCGCGCTGCCGCGCGACTACTATCACCGCGACCCGAGCGGCACGAAGCTCGTCGGCGAGCGCACCGGAAGGGCTTACGGGCTCACCGACCGCATGCGCGTGCGTCTCGCGAACGTGAGCCTAGACGAGCGCAAAATCGACTTCATGCTGCCCGAGACGCAAGACGCGCGTCCTTCGCACCAGCGGCGCAAAGGTGGCCGCGGCGGCCGTGACTGAGCGCCAGACCCTGTACGGGCTGCACACGGTGCAGACGGTGCTGAAGCGCCGTCCGCAGGCGATCGTCAAGGCGCTCGTGCTCGACCGGCCGTCGGGACCGCTCGCCGAGATTGCCGCATCGCTTTACACACTCGGTGTCGAGGTCGAGCACCGGCGCAGGCCCGAGCTCGACCGGCTCGCGCAGGGTGGCGCGCATCAAGGCGTCATCGTCGAAGTTCTCGGCCGCCGCGAATTCACGATGGAGGATTTCGAGGAGCTCGTCTTGTCGCGCGCGCGCTCTCTGCGCCTGCTCGTGCTCGACCAAGTCGAGGATCCGCGGAACCTCGGCGCTTGCCTACGCACGGCCGATGCGGCCGGCGTCGATGCCGTCGTCGTGCCGCGAGCGCATTCGGCCAAGCTCACGGGCGCCGCGCAGAAGGTGGCCACGGGCGCCGCGGAATCGGTGCCGCTCTTCACGGCTCCGAACCTCGCGCGCACGCTCGCTTGGCTCAAAGAGGCCCAGGTTTGGATCGTCGGCGCGGACTCGGAAGCGAAGCTATCACTCTACGCGGCGAAGCTCAGTACCCCGATTGCGGTGGTGCTCGGCGCGGAAGGGCAGGGACTGCGCCGGCTCACGCGAGAATCCTGCGACGAGCTCGTCGCGATCCCGATGCACGGCACCGTCGCGAGCTTGAACGTGTCGGTCGCCGCCGGCGTCGTGCTGTTCGAGCTCCTGCGCCAATCTCCGCTGTCCTCCTCGTAGGAGCGAGCTTCTCTCGCGATTCTTCTCTCGCGAGCGAAGCTCGCTCCTACCCAAGAACTGTAGTAGCATGGCGCGCCCCGCACGGCTGACGCGCGGGCAGTAAAAAACGAGTCGCTCCTTGCCTCACCGCAATGACGGGAGGCTGTAACCCATGAGGAGTCTGAGTGAGACACTACGAAGTCGTGTTTCTGGTCCACCCTGACCAGAGCGAGCAAGTTCCCGCGATGCTGGATCGCTACCGGAGCATGATCGAAGGCACCGGCGGCAAAATCCATCGTCAAGAAGACTGGGGCCGGCGCCAACTTGCGCATTCCATCGCCAAGGTCCACAAGGCGCACTATCTGCTTCTCAACATCGAGTGCGACCAGCCAGCCCTCGATGAGCTCGTCGGCGCATTCCGTTTCAGCGATGCCGTCCTGCGGCACTTGGTCATCAAGCGCGACCGGGCCTTCACGGAGCCTTCGGCCATGGCGCAAGCGCACGAGGAAGAGAAAGCGCGCGAGGCGCAAGCCTCCGTGCGAGATCGGCCGCGAGAGCGACGTCCGGACGATGAAGCGCTCGTCGACGTTCCGGGCATCGAGATCCCGGACATCGAGATCCCGGGCGTCGAGATCGAGGCGGACGAGATCGAAGAGGTCGATGAAGAGGCGGGCAAGCCCTGAGCCGGCGACCGCAACAGGAGTAAAGATTCATGGCACGTTATTTTCGTCGCAAGAAGTTCTGCCGCTTCACCGCGGAGGGCGTCGAGGAAATCGACTACAAGGACTTGGTCACGCTCAAAGCCTACATCTCGGAAACCGGCAAGATCGTTCCGAGCCGCATCACGGGCACGAAAGCCAGGTATCAACGGCAGCTCGCAACCGCGGTCAAACGCGCCCGGTTTCTCGCGCTGTTGCCGTACACGGATCAGCACTGACCGCGCGCCGGCGAGGCGCATGCCGTGAAAATCCTCGTGGACTGGGTGCTTTCCCAGCGCTACTGGCTGGTGCTCCTTGCGATTCTGTTCGCCCCGATTTTTCCCGTGGTGACGGCCGCGCTCATGGTGCTGAACACGCTGCACCGCGGCGCTGCGCAGGGGTTCGCCACGGCTGCGCTCGGGTCGGCCGCGCTCGCGCTGCTTGCCGTCGCGACCGCGGGGGGTTGGCTGTACGGGGCCGTCGCCGGGACCGTCGCAATGCTTTCCGGCGCGGCGCTCGGGGCGCTGCTCAACTGGGCACGCACGTTGACGCTCGGTTTTCAGTGCACGGTGCTCGGCTCCTTGATCGCGGCGGCGGCGGTCTCGCTTTTCGGCCCCGCGCCTGCGGTGCTCGTCGAGCCGGTTGTGAGCCGCGTTATCGAGTTGCTCCAGGCCGGCGATGCGACGCCCGAACAGCTCGAGGCGGTCCGAACCTTGGATACAATGCTGCTCGGCATGATGTTCGGCGCTTTGTTCGCCGTGCTGGTCGCGGTGATGCTGCTCGGCTATTGGTGGTTTGCGCTGGCGCGCGCCGAGGTCGGCTTCGGAACGGAGTTCCGGGCCCTGAAGTTGGGGCGGATGCTCGGCATCGTGGCGATGGTTCTCGTCACCGTGGGGCTCGTGGTTCAGGTCCCGGTGGTGCAGAATCTGAGTCCTATAGCGCTCTTTGCCTTCTTGTTTCAGGGATTGGCGGTCATGCACGCTTGGGCCTATGCGAAGCAATGGCAGCCCGCCTTCGTGTGGCCGGTGTACCTGATTTTGATCCTGCCATGGACGTCGTTGATGGCGCTTTTGGGTTTGGCCGCCGTCGGGCTGCTCGATAACATTTTCGACTGGCGTTCGCGTCTGCGTACGCCGGGCTAACGGGAGTCAGGGAAATGGAAATCATTCTTTTGGAAAAGGTCGACAACGTCGGCGGCATCGGCGATCGTGTCAAGGTGAAATCAGGTTACGCGCGCAACTTTCTGCTTCCTCAAGGCAAGGCGACGCTCGCGACGCCGGAGAACATCGCCAAGTTCGAGAAAATTCGCGACGACCTCGAGAACAAGGCGGCCACCGAGCTTGCGGCGGCCGAAGCACGTGCCGCCAAGCTCACGGGCACGGTTCTGCGCTTGAAAGCAGCGGCCGGCACGGAAGGGAAGCTGTTCGGCTCGATCGGCACCGTCGACATTGCCGAGGCCTGCGAAGCGCTCGGTGCGCCCGTCGAACGCAGCGAGGTGCGCATGCACGACGGTCCGATCCGCGTGCTCGGCGAGCATCGCGTCGAATTGCACTTGCACGCCGACGTCAACGTGCCGATCAGCGTCATCGTCGAAGCCGTCGATCAAGCCGAGTGAGGCATGGCTGAAGCGGCGACGACTGCCGAGCTCGCGAAACGCGCCACCGACAGGCTGCGCCTGCCGCCGCATTCCGTCGAAGCGGAGCAGTCCTTGCTCGGCGGCCTCATGCTCGATCATCGAGCTTGGGACCAGGTTGCCGACGCCGTCGGCGCCGACGATTTCTACCGCGCCGACCACCGGCTGATCTTCGCAACGATCGGCACGCTCGTCGAGCGGGATCAGCCGCCGGATGCGGTCACCGTCAGCGAGCACCTCGAGCGGCTGGGCCAGCTGCAAGCCGCGGGCGGGCTCGACTATATCGCGCGCATCGTCGAGGAGACGCCGAGCGCAGCCAACGTGCGCGCGTACGCGCAGATAGTCCGCGAGCACGCGATGCTGCGCGCGCTGATCCAGATCGGCGGCGACATCGCCGCGAGCGCCCACAGCAACGAAGGCCGTAGCGTCAGCGAGCTCGTCGATCTCGCGGAGCAGCGCGTGTTCGAGATCGCGGACCGCGGTCAGCGGCGGGGCGCGGGATTCGTGGCGATGAAGCAAGTGCTGCCGCGCACGATCGATCGCCTCGACATGTTGAGCCAGGCGGGCGGAGACATTACGGGCGTCGCCACCGGTTTCACGGAGATGGACGCGAAAACTGCCGGCTTGCAGCGCGGTGAGCTCATCGTCATCGCCGGGAGGCCGTCCATGGGCAAGTGCATCGTGTCGGGCAGCCGCATTCTCGACCCGGCTACCGGTCAGCTGCAGTCGATCGACACGTGCGTGCGCGAACGGCAAGGGGATTTGGTGTCGCTCGACCGTCGCGGCCGGTTGCGAGCGGCCAAGGCCTCGGCGTTCGTGGATGACGGCATCAAACCGGTCTTCGAAGTACGCACGGCGTTGGGGCGTCGTATTGCCGTGACTGCACCGCACCCGTTCCTCACGCTCGACGGTTGGCAGCCGCTCGCGGCGCTCAGAGCCGGGATGCATGTCGGCGTTCCACGCGCGCTGCCGTTTTTCGGCACGCAACCGCTCCCCGAGCCGCTCGTTAAGCTCGTCGCATACTTCCTCACGGATGGCGGATTGACCGACAAGATCCCGAAGTTCACCAACGCGGATCCCCGCCTTCTCAATGATTTCAGCGAGGCTGTCGCCTACTTCCCTGGGATGCGCTGCCGCATCCAAGCGCGTGGCGACCGCACTCCGACGGGCTGCGTCGTCCGTGATTTCGGAGCCATTCGAACCGCCCGCCGGGAGCTTGGCGCGCGGTTGCGCGATTTTCTTCGTGCGCACCGGTTGTCGCTCACGGCGCTGGCAAGAGAGGTCGGCGTGACCGTCAGCGCGGTGCACTGCTGGGTGGCGGGCGTCTCCGCGCCAAGCGCGGCCCTCTTGCCGCGGCTAGGCAGTGTCGGGTTTCATGTGGAAACCGGGCCCGACAGAGTGTCCGTCCACAAGAATGGGGACAACCCGGTTACCCACTGGCTCACGACGCTCGGTCTATGGGGCAAGTCGGCGCACGGCAAGTACGTGCCGGACGTAGTTTTCCAGTTGCCGCGTGAGCAATTGGCGTTGTTTCTCAATCGCGCGTTTGCCTGCGACGGCTGTATCTACGTGCAGAACGAGGATCAGGTCGGGATTTCGTACTCGACCGTCAGCGAACGGCTCGCGCGCGATATGCAGCATCTGCTCCTGCGCTTCGGGATTGTAGCCAAGCTGCGTTCGCGTCAGATCCTTTATCGAGGTACGAGACGATCGGCATACGAGCTGCGTGTGCTGCGTCAGGAGGACATCGCTCGTTTTGTACGAGAGATCGGCATTTTCGGGAAGGAGCAGGCGGCGGAGCAGGCGTTACGAGTAAGTCTCTCGAAACGCCCGAAAGTGAATGTTGACCCGCACGTGGGTAAGCGCGGCTTGAGTCGCCGCCGCCTCCGCGAGATCGCCGACGCGCTCGACGACGAGGAACTGCGCAATCTCGCGACGAGCGATATCTACTGGGATCGCATCGAATCCATCGAGTTCGTCGGTCAGCGGCAAGTCTATGATCTAACAGTGCCGGAGCATCACAATTTCATCGCCGAAGATGTTGTCGTTCACAACACGACGCTCTCTATCAACATCGCCGAGAACGCGGCCATCGGCAATCAGATTCCCGTTGCGATCTTCAGCATGGAGATGTCCGCGGAGCAGCTCGCGTTTCGCATGATCGGCTCGATCGGCCGTGTCAATCAGTCGAATCTGCGCCGCGGCAGGCTCACAGACGAGGATTGGTCACGGATCGATTCGGCCGTGTCGATGATGTCGAACGCTCCTATCCACATCGACGACAGCGCAGCGCTGACGCCGACCGAAGTGCGCGCTCGCGCGCGGCGCTTGAAGCGTGAGCACGGCTTGGGACTCATTGTTGTCGATTACTTGCAGCTCATGCAGGTCGCGGGCACGGTTGAGAACAGAGCCACCGAGATCTCCGAGATCTCGCGTTCGCTCAAAGCGCTCGCGAAGGAGCTCGACGTGCCGGTCATTGCGATCTCGCAGCTCAATCGCAGCGTCGAG
>Ga0209640_10000161_pt1 | contig 46709 bp, 40 predicted proteins | sample RifCSP10_1_FD_184018 | JGI IMG/M metagenome (GOLD analysis project Ga0209640, IMG submission 184018) | Soil microbial communities from Rifle, Colorado - Rifle CSP2_sed 10_1 (SPAdes) (version 2) | ecosystem: Environmental > Terrestrial > Deep subsurface > Rock core/Sediment | place: Rifle...
CCGCGCGGCGCTGGCGGGCCATCAACTGGACAGAGCAAGCGCCTACGCGGCGGAAACCTACGCGCTCGCCGTCGCGGCGCTCAAGCAACGGACATTCGAAGACGACGCAGCTCTGGAAATCGCGCTGGGCGCGGCGATCGAGGTGCAGGCGCAGGCGCGCGCTGCTCGCGGCCAGCGGTCCGACGCGGTGTACTTCCTGCGCCGTGAGCTGGACACGTATCGGGACACACCGCTTCACAGGCGCATCCAGAAGAACCTCCACCTGTTGAGCCTCGAAGGACAGCCGGCGCCGGCGCTTGAAGACGGGGACGTCCTCGGACGTCCGATGCCACGCGTCGAGGAGTTGAAAGGAAACGTCGTCCTGCTCTTCTTCTGGGCTCATTGGTGCCCGGACTGCAAAGCCCAGGCCCCGATTCTCTCGAAGCTGGTGGACCGGTATCGGAACGACGGTCTCGTCGTCGTGGCGCCGACGCAGCGATACGGCTATACGGTGCGGCGCGCGCCGGCGAGCCCTGATGAGGAACTGCGATATATCGGGCAGATTCGCGACACGTTTTACTCGTTCTTGCGTGACGAGCCGGCCCCTGTCAGCGAGGTGAACCACACGCGATATGGCGTCTCGACGACACCCACGCTGGTGCTCGTCGACCGCCGCGGGATCGTGCGGCTCTATCACCCCGGCACCATGACCGAAGAAGAGCTGCGCGCGGCGATCGAGCCCGTACTGACATCGAAAGAATAGAAGAAGAGGTCCCGTATGAAACGCATCGGCCTGCTCATCCTCGGTGTCATGGCGGTTTCGACCGGCGCGCTGGCGCAGGGACAGGCCGGTCGAGGCGCGCCGCCGCCGCCGCTCGAGCCCGGAGCGGCGCAGGCCGAGGTTGACAAGGCCCTGCTCGCCGCCCCGGCCAACCTGAGAGACCAGGCGACGGTCATCAAGTGGAGGCCCGACTTCACCTACGACACGCTGCGGAAAGGCTCGAACCGCCTGGCTTGCCATGACGTGTCGGGCTTTCCTCTACAGCAGCCCTTCTCGGTTGAGTGCACCAGCATCGCCAACCTGGAGCGGAAGGCTCAGAATCTGAGGTTCGAGGCGTCAGGCGACAGGGCCAAGGTACAGGCGATGGTCGCTGCTGCGGACAAGGATGGAACCCGCGTGAAGCCGGAGTACGGGTCGGTATGGTACGAGGTCTTTGGCCCCGACCAGGAGCGCAGGCGCGGGCACATCACGATCGCCGTGCCGGGCGCCACGCCACAATCGATCGGACTGCCCGACAACCCCAGGCAGGGTGGCGCGTGGATTATGAACGCAGGCACGTTGACGGCCCACATCATGGTACCGGGCGAATAGACGCGCCTCCATCTTTGGTGTTCTGGACGGTGGACGCTGCTGCTGCAAGGGACGGATTCGAATGTACGATGGACGGCGCTCTCCGGCTCGAGCTTAGCCTGGCCAACGTGCGAACTGGCAACCGAACCCAACGGCGGCAGCGGGGCGTACGTGACCGCGGGGCGTTCGATATCGAGGCGCTGGCGCTCTTCGGGAGTGTGTACCGCACCGCGCTTCGGCTGACGAAGAATGCGGCCGACGCGGAAGACCTGACGCAGGAGACGTACGCCCGCGCGCTCGGTGCCTCCGGCAGGTTTCAGTGGGGTACGAACCTGAAGGCGTGGCTCTTTACGATTCTGCACAATATCAACCGCAACCGGAAGCGCGATCGAGCGCGAGCGATTGTTGTCGTTGATGGCGAGGCGGTGGACCAGTTTGACGGAGCCGGCGGTGCGAGTGATACGCCGGAGGCCCTGCTCCTTCGAGACGCGTTGAGTCGTGATGTGCGGGCAGCCATCGAATCGCTGCCGCGCGCGCTCGGTCAGACCATGTGGCTTCGCGACGTCGAAGGGTTGTCGTACGCGGAGATCGCCACGCGCCTCGACATTCCGATCGGCACCGTGATGTCTCGCCTGTCCCGCGCGCGAGAGCTGCTGTACCGCCGCTTGGCCGGGGGAGCTGGCGCCGGCTGGCGGCTGCGTCGATGACCGAGGTTGCGCACGCGACTCGGCGTCACGCTCAGTGAGAGGAGACAACGGATGCGAACGATCCGATGCCGGCAGCTCCGATCCGTGCTGACGGCTTACGTTGACGACGAAATATCCGCCGGTGAACGGCTCATCGTCGAGGGTCATCTCAGACAGTGTGACGCATGCCGCTGTCGTGTGCGTCGCGAAGGGGCCGTGCGCCAACGGCTTCAGCGCTTGTCGGCCGAGGCGCGCGAAGGCGGAGCGCCGCTCTCCTGGCCGGCGGGCTCCGAGACGCCGCATCACCGCGGCGTGGGGACCCTGCTTCGAATCGCGGCTCTTTCGACGGGGACGATCGTGATCGGGTTCGTGATATCGAGCCTCTGGTGGGTCGACGGCAGCGTGCCGCTTGCTGCCCGTGGTCAGATCGGGGACAACCGGTGCGCCGACGGTCACGCGCACGCGTCCGCGGAGCTCAGGAACCTGAGCGGTCGCGACTGCGTGAATCGCTGTGTCTTGATGGGCGCCCACTACGTGTTCGTCTCGCAGGGAGTCGTCTACCCCATTCGCAATCAGGATTTCCAGGACCTGACGCGGTTCGCCGGCCAGGACGTGCAACTCGAAGGCGAGCTGCGGCAGAACCTGCTCACGGTGGTGCGCGTACGTCCACTGACGGTCAGTCGTTCGAATGATAGTGTCTTCTCCCGAAAAGTGAGGGTGTCATGATGAAGATGCGACGTGCAGCACTGTCGGCCTGGTCCTTCCGTCCGGGCGCACGGGTGATCGCACTCCTCGCTGCGCTGGCTGCGCTCGACGTGCCCGCGGCAGTTGTCGGGGCCCAGCGAGAGACCGCGCCCGCTGGCGTGAGCAACTACACGCGCGTGGATGCTACGGTGGCGTGCGCCGGCGCGACGCCGATCCAGGCGCTACCCGAGATCAAGAAGAGCGGCTTCGTCTCGGTCATCAACTTCCGAATGTCCGACGAGCCAGGGGCCAACGTCGATGAGTCGAAGGCGACAGCGGCCAGAATCGGTCTGAAGTACATTCACCTGCCCCACCAGACCCCGACGCGGGAAATCGCCGAGGCCTTCCTCAAGGCGGTCGCGGACCCGGCGAACCAGCCGGCCTACATCCACTGCGCTTCCGCAAATCGCGTTGGGGCGATGTGGTTCATCAAGCGGGTCAAGCTCGACGGCTGGGCCGTTGACCGGGCGATGAAAGAAGCGGAGATGATCGGCCTGCGGGCCGCAAATCTGAAACAGTTTGCGCTCGATTACGTGAGCGGGAACTGATGAGGGTCAGTGCCGAATCCCGACGCGACATCGCCGGTCAGGAGCCGTCACCGGCAAGCATGGTGGGCGGCAGGGTCACCATAAAGTCACCGATCGGCCGCGAGGACGCGCTCGTCGCACACACGCGGCGCAACGCCTGCTTCTTCCTACGCGAGAACGATCTCGGCTCCATGTAGGCCGGCCGGCTGACGTGGTCGTTCTCGATCGCGATTATCTGATCGTGCCGGCAGACGACATCAAGAACATCAGACCCGTGATGACCATCGTGGGAGGCCGAGTAATGAACGACGCAGCGGCAGAAACGGCGACGCGCTAAATGCGGGCGCCCCTGAGCTTTCTTGCACCCGGTCTGATTGGCGTATTCAGTACCTTCACCGTGGCCGCGCTTGCCTCGGCGCAGGCGCCGGCCGAGCACGACCACAGCGGACGCGAGCAGTACCACGTCGAGGCCCGCCACACGCCGCGGGCGCCTGCCATCGACGGCGTGCTGGACGAGCCCGTCTGGGGCGGCGCGGCCATGCTCGACACCTTCACGCAGCAGGAGCCGAATGATGGCGCGCCGGCCACCGAGCGCACCGAAGTGCGCCTGCTCTACGACGCCGAGCATCTCTATATCGGTGTCCGTGCGTTCGACTCGAGTCCCGACGGCATCATTGCCACCGAAATGCGCCGCGATTCACCGCGGCTGCTCGACGAAGACAACTTCCAGATCATTCTCGACACCTTCCGCGACTCCCGCAGCGGGTACATGTTCGTGACCAATCCGCTCGGCGCCAAGCTCGAACAGCAGGTGTTCGAGGAGGGCGGCGGGAACCTCCGCGGCGCGGCCTCGAACATCAACCGCGACTGGAACGGCGTCTGGGATGCCGCGGCGCAGCGGGTTGCGGACGGCTGGATGGCCGAGATTGTGATCCCGATGGTCACCGTGCGCTCGCCGGAGGTCGATGTGCAAACCTGGGGCATCAACTTCATGCGGAACATCCGCCGGAAGAACGAGCAGGTCTACTGGTCGCCGATCCCGAAGCCGTACACCGTGACCCGCGTCAGCCTCGCCGGCACGGTCTCCGGCATGGCGGGCGTCACGCGCGGACTCGACCTGCGGCTGAAGCCGTTTGTGGTGGCGGGCGGCCGCCGGGATCGGCTCGGGGCGTCGGTGTCGAGCAGCCGGCTCGGTGACGTCGGACTGGACGCCAAGTATGGCCTGAGCTCCGGCCTCGCGCTCGACGTCACGGTGAACACCGACTTCGCGCAGGCGGAGGTGGACGAGCAGCAGGTCAACCTCACGCGGTTCCCGCTCTTTTTTCCGGAGAAGCGCGACTTCTTCCTCGAGAACTCGGGGCAGTTCACGGTGGGCAATCAAGGCAACCAGCGGGAGGCGGATCTCTTTTTCAGTCGCCGCATCGGCTTGTCCTCGACGGGGCAGCCGATTCCACTGCTCGGCGGCGCGCGCATGACGGGCAAGATGGGCCGGAACAATCTGGCGGTCATGCAGCTTCAGACGGGCGAGGCCTTCGACCGCCCCGGCGAGAACTTCCTGGTGGCGCGCTACAGCCGCGACGTGGGCGAGCGCTCCCGCGTGGGCGGCCTCGTCGTCAACAAGGAGGCCATTGACGACGCGCGGTTCAACCGGACGATGGCCGCCGACGCCGTCTTCGCGCCGACGCGGAGCTTCTCCGTGCATTCATTCCTGGCGCGGACGGCCACGCCGGGAGTGGCCGACAACCAGCAGGCGTTCCACACGCGCGCGCTGTTCCTGAACAACAAATGGAACAACTACGCCGAGTTCACCGACATCGAGGACAACTTCAATGCCGAGGCGGGGTTCGTGCCGCGTACCGGCATCCGGACGACGTCCGTGCACCTGGAGCGGAACCCGCGTCCGGGAGGGCTGATTCGCGTGATGGAGCCGATGATCACCATCGACTACACCACCGATCAGCACAACCGCCTGCTCACGCGCCGGATCCACCACATGGTAGGGACGCGGTTCCAGAACGGCTCCTACCTCAACGTGTTCATGAACCGCTGGCTCGATGTGCTCGACGAACCGTTCGCCATTCAGCGTGACGTGACCATTCCCGCCGGCGTGTACCGCTTCTATGAGTGGGTCCTGAGGTTCGACACCAATCCGGCGCGGCGGTTCTATGAGCGCGTAACGTACTCACCACAGACGTTCTACGAGGGAACGCGCCACGACGTCGACCTGACGCTCGGCGTGCGCGCGACGAGTCGCGCCTCGGCGGAGTTCACACTGCAGCGCAACGACGTCGACCTGCCGTGGGGGGCCTTCGTGGTCAACCTCGGGATCCTGCGGCTCGATTACACCCTCTCGCCGCGCATGACGATCCGGTCACTCTCACAGTACAACTCGTCCACGCGGCAGTTCAGCACGAGCGTTCGCTACAACTTCATCTATAAGCCGGGAAGCGATCTGTACGTCGTCTACGACGGGCTGCAGGGGAACCTGCCGGGTCGTCCCGACCTTCGCAACCAGCAGATCGTCCTAAAGATGACATACCTGCTGTCGCGGTAGCCGCAGCCCAAGTCCGGTTCGCCATCTGTGTGTGTTGGAATCCGCTCAGCAGAGCGTGGTCGCCGCGAAACTCAAAACGCTCCTCGGGCCCTGATGCCCGAAAGCAGGTCGTGGGTGGGTGCGTCAGCCGGCCCGCCACATCGTCGCAGAACTGTCGCAAAACTCTTGTCGTTGACTCCGTTGGGGTTAGCTCTTGAGCGAAAGCAGATGCCCCAAGTTGTTGAAAACGTTGAAAGCGGGTCACGCGGAATGGAGCCGTTGGAAAGGAGGGCTCTTCGCCCAAGGCAGGTGCGCTACCAGGCTGCGCTACCGCCCCGACGCCGTCATTATCCCATTTCCGCACCGCGCCCCTCGCTTCCGCAGCACGTCTCGCCGGCAGATGGCATAATCACCGCTCCACCTTTCCCGAGGAGTCGCCATGAAGCTCGTTCCTGCCTCCATCGTCGTGCTCGCCCTCGCTGCCACCGCCTCCCACGCCGCCGCGCAAAGCCCGATGCGCCCAGGACGCTGGGAAGTCACCGCACAGATGGACATGCCAGGCATGCCGGTGCAGATGCCAGCGATGAAGAACACGCAGTGCGTCACTCAGCAGCAGATCGACAGCCCCAACCGGGGGCTCCCGAGCGGGCCTGCCAAGAATCCAAACGATTGCAAAGTGTCGGATTACAAGACCTCCGGCAACACGGTGTCGTGGCACATGTCGTGCGCCGGCCCGCAGCCGATGACAGGCACCGGCGAGCTGCGCTTCAACGGCGACACCTACGAGGGTGTCGTGAAGATGATGATGGAACAGAAGGAAATGGCGATGAAGTTCTCGGGGAAACGGCTGGGCGACTGCACGCCTTGATGAACGTCGGTAATGGGCTAATGCCGTGTTGCTGATTTGACATCCGGCGGTGAATTCAGGCATCATCCTAGTGCCTTCTTAGCCAGACAGTCCAATATCTTGTGGTGACTAGGCATCACCCTCGTTCGCCGGTGCCTGCACAAGAGTCTTTGTTCCCTCCTCGGTTCCGCTCTTGCATCTGTAGTGTTCTTGAAATACGGTGGGGTTTCCGTGTATGGCTTGAATCTGACAAGACGGCGGCTGGACTTCAGCCGTTCGGGGCAGTACAAAACGGTTCCGGATGGCGAAGAAATCAAAGCAACAACTCGACTACGAGCTTCGTGCACGCCTTGTTGATCGCGGATCGGCGGTCATAGAGACCGGGTTTAAATATGGCGCCTTGGTCGTCATTTTCTACTTCGCATACGCAAGCGTGGCGAGCTTGGCTGGACAGAGCACCTTCGCTGACATCGGCCTTCGCGTCATCGGAGACGTCAGAATTAGTGAGACCGTCGCATGGCTCTTCGGCGGTGGCAGTATCGTCTACGCATTGCGTCAGCGCAAGCTACGACGGGACACAATTGAAAGACTTGCCCCGAGAGTACGCAAGTACGAAGAAATGTTAGACCCCGAACGAACCTCAACCGGACTTCCATCGCGAGGTACAACGCGACCGGAGGATCGCAAACGGTGACCAGCACGTACGTCGTCCAGGCTTTGTTTACGACTGTCAGCCTCCTAGGAGTCTGGTTACTCCTGTACGTTCTTTTGAAGGACTATCGGCTTGATGCGCTACGGCAGCGACTGTTTGACCTGCGAGGTGACCTGTTCGACTATGCGGCGGCCGGCGCAATCTCGTTTAATCACCCAGCGTACGGCACGCTGAGAACGCGAATAAATAGATTGATTAGATTCGCCCATCGATTTACCTCATCGCAGCTCTTACTCGTTGTGACGTTGTTAAATGCGCCAGCAGGTCATGATCCACTGAGTGATTGGAAGGAGGCTGTTGAAACGGTGGAATCAGCCGAAGTCCGCAAACATCTATACGCATTCAACAACAGAATGTTTGCGATTTTGGTGTGGCACATGGTGACTGGCTCGGTCATCCTAATGGCCAGCTTGGTTTTCTTTGGCACATGTTGGGCAATAAAGCAGTTGATTGATCGGGCGGCGATTGCGTTAGGCAGGGCCGTAACTGACTTGGCCGAAGACTTGTTTAACAGTTATGTGCGTCGTTTCCCGGTTGAGCAGCTTGAAATACAAGCATTAGAAGCTGGCAGCGATACAGAGCCTCAGGCAGCAGCAGCTTGACTAGGTGATGCTTCCTCAGGCTGCGAGCAGTTCCCGGATCGTCCAAACATGATCTACTAGTCCAGCTTCCATTGCGGGTGTCACCCGTAACGTCTGATGCACGCGGCAGAAGTTGTACCACGTCATGAACACCGCAACCGCCGCCTTCAGGTTCTCCAGTTTTTTTGAAAATCCGTTTGTCAGTCGCGTAAATCGTCGCATCTGCATCCTGAGCGTGAGATTCGTCCGTTCGATGTGGGACGTGCTAATGCGCGAGAAGTCAGGATCACCACTGATAGGCGTTGGGATGGCGCGAACAACCTTCGACGGACGGAACCAATCCGGACCGCTCGTGGTCGGCGTGGTGTACATCTTCACGAGCTGCGCGAAGTCCACATCCGTCCCGAAGTGCTCCTCAACGGCGAGGATGTAGCCGTCCAGGCCATCGGTCGTCAGTTGGCAGCGATGATTCTCGGCCACGCGCTGGCGGAGATCGCCGATAAATTCGTAGGCGCTGAAGCCGTCGCGCTTGCCGATGTAGTAGCTCAGGATAGCCTTCGTTTCGCTGTCCAGTGCGATCCACACGTACTGATCGCCGCGCTCTGCGGGGTTGTCCTTTATCGTCATGCGCTTCTGCTTCTTCTGCACGAACGTCCAGATTTCATCGGCCTGGACGAATCGCGGCCGCACGTTCTGAACCGTCGCGTCGAACAGTCGCGCGCACTTCTCGCCGACCGTGTTGAGCAATGAGAGGATGGTCGTCTTGTGAATTCCGGTGACGCGGCTGACGGCTCGCACGCTCATCCCTTCTGTCAGGAGCGTAAAGACACGGCAAGCATCGTCAACGCTCGTCGTGTGGTCGCCAAGCGGATTCTGGCGAGGTTCCGTGAACGTCGCGCCGCAGGCGCGGCAACGGTAGCGTGGGCTACGGGCTTTCGTGAATCCGAATCGCTTGGCGGTTCCGTGTTCGCACTTTCTACAGGTCATGATCGGCCCCTTGCGTCTCAAGCGGGCAGGGCCGATAATCGGTTTGGGTCTGGACTACGCGGCTCTGCCCGTGTGGTTTGGATTGCCCCGGTTGCCGTTACTAGCGGCGGCCGGGGCGTTTTGTTGTGCGCTCAATTCATGGTCTTAGTATACGTAAGCGGTTACGTATAATCAAGCACAATCGCAATTGACAATTCGTGACCGCTTACGTATTATTACGTTGTGGCGAAGAATCGGTACGCGGTCGCACTAGGCCGAAAAGGCGGAAAAAAAGGCGGAAAAGCACGGGCCGCCAATCTCACGCCCGAACAGCTCTCCGAGGCTGGCCGCAAAGCGGTTCTTGCTCGATGGGCGAAAGCGAAGCGCGCCAAGACAGACGAAGAGACATCGTAAGTGCTTGGCGCGCCTGCATTTACGCTAAACGCACACTTGACAAGTTGGTGGCGGTCTAGGCAGGATACACACGTAGCCTGCATCGGTGGCCTGGCGCACCGTTTCCTCCAAGAAAATAGGCGCGCCGGCCCGGCTTCCAACCGGGAACCTCCCGCTTAGTAGGCGGGCGCTCTGTGCTGTTGAGCTACCGGCGCATGGTTACTTGGCGACCAGCAAGGTTCCGTTGTCCGACGAGCTCCTTGCTGGTCGCTGCGTTTTTCTATCCGGCTTTCAACTGCCTTTCCTTCCTAAACTTCAACAGACCGTACGTGCTCGGGGCCGGCCTATCGAATGTATCTCCGGCTTTGACCTTGCGAGACAGGTTGCCGACGAGCGTCGTTTTCTTCACCTTGTGATGAAAGCGTTGCTCAATCCGCTTCAGCAGCTCATCCATCTGAAGGGGCTGACCAGCGTCTTCTATAACCGTCTCCGCCCATGTAGTGCTGCTGTCGGTCCGACGTCGCCTACGCCGAGTCTGCCCTGCGGCTGGCTGACGAACGCGGGTTCGATGAGCCGGTGCCGCTTGCATGACCGGGGCGGTGCCTTGAGTCTGCAGCTCTCGCATGGCCTCATCTAGCTCGGCCTGGGTTTTTGCGATGAGTTGTTTCTTTTCTCTGATGATCGCGAGCAGGTCGTTGGCCATCTGCTGTGCTCCTTAAGCGCAGCCAGAATACTAACGCGCACAGTGGGAATGATCAAGCCGATAAATGGTGATAAGCAGCCGGATAATCACATTCCCATTCCAGGGCCATTCTGTTATACTGCGCGGCCATTCGCGACCCGCAACACGGCATTAGCCCACTACCTGAACGTCTTTGGGCTTTGGGCTTTGGGCTTTTGAATTTTGAATTTTGAATTTTGAATTACCCGATCTCCCGGGTCATTTCCACCATCGTCCGCCGAAAGCCGAGCCGTTCGAACAGCGGGTGCGCTGCGGCGTTTCTCTCGGCCGTCCACAGCATCACGCGCGGCGCGCCGCGGCTGCGCAGCCAATCGACGGCCGCTTCGATCAACGCCGTCGCGATGCCGATGCGGCGGCCGGCGTCATCGACGGCCACGTCATGAATGAAGCCGCACGCGTCCCGCAGCTCTTTCCATGACAGCGGCTCGAGGCCGGCGAAGACATACCCGATGACAGCGCCCTCTTTCTCCGCCACGAACACCACTACATCGTCGTCGCGCAGTTGAGACCGCAGAAATCGCCCGTATCCGGCTTCGGCGCCTGTACCAGGCGCCAGGAACCGCTGCGGGTCGAAGGAATAATGCGTCTGCATCAGCAGGGCGCCGAGGCGTCCCAGCGCCGGCGCGTCTTGCTCCGTGGCGCGGCGAATCACAAACGGTGCATCGGGTGGCATGAATCAGACATATCTTATGGAGATGCCGGTTGTCAGCTTTCATCCGCGTCGCCGCACAAAGGGACCTGCGCTCCTCGCCTACGCGTTGATCTTTGGGATGGTCGTCCACGCAGCCCTGTCAGCGCAGCGCACATCTGCGCTGGCGCCACTCGACACCACCGGACGCGTCACCTACTTCATCGCCGAGGGCAAGCCAGGGTCGCAATACCAGCCGCCCGATCGAGATCTGGCGGCGTGGGCGCTCAAGGCGTGGGAAAAGAGCGCCGGTGGCGCACTGCGGTTCGAAGCGTCTCGCGAACAGGACGCGCTGGTTCGCGTGCAGTGGGTGAACGCCCAGGACGGGCTGTACGGCGAGATGCGGCCTCTCTACGTCAACGGCCGCCGCGGCGCGGAGGTGTTCGTCCGTCCGGACACCGAAGGGCTGGGTGGAGAGATTGCACGTCTCGCGCGGACCGACCCGCTGATGCGCGACACGATCGTCTACCTCACGTGCGTCCACGAGCTCGGACACGCACTGGGCCTCAACCACACCGACAACTTCAGCGACATCATGTACTTCTTCGGATTCGGCGGCGACATTCCCGGATTCTTCAAGCGCTACCGCACGCAGTTGAAGCAGCGTGAGGACATCGCAGGTGTTTCGGGCCTGTCGGCCGGCGATATCGAGCGCGTCTCAGCGTTGTACGCGCGCAGTCGGTAGAACCGGTTGAATTGACGATTACGAACCACTGATGTCGGGTCGCTGCGCGACCCGACCGGCCAGTGCTGGTTGGCGGTCCGCGTTTGCGGACCGCACTGAGGCACCGAGTCGAATCATTGGAGCGTTTCTCGGTGTCTCGGTGTCTCGGTGTTCCGCGTTAAGACGCCGTCAGCGCGAACTAGAGGTCGCCGCCGGATACACCGGCAGCGTCACGTGATCGCCGAAGGTGGCTTTGAGGCCCTCGATCGCACAGTTCTCGTCACCGCCGCCACCCGCGCCGCCGCCCACGCCGATGGCGCCGATCATCTGGCCGTCCACCACGATGGGCATGCCGCCCGAGTTCGTGAAGAATTCGAACTGAGCGATCGTGCGCGTCTGGCCCGCAGGATTGTTCCTCCCCTGCGCGGTATAGACGGAGGTCGGCACGCGAGCCTGGAGCGAGGTCTTCGCCTTCAGCAACGCCGTACGGATGTTGTTGAAGACCTGCCCGTCCATCCGTTCCATGTGCACGAGCTCGCCGGCATTGTCAATGATGTAGAGCGACATGCCTCCGCCCTTTGCCGCCGCGAAGTCGCGGCACACTTTTGCAACCCTCTTCGCGGCCGCCAGTGAAATCTGGTTGCCGTCGAACACGTTCGCCGCGCCCCTCCCACCGACAACCCACTCGGGGTTTGAAACATTCGTCTTCGGCGTCGTCGCGGTGGCGAACCGCGGGACCGGCGCCGGGTTGGCAGGCGCAGCATTCTGCGGCCGTGGCAGGTCCTCAATCAGCGGGGCGACGTTCGAGGCGCCGAGCACCTCCTGCATCGCTTTGTGGCCGCAGATCTCGTCGCTCCACACCGGCACGCGGGGCGCCGATCCGCCGATGCCGATCGCGCCAATCATCTGCTTGTTGATGACGATCGGCAGACCGCCCGAGTTCGGGAACATGCCAAGCTGGATCCGCTGCAACTCCGCGTTCGGATTCTGGATCACCTGGTTCATGACGACCTTGCTGGGCGCACGCTGCGCGAGCGCCGTGCGCGCCTTCATCTCTGCGGTGATGATGTTCAGGTAGCCCTGGCCGTCCATGCGGTCCATGTAAACGTGGTTCCCGTCGTTGTCGAGCACGTACATGCTGATCGCCACCTTTTCGGCGGCGGCGAGCCGTTCGCACGCCTCGGCGATGCGCTCCGCCGTGGCGAGATTGATGGTGGTGAAATCCTGGATCTGTTCGGCGGCCTTGCCGCTCACAACGAACTGCGGCGGCACGTTCTGCGCCAGAACCCCGGTCCCCAGCGCGATTGCGGCGGCAGCAAGCACGCCCGAAGTCATGATGCGCACGTTCATGCGGTCCTCCCTGATAACGACCGTTGCATTGTGCTCCTGCGCCGGGGCGGGGTCAATTCTAGCGAGGCTTCACCTCAGGCCGGCATGTATGTGGTGGCTTCGCCTCGCCCTACACCATCATTTCGCCGCGGCCGACTAGCACCGCCCTCCCGCCAACCTTCACGTCGGCGATCTCACCGGCGCGCTCACCGATAGAGATGTGGATCCGGCTCGGTCGTCCCATCGCCACACCCTGCAGGCTCACGATGCGTCGTGCGGCGTCACCAGACACGAGCCGGTGACGCACCAAATAGCATCCAAGGGGACCGCTTGCCCCGCCGGTTGCCGGATCCTCGACGATGCCAAACTCGGGCGCGAACATGCGGCTGTAGATGGTTGCCGGCGATCCCGGCGGCAGCACGGCGAACAGGAATATTGGCAAGTCGATCCCGGTTGACGACTTCAGGCGGCGGAACGCCGACACGTCACTGCCGGCGCGATCGACGACGTCGCGGCTGCGCAGCGGCACGAACAGGAACGGAAGGCCGCACGACACCTGCTGAATCGGGAGGTCCGGCGTGAGATCGGCGTCCGCAAGCCCGATGGCGGCAGCAACGGCGTCGCGCGCAGCGATCGCAGGCCCGAATGCCGGCTTCAACTGCGTCATCCACGCGAACCGAAGGCGCGTTTCGTCCCATTCCAAGTCGACCGGCACCGGTCCTACACCTAAACCAAACACGAAACGCGACGCGCCAGGACGAATCACACCCGCGTGCACAAGCGCGAACGTGCTGCCGATCGTCGGATGCCCGGCCATCGGCAGCTCGCTCGCGGGAGTGAAGATGCGCATGCGCACGTCGGTGCCCGACGCTTCCGGCGGAAGGATGAAGGTGCTCTCCGAGAAGTTCATCTCGCGCGCAAGCGCCTGCATGCGCTCGGTCGCGAGACCGCGCCCGTCGAGGAACACCGCGAGCTGATTGCCGGTGAGTGGCTCGTCGGTAAAGACGTCGTAGTGGAGGAAGGACAGAGACATTGACTGGGCTCTAGGCTTTAGGCTCTTGGCTTTGGGCTTTTTGGCTACCAGCTACCGACTATCAGCGACCAGCTACTCCGGTTCACGGTCACGGCGCAATCGCAACCGCCGTCCCACCGCCACGCCAACGTGGTATGCGCCCTCCTGCTGCATCCATATATGTCGCGCGTAGTTGTCGGCCAACTCGACGATGAGCATCCGCTTGTCCTCGGGCAGCGCCGCAGCGATCTGTTCCACGAGCTCCTCCTGCCGGCTGATATCGACAGGCGCGAACAGCTCGTCTTCGTGAATGGCCTGAAGCAGCTCCTCGTATTCGTCCTCCCACGCGTCTTCAGCGTCAGAGAACGAGGGGACGTGGCGAAGCACGCCGTCCAGATCCAGCTTCGACGCACACTGGTTCGCAAGCTCGAGGAGTTCGTCTGACGAGGGCATAGGGGGATCTTACGATGCAGTAGGCAGTAGGCAGTAGGCAGTAGGCCGGACGGTAGACGGTGTAGCGCGCAGGCTTCAGCCTGCGCGTCGTACGTAGTGTCCGGCTTTCTTGGGCGCCGACTTGTCCGCCGAAGCGCTACGCGCGACGGCGGAAGCTGCGGTAGCAGCGAAAACGACAGCCGGACCTCAGTTTGTGGCTGCCAATGTCGCGGCCGCCGCGGCGCGCTTCAGTTCCTCGATCCAGTTGAGCACCACCACGACTTTCGTCGCGGTGATGTTGTCGTCATCGCGCACCATGAGGAAGCGCTGCCCGTCGGGTGTGACGTCGTAGTTCGAGGAGGTTACGCCAGGCATTCCGCATGAAGAGCCGAGGCCGCGCGAATAATTACCTTCCCACAAGACCTTCGGCGCGGAGGCGCGAAACGTCGGCGAGGTGGTTACGGACACCGCCATCATCCTGTTGAAGCTGCGGAAGAAGAGCTCGCGGCCCGAACGACTCCAGACGGGATCGATCCCTCCATCGTTTGAAATCTGCACCTTCGGGCCAGGACCTGGAAACGCTTGGACGTATACCTGCGGTCTGCCGGACTCGTTTGACGAATACGCAATCCAATGACCGTCGGGAGAGAATTTCGCCGACCCTTCCTCGAACCGCGTGTCGGCAATCGGGCGCACGCTGCCGTCTTGCACGGCCACTACACGTGCGTCATCGGTCGTGTTCGCATTTTTCTCGTCGAACGCGAGAAACCTGCCGTCGGGCGAAAACGACACGGGGCTGTGCCGCGTCCCGGACGTCAATCGCTCCGCCGCGGCGCTCCGGTCCACCGGCATCCACCACATCGTCATGCCACCGAACTGCCACGACCGGTACGCGAGCCGCTTGCCGTCCGGCGTCCACACCGGATCGTGGCTCTCGCCGTCGGTGGTCATTTTCGTCATCACGGTGCGCTCGAAGTCGTACACGTGGAAATCGTGATTCGGACCCTCGATCTCGACCGCGAGCTGCCGGCCGTCGGGCGACAGCCGCGGATACAGATATGAGGCAGGAGGCAGCGGCAGCGGATCCACCTTCCCCGACCGATCGACCCATACAAGCGTGCGGCGTCCCCCCTCGGCGCGGCCCGGCACGTACGCCAGGTCACCGCGACGCGACAGCGTGAACAACGCTGCGCCGGTGTTGGCGCTCATCATCACCCCGTCCAGCACCTCGAACGGGGAGCCCGTCACCTCGAGCCGCTGCACGTCGAACGGCGCCGCCACCAGTTTGCCGGCGCGCGCGTAGACGATATGCCCGGACGGCGAGTACGTGGCCGACGTGCCCCCGGTAATAAGCGTTTTCCGGGCTCCCGTCCGCAGATCCGAGACATCGATCCGCGCTTCGTCATAGCTCGACATCCCGTCGGCGGCCACGGTGTACATCAACGCCTGGCCGCCAGGCAGAACCTGTGCGAAGCGATGGCTGCGCTCGCCGCGTGCGAGATCGAGCGTGGTGACGGGCTCGATCTGTCCGCCCGACTCGGGGATGCGCACGATCCCGCCCGGATACTGCGCCGTCCAATAAATCCAGCCGTCGGCCCAGTCGCCCTTGTGGAACATGTCATATTCCGCGAGAGTGACGGGCGCGCCACCGGACAGGGCCGCCTTCAGAAATGGACGCTTCGAGGAAAAGATCGCATTGCCGTCGATGAACGACACGAACCTTCCGTCGGGCGAAAACAACGGCGCCCCGCGGAAACCGGGGGTATCCGTCTCTTCGATCGGCCGCGTCTCGAGACCATCGATTCGTCGAATCCACAGCGGGCCAGGGAGAGGCGTGAACGCGAGATGGCTGCCGTCCGGCGACAGGGCGATGGTCGAGTTGAAACCTGGCCCGAGGGTCTGACCTTGCGGCAGGTCCACGACAAACCGCGCCACGCGCTCGGTAACCACGGCGCCGTCGCGAGGACCCATCCAGGACCAGGCGCCCGCGAGCCCGATGAGCACAACGACTGCCGCGCTCGATGCGGCAACCGCCGGGCGCGTCGCCCACGACAGCGCGCCTCCTGGCGCTCGACGCACATAGGCCGTGCCGCTCGTCGGTGTCGGAATCCACCGGCCCGACTCCAGCATGCGCAAGAGGTCCTCGAGCTGATTCCGCAGGTCCGCGGCTGTCTGCGTGCGCCGCGCAGGATCCTTGACGAGGCACCGATCGATCACGCGCGCGAGGTCCTCGGGAAAAGCCGAACGGACCTCGCTTGCAAGCGGCGGATCGTCTCTAAGGATTGCCGTCAACGTCGCCATGGGCGTTTGACCGCTGAACGGCCGCCGCCCCGTCGCCATCTCGAACAGGATGATCCCGAGCGAGAAGATGTCGGCGCGGGCGTCGGACGCCTTGCCCTCGATCTGCTCAGGTGCCATGTAGGGCGCGGTGCCGACCATCCGGCCGTCGATCGTCAGGGATTCCGTCGTCACGGGGCCGGCCGTCTGATCGATCGCGATCTTGGAGAGGCCGAAATCGAGCACCTTGAGCACGCCGTCGCGCGTGACCATGATGTTTCCGGGCTTGAGATCACGATGGATGACACCGCGACCGTGTGCGGCTTGCAGCGCATCGGCGAGTTGAATGGCCAGCGCCAGGAAACGGTCGAGCGGGAGACCTTCCGCGGGAATCGCGTCCGTCAGGGTTGAGCCATCGACCAGCTCCATTGTGAGGAACAGGACGTCGCCGTCTTCCTCGATCGAGTGCAGCGTGACGATGTGGGGATGGTTGATCGTAGCTACCGCGCTGGCCTCACGCTCGAGCCGCTGGCGGCGGACAACATCGCTGGCCACATCACGACGGACGACCTTCAGCGCAACGGATCGATTCAGACGACTGTCGTGCGCTTCGTACACTTCGCCCATGCCGCCTGCGCCCAGTGAGCCGCGCACGACGTAATGCCCAAGCGCAGTACCGTTTGCGATTGGACCGCTATGCGGCTCGTTGCGAGAATTTTGTACTCGTTGTGACTGCATAGCGGTCCTAGTGGCGCGCGAAGCGCGCCAAGAGATACTGACAACCAGCCAAGGGCTCTACGGGATCGGCCGAGCCCTTGGCTGGTTCAGGAGATTCGGTGGTCATCTCAGGCTCCTCGAACGAGCTGCGTCCCATGTTTGGGTCGACGCGGTGTCAGGCAACATGCAGAACCGCATAGGCACCGGACCAAGGCGGATCTCGGTATCACCAAGCAGGGGCGCCGAACCCGTCACCCGCTTGCCGTTGGCGAACGTGCCGTTCTTGCTCGACAGGTCGACGAGCGTGACCTCCTCTCCGTCGATCACGATCATCGCGTGACGCCTGGAAACGCCGACGGCATCGATGCACACGTCAGCGGAGGCATCGCGCCCGAGGACGTTCTCTCCCATCGTGAGCGCCGCGCGCCGCGTACCCCAGGCGAGCCAGCATGGCGCCGGAACCGGCATCGCGCCTCGGTTATCAGAAGCGTCGACGATCGATCCGGAAAACGCATAGCCGAATCGTTGAACGGTTCTGACGAATTTCGCCTCCCGCGCGCCGTCCCCGAGCGCGGACCGGATCTCGGCGACGAGCACGGCCACATTGCCATCCGAGACGAACGTGTCGGGCCAGAGGTGCTGGTGAATTTCCGCTTTTGCAATTGCGGCAGGACTACGGCGCACCAGGAGCGTGAGGAGCTCGAACGCCTTCGGCGAGAGGTGCAGCGCTGCAGTCCCGCGGTGAAGGGTGCGCGCCCCGTCGTCGAGCGTGAACGGACCGAAGCGAACGGCCAGAGCCGACCTCCCAGTCGTGGCAAAACTAATGAAATCCCAATCCGTTTCTAAAGACTTTCGCCGAGCCGGGCCCCGATGATAGCGCAACGTTTCATCGCAATCCACGGGAGGGCACCATGCGAACTGTCGGAAAACTCGCGGCATCCGCTCTGTCCCTGTGCCTGCTGGCTGCAACGGGGGCCAGCGCGCAGAACCTGGTCTTCACGCCAATCGACTTCCCAGGCGCCGTTCTGACCAACGCCCAGGGCATCAACGGTCAGGGTGAGATCGTAGGGTTCTACACGGACACGACCGGTCGGACGCACGGCTTCGTGCAAAGTGGCGGGCACTTTCGATCACTCGACTATCCGAATGCCGACGCGACGCAGGCGCTCGGTATCGGACCGGCGGGAGACATCGTCGGCACCTACCAACGAGCTGGAGAACCAGGACCTATCGCGGGAGCCATCCCCATTCACGGGTTCCTGATGACGAGACGGGGCGGCTTCTTCAAAGTCGATTATCCCGGTCACCAGAACACGATCGCCCAGCGCATTCTGCCCGACGGGACCATCCTTGGCTGTTTCCACGACGGCAACCGGACTACGACGATGTTCGGCATGGCGGTGTCACGCCGCGGGTTCGAACAGATCACCGAACCGATGAGCATGCACAACGGCGCCACCCCGGACGGCCAGATAATTGTCGGGCTCTATACCGACATGACGGATGGCCGCGGCAAGGCCTACATCATTCGACGCGGCGCCTTTTCTCCACTCGAAGTTCCGGGCGCCACGCAAACGGCGGCGTGGGACGTCAATCCTTCCGGTCTCGTTGTGGGCGTGTACCGCGACGCCGCGGGAGCCTTCCGCGGTTTCCACTTCGACGGACAGGCGTTCGGGCGCGTGGACGTTCCGGGCGCGACCGCGACGCGCAACTTTGGTGTCAACGAGCATGGCGACATGGTCGGGGCCTATGTCGATACCGCCGGACGTACGCACGGATTCCTCGCCCAGTGGGTGCGCTAGAGCGGCCGCCTCGAGAAGGAGCACAACCATGCCAATTCATGGCGTTCGTGCAACGGTCACCGCTGCAGCTGTGGCACTCGTCGCGATGATCCCGACACCTGCCGCCGCGCAGGAACCGGCAAACTCTCAAACCGGCCGGGTGACGGTTGCGGGAAGCGTCGACTTCCTGAACGTGTATGCCTTTCGGGGCATCACGCAAGATGACACCGGCCTCATCGTCTGGCCGACCGTGAACCTCGGCGTACGCGCGTATGAGGGCAGCGGCGCGTTGAAAGCTCTCAACCTTAGCGTGGGTACGTGGAACAGCCTGCACAGCGGTATCGCTGGGTCGGACGGGCCGAGTGGCGATCGGTGGTACGAGTCGGACGTCCACGCTGCGCTGGACCTCACCGTGGCTGGAGGGGTTACCGTCGGCACGACATACAGGACGTACACGAGTCCGAACGACATGTTCACCACAGTGAAGGAGATCGGATTGAGGCTCGCTGTGGATGATCGCGCGGCGCTCGGCAGGGTCCCCATCAGACCGTACGCGCTCGTGGCATTCGAGCTGGATACACAAACCGGCATCGGACAAGCCGACGGCGGATTCGAGGCCGGCAAGTACCTCGAGGTCGGTGCTGCACCGCGGTTTTCAGCCCAGGCGCTCGACGTTGCCATTCCCGTGAAGGTGGGCCTGAGTCTTGGCGGGTACTACGAGCTGGCCGGCCGCGACCATACGTTCGGCTACTTCAGCACCTCGGGCATCGTCACCGTTCCGCTCGGCGGGCGCACGACGATCGGGGGCTGGAACGTCCATGGCGGCGTGGAGTATCAGGCGCTCGGCGAGATGACGAAGGTCATCAACGGCGGCGACCGCTCGAACGTGATCGGATCGATCGGCATCGGCTGGTCCCGATAGCGCGATGGAGAGCGGCGGGTCCACAAGGACGCTTACTGCCCCAAGACGCTGATGGGCACCGGGACGAACCCGCAGCTATACTGCCGCTGTGACCGAGGCTGTCGACGAAGCGTTGCCCGGAGCCGACCTGGTCCGCACGGGACTCGACGATGTGCGGCATGGACGCGAATCCATTGAGGCGCTGCTGGTGCTGGTCGGCGCACCGAGGCTGCGACGAATCGGCATCGACGTCCCGGAGCGCGGCGTCGCTCGTCCGGAACATCGTCTATACGAGCTCCTTGCCCAATCGGACAGCGACACGGCACATAGCCGCTATAACGCCCTCATTCGGCGTCTTGTGAGCTTCGAACGGGCCGCGGAATGCGCGCGCCGGTAGACGCGGCGCGGCTTGGCGCCCTCATGCAGCAGCTCGCGGCGGCCGCACGCCATCCCGGACGCGTCTATCTGACCGGCGGAGCGACGGCAGTCCTCGAAGGCTGGCGCGCTTCGACCATCGACGTCGACCTGAAGATGGTTCCCGAACAGGATGAAGTGTTCCGAGCGATACCGCGTCTCAAGGAGGAGCTGTCGATCAACGTGGAGCTGGCCTCACCTGCCGATTTCATCCCCGAGCTGCCCGGATGGGACGACCGGAGCCGCGCCATCCGGACGGAGGGCCCCCTGACCTTCTGTCACTACGATTTCTACGCGCAGGTCCTTGCGAAGATCGAACGCGGCCACGCCACAGACCTGGAGGATGTCGAGCAGATGATCCGGAGGGGGCTGGTCGATCCCGGCCGCCTGCTCGAGTTCTTCGACTCGATCGCGCACCAGCTGGTACGCTATCCGGCGCTCGACCCGCCGTCGTTCCGGAGAGCCGTCGAAGCGGTGGTCGCGCGCCATTCGCCTTGACTACACCCCAGCGGGTCCAGAAGGACCGGCCCTACGTACGGCGCCTGATGCGCAGCAGCTCGGGGCCGCGTTCGGCGGCTTCGCGCACGAGGAATCCCATCTTCGGATGTGAGGCCTCCAGATCCACGGCAATTCCGTTATTCCTGAGCTCCTCGGTGCTCGTCGGGCCAATCGACGCGACGACCATTCGCTGCAGCCCGTCGCGCACAGCGTCGGCCTGCCGCATCGACTCGGCCACTTGCATGAGGTGCACGATCTGCACGCTCGTCGTAAAGATGACGATGTCGAGCTCGCCACGGACGATGCCGGCCACGGCGGACCGCAGCGGCTCGGTGTCCTCGGGTAGCGCCCAGCGATAGACCGGTACCCGGGTGACCTCGGCGCCGCGCGCTTCGAGGGCGCGAAGGAGATCGTCGTTCGATTTTCCGTACTCCTGCACGGCCACGCGTTTCCCGTGCAGCGATCCGGAGGCCTCAAGGCCTCCGGCTACCACTGCCCCTGCCCCAGTGTCGATTGCTTCAAGAAGCTCGCGCCAGGTGTTCGGCTCGGGCACGGTGATCCACGGCGTCACCTGCAGCTCGCGGAGCACGGCGAGCGGCTTCGGGCCGCGGGGGACGACCTTCGTTCTTGCGAGCGCCGCCACGAACTCGTCGCGGGGGTACGCCGTCTGGACGACTTCGAGCAGCGCACGCGTGCCGACGCCGGTCAGCAGGATGACGATGTCGAATTCGTCGCGCCGGAGCGCGTCGGCAAATGCCAGCGCCTCGGGATTGGACTCGAGCGGAACTTCTCGGAGTGCCGGCGCAGCAACGGGCCGGCCGCCGTAGTTGGAGACAAGCGCCGCCATCTCGTTGCGGCGGCGGCTTTCAAGAACGAGGACGCTCAGGCCCTGGAAATCTGGTTTCGACACGCGGGGCTTGAACCACGAAGGTCACGAAGATCGCGAATCCATCAAATGGGTTCGTGAACTTCGTTTCCGTTCACATTCACGGTGTAGGGCATTGCGCAACTCCTGCGACGCGCAGGCTGAAGCCTGCGCGCTACGCACCGCGATTGTAGAGCGCACGCCTTAGCGTGCGCGTGCGGTTTGACTCCTGACGAAGGCATTAAACCGGACCCCTGCGTAAAAATGCAAGCGCGCTCACCGAGCGCGGTCCGGCATAATCAAGTGGTGCGTCTTCTTGCACTTGCGCTCGCGGCAATCCTGCTCGCAGCGCAGCATGTTGCTGGTCTGGCCCAGCAGGCGTCTCCGGCGCAAGCGGTCGAGGCGCCGCAGCCGTTCGACCAGTGGCTCGAGGAGCTCATCGACGAGGCGCAGGACCGCGGCTACAACAGGAAGGTCGTGGATCAGACTCTTCTCGGCCTCAAGCCGCTTCAGCGCGTCATTCAGAACGACCGCGCGCAGGCAGAGCTGGTCGTCGGGTTCGAACGGTATTACCGGTCGCGCGTCAACGCACGCTTCGTCAGGCAGGGACGCGAGATGGCGCAGCGTCATGGCGCGCTCCTCTCGCGCGTCGAACGGTCGTACAACGTCCAGCGGCGATTCGTGCTCGCCATTTGGGGCATCGAAACACGCTACGGCCGCGTCATGGGCAGCACTCCCGTCTTTCAGGCGCTGGCAACGCTCGCCTGGGAGCCGCGCCGCTCGGACTTCTTCCGCGGCGAGCTGTTCGACGCCCTGACGATGGTGTCGCGCGGACATATCGATGCGTCGAGCATGACGGGGTCGTGGGCCGGGGCGATGGGTCATCCGCAGTTCATGCCGTCGAGCTATCTGAAATACGCGGAGGATTTCGACGCCGACGGACGCACGGACATCTGGCGATCGACGCCCGACGCGCTCGCCTCAATCGCGAACTATCTCGGCGAATGGGGCTGGGACGACGAGTTCACATGGGGACGCGAGGTACGCGTCACGGCGGCTGTCCGCGAGAGCATCGAGAAGGAAACAAGGCGCCGCACGGAAGGATGCTTCGCGATGCGCAACATGACCGAGCGTATCCCGCTCGGTGAATGGCAGCGTCTCGGCGTCCGGCGGGCCAACGGCGCGGCGCTGCCGACCAGCGACGTGAAGGCGGGGTTGGTCACCACCGACACGCGCAGTTTTCTGGTGTACGAAAACTACGACGCCATCCTGCGCTACAACTGCGCGCACTATTACGCGCTCACAGTGGCGCTGCTCGCAGATCAGCTTCGATAGCTCTTCATCTGCCAATCGATCATCGATGATCGGGCATCGATTGCGACATTGGCACACCGACTCGCGTTCGCCTTCAGGCGGACCCCACCAGTCCGGCTGTCGCCTTCGCTGCTGCCGCAGCTTTGGCGCCCACGAAAGCCGGACACTACGTACGGGTGGTGGCAGGTTGCGACTTCAGGAGCTCGTCAATCAGAAACAGGTCGGTGAGCAGCGCCCGCAGATGGATTGAGGCGTTCAGGTTGTCGATGAGCTGTGAGCTGATCGACGGCTGCGCGAGCACGAGATCGACGGCGGCGAGGCTGTCACGCGCATCGCGATCGAGGACGGCCACGTACGCCTGATAGCGAGCTGCAGGCTCGAGGCGCTCCCCCTCGATCACGGAAGAGAGCACATCGCCGATCCCCGTCAATGCGGCGGCCGCCCGCGTCAGGAATTCCCGCAGCTGTCCGCCCGACTGGCTGCCGGCATCGCCGGTCAGCCCCTGCGCGGCGTACGCCAGCATGAACTCGTACGCTTCTTCGATGGTGTCGCAGCGAAGAACGAACGCACTGCGCAGATCGTTCGGTTCGTTCGGGGCGCTCGAATCGTTCGGGCTGTTCGACGCGTTCGGATCGTTCGGATCGTTCATTCGTGCGAGTCGTCCGCCGTTCAATCGCTCAATTGAACGTCCCGAACGTCCCGAACGTCCGAACGATCCGAACGACCGAAATGTGCGTGAGGATCGGCTGGTCCCAGGGATTGCGGCCCCAGGTCAGGATGTCCACGTGGTTGCCTCGACGCCCCGGATGGCGCGCTTGACCAGATTGCGCATGAGCGGCACCTTGTAGGCGTTGAAGCGGAGCGGCTGCGCACCCTCGATGGCACGGTTGGCGGCCACGACGGCCGTTGCCTCGTTGGCCGGTCGGCCGGCCACCAGCGCCTCGACAGACTGCAGGCGCAGCGGCCGTGCCGCCACGCCGTTGACGACCAGACGGATCCGCTCGATGGCGGAGCCGCCGGCGCTCATCACCATGGCCGATGCGACGCTCACGAGCGCAAAATCCCATACCTGGCGGTCGCGCACCTTCTCGAAATAGAAGCGCGCGCCGGCCCATGTCGCCGGCAAACGGATTGCCGTCAACAGGTCGCCGGGCCTCAGCAGCGTCATGCGCGTGATGTCGATTCCAGGACCGACAAAATAATCCTCAGCGGGCACGACCTGCTCGTCGCCATCGGCCGTACGGATCACCATCTGCGCGTCGAGCGCGATCAAGGCCGGTGCGGTGTCCGATGGGTTCACCGCGACGCAGCGGTCGGCGCCGAGAATGGCGTGCTCGCGGTTGATGGCGTCGGGCGTGTCGGCGTAGCAGATGTTCCCGCCCGCGCGGTAGCACGGCCAGCCGGCGCGGTAGTACCAGCATCGCGTGTCCTGCGATACATTGCCGCCGATGGTGCCCTGATTGCGAATCTGCGGCGACGCCGCCGCTTCAGCCGCCTCGAGCAGAATCGAATACTGCTCGCGAATCATCGGATGGCGAACCACTTCGGTGAGCGTGGTTGTGGCGCCGATCTCGAGACCGTCGCTTCGCGGCCGAATGCCCTTCAGCGCCGCAATCCCGCACAAATCGACGACGGCTTCCGGCCGCTTGATGCGATCTTTGAGCCAGTCGAGGCTGTCGAGGCCACCGGCCAGTACCCACGCGCTCGCACCATACCGGCGCAGGAGCGCCTGCGCGGCCTCGATGGAGGTCGGCTGGAACAGCTCGAACGCCGGCATCGGGTCGCGAATTACGGCCATTTGACTCCCTTACGCTTGAAATGCAACATGCAAAATTCAAAATTCAAACACAGTGTTTGCATCTTGCATTTTGGATTTTGAATTACAAGTGGGTGCGTAGCGGTTCGTGCATGCGCCTGCCGTTTTCGAGCGACATCAGAATGATGTCAGCCGTCACAGGCGCCCGCCGGAACACGTCTTCACCCACGGCGTCCGCAATCGCGTTGAGCACGGCGCCGTAACCCGCTCCCACCGGCGGCTCGCCCACGCCGCGCGCGCCGACGGGCGTCTCCGGGTCCGCGATATCCAGCGCGTCGGCTTTCATGCTCGACGGCACGTCGAGAATCGAGAGCGGCTTGCTGTAATGGAACCGGTCTCCCAGCGTCACGCCGTATCGGGGATCGACGACGGATTTCTGGAACAGCGCGTGCGCGATGCCCAGGCAGGAGCCGCCCTTGATCTGCGCCAGCAGACTTCGCGGATTGATGACTGTGCCAACATCGCCAACGGCCAGAAAATCGACAAGCCTCGCCTGCCCCGTTTCGACGTCAACCTCCACTTCCGCGAAGCCGATCACGAACGAGTAGGTGGCGCCGTCGCGCGGGTGATTGTCCTTGGCCACGCCCATCAGCCCCACGCCGGCGAGCGCCATGGCGGACTCCCGCGTCATCACGTTGATGTCCTCGGGAAGCTCGTGGCCGTCGTACTTGCCACCCAGCTCGAGGGCACGCCTCGCGGCCTGCGCATAGCTCAGCCCCCGGCCGGGACTGCCGCGGCGATACACGCGCTCGCCGCCAATCTCGTATTCGTCCGGCGCGCCGCCAAGGTCGCGCGCGGCAATCTCCTGCAGCTTGCGCCGGGCGTCCATCGCGCCCGCGTAGTTGGCGCGCGTCATGGCATGGGTCGTCTGGCTCCCCACCGACGGGCACGTCCAGGGCAGGTGCTTTCCGGTGTCGCCCCAGACGATCTCCACTTTCTCCCACGGCACGTCGAGCACCTCGGCGGCAACCCGCGCAAGGTCCATTACTGAGTGGGTGCCAAGATTGCCGACGGCCGATTGCACGTACAGCCGCCCGTCGGGCCTGATGGTCATGATGCTGTCAAAGCCGATCGAGCCCGCTCCGTGCGGTCCGACCGCGACGCCGATGCCGCGGATCTTCGAGCCCTGCCGCTGACCGGTTCGGGCCTTGCGCTCGTCCCAGTTGAACAGCGTCGCGCCGCGATCGAGCGCCTGCTTCACGAACGCGCTCGTGACATGGTTACGCCGGCCGTTCGGAGTCACCGGACCGAAGTCCGCTTTCCCTTCCGGCGAGTTCATGCGGCGCATCTGCACCTGATCGATCCCGAGCTGCTTGGCCGCCTTCGTGATGACCGGCTCCATGATGCCGTTGGCCTGCATGGGGCCAGGCGACCGCTGCTGGGATCGCGGCGGCGTGTTGGTGATGACGTTCACGGCGCGCCAGCGCATGGCAGGCGGCTGGTAGATGAGCGACGCCGCAAGGCCGGCCGAGCGATGATCGCCCAGCGGCCCGTACGCTCCAGTGTCCGCGACGATGAACAGGTCGAGCGCGGTGATGCGACCGTCCTTGGCAAAGCCGACGCGGGCGCGGCCCGACAGGTTGGTGCGCGCGCGGCCGATGTAGCTTTCTTCCTCGCGCGAGATCCGCATCATCACCGGCGTGTTCGTCTTGCGCGACAGCAGCGCCGGAATCGACATCGAGACCGCGCCGCCACCCTTGCTGCCGAATCCGCCTCCCGTGTACTCGCAGATCAGCATCACCTGTGACGGCTCGATGCCCACCCAGCGCGCGATATTGTTGCGCGTCTGCGCCAGGCTCTGCGTGGAGGCGTGAATGAACAGCTTGCCGTTCCGCCAGTACGCCATCGCGCTGCGCGTTTCCATCGGGTGATGGCCCGTGGACTGCACGACGAACGTTTCGTCGAGCACGAGCGCCGCCGCGGCAAAACCTGCGTCCAGATCGCCGTACGACCATTCCTCGAGCGCCTTGCCCGTCGGCAGACGCCCCTCGCCCGCCGCGGCAAAATCTTCCGCGGTCCACTTCACGGTCTCGCGCCGCGCCGGCGCGGCCGGCCCTTGGCCGCCAGGCGCTGGCGCTCCCCAGGCATTGCCGTCCAACCGTGCGCTCGGACCATCCGGCCGCAAGCTCTCGAGCGAGTCGGTCACGAATGGCAGCGGCTCGAGATCGACCTGGATGCGCTCAACCGCTTCCGCGGCGGTCAGCTCGTCGACCGCGGCAACCGCCAGGATCGGTTCGCCGGCGTACACGGGCTCGTTCGTGAGAGCCCGTTCGGCCCCTTCAAGGTCGGGCAGATCGTCCGCCGTGAGAATTGCCCGGACACCGGGCATCGCCGTCGCGGCGCTCGTATCGATGCTGCGGACGCGGGCATGCGGCATCGGGCTGAGCAGCAGCTTGATGAACAGCATGCCGTCCGCGCGATAGTCCTCGGCGTACCGCGCGCGTCCCGTTACTTTCGCGACGTGATCGGGAGGGATATAGTTGCGGCCGACAAGCTTTCCCGCCATTTACTGGTGGCCCTCCTCGAAACCCGTCGCGGGTTGCGCCGTTGTCGCGACCCGTCGAGCCGCGCTCATCACCTTACCCACCGGGGCAAGACCCCTGTGAAGGTCACCAATCACGTGGTCGCCCTCCGCGAATACTCGGCGCCGCGCATGAGCGCCGTCAGAATCTTGTCGTAGTCCTGACAGCGACACAGGTTTCCGGAAATGCCATGCGCCAGCTCGTCGCGCGTTGGAGTTGGATTGGTCTTCAGGAACCCGACGGTCGCCATGACGAAGCCAGGCAGACAGAACGCGCATTGGAAGCCCTGCTCGTCCACGACAGCCTGTTGCACCGGATGCAACTCACCACTCGATCGCGCGAGGCCCTCGATCGTGACGACCTTCCGACCGCGTACCGCGTGCGTCAGCACCGAACACGAATAGTGCGGCACGTCGTCGATGAGGACCGTGCACGCGCCGCATTCCGCGCGATCGCAGCCAATCTTGGTTCCCGTGAGGCCAAGCTTGTATCGCAGCGTCATGGCGAGCGTTTCCTGCTTCAGGACGTCGACGCGCCGCGTCTGCCCGTTGACGCTGAGCGCGATGAGGCGTTCGACGGATCCTGGGGCGGATGTCTGGCCGAGGAGTGGGCCGCCGCCGCGAAAGAGGTACCCGGCGGATGAAGCGACCGCCCCACCCGCAATGACACTCTTGATGAAGTTGCGTCGTGAAAGCGACATGCGCATAACCCCGCTGGGGGCGGGTTGAGTCTACACCTACAGCGTGTAACCTGTACCCTCTAACCTGTAACCTGTAGTTGGTGGTTGGTAGTTGGTAGCTGGACCCGTCCTTCCCTATGATTTTCAAGCAGTTCTACCTCAACTGCCTCGCGCATGCGTCGTATCTTGTCGGCGACGAAGAAACCCGGACCGCGGCGGTCGTCGATCCACAGCGCGATATCGACGGCTACCTGGCGTTTGCGGGCCAGCACGGCCTGACGATCGCCCACGTCTTCCTGACGCACTTCCACGCTGACTTCCTTGCGGGGCATCTGGAGCTGCGCGACAGGACGGGGGCGACTATATATCTAGGCGCCGCGGCCAAGGCGGAATACGACTTCCAACCCCTGCGGGACGGAGATTCCGTCCAGTTCGGCAAGGTTCGACTCGAGGCGCTGGAAACGCCCGGCCACACGCCGGAGTCGATCTGCATTCTCGTCTACGACCTGACCGAGAGCGCCAGTCGTCCGCACGCGGTGCTCACCGGCGACACGCTCTTCGTCGGTGACGTGGGCCGGCCCGATCTTCGCGCCTCGCTCGGCTGGTCGGCAACGAACCTGGGAGGCCTTTTGTACTCATCGCTCCGGGACAAGCTGCTCCGCCTGCCGGATTCCAGCCTCGTGTACCCGGCGCACGGCGCCGGATCGCTCTGCGGCAAAGCCATCAGCAAGGAAACCGTCTCCACCATCGGCGAGCAACGGAAATCGAACTACGCGCTGCAGCCGATGACGAAGGACGCGTTCCTCGAGCTGGTCACCGCCGACCAGCCCGACGCGCCCGCGTACTTCACATACGACGCGGTGCTGAACAGCCGCGAGCGTCCGACGCTCGATCAGGCTCTCGCACGAGAGCTCCAGCCGCTGACGATCGACGAGCTGCTCGCGGAACAGAAGAAGGGCGTCCAGGTGCTCGATACGCGCGACCCTGCCGAGTTTGCGGCCGCACATCTCGACGGGAGCATCAACGTCGGGCTCATCGGACAGTATGCAACTTGGGCCGGGACCGTCCTCACTCGCGATCAGCCGATTGCCATCGTTGCAGATCCGGACGCCGAGGCCGAGTCGGCGTTGCGTCTCGGACGCATCGGCTTCGATCACGTGATCGGCTACCTCAACGGCGGGCTCAGAAGCGCCGACGGGTCAGCCGCACGCATCGTGACAACCGAGCGCATCGCTGCGGACGTCGCGGCGCAGCGGCTCGCGGCGCAGGCGCCGCCGGTTGCCGTCGACGTGCGTGCCGCATCAGAGCGTGCGCAGAAGCGAATCGAGGGAAGCGTGCACATCCCGCTCGCTCGTCTCGTCGAGCGGATGTCCGACATTCCTGCCGATCGGCCCGTGCTCGTGTTCTGCGCGGGCGGTTACCGCTCCTCGATCGCCGCAAGCCTCCTGCAGCGCGACGGCCGCACGAACGTCAGCGAGCTGGCGGGTGGAATTACAGCGTGGGAGGCGGCGGGGCTGCCATTGCAGTCCGGCTGACCGATTCAGACCGCTTGTTTTCTTTTCATTTGTGCCTTGTGACCTGTGACTTGTGCCTTGTGACTTGATGGGTCCCGACGCGGCAGCGCAATCCGAAACGTACTGCCTTCGGCACCAGACGCCACGAGCGTAAGGCGTCCGCCGGTTGCCTCCACGGCCCCCTTCGCGATCGACAAGCCCAGCCCGGCGCCGGCCGTCTCTGAATCCGCTGCGCGATAGAAACGATCGAAGATGCGCCCTCGTGCGGACGGCTCGATTCCGCGTCCGCTGTCGATCACATCGACGATGACATCGTTCGAGATTTCGGCGACGCGTATGCGGATCTGCCCGCCAACGGGACTGAACTTGATGGCGTTGTCGACAAGATTGATCAAAGCCTGACGCACCACGAACCTGTCGGCATAGGCGTGCGGCGCTCCGACCTGCTCGACGGAGATCGACTGCGCCTGTTCTTCAGCCAGCACGTCCAGGTGAGCGGCCACTTCGTCGATCAGCTCGCGGACGTCGAACTCGTCGGCCGACAGCCTGGCCTGCCGCGTTTCCGCGCGTGACAGCGTCAAGAGCCGATCGACCAGGCTCGCCAGTCGATCCGCCTCCTCGAGCATGCTGCCGATGATCGTTCTGTACGCGGCATCGTCCCGGTGCTCGCGAAGGCCTACCTCGCCCACGCTGCGAAGCGCCGTGAGCGGCGTGCGCAGCTGGTGAGACACATCCGCGGTGAAGCGACGCATCTGCTCGAACGATGCTTCGAGACGCCCGAGGGTCTCGTTGAACACGATCGCCAGCCGTCCCATTTCGTCATCGGGATTCTCAACCGGTAGGCGATCGCTCAGACGTTCGGCGGTGATCAACCGCGCACGATCCGTCATCCGTTCGACCGGCAGCAGCGCACGCCGCGCGAGGGAGTATCCGCCGAGCCCGGCCACCGCCACTGCCAGCGGCAACCCCAACGCAAGGATGAGGGCGAGTTGCTCCAGTTCCTCGCGCATGGCGGACTCGGACCGTCCCACCTGGATGATGACCGGCACCCCTCCAATCTGACCGCGCCGCGTGAGCACGCGGACCGGCGCCACCGCGTGATCCATTTCGGCAATGCTCTCGTCGGCCTGGAGCGCAACCTCTCGGCTTTCGGGCACGGGACTGCGCGCGGCCTCCGAGTTCTGGTACAGCAGCTCGCCTTCGGCGCTCCACACGCGGAGCCAGAACCCCTCCTCCGTGATGTCCTCGTACCAGGTGATGCCCCCCTCGGGCGTCTGCTCCACCATGGCCGAGGCCCACTGGAAGTCGCCGCGCAGCCGGGTGTCGAGTGTTTCGGACACGCTGCGATTGACGAACGCAAAGACGACAGCCGCGTACATTGCGAGCACCACCACCATCGCCGCGACGTACCACAGCGTCAGCCGCACCCGAACGTTGTGCGAGCGCCACCAGCGCCTCACGGCTCTCCCTCATGCAGCATGAATCCGACGCCGCGCACCGTATGGATCAGCTTCGGCCCCTGATTCTCGTCGATCTTCCGCCGCAAGCGCGCGATGTGCACATCGATCACGTTGTCGAGCGGTGTCGTGCGCGCTGTTTCCTTCCAGACATCGCGGGCCAGACTCTCGCGAGAGACCACCTGGCCCTGATGCCGCAGCAGATACTCGAGGAGCTCGAACTCGCGCACGGTGAGATCGACCGGACGTCCATGCCGCGAGACCTTGCGCGTGATCCGATCGAGCTCCAAGTCCGCAGTCGTCAGCCGAGCGGTCTCGGCCGCCCGCCCGCGGCGCACCAGCGCCCGTATCCGCGCCACCAGTTCGGCGAACGCGAAGGGCTTGATCATGTAGTCGTCGGCGCCGGTGTCGAGCCCCAGCACCCGGTCCTGGAGGGTGTCTCGTGCCGTCAGCACCAGCACGGGCGTCTTGATGCCGCGGTCTCGCATGGTTTTGAGGATCTCGAGGCCATCACGGCCCGGCAGCGTGAGATCCAGCAGGATTGCGTCGAACCGCTCGGTCGTCAGACGAAAAAATGCGCCTTCGCCGGTACGCTCGACGATGACGTCGTACTGCTCGCCCTGGAGTCCCTCGCGCAGGGCGTTGGCCACTTTCGGCTCGTCCTCGACGACGAGAATCCGCACGAAGGAAAGGATAGCGTATCGCCGAAAGTGGCAGTGAAATCCGCGCGAAAGCGTTCTGAAAGCGCTTTAGCGCTGCGGCGCAACCACGGCGGGTGGCACGGCGTTCCGAATCGGCTTGATCGTCCGTAGGTACGCGAACATGGCCTTCAAGTCATCGTCGGTCATCTTCCCGTACATCGGCCACGGCATCGGCGGCAGCAGCGCCCGCCCCACTCCGGACTTCCGGCCCTTACGGATGGCATCGATGAACGTCTGCTCGGTCCACGCGCCAATGCCGGTGACGCGATCGGACGTGAGGTTCGACGTGTATGACACGCCCCATGGCCCCGCCCACGCCGTGTTGGTGGCGTTGATGGCGACCAGCCATCCACTCTCGAGTTTGGGCGCCGTCACCTTCACGTCTGCCGGATGACCGGACAGCATGCGAGTCAGGTCAGGCTCACCTTTCGCGTTGAATGGCGTGTGACATCCGTTGCAGTCCTGGATGGTGACGAGGTAGCGGCCGCGCTCGATCATCGACTGGGAGGGTGTCTCCGCTCGGCCCGAAGGTTGCTGTCCGACCACGCGCGACCCACCCGCAAGGCAGCAGGCGACCGCGATAAGCGCGACGCCGGAACGATTCGACATACGCACGTGAAACCCTCCTTCAGGTTCACGGGTGCACGGGTGCACAGGTGCTCAGGTTCCGGTTCACAGGTTCACGGGTACCCAGGTTCACGGGTTCTGGCGTAATGGGTTCCCCAAGAACCACCTGAGCACCATGAACCTGTGCACCCGTGAACCGGAACCCGAGCACCCGTGCACCCGTGAACCTGAGAACTAATTCTTGTCCCGCCGAACGAGGTCGTACGTCGTGGTGTCGAAGCACATGCCTTCGCCGATCTTTCCGAACGGCTGCCGCTTCAGCGTCTTGACCGGCGACGTCCACGGCCGCGTCAGCATCTTCGAGTCCTCGACGACCGCCTGATATTCGAGCGTATCGGCGTCGGCTAGGCGCCACCGCTCGGTGACGTGCAGCGCGTCGGAGTGCAGCCAGATGCCGCGACTCGTCGGCCGCGGCCGGTCGCGCGCGTCGGCAAGCCACGTTTTGCCGTTGAACCCGATGATGTCGACGACGAGCGTGTCGCCGTCCCAGCGTCCGACCGAGTCGCCGAAATAGGTCGGCAGCACGTCGGGCGGATGCCCGCTCCCGTCGGTCGGGATCAGGCGGAATGCGTGGTAGTACTCCGTCATCACCACCATCATGCCGGTCCGGTGCACGATCTGAAACGGCCACGGCGAGCTGAGGATGCTGCGAGGGACGCCGTACGGCATGCACCGGAACAGCGGATCGTCGGACTCGACGAGCTTCTCCTGCTGCGCGCGCGCAGCCGGCGCGTACGCGTCCTCGAGATCGGCGAGGCCATCATCGCCGCCGCCGAATCCCATCTGGCCCCAGACTCCGGTCAGGTCGGGCTTGCCGTCGGGCAGGCGCGGGATCGAACCCGACGTCTGCGCAGCCTCGCCCTGCGGGCTCTGTGCGGCCTGCTCGGCCGGCTGCGAGCACCCGGCAACGGCCGCCACGACAGCCACGGTAACGGCACGCACGAATGTCATCGATGTTCTCCTCATGGCTTGGCCGTCTTTGCTGCCCGAGGGCCCGTGCCGCTCGCGCCGATGACGAACGATCGGCCGTCCTCCAGCACGATCTCGTGCACCTCGCCCAGGCGCCGAGACGCAATGCGCGCCGGGTGCCCCTTGATGGTGATGCGCATCCCCGCCTTCAGGATCGCGGGCGTGACGCCGCGACGATAGAGCTGATTCGGGACAGCGCCTTCGAACCCCCACTGCACCGTTGCGCCGCTCGGATCCTTGACGTCGAGATAAATCCAGGTGTGCGGGTTCTCCCACTTCACCTCGGCGACCACGCCCTGGAGCGTGATGTACGTGTCGAGATCGTACGCGGCGGCGGCGGAATGATGCGCCCACACGGGCGCCGCCGCACACAGGAGCGCCAGGCCCGCCACGGTCCCGCTGAAGCCGGACACCACGTACGTGCGCGTATGTCTCATCTCACGCTCCTCAGAAATCGAACTGCATGCTGATCTTGGCGAAGCGCGGCAGCAGGATCGACTGCGGCCGGCGCCAGATCGTATACACCGGACTCTCTGATGTCACCGGATTGACGTTGAGCACATTGTTGACGTCGAGGTTCAGCGTGGTTCGCGTCCGGCCAACGCGAAACAGCTTCGAGAGGCGGAGATCGAGCTGATTCAGCCGATCGCCGTACATCGTCCCCGGGTCGATGATGTTGACGGTGACGTTGGCCGCACCGCCCGACAGCGGCCTGCCGAGCGAGCGGGCCGCCACGGCGCTGGGCACGACCACGTTCGCGGAGATGGGCGGCCCGGGGATGCTCTGGAATGACCCGGCCAGCCGCACGTCGATACCCGGAATCGTATAGGAGCCGAGCAGCTTCACCTGGGTGAGAAACGCAGTGTCGATATGGCAATGGGCGCGCGGAATGAGCACGGCGCCGACAAGCATCTCCGGCACCTTTTCGACGATCTCACAGTTGTCCGTGCTCGTCCGTCCCGTGCTCACGCCGCCCTGCACCAGGATCCCTTCGGGCAGCCGCGCGCTGACGCTGACATCGAAGCCGTTGAAGTGCTGGATCTGCTTCCCGTAGTTATCCGAGGAGGTCACCAAGTTGTCGGCGGCCCGGCCGAACCTGTCCTCCTTCAAGTCATGCAGACCGCACACGTCGTATCCGCCGCCGCGAGGCAGCCGCGGGTCGCTCGGCGCGGTGATGCAGAAGCTGTCGAAGTCGGCCGCGGAAAGGGTCCGGTCGTCCAGCGTCACGAGCGACACACCGCCGCTGCCGCCGGTCGGGGTGCCGAGGCCGAGATTGCCGTACCAGCGCCGGAAGTAGCCGACTTCCGTCGACACGCGTGGAAACAGCTCGTGCTGCACGGTGCTCGAGAATTCCCAGTTGTATTCGCGGACGCCCCAGCCGCGGAGCACCGCCTGATCGTAGTTCGTGCCGCGCCGCGTGCTGCCGAAATTCGGGTCAGTCATCGCGCGACATTCGCCGTTCGCCTGTGGGACGATCAGCACACAGTCAGGGACCCGATTGCCGTTCGTATCGGTCCAGACGCGCGCCGTGGTGTGCACGAGATCGAGCACGGGGTTGCCGAGCTCGTCGAGCTGCCGGCCGCTCAGGTACTTGTTCAGGCTGACCTTGACCGCCGTCCTCCCGGTGCCGAACAGGTCGTACGCTGCGCCCATCTTCGGCGTCACGTCCTTCCACGAGAGCTGTGGCGTCTCGGGAATCGTGATGTTCCAATTCGGCGCCAGTGCCGTCGGCCCGACGTACTGCCCGGGGAAGTGCGTCTTCTTGTAGTCGAACCGCAGGCCGCCGGTGAACGTCAGGCGATCGATCGTCCAGCGGTCCTGCGCGAACAGCCCGACGTCGGCATCCATCTCCCACAGGTTGTGGAACGGCCTCGCGCGCAGCGTGATCAGATTGGGGACGCCGTTGTTCAGCCGGTACGAAATCGACTGATGGACGAAGTTGAAATAATCGCTGGAGCCCGTGGCGTTGTTGAAGCCCACCTTGAACGAGTGCGCGCCCGTGATGTACGAGAGCGTTGCGCGGTACCGCAGGACCCTGTTCTGCCGATCCTGGTACCCCGTCGGGCGTCCCTTGAAGGTGATCCCCGTCGTCTGTTCGGTGAGACCGATCGCCTCCGTGTTGCTGTCGCGGTACGGCAGGAAGCCCCAGTTGAAGTAGTGATACAGGATCGAGCCGTCCACCAGGAGCCGGTTCGTGAGCGGCGCGGTCCAGTCGCCCGTCGTGATGAAGAGCGGGTAGCCATGCCGGTTGTCGGCCCCGGCCTCGTGCGCCGTCGTCGCCGTGATGAGCGACGGGCACTTGCACGACTTCTGCTGGCTCCACGACCACGCGATCTTGTGCTTCGGCGTCGCCTGCCACGTCAGGCGCGCCTGCCCGTCCAGCCAGTAGCTCTCGTTCGTTGCAGGCTGGTTCAGATCGGGATCGAACGTGAAGACGCGCAGATCGTCAACCGTGCGGTTGACGAACATGTCGCCGACGTAGGCGTCGGCCTTCATGTAGCGCAGCGCGGAGTAGAACCACAGGCGATCCTGGCGGAGTGGCCCGCCGAAGCCGGGGTTGAAGTCTCCGTTCACCTTGATCGCGTTCGGCGTCCGCATGCCACGTGCCCGCAGCTTGTCGTCGAAGTTGTTTCCGGCCATCGCGTCGGTGGCGAAGCTGCCGAAGACGATGCCGCTGAAGATGTTGCCGCCGTCGCGCGGGATGAGGTTCGTGCGCACACCCCCCTCGGCCCCTTCGGCCGACACCGCCGTCGCGTCGATGACGACCTCCTGGATCGCGCTCGTGTTCACGATCCAGAGCGTTTCGAACGCCTCGTTGGCCCACCCTGTCGAGAGGCCGTTCAGGTTCTGGCGGTAATCGGTGCTTTGGCCGCCGTGGATGGCGAGGATCGTCGTCGTGTCGCCACCGGCGCCGCCGATTTCCTGCGCGCCGAGGCCTGTATAGTTGACCGCGCCGAGCGCGGTCGTCATCCCGGGGATGAGCACGCCGAGGCTCGACGGCAGCCGGCCGGTCGGGAGCGCGTCGGTGACCTCTTGACCGAAGACGCGCTGCTGGGTGGTGTTCTGCACGTCGACGGTCGGCGCTTCCCCGCTGACCGTCACCGTCTCTGCTAGCCCGCCAACGCGCAGGTCGGCGTTCACGGTCGCGGTAAACGTGCCGGTCAGCTCGATGCCCTCGCGCCGGACGGTGCTGAAGCCGCTCAGCGCGAACGACACCGTGTAGACGCCCGGCCGCAGGTTCTCGATGCGGTACTGCCCGGTGCCGTCGGTGGTCGCCGAGCGCACCTTCTCGATGAGCGCCGGGCTCGACGCCTCGACGGTGACGCCGGGCAGCACCGCGCCCGACGTGTCGCGGACGACACCGGTGATCGAGGCCTGCGCGAACGCGAGGCTGGGAAGCAGAACACAGATAAGAACAGTCAGCGTTCTGAGGAACATGCCCATCGCTCGACTCCTTGAAACGCGACGCGTCTAGCGAACGCCCGCGCGGATCGGCTGGCCGTCGGGGCCCAGCACTTCGGTCATCTCGCCGACATGCCGCGACGCGTCGCGGGCCGGGTGGGCCTTGATCGTGACCCGCACGCCCGGCTTGAGCACCGCCGGCGTCACGCCGCGGCGGTACAGCTGGTTGGGGACGGCGCCCTCGAAGCTCCATTTCACGACCTTGCCGCTCGCATCCTTCGCTTCGACGTACACCCAGGTGTGAGGATTCTCCCACTTCACTTCGGTGACGACGCCCTGCACCGTGACTTCCCGGTCGACGTGGTAGGCGACGGCCGCGGCGTGATGCGCCGAAGTGGTCGCGCTCACGACGCCCAGGGCCCATATCAGCACTGCGATGGCTCTCATGATCATTCCTCGCTGTTCGATCGCCGTCTCTGTCACGGCGCTGCCTGTACGACCTCGATGGCGGTGATGGCTGATTTCTCCGCGTCGATGGTGAATTGAATCCTGTCGCCCGGCTTCAATCCCCTAAGGAGCGAGGGCGAGGCCACGGCAAAGCTCATCTCCATCGCCGCCATGAAGCCGGGAATCTCCTCGTGATTGACGAGCAGGCGTCCGGCGCGCGGCACGGTCGCGACGACCACGCCAACGCCCCGGAACGTGCGCGGCGGGGTCGCCGGCGCGGCGGTCTGCGCCGGACGCGCCGGCTCTCCGCCTCGTCCGACGATCAGCCGGCCGGCCATGCCGACCTTGTCGTGCGCCTCGATGTGGCAATGGAAGAACAACGTGATGTCCTCGTCGGGCGTGACGAACCGGCCGGTGGCGACCTTCGGCCCGATCAGGTTGAGCACGAAGATCGGGTTGAGACCCGGAATCATCAGGTCGTGGCGGATCCCATCGGTGTTCTCGAGGACGATCTCGACCTCCTCGCAGCGTTCCGCCCGGATCTCGCGCGGCTCGAACCCGAAGACCTCGCCCTCGCGCGCGTACCGGCGTCCCGCCTTGATGAGGATCCGCCGGCTGCCGCGGGGACGAGCCGGACAGGAGCTGGCCACCGGGCGGTGGCGCTCGGCGTCGATGAGATCGAGGCGCGGGAGCGGCCCCAGTTCCGGGCGAACCGGATAGGTGAACGCGCCGCCCGCCGGCGGGGTCGCCGGCCACCCCTTCTCGTAATTCTCGAGCGTCGTACCGAACGCGCGCGGATCGAACACCGGCACCTTACCCTGGTAGTACGCCGGGTCGAAGAACTGCGCGTGACCGGCATGGCTGTCCGCGTGCTTCGGCAGGCCGTCATCACCCATGAACTCCCGGTAAACGATCGCCGTGTGGTCGCCGCCGGGATTGATCCCCTTGTTCGACGCGGCCGGCTGCGCGTGGTCGTGCACCAGCCACACGCCGGGCCCGGATGCGTAGACGCCGTCATCGCCCGTGCGCAGCGCCAGATCGATGCGCTGCGCCGGCCCGACGTCGAAGGTGTCGCGCGTGATCTGCGCCGCCGCCGGCACCGGATAGCCGTCGAGGTGCGTGAGCGTCGGATGGTGCCCGTGCGTGTGGAGGTAGACCGTCCGCGCGCCCACGTTGAGGACCCGCAGCTTCGTCGTCTCGTTGGGCCTGACGACGATCGGCGAGTCGCGCAGCGTGAAGGGAAACGATCGGCCGTTGAGCAGGAAGATATTCGGCTGGCGCTGCGTCGAGTCGTACTCGCGGTGCATGCGCTTCTCGATCTCGCGCGGGTCGGAGTAGGCCGCCGGAATGCGATGCAGGCGATCGTCGATGTCCATGTACACGAGCGAGAACTCGTCCTGGTACTCCTCGCGCGTCGCCTTCGACATCGACGTGATGTGGCCGGCGCCGGGAATCAGATGTGCGAAGTTGTTGTACGGGCGGTCCGGCTCGATGACGAACATGCCGGCGAGGCCCATGATCGGGTGGATGTGGTCCTGCACGTGGCAGTGATACCAGAACGTGCCCGGCGGGCCCGCCACGAACTTATAGGTGAACGACTCGCCGGGCGCGACCGCATCCTGCGTCATGTGCGGCACGCCGTCCATGTTGTTCGGCTGCGTCGTGCCGTGCAGGTGGATCGTGTGCGGCATGTAGTGCGTGTTGTAGAGCGTGATCTCCACGACATCGCCCTGTTCCACGCGCAGCGTCGGGCTCGGAACCCGCGCGGCCGTGCTCATCGCCTGGCCGACCGGCGAGAACACCCAGAACGTCACGTACTCGCCGGGGTAGACCTCCTCCTGGATTTCGATGACCTCGAGATGGAAGTGGATTTCGTCGGGGTCGCCGTCGCCGTCGAGATCGCGGACCAGCTGCACCGCGCCCTCGTCGGCGCCCGGAATCGGCAGCAACTCGGCCTCGAGGTTGGCGCGCTCGACCTCGCCGCCGCGGCGGTAGGCCGCGGCGAGCGCGTAGCGATCGAGCTTGGGCACGAACTGCAGATCGGCCGGATCGTGCGCGGCGGCGCGGTCGCCACCCCCGAGCAGAGACGCGGCCCCTGCCGCCACGAGGGCGAGGCGCCACCGAGAGCTCATCGTGCGCCGGGGATCGGCAGTGCTTTCGGGATCGGTCCCGTGTAGCGCAGGACCATCAGCCCGCTGCCGTTGCCGTCCGTCAGATACAGGAGCCCGGTGTCCGGGTCCTGGAACACTTCGCGGGTGTGACGATCGCGGCGGCCGCCGGGCGCGCCGGTCCGGGGCGACAGGAAGTGGCCGACGAACACGGGCGCGAACGGGTTGGAGATGTCCATCGCGCGGATCCCCTCGTCGTACCACGTGATGTAAACGAGGCTCGGCGATCGCTGGTCCTGCATGGGCAGGTGCGTTGTCGTGCCCGAGCGACCGCCTGGACCATCGCTGTCGCAGACGAACTCGCCCTTCGGCGCATCGAAGCGATCCGACACGTAGTCAAAGCGGAAGGTCGACAGCAGGACGACGCTGCCCGGCCGCTGGCCCTTGACCACTTCGGGATTCTTCAGGTCCGAGACGTCCAGGATGCGCCCGAAGCCGGGCGGACAGTCGAAGATCTCGTCGGTGTGCACCACCAGATCGGGGTGTTCACCCTGCTTGACCACGATCGGCAGCGAGGTGTGCGCGGCGCCGAGGAAGCCGCCGTGGTACGGCGGGTTGTAGTCGTAGGTCGCCAGGAGCCGCGGTTTGGCCCGATCCGTAACGTCGAGAATCACCATGCCCGAATCGCGCCACGCGGCGTAGAGGCGGTTGTTGTAGTGGATGATCTCGTGGCACTGGATGACCTGCGGCTTGCCATCCGGACCGTTGCGATCGAGCGGCGCGTACTGCTCGCCCTTCATCTGGCCGGGGACGTGCCAGGTGCCGACCGGCCTGATGTTCTTCACGTCGGTGTAGTCGATGATGATGAGCCCTTCGCGATTGAGATTCTCCGTGAACTGGCCGCAGCTGTAGACGTAGCGGTCGTCCATGTCGAGCCCGTGCGCCTGGCCGTCGGGTGCGAGCGGAATGAAGGCGAGCTCGCGCGGCTTCCGCGGATCGGAGACGTCGTAGAACGACACGCCCGCCCTCGCCCGCTGGCCCGCGGGGGGCCGCGTCGGATTGCCCCCGCCCGTGTCGTGGTTGAAGGCGAGAATCTTCTTCTCGCGGTTGACGCGCAGGTAGCCGCAGCGCGTCCCGGGGTTGCACGGGATGAAACTGAGCTGCCGCATGTTGCGCGGGTCGCGGACGTCCGCGATCACGATCCCGAAGATCGTCAGCGGCGAGTTGTACCCCGCCAGATAGGCGATGCCGTCGTAGACGCGGACGGTGTTGAAGCCGGAGCCGATCTCCGGACCGGCCCGCCCGTTGCCCTTCGCCCACTCGGTGCGCTCCGGTACCTTGAAGTAGCTCTGTCCCAGGAGCTCGAAGTTCCGCATCGAGGAGTACTGCTTGAAGTCCTCGAACGACAGGCTGAACGGATCCACGTTCGGCGGAATCGGCGTGTAGTCGACCCTGGGGGCGAGCACCTGGGCGGAGGCCGCCGCCGGCAGTACGAGGAGAGATAAAAACGCGAATCCCACCCGGATTAGTCCACGCATGCACGGCCTCCTCGGGGATGCCTGTTGGGGCCGAAAACTAGCACGCGGCAGGCGGGGTGTCAACGTTTTCACCGCGATTTTCCGCGCCGTGACGCCCTTGTCGCCGCCCGCGGCGCGTGCTATTCTCCGGCCCATTCAGCGGAGGTCAGATCATGCGTCAGGCAGCCGTGTTGCTCGCACTTGTTACGGGTCTCCTCGCGTTCCACGTCTGGGATGGGGCGCTCGAAGCGCGCCAGAGCGTCGACCGCGGATCGGTCAGCACGGGCGAGGCGACCGACCTCCGCAACGTCAAGGGCGTGCCCGAGAAGTGCCCGAATCCGGTGATGGTCCAGCCGGATGTGTTTCCGGTGAGGGTCGGCACGCTGACCTCCGAGGACGGCAAGAAGTTCATGGTGCCCGGGCCCATCACCGAGGGCGCCATCGCACCCGACATCTACGACACCTGCATCGGGACCGGCGACAACCCGAACTACCTGAAGCAGCTCCAGACGGTGGTCATCGACAAGGACGGCGTCGAGATCACCGGCTACATCCACGGCGACAACTACTTCGAGCTGTACGTCAACGGCCAGTACGTCGCCCGCGATTCGATTCCGATGACGCCGTTCAACTCGAGCGTCGTGAGGTTCCGCGCGCGCTACCCGATGACGTACGCGATCCTCGGCATCGATTGGGAGACGCACCACGGCGTCGGCATGGAGTACGCGCAGTACAACATCGGCGACGCGGGGCTCATCGCGTACTTCAGCGACGGCAACGGCACGCACGCCGACTGGAAGACGAACGTCTTCTACATCGCGCCGCTCGACGATCCGGCCTGCGTGCGCGTGATGGGCGGGGTCCGCGACTCGAGCTTCTGCAACCAGGCCAGGCTTCCCGACTGCGCGATGAAGCAGCCGGGCAAGTCGTGCAAAGCGCTCCACTTCCAGGTGCCGTCCGACTGGACCTCGCCGAAGTTCAACGACTCGAGCTGGCCCAACGCGACGATCTGGCGGCCGGTGGAGGTCACGAACCAGCCGGCGTACGTGAACTACACGAAGCTGTTCGGCGACGCCGAGTTCATCTGGACGCGCAACCTGAAGCTCGACAATCTCGTGCTCTCGCGGTACACGGCCAAGGGGCCGAGGAAGAATTGACAGATAGACGGATTTGCGGATTGAATCGGTGAACGAAGCATCGTTCATCGATTGATCAATTCACCGCGTGCCGATTTATCGCCCCGCAACCCAGGCGGTGTTTTTCAGATACGCTGCCAGCGCACTCCCCTGCAGGCCGTTGATGTCGGAGACCACTTCGGCGGTGACCTTGCCCGAGGCGCCGCCGTACTGCACGAACACGCCGCCGTGCGAGTCGCCCCCGTTCGGCATCGGGATGCGGTGCGTGATCGCGTAGGTCTTCGCGTCGATGACCACGATCTCGTGCGACGCGTTGCAGGTGGCCCACATCTCGGCCCCGTCGGGCGAGAGCACGATGTGGTCGTTGCGGATGCAATTGGTCGCCAGCGTCCGCTTCACCTGATTGGTCTCGGTATCGATGACGGTGATCGTCGTCCCGTTCTTCGGGCCCAGCTCGCCCTTGTCGGCGACCCAGAGCTCCCGGTCGTCGATGCTCAACCGCAGGCCGTACGGGCCGGGACCGGTCTTCACCTCGGCGACGACGCGATCGCGCTCCTGCGGCGTCGTCCCGCGCTGGATCTTCGCAACCGTCTCTTCCGCCGCCGAGCTGGCCCACGCCCAGCGACCGTCCTTCGAGAACACGGTCCACAGCGGAAAGCGCTTCATCGGAATCGCCTGCACCACGCGCCAGCTCTCCATGTCGATTTTCGCCACCCACCCCTGCACCGCGTTGATTAGCTCGCCCCGGTACGGCGGCGGTACCGAGAAGTAGAGATACCGGCTATCGGGTGTCGTGAATCCCGTATACGTTCCGCCGCGGATCTCGGTGGCGGTCATGCCCGCCACGACCTTGTTGTTGTCGGTCGGATCGAGCACGTAGAACGCCTTGCCGTTGGAGGTCGGCGTGTTCCAGGTCCAGTCCTCGACGAACACGCGCGGCCGTCCCTGCCGGTCGTGATACGCCTTCGCATGGTGCGGCGTCCCACCCGACGCGATCACCTGGTAGATCTTCAACGTTCGCGCGTCGAGGACGAGCGTGGCATTCGGTGTCTTCGACCCGGCGCTGTTGATGGCCTCGAGATTCGGGAGATACGCGTACCTGCCGTCGGGCGACAGGCCGATGCCGTGGCTGCCGTAGTCCTGCACGTACTTGGGATCGAGATCCGACACGGCGATCGGCCGCTTCGTCTTTGCATTGATGACGACGACCGAGTTCCGCGCGTTCTTCGAGCCGTAGTCGGTGCCCGAATTGGTGAAGAACAGCAGATCAGCGGGATTGGCAGGATATGCCGGCGGCCCACTGGGATCGCGTGTTTCGATGAGCCGGATGCCCAGTCGTTGCGCCTCCGGCGTCGTCCAGGTGTCGGCCGGCGGCTGCTGCGCCTGCGCGCCTCCCGCACGCCAGACCACGCCCCCGGCGGCCATGCCGGCCGCCACCATCCCCAGCAGCACGACGGTCGTGGCGCGTCTCGCAGTCATCATGTCGCCTCCTATCTCACACCACTGGCAAACCCGTACTGATTGTTCTCCTGACAGACGTACTCCATCAGGTCGTCGGTCGGCGGCCGCAGCGTCGACTCGTATCGTACCGTCAACGGGCGCGAAAACGCGCCCGGATCATCGATGAGCACCTCGGTGTTGAGATGACCCATGTCGACGCGCGTCCACCGCTCCACCGTGTGAAGTTGCTCGGTGTGTGGCGTCCCACGACCGTCGAACCACGCTTTGTCGTTGAAGCCGACCGTGTCGATCACCAGCGTGTCCTTCTCGTACCAGCCGATCGAATGGCCGAACCACGTCGGATCGAGCTCCCGCGGATGCGTGCGGCCGTCCATGAACACCTGCCGGAACGTCCGCATCAGCTCTTGCATGATGTACATGTGGGTCGGCTTCTTGTGTGTGTAGTTCTGAATGAAGCGGAACGGATACGGTGTGTACCGCATCACCCCCATCGGCAGGCACCAGTTGTTCGGATCGTCGCTCTGCTTGCGCGACGCCATGAGCGCCTTTGCGGCGGGCAACAGCGGCAGCTCCTCGCCCGGCTTCAGCCCCATCGCGGGGCTGAACGGCCTCACGTTGACCCAGATCCCGTCACCGAGATCGATCGTCCCGTCCGGCAGCCGCGGCGCCGGCCCGGTGGGCGCCGGCGGCAATTTGAACTCCTGGCCCAGCGCATTGACCGGCCCGAGCGGGCCGGTCGGCTGGGTCGGGGCCCCCTGTCCCTGCGCCGCCGCGGACGATCCCAGCAGCGCAAGAACGAGGACGACTCCAGGCACTTTGGGCACGTCAGGCATTCTGATCAGAAGTCGACCTGCACGGCAAACTTCACCAGCCGCGGCGTCAGGACGTCGCGCGCCGCCTGCCACTGCGGCCCGAAGCGCGGATTGATCGCGGTGACCGAGTTCGAGTTGAACGCGTTGTGGAGCTCGAACCGCGGGCGGAACGCGGCTCCCGCCATCCGGAAGTCGCGAGACACCGCCACGCTGAAGAGCGACACCCGGTCCTCCTTGTAGACGGAGCTCCGCGGCAGCAACTCGACGTTCGCGGTGGCTCTGCAGACGCCGGCCCCGCGACACGCCGCCAGATTGCGGCCGAGCGCTGCCGATGCCTGCGCGTTGGTGATCGTGAAGGTGCCCGTCGTCGGAATCGTCGGGATGTTCTGATAGTTCGCGCTCACCAGAAAGTCTGACGGCAGCCGATACGTGCCCGACAGCTTGAGCTGCCTCTCAGCCGACCAGGGCGCTTCCGCGCGACAGGCGCGCTGCGGCGCGGCGGTATTCCTGAAGGCCGTCGGCACCTGCGTCGTCTGCGCGACCGCCTCGGGTACCGCGCGCAGCACCTCGCAGCTGTCGAATACGGTTTGTCCCATGCTGATGCCGCCGGTCAGGTACGCGCGGCCGACCCTCGCGTTCAGCGTCACGTCGACGCCGTTGTGAGTCTCCGACTGCTGGCCGTAGTTCGACGCATGCGTGACGAAGTTGTCGACCTGCCCGAACTTCGCCGGCTTCAGGTCGAGGACTCCGCAGATCCGCTCGCCCCCGCCGCCAGGGAGGTCTGCGTGGGACGGACCGGTGATGCAGTACTCGTCGTAGTCCTCGGGCCCTGCCAGCAGGTTGTCAGTGACGAAGAAGTTGCCCTGCCACGTGCGGTAGTACGCGACGTTCAGCGCCACACCGGGTACGAGCTCGTGCTGCAGGGCGGCCATCCCCTGCCAGCTGTACGGCGCCACGCCGAAGCCCTCGAGCAACTCCCGATCGTAGGTGGTGCCGCGGCGCTGCTGGCCGAACAGCGCATTCGACAGCGGACCCAGCTCGTTCTCCTGCGGGAGGAGGTCGCCGTTGGCGTCGTTCCACGTCCGGTCGGCGCTCGTCACCATCAGGCTCACGGGGTTGGTCGCGACAACGAAGGCATTGGTTCCGATCGCCTGCACGATCTCGAATCGGCCGATCGACGCCTTGAGCGCCGTCCGACCGTTGCCGAACAGATCGTACGCGGCGCCGACGCGCGGATTGAGGTCGGTCCAACGGGGGACGTTCTTGATCGGCTCGAAGCGACGCTCGCCCACGAAGGGGCCTGCGCCAAGCAGCTGCTCGGGCATGTACCCGTGGACGTACTCGAACCGCAGCCCGAGATTGAGCGTGAGGTTCCGGATGCTCCACTGATCCTGCGCATAGACGGCATGCTGCTGCACCCGCGACTTGGTCCCGAACGGGCTCGCCCAGAACGTGATCGACTCGGGCGTCCGCCCCGCCATGATGAACGTCATGCCGTTGTTAATAGTGAAATCGCTGTCGAGGACCATCTTGCGAAGCTGCGTCCCCGCCTTGAAGTTGTGCGACCCGGTCACGTACGACATCGAGCCGTACGCCTGGAATGATCCCCACTCCTGCGACCCGAGCGCGTCCGCCTGTGCCAGGGCCGTCCCCGGGGAGCCGTAGTACAGGTTCCTGATGCGATCGAACACGGCGGGATCGTTCGGCCCACGCCCCACATCGACGTGGGAGCGCTGGATCGTGCCCCAGAGGAAAAGGCCCCGCCCTTCGACCAGCAGCCGGTTGGTGGCCACGCGCGTCCAGCCGACCTGCGTCGTGTTCTGCGGCCAATAATAGCGGTCGCCCGCCGCTTCCGGAGACTTCACGCCTGCGAGCGCGCCCTGCAGGCAATTGCAGCTCCACTCGAGACGCTGCTGGTACGTGATCTTGTCCTTCGGCGTTGCCTGCCAGGTCGCGCGTCCACCCCACTCGGAGTAGAAGTTCTGCTCGTAGCCGGGACGCGCGAGGTCCGGTTCGTAGAAGAGCGTCCCCTGCTGTGTGTTGAACCAGTTGGCGGCCGCGTTGTTGGACGTCTCCCAATACCGCGAGCTGGCGAAGAACCAGAGCCTGTCCCGCACGACGGGCCCGCCGACGCCGCCGGCGACGTCGAACAGCCGTCGAATGGCGGCCGGCTGCGTTGCGCCGCGCGCCGCCAGCGTCGCATCGATGTTGTCCGACTGCAGGTCGTGATGCCCCATGTCGGCCGCAAAGGTGCCGCTGAACTGGTTGCCGCCGTCCCGAGGCACGTAGTTCACCTGAATGCCGGCGCCCTGCGCCTCCGCGGCGAGCCCGCCGACGGTCTGAACCGTCGTTTCGTACGTGGTTGCCGGGTTGACGCTCGAGAGGAAGTTGGATCCGCCAAGCGGCAGCCCGTAGAACATGCCGTCGCGGAGCTGCACGAACCCGCCGCTGCCGTGGATGACGAAGTTCTGCTGGTTCTCGCCTCGCGTACCGCCGACGTCGATACCGACCGCGCCGTTGTTCGGCATCGCGCCCGGCACCAGCGCGACGAAGATGCCGACGTGCTTGCCGAGCGGGAGCGCCTGCTG
>Ga0209640_10000162_pt1 | contig 46695 bp, 52 predicted proteins | sample RifCSP10_1_FD_184018 | JGI IMG/M metagenome (GOLD analysis project Ga0209640, IMG submission 184018) | Soil microbial communities from Rifle, Colorado - Rifle CSP2_sed 10_1 (SPAdes) (version 2) | ecosystem: Environmental > Terrestrial > Deep subsurface > Rock core/Sediment | place: Rifle...
CGGATCGAGCACGTCGGGACGGTTGGTCGCCGCGATGACGATCACGCCTTCGTTGCCCTCGAAGCCGTCCATCTCGACCAGCAACTGGTTCAGCGTCTGCTCGCGCTCGTCGTGGCCGCCGCCGAGGCCGGCGCCGCGATGACGGCCGACCGCGTCGATCTCGTCGATGAACACGATGCAGGGCGCGTGCTTCTTGGCCTGCTCGAACATGTCGCGCACGCGCGAGGCGCCGACGCCGACGAACATCTCGACGAAATCGGAGCCGGAAATCGTGAAGAACGGCACCTTGGCTTCGCCGGCGATCGCACGCGCGAGCAGCGTCTTGCCGGTGCCGGGGCTGCCCACCATCAGCACGCCCTTCGGAATCTTGCCACCGAGCTTCTGGAACTTGGACGGATCTTTCAGGAAGTCGACGATCTCGGAGACCTCTTCCTTCGCTTCGTCGACGCCCGCCACGTCCGCAAAGGTCACGCTGACCTGGTCCTCGGACAGGAGCCGCGCCCGGCTCTTGCCAAAGGACATCGCCCCTCGGCCGCCCGCGCCGCCCTGCATCTGGCGCATGAAATAGATCCACACGCCGATCAGCAGCAGGATCGGGAACGAAGAGACGAATAACTGCAGCAGGAAGGACTGACGCTCGGGGGGCGCGGCGCTGAACGTGACGCGCTGCTTGTCGAGCAACCCGATCAGGACCGAGTTGTCGGTTTCGGGATTGTGCGTGACGTACTGGCCGCCGCTGGCGCGTTCGCCGACGATGGTATCGCCCTTGAAGGTCGCGCTGCGAATGCCGCCGCTCCGGACTTCCGTCAGGAATTGCGAGTAACCGAGCTCGTCGGGTGCGGCGGCGCGCTGGCCGAAGTTGGCGAACACCGCGAGCAGGACGATCGCGATGACCACCCAAAGCACGATATTCCTGGTCAGATCATTCAAGCTGCGGCTCCTGGCATCGCGGCAATTGCCGGGCGGTCCGTCCTTTGGACCATGGCGCCAATGCCTTGTTTCACATTACACCGGCCGAGGTTTCCTGGCCACCAAATACGTCTCGGAACTGCGCTGGCGAGAGGCCTTCGGCTTGCGCATGCGGACCACCTCAAAGCCGCGACGCGCATCGGCCAGAAGCTCGCGGAATCCGGCGCCCTGGAACACCTTCATGACCAGCGCGCCCTGTGGTCGGAGCACCTGGCGCGAGAAATCGAGCGCCAGCGCCTCAAGCTCGGCGGCACGCGCCTGATCGACGACATCCACCCCGCTGATGTTGGGGGCCATGTCCGATATCACAAGGTCCACGCGGCCGCCGGCCAGTTGTCGCAGCAGATCGTCGAGTACCGGCTGATCGCGGAAATCGCCCTGCAGGAATGTCACGCCAGCGATGGCGTCCATTGGCACGAGGTCGAGCGCAAAGATCTTGCCGCGGCCGGCCAACTTGCGAGCCGCGTACTGGCTCCAGCCGCCCGGGGCGGCACCGAGGTCGACGATCACGGTGCCCGGGGAAATCAGCTCCTCCGCCCGATCGATCTCCTCGAGTTTGAATGCGGCGCGTGAGCGCAGTCCTTTTTCCTTCGCCTGCTGAACGAAGGGATCCGAGAAGTGCTCGGAGAGCCAGCGGCCGCTCGACTTGCTGCGCCGACTCATGATTGCGCGCCGCCGCGCGGACCTATAATGAAAAGATGCCGTTGACCGACCGCCAGAATAAGTACCTCCGCCGCCTGGGCCACCCGCTGCACCCGATCGTCCAGATCGGCAGGCTGGGGCTCACCGACAATGTCGTCACCGAACTGGGCCGGGCGCTCGCCGATCATGAACTGGTGAAGGTACGTGCGCGCGTCGGCAACCGCGAGGCCCGCGAAGCCGTCCTCGCGGAACTGGCCCGCGCCAGCGCCTCGGAACTCGTCTTTCAGATCGGGAACGTGGGTCTGTTCTTCAAGAAAAACAACAAATTAAACGGGATACTTCTACCGGATTCTTGAGTCAGACCAGGCGTACGGCGAGCACTTCGAAGCGGCGCGCCCCGCCGGGCGCCACGACCTCGACTTCGTCGCCCGGCGACTTGCCGATCAATGCGCGCGCGATCGGCGAATTGACCGAGATCATCCCGCTGCGGATATCGGCCTCGTCGTCCCCGACGATCTGGTAGCAGACGTTCGGGCCGCCATCGACCGGCGCGAGATCGACGGTGGCGCCGAACACGACGCGGCCGCTGTCCGGCAGCGTTACCGGGTCGATGATCTGTGCATTCGCGAGCCGCGACTCGATCTCGCTGATGCGTCCCTCGACGAATCCCTGTTGTTCGCGCGCCGCGTGGTATTCGGCGTTCTCGGACAGGTCCCCGTGCGAGCGCGCATCAGCGATCGCGCGGATGATCCGCGGGCGCACCTCGGACTTCAGCTTGCGCAATTCCGCACGCAGCTGTTCCGCGCCTTTCAGCGTGATCGGGGTTCTCATGAGGCGCCGATCTCCAGGTGAAGATCCTGCAGCCGGTTGACATCATGATCCTCGAGGTGGTCGAGCGCGTCGCAGGTCGCATGGGCCGCGGCGACGGTCGTGTAGTAGGTCACCTTGTGGAATTCCGCTTCGCGCCGGATCGAGCGGGACTCGTGGATCGCCCGCTTCCCTTCGGTCGTGTTGACGATCAGGTCGATCTCGTCGTTCTTGATCATGTCCACGATGTGCGGACGGCCTTCGCGCACTTTGAGCGCGCGCCGGCAGGGGACGCCCGCGGCCTCGAGCGTCGCCGCCGTGCCCTGGGTGGCGATGATCTCGAATCCACGCACGCTCAGGCGTTTCGCGATGACCACCGCGCCTTCCTTGTCGCGGTCGCGCACCGACAGCAGGCAGACACCGCCGGTCGGCAGGCGGACGCCGCTCGCGGCCTGCGATTTTGCATAGGCCTCGCCGAAGGTCCGGCCGGTACCCATGACTTCGCCGGTGGACTTCATCTCCGGTCCCAGGATCGGATCGGATTCCGGGAACTTGCCGAACGGAAACACCGCTTCCTTGACGGAATAGTAAGGCGGCACGCGTTCCAGCACCGCGCCCTGCTCGGCCAGCGTGCGCCCCGCCATCACGCGCGCGGCGATCTTGGCGAGCGGCACGCCGGTCGCCTTGGACACGAACGGCACGGTGCGCGACGCGCGTGGATTCACCTCCAGCACGTAGACGACGCCGTTCTGTATCGCGAACTGGACGTTCATCAGGCCGATGACGTTGAGCGCCTGCGCCATCCGGCGCGTCTGGTCGCGCAGCTCGTCCTGGGTAGCAGGCGTCAGGCTCGCCGGCGGCAGCGAGCAGCTGGAATCGCCGGAATGCACGCCGGCCTGCTCGACGTGCTCCATGATGCCGCCGATCAGCACGTCGTGGCCGTCGCAGATCGCGTCCACGTCGACCTCGATCGCCAGGTCCAGGAACCGGTCGAGCAGCACCGGGCTCTCGTTCGAAACCTTGACGGCCTCGCGCATGTAGGCGCGAAGGTCATCTTCCTCGTAGACGACCTCCATCGCGCGTCCGCCCAGCACGTAGGACGGCCGCACGATCAGCGGGAAGCCGACTTCGCGCGCAAGCTCGATCGCGCGCTCTTCCTCCCGCGCCGTCGCATTGGCCGGCTGACGCAGCCCGAGCTTCACCAGGAGCTGCTGGAAGCGCTCGCGGTCCTCGGCGACGTCGATCGAGTCCGGGCTGGTGCCGATGATCGGCGCGCCCGCGGCCGCGAGCTGGCGCGCGAGCTTCAGCGGCGTCTGGCCGCCGAACTGGACGATGACGCCCTTCGGCTTCTCGCGGCCGATGACCTCCATGACGTCCTCGAACGTCAGCGGCTCGAAATAGAGGCGGTCGGAGATGTCGTAATCGGTCGAGACCGTCTCCGGATTGCAGTTGACCATGATGGTCTCGTAGCCGTCTTCGCGGAGCGCGAGAGCGGCGTGCACGCAGCAGTAGTCGAACTCGATGCCCTGGCCGATGCGGTTGGGCCCGCCGCCCAGGATCATGATCTTCGGACGGTCGGTCGGCTCCGCTTCGCATTCCTGCTCGTAGGTCGAATAGAGGTAAGCCGTCGAGGTCGCAAACTCGGCGGCGCAGGTGTCGACACGCTTGTAGACCGGATGCACGCCGCAGGCCAGCCGGCGCGCCCGCACGCGCGACTCCGGCGCGCCCATCACCCGCGCGATCGCCGCATCGGAGAATCCCTTGCGCTTCAGCACCAGCAGCCGCTCGAAGGTCAGCGCGGCGATGCCCTCGGCGCGGATCGTCTCCTCTTCCCGGACGAGGTCGGCGATCTGCGCCAGGAACCAGGGATCGATCGTCGATTCCGCGCCGACACGCTCAACGGACCAGCCGGCGCGGAAGGCATCGGCGACGAACCGGATGCGATCACCGCCCGGGTGGCGCAATTCCTCTGCCAGGCGCAGCTCAGCGTCGGCATCGAGCGGCAGCTCGAGGATCGGCGTCAGGCCGTCGCAACCGGTCTCGAGGCTGCGCAACGCCTTCTGCAGCGACTCCTGGAACGTGCGCCCGATCGCCATCGCCTCGCCCACGGATTTCATTTGCGTGGTCAGGCGGTCGTTGGAACCCGGGAATTTCTCGAACGTGAAACGCGGCACCTTGGTTACGACGTAGTCGATCGCGGGCTCGAAAGATGCAGGCGTCGCGCCGCCCGTGATCTCGTTCCTGAGCTCGTCGAGCGTGTAGCCTACGGCCAGCTTCGCCGCGACCTTGGCGATCGGGAACCCGGTCGCCTTCGACGCCAGCGCCGACGAGCGCGACACGCGCGGGTTCATCTCGATGACGAGCATGCGCCCGTCCTTCGGATTGACCGCGAACTGCACGTTGGAACCGCCGCATTCGACGCCGACCTGGCGCAGCACTGCGATCGACGCGTCGCGCATGCGCTGGTATTCCTTGTCGGTCAGCGTCAGCGCCGGCGCCACGGTGATCGAGTCGCCGGTGTGGACGCCCATCGGATCGAGGTTCTCGATCGAACAGACGATGATGCAGTTGTCCTTGCGGTCACGGACCACCTCCATCTCGAATTCCTTCCAGCCCAGCACCGATTCTTCGATCAGCACCTCGCCGGTCGGCGACGCATCGAGGCCGCGCATCACGATCGCCTCGAATTCCTCGCGGTTGAACGCGATGCCGCCGCCGGTGCCGCCCAGCGTGAATGACGGGCGAATCACGGTCGGATAGCCGACCTCGCCCTGCACCGCGAGCGCCTCGTCCAGGCTGTGCGCGATATAGGACTGCGGGCACTCGAGGCCGATCCCGCGCATGGCGTTGCGGAACAACTCCCGGTCCTCTGCCATGTCGATCGCCTCGCGCGATGCGGCGATCATCTCGACGCCGAACTTCTCGAGCACGCCTTCGCGCGCGAGGTCGAGCGCCGTATTCAGCCCGGTCTGCCCTCCCATCGTCGGCAGCAGGGCGTCCGGCCGCTCCTTCTCGATGATCCGCGCGATCGTGCGCCAGTCCACCGGCTCGATGTAGATCGAGTCGGCCATGTCCGGGTCGGTCATGATCGTCGCCGGATTCGAGTTGACGAGGATGACCCGGTAGCCCTCCTCGCGCAGCGCCCGGCAGGCCTGGGCGCCGGAGTAATCGAATTCGCAGGCCTGGCCGATGATGATCGGGCCGGCGCCGATGATCAGGATGCTCTCGATGTCGGTGCGTTTGCCCACCAGCGTCGCTCAGCCTTCGGCCGCCGCGGCCTGGGTCCGCAGCAGCTGCTGCAGCCGGCGCACCATCAGGAACACGAAATGCTCGAACAGCGGCCGCAGGTCGTGCGGGCCGGGGCTCGCTTCCGGATGGCCCTGGAAGCCGAAGGCGGGACAATCGGTTCGCGCGATGCCCTGCAGCGAGCCGTCGAACAGCGACCGATGCGTCGCCTTCAGCTGCGCAGGCAGCGTCTGCTCGTCGACGGCGAAGCCGTGGTTCTGACTCGTGATCACGACATGGCCGCCGGCCAGTTCCTGTACCGGGTGATTGGCGCCATGGTGGCCGAACTTCATCTTCAGGGTCCTCGCGCCGCTCGCCAGCGCCAGCAGCTGGTGGCCGAGGCAGATGCCGAAGACCGGGACGTCGGTCTTGAGGAAATCGCGTATCGCCGCGATCGCGTAATCGCAGGGCTCGGGGTCGCCGGGTCCGTTCGACAGGAAGATGCCATCCGGCGCGAGCGCCAGCGCATCCGCGGCGCTGGTTTGTGCCGGAACCACGGTCATGCGGCAGCCATAGTCGGCCAGCAGCCGCAGGATATTGCGCTTGATGCCGTAGTCGTAGGCCACGACATGCAGGCGCGAGCCGGGCCGCAGGATGCGCCCGGCTTCGCGGCCGATGCTGCCGTCATTCCACTGGTACGGCGCGCGCGCCGACACGACCTTCGCAAGATCCATCCCTTTCAGGCCGGGGAAGGCGCGCGCGGCGCGCAGCGCCACGTCGGCGTCGGCCTTGTCCGCGGTCGCAATGCAGCCGCCCTGGGCGCCGCGTTCGCGCAGGATGCGCGTGAGCATGCGGGTATCGATGCCGGCGATGGCCACGGTCTCGCCTTCGACCAGGAATTCCTGCAGCGAGTGACTCGCGCGCCAGCTCGAGTGCGCGAGCGGCAGGTCGCGTACCACCAGACCTGCGGCATGGATCGCATCCGATTCCATGTCCTCGGGCGTGACGCCGGTGTTGCCGATGTGCGGACAGGTCAGCGTGACGATCTGGCGGCAATACGACGGGTCGGTCAGGATCTCCTGGTAGCCCGTCATCGCCGTATTGAACACGACTTCACCGGTGGTGACGCCGGAAGCACCGATCGAGACGCCGCGAAACACCGTGCCGTCCTCGAGCGCGAGCACTGCAGGTGTCGGTGTCACCGGTGCATTCTCCCTGTGCGGCCGCCGGACTGCCCCGCGCAAGGCGCAGGTCAGGAGTGGATGGAGCCGTCGGGGACTCCACCAGCCAGCATCGATTGATCGTCAAGGGGGCCGCGACCCGGGAGGCGATTCTACAAGACCGGCCTGTAAAAGGGGACGCAACCCTTTTTCCGCATCGCGGAAAAAGGGTTGCGTCCCTTTTTACAGGCCGAGCACGTCGGACATGCCGTAGAGGCCGGGCGGGCGGCCGACCAGCCAGCGCGCGGCCGCGAGGGCGCCATAGGCGAATGTCATCCGGTCCGTCGTCCGATGCACGAGCTCGAGCGTTTCGCCAGTGCCTGCGAACAGGACGTGATGCTCGCCAACGAGGTCGCCGCCACGCTGGCTCGAAAAGCCGATCGTGCCGGAACCGCGGCCAACGGACTTGCCGAGTCGGCCGTAGACGGCTTGCTCGGCCAGCGTTCCGCCGCGGCTGCCGGCGATGATTTCGCCGAGCCGCAGTGCCGTGCCGGACGGTGCATCGGCCTTGTGGCGATGGTGCGCCTCGAGGATTTCCACGTCGTAGTCTGCGGGCAGGGCGGCCGCGGCCCGGCCGGCAAGGCCGAACAGCAGATTGACCGCGAGCGACATGTTCGGTGCGACCAGCACCGGCAGGCGCTCGCTGGCCCGGCGGATCTGCGCATTGCGGGCGGCATCGAGACCGGTGATGCCGATCACCCACGGAATGCCCGCGCGTTCCACGGCCGCCAGGTTCTGAGGCACGGCCTCGGGCAGCGTGAAATCGATGGCGATGCCCGCGTTCGCGAGCGCCAGGTCGCGCTCGGCCGTGACCTCGACTGCGACCGGGCCGGCCTGGGCGACTTCGCCCGCATCGCGGCCGAGTGCGGCGCTCGACGGCGATGCCAGCGCGCCGGACAGCACGAAATCGGAGGACTCGCGGATGGCGCGTACCAGGCACCGCCCCATCCGCCCGCTGACTCCGAGCACGGCCACATTGGTCATGTCAGCTTCCGATCCTGCCGAAGAATTGCCGCACGCCTTCCAGCCACGAGCGTTCCCGGGGATTGTGGCTCTTGCCGTCGCCGCCGAGCGAAGTTTCGAGCTTGCGCAGCAGGTCCTTCTGCTCGGCATTCAATTCCACGGGTGTTTCGACCACGACCCGGCAGAAGAGATCGCCCGTCGCCCCGCCGCGCACCGGCTTGACGCCCTTCTCGCGCAGGCGGAATACGCGGCCGGACTGCGTGCCGGCCGGCACTTTGATCAGCGCCTGGCCTTCGAGCGTCGGGACCTCGACACTGCCGCCGAGCGCCGCGGTCACGAAGCTGATCGGCACCTCGCAGGACAGGTGCGCGTGGTCGCGCTCGAAGATCGGGTGCTCGCGTACGACGATCTCGACGTACAGGTCGCCTGCGGGCCCGCCGTTGCGGCCCGCCTCGCCCTCGCCCGCGAGCCGGATGCGGTCGCCCGTGTCCACCCCGGCCGGCACCTTGACGGAGAGGCGCTTGCTGACGCGCATCCGGCCGTGGCCGCTGCACTTCGGGCACGGATTCTTGATGATCGTGCCGCGGCCCTTGCAGCGCGGACAGGTCTGCTGCACGGCGAAGAAGCCCTGGTTGATGCGCACCTGGCCGGCGCCCGAGCAGGTGTCGCAGGTGACGGGCGTGTGGCCGCGCGCGGCGCCGGAACCGCCGCATTCGCCGCATTCCGTCACCGTCTGGAAATCGATCTCGGTGCTGGTGCCGAATACGGCCTGCTCGAGATCGAGCGTCAGTTCGTAGCGCAGGTCGGCGCCGCGATACACGGCGCTGCGTCCGCCCCGGCGACCGCCGCCGAAGATGTCGCCGAACATGTCGCCGAAGATGTCGCCAAAGGCATCGGATGGGCTGAATCCCTGGCCCGCGCCGCGCGCTGCATCCAGGCCGGCGTGGCCATACTGGTCATAGGCCGCGCGCTTCTGCGCATCGGTCAGGACCTCATAGGCTTCCTTCGCTTCCTTGAAGCGCTCTTCCGCCTCCTTGTCGTCCGGATTGCGGTCGGGGTGATACTTCATCGCCAGACGACGGTAGGCCTTCGTCACGGCATCTTCGGTGGCGTTTCTCGGCACGCCCAGCACCTGGTAGTAGTCACGCTTCGACATGGCGCTCCGCAATAGCGAACGCCGGATGACCGTCAGTCACCCGGCGCAGGCTCGAGCCAGCGGTTGCCGTCGCCGTCAGTGCGGCTTCGGCCCCTTGTCCTTGATCTCTTCGAACTCGGCGTCGAGCACGTCGTCCTTGCCCGGACCCGCGCCCGCCGGGGCGGAAGCGCCGGGTGCCTCGCCCGCCGGCTGAGCCTCGCCCTGGTAGGCGCGCTGCACCACCGGCGCACTCACTTTCGCGAGCGCCTCGGCCTTGTGCTCGATCGCGGCCTTGTCATCGCCCTTCAGGGCGCCGCGCAGGTCGGAAAGCGCCGCCTCGATCGCCACGCGCTCCTCGCCCGTGACCTTGTCGCCGAGATCCTTCAGCGACTTGTCGGTCGCGTGCAGCAGCGCATCGGCGCGATTGCGGGTTTCCACCAGCTCGCGGAAGCGCTTGTCTTCCTCCGCATGCGCCTCGGCATCGCGCACCATCTTCTTGATCTCTTCCTCCGACAGGCCGGAAGACGCCTTGATGACGATCTTCTGCTCCTTGCCGGTCGCCTTGTCCCTGGCGGACACGTTCAGGATGCCGTTCGCGTCGATGTCGAAGGTGACCTCGATCTGCGGCATGCCGCGCGGTGCCGGCGGGATGTCGCTCAGGTCGAACTTGCCGAGCGACTTGTTGTCGCTCGCGCGGTCGCGCTCGCCCTGCAGCACGTGGATCGTCACGCCGCTCTGGTGGTCCTCGGCGGTCGAGAACACCTGCGACGTCTTGGTCGGGATCGTGGTGTTCTTCTCGATCAGGCGCGTCATCACGCCGCCGAGCGTCTCGATGCCGAGCGAGAGGGGCGTGACGTCGAGCAGCAGCACGTCCTTGACGTCGCCCGCGAGCACGCCGCCCTGGATCGCGGCGCCGACGGCAACCGCCTCGTCCGGATTGACGTCCTTGCGCGGCTCCTTGCCGAAGAAGTCCTTGACCGCTTTCTGCACCAGCGGCATGCGGGTCTGGCCGCCGACCAGGATCACCTCGTCGACCTCGCTGATCGAGAGGCCGGCGTCCTTCAGCGCGATGCGGCAGGGCTCGATCGTGCGGCTGACGAGGTCCTCGACCAGCGACTCGAGCTTGGCGCGCGTGAGCTTAAGCGTCAGGTGTTTCGGGCCCGCGGCATCCGCCGTGATGTACGGCAGGTTGATCTCGGTCTGCTGGCCGGACGAGAGTTCGATCTTGGCCTTTTCCGCGGCTTCCTTCAGGCGCTGTACCGCCAGCGGGTCCTTGCGCACGTCGACGCCGCTTTCCTTCTGGAACTCGGCCGCGATGTAATCGATGACGCGGCGGTCGAAGTCCTCGCCGCCGAGGAAAGTGTCGCCGTTCGTGGACATCACCTCGAACTGGCGCTCCCCGTCCACGTTCGCGATCTCGATGATCGAGATGTCGAAGGTGCCGCCGCCTAGGTCGTACACCGCGATCTTGCGGTCCTTGCCCTTCTTGTCCATGCCGTAAGCGAGGGCCGCCGCGGTCGGCTCGTTGATGATGCGGCGGACGTTGAGGCCGGCGATGCGGCCGGCGTCTTTGGTGGCCTGGCGCTGCGCGTCGTTGAAGTAGGCCGGCACCGTGATCACGGCGTCGGTGACCGTCTCGCCCAGGTAATCCTCGGCAGTCTTCTTCATCTTCATCAGCACGCGCGCCGAGATCTCGGGCGGCGCCATCTTCTTGCCCTGGGCCTCGAGCCAGGCGTCGCCATTCTCGGCGCGCACGATGGTGTAGGTCTCGAGCGGGATGTCCTTCTGGACGACCGTGTCTTCGAAGCGACGCCCGATCAGGCGCTTGACGGCATGAAACGTGTTTTGAGGATTGGTGACCGCCTGGCGCTTGGCCGGCTGGCCGACCAGGATTTCGCCGTCCTTCGTGAAGGCGACGACCGAAGGCGTCGTGCGATCGCCCTCGCTGTTTTCGATGACCTTGGGTGTGCTCCCCTCCATGATGGCCACGCAGGAGTTGGTCGTGCCCAGGTCGATTCCGATGATCTTGGCCATTGACTGGCTCCGAATGGGTTAACTGGCCTAGGAACTGGGGTCGGTTGGCGTCGCTTTCAACCGCCGGGCGGCGCGGATTCCGGCGGCGCCGACACGATGACCCGCGCCGGCCGCAGCAGCCGGCCGTTCAACAGCCAGCCCTTCTGGACCACCTGCAGCACGGTATGCGGGGGGTGCCCGGCTGAAGGCTGCATGGCCATCGCCTCGTGCAGGGTCGGGTCGAAGGGCTGGCCCGCCGGATCGAGCTCGGTGATGCCGGCCCTTTCGAAAGCCTTCTGCAGCAGCCGCAACGTCGCGTGCTGGCCCTCGACCAGCGTCGCCACGTCGGCGCTGCCGGCTGACTCGAGCGCGAGTGCCAGCGTGTCCGCGACCGGCAGCAGCTCGGAAGCGAAGCGCTCGACGCCGTACTGGCGCGCGGCCTCGATCTCGCGCGCCGAGCGCTTCCGGAAATTCTCGAGTTCGGCGATGGCGCGCAGGAAATCGGCCCGGTGCTGTTCGGCGCGCGCCTCTGCTTCCGCGAGCAGCGCTTCACCCGGGGGGTCCTGCGCGGACCGCTCCTGTTCTTCCGGGGCGTCGGGCTGCTGCGGGTCGGGTGCGTTCATGCGGGACGGCTCTGGGGCTCAATCGCGGGAATTCAAGGCCGAACCGAGCATCCGCGCCGCGATATCGACCACCGGGATCACGCGTTCGTAGGCCATGCGCGTCGGCCCGATGACGCCGAGCACCCCGACGACGCGATCATCCAGCGTATAGGGCGCGACCACGACGCTGCAGTCGTCCAGGATCCTGAAACCGGACTCATGGCCGATGAAGATCTGCACGCCGTCGGCGTGCAGGCTCTGATCCAGCAAATGCAGGATGTCGCGTTTCTCGTTGAAGGCTTCGAACAACCGCCGCAGCCGGTCCACGTTCGACAACTCGGCAAACCCCATCAGGTTGGTTTCGCCCGCCACCACCATGTCGGCGTCGCGCTCGTCGGGCTGCTCCGCAAACGCGCGCTGCGCGAGCGTGATCGCATCGATCATCAGCCGATTCATCTGCTCGCGGGTTTCCTGCAATTGTGCGACCAGGCGCGTGCGCACGCCCGTCAGTTCCTGGCCGCCGAATTGTTCGTTCAGGAAGGCGGCCGCCCGGCGCAGTTCATCCGCGGAAAAATGCCGGTCGAGCTGGACCACGCGGTTTTGCACTTCGCGCCCGTTCACGACCAGGATCGCCAGCACGCGATTGCCGGACAGGCCGACGAACTCGATCTGCGAGAGCGCCGCGTGCGTTTCGCGGGGCACCGTCACGACACCGGCGAGATGCGTGAGGCTCGAGATCATCTGCGATGCCGCAGTCACCAGCGCCTTGGAATCGCCGGCATGCGAATCCAGGTGACGCCTCAGCTCCTCGATCTCGCTCGGTCCCGGCGGCTGGAAGCGCAGCAGCGCATTGACGAAATAACGGTATCCCTTGTCGGTGGGCACGCGTCCGGCGGAGGTGTGCGGCGAACTGACGAAACCATGCTCCTCCAGGTCCGCCATCACGTTCCGGATCGTCGCCGCGGACAGGTTCATGCCCGATTCCCGGGTCAGCGTGCGCGAACCGACCGGTTGGCCGTCGCGCACGTAGCATTCGATCAGCGTGCGCAGCAGCCGCTGTGCGCGATCGCCCGGCTGATCTTCGACGCCATGCGTGATGTCTGTCATAAGTATCTGTTACACAAGGATTTTGGCATTTGCGTCGGTCACGAAGGTCAAACTAGCAATCGCGCTTATCGAGTGTCAAGGCGCCGTATGCGCGGCCGGACGGTGATTGTGGCCCGCGCGAGGCCATGCGTGCTAAAAAGCTTCAAAACCAGATGAACAAATCCTTCTCCCGCATCTCCCTGGTCGGCAAGGTCGAGGATGTCCGCGTCGCCGATTCAATGGTGGCGCTGGCGCGGCACCTGCGCTCGCGCGGGCTCGCGGTGCTGGTGGACCGGGGCGCCGCCATCGCTGGCCTGCCAGACGGCATCGAGCGCAGGCCCGTGGAGGAACTCGGCCAGGAAGCGGACCTGATCGTGGCGATCGGCGGGGACGGGACGATGCTCTTTGCGGCGCAGCTCGCAATCGGCCGCGGCGTGCCGCTGCTCGGCATCAACCGCGGGCGTCTCGGGTTCCTGACCGACGTGTCGCCGGATGAGATGATCGGCACGTTCGATGCGGTGCTCGAAGGGCGATATGAGACCGACTCGCGCCGGCTGCTGGACGCGCAGTTGACGGCCGCCGACGGCCGCACCGTCGAGTATCGCGCGCTCAACGACGTCGTCGTCCAGCGCCACGAATCCGGACGCATGGTCGAGCTCGAAACCCGCATTGACGGCTGTTTCGTCAACACGCACGGCGGCGACGGCCTCGTCATCGCAAGCGCCACCGGCTCGACCGCCTACGCGCTGTCCTGTGGCGGGCCGATCATCCATCCCGCGCTCGGCGCGGTGGTCATTGCGCCGATCTCGCCGCATACCCTCTCCGACCGGCCCATCGTCGTCAGCCACGAAAGCCGGATCGAGGTCCGCCTTGTCGAGCGCTCGGACGCCCGCGCCCAGATCACCTGCGACGGCGTGCTGCTCGGCGACCTGGAGCCGCGTTCACGACTGATGATCGGTCCGGCGTCCGAAAGCATCACGCTGCTGCATCCGCCCGGCCACGATTACTTCCGCCTGCTGCGATCGAAGCTGCACTGGGGCCGCAGCGGCCGCACCGGCGGCCTGGAATCCTGAGCTTGCTGGCGCATCTGCAGATCCGCGACTTCGCGATCATCGATTCCGTGGAACTCGAGCTGGCCGGTGGCCTGACGGCCCTGACCGGTGAAACCGGTGCCGGCAAGTCCATCGTCGTGGATGCCGTCATGCTGGCGCTCGGCGGACGGGCGAGCGCCGAGGTGCTGCGGCACGGTGCCGAACGCGCCGAGATCACGGCGACTTTCGAGGTCGGCGTCGACGCCGCAATCCGCCGCTGGCTGGACGACCAGTCGATCGCCGCCGTCGACAGCGGCGAACTCGTCCTGCGACGGGTCATCGGCCGGGACGGGCGTTCGCGCCAGTACGTCAATGGCCGGGCTCTGCCCGCGCAGTCCGTGCGGGATCTCGGCGAACTGCTGATCGATATCCACGGCCAGCAGGAATTCCAGTCCCTCGTCCGGCGCGATGCGCAGCGCACGCTCGTCGATGAACACGGCGGCCACGCGAATCTTCTGGCGCCGGTCGCGGAACTGGCGGCCGGGTGGCGGCAACTGACGGCGGAAAGGGCATCGCTATCGGCGATGGCGCGCGACCGCGGCGCCCGGTTGGAACTGCTGCATTACCAGGTCGGCGAACTCGAGGCGCTGGGCCTGATGGACGGCGAAGCCGAGAGCCTGCTCGAGGAACGCACGCGCCTCGCCAATCGCGGCCGCCTGGCCGAGGCGGCGCAGAATGCGCTCGCCCTCGCCTACGATTCCGACGGCGCCGATGCGCACGCGCAGGCGGCGCGGGCAGCGGGCCAGCTGCGCGCAGCGGCAGCGCTCGACGCGCGCCTCGCCGAACCCCTGCAAATCCTCGAGGAAAGCATCATCGGCCTGCGCGAATCCGGTGCCCGGCTCGGCGCGTACCTGGGAGGGCTCGACGCCGATCCGGAGCGGCAGGAACAGGTCGAGCGCCGCGTCGCCGCAATCGAGGACCTCGCGCGCAAGCACCATGTCGCGCCCGCCGCGCTGCCGCACCAGCTCGGGCAACTCCGCAGCCAGTTGCAGGCGCTTGAACAGTCCGAGCTCACCCTCGGCGGGCTCGATCGGCACCTCTCGGCAATCCGGGCGAAGTACGACGATGCCGCGGCCGCGCTGACCGCGGCGCGGAAGACGGCGGCGAAACGCCTATCGAGCGCGGTGACGGGCCTGATGCGCCAGCTCGGCATGCCGGGCGGAAAGTTCGAGACCGCGGTCGAGACCGGCACGGACCATGAGCCCGGGGCCGGCGGCGCGGATCGCATCGATTTCCTGGTCAGCGCCAATCCGGGTCAACCGGTGAAACCGGTGGCGAAAGTGGCGTCGGGCGGCGAGCTGTCGCGCATCAGTCTCGCGGTGCAGGTCGCCGCGGCGCACCGCCACGCGCGGACCTGCATGATCTTCGACGAGGTCGACGCCGGAATCGGCGGCGGCGTCGCGGAAATCGTCGGACGCCAGTTGCGCGAGCTCGGCGGTCGCGGACAGGTGCTGTGCGTGACCCACCTGGCGCAGGTCGCGAGCCAGGCTCATCACCAGCTTCGCGTCAGCAAGCTGACCGACGGGCGCACCAGCCGCACCACGGTCAACACGCTCGGCGCCGAGGAACGGGTCGAGGAACTGGCACGCATGCTGGGCGGCGTCGAAATCACGCGCAAGGCACGCGACCACGCCCGTGAGATGCTGCGGACGGCGGGCGCGGCCGCGCGTTGAGCGGCCGGCCTGTCAGCTGCGCTTGCGGCGGTGTAGACAGTTCTCGCGGCGGCAGCGACCGTAGAGGATCAGGTTGTGTTCCTCGATCTTGAATCCGAGGCGACTGGCGACGTCCGTCTGCCGGCGCTCGATGCCGCAGTCGACGAACTCTTCGACGCGGCCGCAGTCCATGCAGATGATATGGTCGTGGTGCTCGCCCTCGTTGAGTTCGAACACCGCGGTGCCGCCCTCGAAATGATGGCGCTTGACCAGCGCCGCCGCCTCGAATTGAGTCAGCACGCGATACACGGTCGCGAGGCCGATGTCTTCGCTCTGGTCGATCAGCGCGCGGTAGATGTCTTCCGCCGACATGTGGCGACCGTGATTGCCGGCCAGGATCTCGAGGATCTTGACGCGCGGCAGCGTCACCTTGAGCCCCGCCTTGCGCAGGTCGCTGGTTTCCACGGTTGCGCTCCACCACCGCCGGCTGCGGCGATTCCGCTATGATGCGGCCCATTATCCTCCAGGACTCCTGACGATGCGACATGCCTTACGCCTGCTCGCCGGCTCCTGCGCCGCTGTGTTCGTTGCCCTCGCCGCCGCGGGCTGCGTCTACCGCCAGGACATCCAGCAGGGGAACCTGCTCGATCGCGAACAGGTCGACCAGCTCGAAATCGGCATGACGCGCAGCCAGGTCCGCTTCCTGCTCGGCACGCCGATGGTGATCGACAGTTTCGATTCCGGCCGCTGGGACTACATCTACAGCCTGCAGCGCGGCCACTCGAGAAAGCTCGAAAGGCGCCATCTCGTGGTCTGGTTCGATGGCGACAAGGTCAGCCGCATCGAGGAGCCGATTCCGGTTCCTCCCAAGGAATCACCCGCCGCCGGCTGAGCGCTTGCCCATCGTCGCGCCTTGGCGCGCGAGCCGCCGGCGCCGCTCGCGCGGATCGTCCTGCAGCGGGCGCAGCACTTCCACCCGGTCGCCCGCCCGCAATCTCTCGTCGCTCCCGACTTCGCGCCCGAAGATGCCGATCCCGCAACGCGCCGGATCGAGCGCCGGCTGGAGTGCGAAGATGCCCGATCGCGTGAGCGCTTCCCCCGCCGTGCAGCCGGCTGGAACCTCGAGCGGCAGCACGACCTGCCGGTCGGGCAGCGCGCAGGCGACTTCGATCGCGATCCGCTCAGCCGCCACGGAACACCTGATGGGCGCGGCGGCCGAAGGCATCGACCAGCTGGTTGCAGATCTCCTGGAATACGGGCCCGAGTACGATCCCGCCGATCACACCGTGCGTCTCGAAGCGCACGTGCAGCTCGGCGCGCGAGCCGGCGTCCTGGATCGGCGTGAATTCCCAGCGGCCCTCGAGCAGGTTGAACGGACCTTCGATCAGGCTCATGGCGACCGAACGTTCCGGCACCAGGTGATTGCGTGTCGTGAAGTTGCCGCGCGCCATGCCGCGCGAAAGCCCGAGGTTGACGGTCACGAACTCTCCCTCGTCGGACAGGATCCGGGCGGTCGTGCACCAGGGCAGGAACTCGGGATAGCGCTCGACATCGGCCACCAGCCCGTAGACCTGGGCGGCGGTGAACGGCAGCAGCGCGCTGCGGCGCACTTCACGCATGAATCAAGGTCCTCATGCGGCGATTGTCGCCGCCGGCGATGGCGCGGACAACCGTGCCTTGCCGGTAGAATGCGCCATGGCGGACAAGGACGATTCAGAAGGCCGCATCGCGGTCAACCGCCGGGCGCGGCACGATTACTTCATCGAAGAGCGCCTCGAGGCCGGCGTGATGTTGAAAGGCTGGGAAGTCAAATCGCTGCGGGCGGGCCGGCTGCAGCTCGCCGAAGCTTATGTGCTGCTCAAGAACGACGAGGCCTGGCTATTCGGCGCGCACGTGTCGCCGCTGCCGACCGCATCGACCCACGTCGTGCCGGATCCCACCCGCAGCCGCAAACTGCTGCTGCATCGCCGTCAGATCGATGCGCTGGTCGGCGCCGTCGAACGGAAAGGGCGCACCATCGTGCCGCTCGCGATGTACTGGAAGAACGGCCGGGCAAAGCTGGAAATCGGGCTCGCGAAAGGCAAGAAGGAACACGACAAGCGCGCCGACAAGCGGGACCGCGACTGGGAACGCGAGAAAGCGCGCGTGATGAAAGGCCGGCGCTGACCGTCAGGCCGCAAGTCCGGCACGTGAATGCGCGGGCCCGGCGGCAGCGATGAGGCTCTCCACCAGTTGTTCAAGATGGCGGGTTTGCGGCTCATCGAGCCCACCGTTCGCGTTGAATGCCTGGTGCGCGGCGGCGAGCGCAAACGACTGCGGCAGCAGCCAGGTCCCCAGTTGCTCCAGTACGGCGCGCAGGTGCGCGAGCCCCCGCAGGCCTCCCAATGCGCCCGGCGATGCCGACAGGAGCAGCGCGAAGCGCCCGGCGAAGGGATTGGCCGGCAGCGCGCCGACGCCCGGACGCGACGCCCAGTCGATCGCATTCTTCAGCAGCGGCGGAATCGACGCGTTGTACTCGGGCGCGGCGATGATCAATGCGTCATGTGCCGCAATCAGCGCCTTCAGTCGCAGGGCATTGGCCGACAGGCCGGCCTCTGCCTCGAGGTCGCCGTCGTAGATCGGCAGGTCGAAGTTCTTCAGATCCAGGACGGTGACGACGGCGCCCGCCGCGACGGCCGCGCGCGCGGCAGCCGCCGCGAGCCGCCGGTTCAGCGACGCCTCGCGGTTGCTGCCCGGAATCACGAGCACACGGGTCATGGCGCATCCGCCTGCGGCAGGTCGAACACGAGCGCTTCGCCCGCGTCGCCGCCGGCGATTTCCATTGCCGTGGCCGACGTCAACTTCAGCGCGTCGCCGGCGCCGAGCCGATGGCCGTTCACCGAGAGCGTTCCCCGCGCGACGTGGACATAAGCCGAGCGCCCCGCGGCAAATCCCAGGACCGCGCACTCGCCTGAGTCGAACAGCCCGGCGTAGACACGCGCGTCCTGATGGATCGTGACCGAGCCGGCCGCCGCATCCGGCGAAGCGATCAGACAGAGGCGCCCGCGCTTCTCGGATGCGCCGAAATGCTTCTCCTCGTAACCCGGCGCGATGCCGCGCACGTTTGGCGCGATCCAGATCTGCAGCAGGTGCACCGGATCGGTTCGCGAGGCATTGAATTCGGAATGCTGCACGCCGCGTCCCGCGCTCATGCGCTGCACGTCGCCCGGCCGGATCGTGGAGCCGTTGCCCATGCTGTCGCGATGCGCGAGTTCGCCCGCCAGCACGTAGGTGATGATTTCCATGTCGCGATGGCCATGCGTGCCGAAACCCTGGGCGGGCGCAATCACATCGTCGTTGATGACGCGAAGCGCCGAGAAACCCATGTGCTGCGGGTCGAAGTAGCCGGCGAACGAAAAACTGTGCCAGGACTCGAGCCAGCCGTGACGCGCGTGGCCGCGATCCTGCGCCTTTCTCAATGCCTGCATTTTGGTGGCCCTCCAGATGATCCGGGGCTCAGGATAGGATCCTGTCACGGTGAAATAAATAGACATAAATGCACATTTATGTTCCATTATTGGAACAATGGAAATAACCCATCGAGGCCCTCCCCCGCTCGACGACCTGCGCCTTTTCGGCGCAGTCGCGCAGGCGCGGAGCTTCTCCACCGCCGCGCGCGAACTCGGCATCCCGCTCGCAACGCTGAGCCGGCGCATCTCGGCGCTGGAACGGCGTCTCGGCGCCACGCTGCTGACCCGTTCGACGCGCCGCGTCGAGCCGACCGACGCGGGCCTATTGCTCGCGCAGCGCGCGGAACCCGCCCTGCGTGAACTCGAGGGGGCGATCGAGTGCCTGGGCGAGGAATCGGCAAGGCCGCGCGGGAGGCTGCGCGTCTCCATGCCGGCCGACCTCGCTCGCCAGTGCTTTGCGGCGCCGATTGCGGAGTTCGCGGCGCGTCATCCGGACATCCACATCGATCTCGACCTGTCGCCGCGCATCGTCGACCTGATCGCGGACCGGGTGGACCTCGCGATCCGTGCGGGCACACCCGCGGATTCCGGCCTGATTGCCCGGCCGCTCGCACAACTCGCGCACGCCTTGTACGCGAGCCCCGCCTACCTGGCGTCGCTGCCCGCCCTTTCCCGTCCCGAAGACCTGTCGCAGGTCAATGCGCTGGTGCTGAGCGGCCGCCGCATCGACCGCGAATGGCCGCTCACGCGTGGCCGACGCAGCGTCAGCCTGAGCCCGGCCGGCAATCTCCAGGTCAATGACATGGGCACGCTGATCGAGCTGGTCGCGACCGGCGCGGGTGTCGCGCTGTTGCCAAGCGGGTTCGTCCGCGTGCTGGTCGAGGCCCGTCGCCTCGTGCGCTTCCTGCCGGAATGGTCCGGACCCGTGGTGCCGATCCACGCGATCTACACCGATCGGCGCATGCCGGCGCGCCTGCGCCTGCTGCTCGATCACCTGCGCCTGTGGGTTGCGCGCAATCCGCTCGGCTGAGCGGCTGATCTGTTACGATGACCGCGACTTCTGGGGGCGATTGGCTTCGACGTGGGTCACGAAACTCCAGGGGCGTGCCGAGGTGCAAGGTTCCTCGTAAATCCGCTTGCAAACCATAGTTGCCAACGACGACAACTACGCTCTGGCGGCTTAATCCCGCCTAACCCCCGACTGGCATGTGCCTGTGCATCCAGACCCGGGGGACGCGCTCACAGGATCGCGGAACCGGTGTGCTCCGGGCTGGAACCGCTAAACCGTTCCTGAGCTGGCCCCCTGTTTTCCCCGCCCGCCGGGTAGCATGAGGCGAGATCAATAGGCGTGGACACGCACGTAGAACCTGTAGCGTAGGGCTTGCGGACGCGGGTTCGATCCCCGCCGCCTCCACCAATCGGGGTCCCCGGCCGAAGGGCCGGGGACTTTTTTTATTGTTGGGGGACCGCCCGTATCCGTACGCGGATAAATCAGCCGGCGTGCAGCGACTTCACATACTCGGCCACCGCCTGCAATTGATCGGCTGACAGCATCGGCCACGGCGCCATCAGCGGCGATCCGCCGTGCTTTGCCGCGCCGTCGTGGATGATCGCCTGGATGTCGTCAACCTCGCCTTTCGTTCCATTGCCATTCGCGTCGTACTTGAACGCACCGGCGCTGAAGTCCGCGGGCTTCGGATTCAGGGCCGCGGCCGCGACGCCGTCGCCCTTGCCGGTCGCACCATGGCAGGTCACGCAGTACATGCCGTAGGCCGACGCCCCCGCGTCGCCCGCCGCCGCGGTCGTTGCGGTTGCTGCATCGGGAGCCGGCGCCGCGGAAGTCGCCTCTGAGGGAGCGCTAACGGCCGCAGGCGCCGTCGCTGCAGCCTGGCTCGGCTCCGGTTCCTTCTTCGAGCAACCAACTGCAGCCAGCATAATCACCAAAGTCACTGGCAGTGCTCGAATCGACGCGCGTGATCTCATGACTCCCTCCTCTGGATCATCGTATGCGTGCGCGCGGAGCCACACGCCCGCAGAGCGTACTGCGCCGGAAATGCCGCGGCAATGCCGGCTCCCGCGATGCCTGGCTGGCCGATTTTCTTCGCGCGTGGGTCGTTACGTACGCGACCGCACAGACACTCCCGGTCGCAATGCCTATCGTCCGTATCCGGCGGCGCGAGCCGCACTAGCACTGACAACAACACCGGGAAGGACAAGATCATGCAGATGAAATCAAACATTGCCGAATCCGATTCGAACGGACACGGCGCCGGATCGGCCTCATCGGCGCTCCCGGCAGTCGCCGCAGGATCTGCGGGCGCGTCCGGCGAGTTCCACAACTTCATCGCGGACATCGAGGACCTGATCACGTCGATGACTCCGTTGACCGGCGAGGACCTGGCCCGCGCCAAGGCACGGCTCAGCGAGCGTGTCTCCGCCGCCAAGGAATCCATCGCCGAAGTGAGCGACGAGGTTGCCCACCGGGCCCGCAAGACCGCGCGCGACACGAACCACTACGTTCACGAGCATCCCTGGCAGGCAGTCGGTATCGGCGCGGCCCTGGGCCTGTTGATCGGGATTCTCGCCGCCCGCCGCAATTGATGGCGACGTCGCCGGACGCCCGTTTCAATCCGCTGGACGTGGTTCGCATACTGCGTTCCGCGGGTTCGGCGCTGTTCACGCAAGCCGCCCTGCATGGGCAACTGGCCCGGGTCGAGTGGGCGGAAGAAAAATCCCGGCTCCTGCGGATGCTGGTGTTCGGGCTGCTGGGATTCGCCAGCCTGCTGTGCGTGATGCTCGCCGCCGGCGCGCTGGTGCTCGCATTCAGTTGGGATACGCCCTACCGCATCGCCGCCGCGATCGCCCTGCTTGCCGCCTATGGACTTGTAGTGGGCTTCGCATGGATCCGCCTCAAAGCGCTTGCAGCCCAGAGCAGCCAGACATTTGCAGCGACACGCGAAGAACTCACCGCGGATATCGCGCTGCTCAAGAGCAATTTGTGACGTCGCCACCCGAACTGCCACTCGCCGAGCAACGCCAGGCGCTGCGCGAAAAGATGCGGGAACAACGCCAGCTGATCGCGGAGCAACTCGGCCCTGGGCCGGATGCCAGCGGTGCTTTTCCGCGCAGCAAGACCATGCGTTTCCTGACCCAGCGGTTAGGCCTGGTGGCCACCCTGCTCGCGGAAGGCGCGGCGCTCCTGGTTGGCGCGCGTTACGCGAAATCGGTGACAGCGGTCATGGCCCTGGCGCGGGTCGTGCGGGCAGCTTCAACGGGCGGGTCAAGCGGTTCGACGGCCGGGCGCGCGAACGACTAGCGCACGAGCCCGCATCCTGATACCCATCGTGGATCGCTGCGCGACGCCGCCGGTCAGCGTCGGCCATCCTGCGCGCCGCGGCGGCTCGTCAGAACAGAAGATAAATGACGAGCAGCACGAACATCGGTAACCCGATCAGCCAGCCGAGGAATTATTTCACGATGACCTTGTTTCCGGCTTCCGTGCCTGAAGGCGCCACATCGGGAAAGGACGCCTGTTGATTTGGTGTCATGTGCTTCACTCCATGATGGCCGCGGCTCACCGCGGCTTCGACAGGCCCTCGACCAGGTCCGCCAGACGGCCAGCCGCAATCGCACCCTCTTCGATGTGCTTACGTGCCTGGCTACGCAGCGTCTTGACGTCGGTCAACGAAAACTCGACTGGCATTTGCCGCTTACTCGTGCTGTTCGGCACTGACCAGCGCCGCGTCGCGGATGGCAGTCGCACTGGCACGGCTGGCCTCGAGCGTCGCATCAGCCGTGCTGATGCATGCATCCTTGGTGACACCGCCGAGCGCATCGCACTTTTCCTTGGCGATGTCGTAACGGCCTTCCGCCGCCGCTGTAGCGACGTCGAACTCGGCGTTCGCCGTCTTGATCATGGCCTCGGATTCGGCCTGGGTCAGTTGCTTGTGCGCCGCCGCGTCGGTCTTCGCGTAGTCCTGCTGTGCGTCCGCAACCTGCTCATTGGCATCGGCGACGGCTTCGTTCGCGTCCAGGCGGGCTTCACTGACGTCCTGGGCCGCATCTTCGCGCGCGTCGGCGACGTCGTTGGCCGTCTGGGTCGAAGTCTCGGGACAACCGGCCAGCAACAGCACGGCAACCGCCGCAATCGGCATCATTGGACTCTTCATCGGGCGCACTCCTGATTTGGGTTCACTGGAACCAGACCGATAGTGGAGTGCCCGAAAGTCGCTGTCTGTGCGGTACCGTACGTAATGCCGGCCAGGTGGCGCCGGACGTTACTTGGCAGTCGTGTAGGGCAACAGCCGGTCGAATTCCTGCTTGACGACCGCGTAGCATTCACAGGCGTGCGCTTCGAGTGCCGCACGATCGAGCACGACGATGTGGCCGCGGTTGTAGCTGATCAACCCGAGCTTCTGGAGCTTTCCGGCGGATTCCGTGACACCTTCGCGCCGTACGCCCAGCATGTTGGCGATCAGTTCCTGAGTCATCGTCAACTCGTTGGACGGCAGACGGTCGATGCTCATCAGCAGCCACCGGCAGAGCTGCTGTTCCACCGAATGATGGCGATTGCACACCGCGGTCTGCGCCATCTGTGTGATGAGCGCCTGCGTGTACCGCAACAGCAGCCGCTGCAGCGGCCCCGCGCGGAAGAACTCCTCCTTCAGGAAATTGCCCGGCACCCGATAGGCGTAGCCGGCGCTCTGCACGATGGCGCGGCTCGGCGTGGTCTCACCGCCCATGAACAGCGAAATGCCGACGATGCCTTCGTTGCCGACGATGGCGATTTCCGCCGATGCGCCGTCTTCCATGACGTAGAGCAATGAAATGATGGAGGTGGTCGGGAAATAGACGTGCCGCATCGTACTGCCGGATTCGTACAGGACGTGGCCGAGCGGCATCGGCCGCAATTCCATGTGCTTGCGCAGCCGGTCCCATTCGTCCGCGGGCAAGGCGGCGAGCAGGTGGTTCTGCCGGGGCGTGTTGGCACTGATCGCCATAGGGCTTCCGGTATCGCCCGCGCGGGCTGGTGTGCTCAGGCCTCCAAGCGGTTCGGTGAGCCAAGTCCTGATATTCATTCTACCCCTCGCCGCGCAGGCTGTGTGCGATATCGCACATAGTTCAGGCGACCGCGACCCCATGGCCGTCGGCGCCGCGCCGCCCTGACGGCTGCCCCATGTCTCGGAGCGCGCGGCGCAGATTGGCGTTGGCGAACTCCCAGTTGGCCAGATGCGCCAGGAACGCCGCGACATGCTTCGGGCGGCGGTGCTCGTAATCGAGGTAGTAGGCGTGCTCCCAGACATCGAGGACGAGCAATGGCACTTCCGAACCCGTGAGCGGCGTTTCTGCGTTGGACGTCGCCGTGGCGCGCAATCGATCGCCGTCGAGGACCAGCCAGGCCCAGCCGCTGCCGAACTGGTCGACGGCAACCGCCATGAATTCCTCGCAGAGATTGCGGTGGCTGCCGAACCCGTCCTCGATCAAAGGCGCAATGTCACCGTGTGCTTCCCCGCCGCCGCCCGGTTTCATGCTCTGCCAGTAGAACGCGTGGTTCCAGGCCTGTGCCGCGGCATGGAAGAGCGTGCGGTTCGCAAGATCCGCGCTGTGCCGCAGGATGTCCTCGAGCGACGAAAATTCGAGCGGAGTGCCGGTCACCAGCGCGCGGGTCTTGTCGACATACGCCGCGTGATGCTGGCCGTAGTGCACGGCGAGCGTGCGCCGCGACAGGTGCGGCTCGAGGGCATCGAGGGCGTATGGCAGGGGCGGCAGGGTCAGGCCGGAGCCGGCGAAGGGGGATCCGGGCGCGCCCAGACTCTTCTTCATTCCCGGCTTTCTCGTGTCGGTCAAATCTTCCCCAACAGGAACAGGATCAGCAGGACGACCAGAATGACCCCGACGATGCCGCTCGGTCCGTAACCCCAACCCCGGCTGTGTGGCCAGGCGGGAATGACGCCGACCAGTGCGAGGATCAGCACGATCAGCAGGATGGTTCCCAAGCTCATGTCCAACCCTCCGGCATTGTACAGCCAATACGCTAAATCGAATGCCATGCACCGTCCGTGCGGTAGCGTACATACAGCCGGACCGGAGACCGTAACCGTGCGCCAACGTACGGATACGCCGGCCCGTTGCGCGTAGCTTCCGCCTCCTTGCAACCAACCGGGGTGAAAACGCATGAACATCATTGTCTGGCTGCTGATTGGCGGCCTGATCGGCTGGGTCGCCAGCATCGTCATGGGAACCAACAACCGGCAGGGCTTCATTCTCAATATCGTCGTCGGAATCCTCGGCGCCTTCCTGGGCGGGTGGTTCCTGAGCGGGCTGTTCGGGTCATCCACGATCAACCAAGGCAACTTCAGCCTGACCGGTCTGCTCGTTTCACTGCTCGGCGCGATCATCCTGCTCGCCATCGTCAGGTTATTTCGCGGCGCCGCAGCGCGGTGACGGCCCACTCGGTTTCCCGCGCGCTGCAGGTCACGTGCTTCGGGCTCGCCGCAGCGCTCGTCATCATGTACTTCAGCGCGCGCCCACTTGCGACTGACAACCGCCAGTGGCCCGTCCATCGCTTCTCGGTCGTGCGGGCGGCGGGCGCCGCGGAACTGATGATCATGCGACATCACCGCCTGCGCACCCAGGCCTGCGATGAATCCGACCCCGTCACGTGCAGCGATGAAGCACGCGTCGCGATGCCCGCGAAATCCGCAAGCGTACGGTAACGCACCGACATCACCCTCGATGCTGCTGATAATTGTGAAGCTGAAATACTTCACCCAGCAGGATCCAAAATGAACCAGACAATCCGGGCAACGCCCAGCAGGCGCCCGTTCATCGCAGCCGGCTTGATGGCCTCGCTCACGCTCATCGCAGCCTGCGCTTCCGCGCCGCCGGCACCAGTGTCCGCCATGGATGCTGCCAGGGTGGCCATCACGAACGCCGAGAAGGCCGAAGCAAACCGCTATGCAGGCGCCGAGCTCGGTGAGGCCCGCAAGAAGCTCGCAATGGCCGACAGCGCCGTGCGCCAGGAAAGCATGGTGCGGGCTGAACAGCTCGCGCAGCAGTCGCGCGTTCAGGCCGAGCTCGCCTCCGCCCGGACCGCTGCCGCGAAAGCCGCCGAGGTCAACAAGGAATTGGAGCGCGGGGCCGATGCCCTGACCGAAGAAATGCAGCGTGCAGGAGAATCCACGTGAATTCACCCAACAACAGCCGCCGCCGCACCGGGAAGATCCTGGCCGTCGCAACGGCCGTGTCCTTCGTGCTCGCGGCTTGTTCCAGCACCCCACAAAGCCCGGAAGGCGCAGCGGAAGTCCGCTCGAAACTGACCCGGCTGCAGTCGGACCCCAACCTCGGTACTCGCGCGCCGCTGGCGTTGCAGGAGGCCGAAACCGCCGTCCGCCTTGCGGAACAGCCGGTGGCGAGAGACGCGGCGCTGGGCGCACACCGGGTCTACATGGCCGATCGCAAGGTGGAGATCGCGGTCGCTCAGGCCGGCACCCGGTACTCCGAGGATCAACGCGCAAAGCTCGCCGATGAGCGCGATCGCGCTCGACTCGACGCGCGGACTCTCGAGGCCGACAAGGCGCGCGCCGATGCCGGCGCCGCGCGAGCCGGCGCCGCGGACGCCGCGCGCATGGCCAGTGCCGATGCCGACGCGGCACGCGCATCGGCGGCGGCTGCGGCAAGTGCCGCAGCGCAGCAGGCCGATGACCTCCAGCGGCAGATCGACGCGCTGCAGGCCAAGGTGACCGATCGCGGCCTCGTACTGACGCTCGGGGACGTGCTGTTCACCAGCGGCAGGGCCGACCTGAAAGTCGGGGCCGCCAGCAATCTCGACAGGCTGGTCGCCTTCCTCAACCAGAATCCAAACCGCAATGTCGAGATCGAGGGTCACACCGACAGCGTCGGCGCTGACGACTACAACCAGGCGCTTTCGCAGCGCCGCGCCGATTCCGTGAAATCCTTCCTGGTGCAGCAGGGCATCAGCGGAGCACGACTCAGCGCGTCGGGCATGGGCGAGCACCGGCCGGTCGCGGCGAATGAGTCAGCCAGTGGCCGCCAGCAGAATCGCCGCGTCGAAATCATCATCGGGAATCCGCCGGACGTGGTGACTTCCAACTGACGATCAGATGGGGAAACGCCGACCCGGAATCGCGGGTCGGCAGCCCCCCGCCTTGCCAGGTCCACGGACGGATCCGGCAGGGTGTTTCCTGCCCCCCATATGTTCGTCAGCGAACAGACCCGAAACGCTGCGCGGTCCACACTGCGCCCGATGGCCGGATCTCCTTCCTGAGATCGACAGGCTCAAAGCCCCAAAAGGAGTCCGAAATGTCCAGGTTCTCAAGTCGAATTGCTTTCATTCTGCCCCTCATCATGCTCGGGATGGCTGGTTGCGCGTCGACGCGCACGCACGAGTCACCCGCCGAGTACGTTGACGACAGCGTGATCACGATGAAGGTCAAGACTGCGATAATCGCGGATGATTCGCTCAAGTCCTCCGAAATAAACGTCGAGACCTTCAAGGGCGTCGTTCAGCTGAGCGGCTTCGTCAATTCACAGGCCGACATCCAGAAGGCCGTTGCGGTCGCCAGCGATGTCGGCGGCGTGAAGTCCGTCAAGAACGACATGCAGTTGAAGCATTGACCAGCAGCTCGAAGGAGCGTTGGGAGGACGATGGCGGGGCCGTGAAAACGGCCCCCGCGCATGCCATTAGAGGAGCATTACCCGTGGATGGAAAGAAAATTGCGGCGCTTGCACTGATCGTCGCCGGCGTCCTCGGCCTGGCGTATGGCGGCTTCAGCTATACCAAGGAGACGCACGAGACCAAGATCGGGCCGATCGAGTTGTCTGTCGAGGACACACAGAGAGTGAACATCCCGGTCTGGGCCGGCGCGGCAGCGATCATCGCGGGCGTGCTGCTGCTGGTCGTGCGGACCAAGAGCTGATGGCCGAAACGGTGTCTGTCGCGGCACCGATGCTGTCGTCGAACAGCCTGATCGATGGCATGCCGCCAACCGATCGACTGCGGATCCTGAAGCAGAGTGTGCCGGTGGACCTGGTGCTCGGCGCCATCCTTTGCGAGGCCGACCGGCCCCTGCACTACGTCTATTTTCCGCTGACCGGCTTCATCTCGCTCGTTGCAACCGTCGGCGATCATCCGCCGCTGGAGATGGGGCTGGTCGGCAGCGAGGGGCTGCTCGGCGTGACGTTGGTACTGGGCGTCAACAATGCGAGGCTGCGCGGGGTCGTCCAGGGCGCGGGCACGGCGCTGCGCATGACCAGCACCCAGGTCCGGCGCGAACTGAAACGCAGCCCGTCCCTGAGCCGAGTCTTCAGCCGCTACCTGTATGTGATGATTGCGCAATTATCGCAGACCGCCGTCTGCACCCGATTCCACCACATCGAAGCGCGCCTCGCGCGCTGGTTGCTGATGACGCACGACCGCGCGCATGGCGACCAGTTTCACTTGACCCACAAGTTCCTCGCCGACATGCTGGGCGTCCAGCGCAGCGCCGTGACGATCGCCGCGGGGGCACTGCAGGCCAGGAAGCTCATTCGCTATACGCGCGGAGAGATCTGCATCCTGAACCGCAGGGGGCTGGAAGCCAGGTCCTGCGAGTGCTACGAGGCCACGAGCAGGGATTACGCGGAACTGTTCGCCTGACAGCGACCGCGACGCGGAGAGAATTTCATGAAGGCGCCAGAGCCCGGACCAGGCCAATGATCCTGCGGCTCCTGGCCGATACGGAAGGCCGATGAGCCGCCGGATTCCTTTCAAAAAGCGGCTGCGAGCCGTCGCCCTGGAGCCCGGCCTGCACCAGTACCACCGCGTCACGATGGCAATGAGTCTGACGACCAGACCCCGTTGCGAGCGGAGCTGTTCAGTGCCAGCCAGATGGAACAGCACGGCGCGACGCTCGCGGCTGCGCACGTCCCCTCCCCGTCCGCGCCGCAGAACCGCCTGCTGCAGCGGCTGGATGAGAACGAACAGGTGCTGGTCGAGACCTGCGGCCTTCTGACCGCCGCCGTCAAGTCGAAACAGCGGATCGCCCCGGCCGCCGAATGGCTGCTCGACAATGCCCAGTGAATCGAATTGAACTTATGTGCGATAGCGTACAGAACCGGCCGATTTCCCTTAGTACGGTGGTGGCGCTTGGCCAGTTGATGTCTGGATCCAGGGTGATCCTCCCGCATCCCCCAATCACCTCACCCCTGAGGCGATCGATCAACCCGGGATTCAGACTTGACCCGGTGGTCCGCTCGGCGAACCACCGGGTCCCTTTCTTTCCCGGCTGACCATGCCGCGACAAGCTGTGTTCGCTGCCGTACCGACACCGTCGGCCCGCCGCCGTATCCTGAAGTTCGAATTCAGGACGCGCTGCTTGCAGTAACAGCAAGAAGAAGAACTGCGGCTGGCGCGATTGCAGCCATCAAAGAGGTTCCCATGCATCAAATCGCCTTGAAAACCGGTCTGTTCGCGCTGACCGCCATCCTGCTTGCCGCTTGCGGCACGCAGCCTCGCAATTCATACGATGCGCGGCAGTACGACTGCGGCACCTGCGGCACGGTCCAGCGCATCGAACAAGTCAGGCTCGCCGACCGCCAGGAAAACCAGAGCATCGGCATGGGTGCCGTACTCGGCGCCATCGTCGGCGGCGTGGCCGGCAGCAATATCGGCCACGGCGATACGCGCACGGTTGCGACCGTGGCCGGTGCCGCGGTCGGCGGCGTCATCGGCCATGCGGTCCAGTCCAACAACAACCAGGACCGTTATCGGCAGGATGGATACCGGGTTGATGTCAATCTGGACGACGGCCGTTGGGCCCAGGTCACGCAGCTCGAGAATCCGGGCCTGCGTGTCGGCAGCCGTGTGATCATCCGCGACGAGCAGGTCTATCTGCTGCGCTGATCGGCATCCGATCGACGACAGACGCGAGGGCCGGACCATCGGGTCCGGCCTTCTACTTTTGTGGGGCTGGCGGGATCGCAGGATCCGCGGGTGTCAGCCGTCACCCTGGATGGTAACGACGACGCGATGCACACCCGCGGGATTCGCGCGGATCGCGGTACCGGTCAATTCGATCGTGAACGACCTGTCGTCGGCAGGCGCGGCGCCCGTCCCGGCGACCAGTGGCACATAGATGATGCTGACCGTCTGGCCCTCGGCGAACCTTACGACCCCGGTACGCTGCGACTCGAAGTCGCGACCCGCAAAGGCCGTTCCATCGGTGACGCGCCAGTCGGCGCGCAGCGGCTGTCCCGGCTGGTCGAGGCGGCGGACCGGAATCGCCGCCGCGACGGCCCGGTGGCTCACGACCATGGTTGCCGACTCAAATGACAGTCGCCCGGCGCGCACAGGCCGCTGGGAAACCGCGACTGCGGCGGGCATGGCGGGCGCGGGAATCGCCTTGGTATCCGCATCACCGGGTGCGCTGGGGGCGACCAGCGCGGTCATCGTCGATGGCGGCGCCGCAGGCGAAGTGGACTGCGCGCCGCTGCTCGATCCGAACCCGACGGCACCGCTCAGCACACCCAGCACGGCGGCGCCGGCGATCGCGATGGCACCGCGCCAGGCCTGGCCGGGCCGCCGGTGTCGATCGCGCCGGTGGTCAAAAATCGGCAACCGCGTTGTCGGCCGGGCTGCCGGTCCGGTCGGCGCATCGGCGCCGAAGGCCTGTAGCAGTTCGCCAACGTCAGCTGGCCGTTGCTCCCGGCGCCAGGCCATGCCGGCGGCGAGCGCCTGCCATTGGCGCCTGCTGAGTCCGGGCAAGGGCTTGATCGTCACGTCCTCGTCGCGCGCGGCGTTGGCGCCGCGACGCCCATAGGGATGACGTCCCGAAAGCATTTCGTAAATCATGCAGGCCAGGCTGAAGACGTCATCGCGCGGTTCGGGACCCTGCCCCGCCAGCACCTCCGGGCTCGCATAGGCGCGCGTTGCCGCCGGCGCCACCCGATCGGCGGACGCCTGCCCGGCCACCGCCGGCTGCGCCGGGCCGGCCGCGACTCCGAAATCGAGCACGCGCACCTCGTTCCCGGCGGTCACGAAGACGTTGTCCGGCTTCACGTCGCCGTGTGTCACGCCCTGGCCATGCGCGAACTCGAGCGCCGCACCGCAGGCTGTGGCGATGCGCAGTGCCTCCCGCGGCGGGAGGCCGGTCTGCTCTGCACGCCGCAATCGCTGGCCGAGCGCCTCGCCGCTCAGGCATTCCATCGCGATGAACCAGGTTCCCCGGTCGCAGTCGAAATCGTAGAAGCGCACGATGTTCGGGTGCGCCAGCGACCGGGTCTGCTGGAATTCGCGCCGCAGGCGCGCGATGCTCCCCGGCCGATCGCGCAACTCCGGGCGCAATCGCTTGATGGCAACGTAGGGATCGCTGCCGTCCGCTTCTTCACGCCACAGATCCCGCGCGCGGGAGATCAGCGACGTACCGCCGTTCCCGAGCGGCTGGTCGAGCAGGTAGCGCTCGCAGAGTACGGAGCCTGCGCTGACGGCGATCGCCGGGCCGGCTGGCGTGGTCTGGCTTGGGGGTGCCTGCGCCGGTCCCGCCGCACCGTCCGGAAGCGTCAGCTCGGTGGTGACGTGGCAGTCGAATTCCTCGGTCAACTCGATCGTTTCATTCGAGGCCGGCAAATCGAATGAACCGTCCGCGCTCATGGGCCCGCGGCTACCGGATCCGGTCGTCCGTTCCGGCCGGCGCCGGTGACATGGACCGAGCACCGAGCGTCCGACGGGCCGCCTTGCTCCGGTACATGGCCGCATCCGCGTGGGAGAGCAGCACGTCATAACGCTCGCCATCGGCCGGGTAGATGGCGAGCCCGATCGACGCGCTGACCTGTATTACGTGGCCATTGATCCAGTAACGCCGGCCAATCTGCTCGCGGATCTTCTGCGCGATGCTGACGGCAATCGCCGGCTCGTCGACGTTGGCCAGCAGCACGATGAATTCGTCGCCGCCGTAGCGGCAGGCAACGTCGTCGGCACGGACACTGGCGGCAATCCGGGCGGCAACGACCGACAGCAACCGGTCGCCGATCTTGTGGCCGAAGCGGTCGTTGACTTCCTTGAAGCCGTCCAGGTCAATGAACAGCAGGGCCAGCAGCATCTGCCGCTGGAAAGCCTCGGCAATCGCGCGCTGCAGTCGCTTGATCAGCAGCAGGCGATTCGGCAACCCGGTCAGGACGTCGTGATGGGCCATCCGGTTCGCCGCCACCGCCCGGCGCGAGACGCTGACGAGCTTGCGCATCAACTTCTGGTTCTCGCGCTTCAGGATCTCGTTTTCACGCCGGACGTCGCCACCGATCTCCGGGGTCCAGCTCGCATCCGCTTCCAACATTGTCGAGGCTCCAGCCAAACCAAGGGAGGAGTGTCGGAATCTAGACGGCCGGCGGGCCGGCAGTCTGTGCGGAAACGTACATTGACGGACAAATGGCCGATTGACCGGCGGATCCGTGCGTCAGCCGCGAGACGGGCCGTGGTTCACTCCGGGCCGCCAGTTGCCGGATGCGCGCGGGAATCGCGCCGCAGCGCGCGGTCATACGCGTCGCCGAACAGGACCTCGAAGCCGATGCTGGCGCCCAGGCAGGCATCGCAGCGATCGGACGGCAGCGGGCCGTCGGCCCAGAACAGCACGCCGCCGTACTCGACGAACAGCCAGTCGCGAAACACCGAACGGCGGTGCGTGACGCGCAGGCCGTAAAGATCCGGCTGCGTGCCATCCGTCTCGCCACGCAGGCTGATCTCGTAGCGCATCGCCCTGCGGAAGTCGATCGCCTGGTACAGCGCAAGACGCGTGCGCCAGCGCACACCGTCGGTCTCCTCCGACATCCGCACCGAGTTTCCGAAACGCAGCAGGTAGTCGGGGCTCATGACGCGATCGACGTCGAATGCCTGCGTTACGCCGAATCCCTCGTCGTTTTCGACGAATCCGGTGGTACGCATCGTCAGCAGCAGGTCGTCGTTGACGTAGATGTAATGCCGGAAACGCGCGTTGGCATAGGGATTGAGCGGCGATTCGAGCTTGAGGCCGGCGCCCAGGTCGAAGCGGCTGTCGCGGTCGCGGAACACCCGGTAACCCAGGCCCGCAAACCATTCCGCGGGCTCGTCGTCCGAAAACGCGCCGACAACGGGCCCGACGGCCGCCTGCTCGTCGGCGACGTACTCGTCGCGGCTCGCGCGGCCGATCGTGGCATTGAACCGCTCGTTGATCGCCGGCAGGTCGACGCTGGCCCGAAAGCGGGTCTCGACCTCGACATCGTCCTGTTCATTCCAGCCGAGCGTCAGGCTGGCGCGCCCGTTGGTGTCGTCTTCGACCTCCGAGTACTCGTGCTCACCGCCGAACAGCCGGTCCACGAATCGCGCGGTGCTGCAGACGCCGCGTTGCAGGCCCGCGCGCATGGTGTCGAGACCCCTGTCATCCGGTGCGGGTTCGCCGCGGCATCCGTTCGCCGCTTTTACATCGGCCGCGGGCGGCGGACTGCCCGCCGGCAGCGCTTCCAGCGCCGCCGCGGGCAGCAAGAACATCAACGCGATGATCGGGAAGGGCGACCGGGAAACCGCCGCCATTGTCAGGACGGGCGTCCCCGCCCGGTCGCGTCGAAATAATGGCGGCGGCAAAGCGAGAGGTAGCGTTCGTTGCCGCCGATCTCGACCTGGTCGCCGTCGCGCTCGACCACGCCGTCGGCGCCGACGCGCACGACCATGGTGGCCTTGCGGCCGCAGTGGCAGATCGTCTTCAGTTCGGACAGTTCGTCCGCGAGCGCCAGCAGGCGCGCGCTGCCGGGAAACAGCTCACCGCGGAAGTCGGTCCTGAGGCCATAGCAGAGCACCGGAATCGACAGGTGATCCACAACCGCAGCAAGCTGCTCGACTTGCTGTGGTTCCAGGAACTGCGCCTCGTCGAACAGCACGCAGCTGACGGGTTTCTGCGCATGCTCGCCGGAAATCTCGTCGTACAGGTCGGAACCGGCGGCAAAGTGACGGGCTTCGCTCGACAGCCCGATGCGCGAGTGCACCCGGCCGCCGCCGCGCTGGTCGAACTGCGCGGTGTAGACGAGCGTGCGCATGCCGCGCTCGCGGTAGTTGTGGCTCGACTGCAGCAGCGAAGTCGATTTCCCCGCGTTCATCGTCGAGTAGTAGAAGTAGAGTTTCGCCATGCCTGCCGTTGCCGGTGTCAGTACAGGAGCTTGATCTCGCGCAGCCGTTCGCGCAGGTAGTCGTCCGCGAGGATCGGCTCGGGATACCTGTTTGGTCGGTCAGGCGTGATGCAGCCCGGCAGCGTCGCAATGGGGAAGTCGGAATTGAAATGCAGGAAGAACGGCATCGAATAGCGCGGCCGGTTGACACGCGCGCCTGTCGGGTTGACCACCCGGTGGGTCGTTGACGGCAGCACGTGATTGGTGAGCCGCTGCAGCATGTCGCCGACATTGCAGACCAGCGAGCCGGGCGGCGGATTGATCGGCAGCCAGCGCCCGTTGCGGTCGAGCAATTCCAGACCGCCCTCCTCCGCACCGAGGAGCAACGTGATCACGTTGATGTCTTCGTGCGCGCCGGCGCGCACGCCGGTCGCGCCTTCCTTGAGCGGCGGATAGTGGATCACGCGCAATACGCTGTTGCCTTCGCCCACCTTGTCGTTGAACCAGTGCTGCGGCAGCTCGAGGTAGACCGCGATCGCCTCGAGCAGCTTACGGCCGATGGCGTCGAACGATTCCCAGAGATCGAGCGCCGCGCGCTTGAAGGCCGGGTCGTCGGCGGGCCAGACGTTGTCCGACATCGAGGAACGGTAGCGATGGCCGGGCGGGAGCTCGCGGCCGATCTGCCAGAATTCCTTGAGATCGTAATGGGTCGCGCCTTTTGCGGTCTCGACGCCGAAGGGCGTGAGCCCGCGCGCGCCGCCGATGCCCGGGATGCGGTAGCGCAGCTTTTGCTCCTCCGGCAGCGCAAAGAATTCCTTGAAACGGTTCAGGCAGCCGTCGATCAACGACTGTGGCAATTCATGATCGCTGACCACGGCAAAGCCGTAGCGTTCGAAGCTGCCGGCAAAGTGCGCGACGAATGCCTTCGGGTCACTTTTCGCGAGCCGGTGACTGACCGGCATGATGGACTCTGGCATGTGCGGGCATTATGGCTCCGGTTTCACACGCGCTCCAGAGTCACGCATCATGGCGGCGATGGTCCACCCCGACAGCTGGTTCATCATCGTCAATCCCGTGAGCGGCGGCGGCCGGGCCCGGCGTTATGTGCCAAAGCTTCGCGCCGCGCTCGATCGCCGGCGGCTGCCTTATGCATGCGCCGCCACGACTTCCTCCGGCGATGCCAGCCGGCTCGTCGCGCAGGCGCTGCGGAACGGACATCGGCGCCTGCTCGCGCTGGGCGGCGACGGATCGTTTCATGAACTCGTCAATGGAATCGTTTCGCAGGCCGACGTGCCGCCGACGCAATGTCTCGTCGCGGTCGCCGGGCAGGGGACCGGCAACGACTGGGCGCGGTCGATGCAGGTGCCGGACGATCCGGAGCGGCTCGCCGCCTGCATGGCGCGCGCCCGCGGCCGCAGCGTCGACATCGGCATGGCCGTCGACGCCCGCGGACGGCGACTCGCATTTCACAATGTCGCGGGGGCGGGGCTCGATGCCGAGGTGCTGCGCCGGCTGCCTCGCGGCGGACCTCGCGTCCTCGCCTACCTGGCCGGCCTCGCGCGAGCGATCCTGCATTACCGCGCGCCGCGTTTCGAGATGACGGTCGACGGGCAACGGCAATCAGGCCGTTTCCTGCTGGTGCTGGCGGCCAACGGACCGCGCTGCGGCGGCGGCATGCGGCTCGCGGGCGATGCAGCTCTCGACGACGGCTGGCTCGACCTGGTCACGGTCGAGCCGGTGTCCCTGCCGCGCACGATTGCCGCATTGCCGAAACTGTTCAGTGGCCGGCTGGCCGCCGACCCGGCATTCCGCGTCACGCGCTGCCGGTCACTGACGATCGATGCAGACCCGCCTTGCGGCGTCGAACTGGACGGCCAGCCAGCAGGCGTTACACCCGTCACGCTGACCGTCATGCCGGGCGCGCTGCGGGCGCTCGACTGCCGCGACTCATCGGAATGAGCCCAGGATCTTTTCGAGCCTGGCCGCGCCCGGGCAAAGGCGCTCGTATGGCACCGCGTTCAGCGCCCGCTCCGACGTGCCGTTGCGCGCGTGGAAGTCGCGGCGCTTTTCGTCCACGTAGATGAGCCCGGTGACGTATTCATTGCGCATCGCGCGTTCCTGAACGTAGGCCGCCGCGCGCGTGCGATCGGTGGGATCGTAATCCGGATCGAGCTTACGCAGCACCACGTTGCTGCCGTCGTGCATCGGCACCGACACCGTCTCGCCCGGTGCGTACTGCACGCGGATTTCCTGTTTTGGCGCGATGTAATCGGCCGCGACCGGCGTCTCCGTGTGCTCGCGCACGTAGGCATAGCTTTTGGTCGAACCTTCGTGATCGTTGAAAGTCACGCAGGGCGACAGGACGTCGATGATCGCGAAGCCCTGGTGCGCGAGACCCGCCTGGATCAGCGGCACGAGCTGTTCCTTGTCGCCGGAGAAACTCCGGGCCACGAACGACGCGCCGAGCGCGAGCGCCAGCAGCACCGGATCGATCGGCTCCTGTTCGTTGGCTTCGCCTTTCTTCGACTTCGAGCCGACGTCCGCGGACGCCGAGAACTGGCCCTTGGTCAGTCCGTAGACGCCGTTGTTCTCGAGGATGTACACCATGTCGAGATTGCGGCGGATCACGTGCGCGAGCTGGCCGACGCCGATCGACAGCGAATCGCCGTCGCCCGAAACGCCGATGTAGCGCAGGTGCCGGTTCGCCGCATTGGCGCCGGTCGCGATGGACGGCATGCGTCCGTGCACTGAATTGAACCCGTGCGCGCCGGCGACAAAGTACGCGGTGGTTTTCGACGAGCAGCCGATGCCCGACAGCTTGACCACGCTCTGCGGCGGCAGCGCCAACTCGAAGCAGGCCTGCACGATCGCGGCCGTCACCGAGTCGTGGCCGCAGCCCGCGCACAGCGTGGACATGCTGCCCTCGTAGTCGCGCCGGTTGAGGCCGAGGGCGTTCTTCGGCAGCCCGGGATTTGCGACCTTGGGCTTGGCAATGAAGCTCATGCGGCGACCCCCCGTTCGAGCAACTGGTTGACGCCCTCGACGATGCAGGACGGCGGCATCGGCAGGCCGTTGTAGTGCAGGATCGAATGCAGCTTCTTCTTGTCGACCGCCGTCTCCAGCGTCAGCAGGGCGCGCAGTTGCGCATCGCGGTTCTGCTCGACGACAAAGATCGTCTGGTGCGCGGCCAGGAACTCCTCGATCTCGGCGCCGAACGGAAAGCCGCGCACCCGCAGGTAATCGATCGCCACGCCGGAACGGCGCAAAGCGGCCAGCGCCTCGCGCACCGGCCCGTCGCAGGAGCCGAGGCTGACGATCGCGGCCGCAGCGCCGCGGCCGTCGGTGACTGCGACTGGCACGAGCTTCGCCGCGGTGTGGAACTTGCGCGTCAGCCGGTCCAGCACCTCCTGGTACTCAGTGGAATCCTCGGTGTAGACCCCGAACTTGCTGTGCCCGGACCCGCGGGTGAAGTAGGACGCTTTCGGGCTGACGCCTGGCAGCGTCCGGTACGGGATGCCGTCGCCGTCCAGATCCATGTAGCGCTGGAATTTCGCGAGTCCTTCGATCTGCTCCAGGGTCAGCATCTTGCCGCGGTCCGGGCGGTAGCTGTCGTCCCAGCGGAAGTCCGGCGCCATCCAGTCGTTCATGCCGATGTCGAGGTCGAGCAGCACGAACACCGGCGTCTGCAGGCGCTCCGCGAGATCGAATGCCTGCACCGCCATCTGGAAGCATTCCTCGGGTGAATCCGGGAACAGCAGCACATGGCGTGTGTCGCCGTGGCTGGCATAGGCACAGGCGATCAGGTCGCATTGCTGCGTGCGCGTCGGCATGCCGGTGGACGGACCGACGCGCTGCACGTCGAAGATCACCGCGGGCACTTCCGCGTAGTACGCGAGTCCGATGAACTCCTCCATCAGCGAGATGCCCGGGCCGGAGGTGGGCGTGAACGCGCGAGCGCCATTCCACATGGCGCCGATCACGACCCCGATCGCGGCCAGTTCGTCTTCCGCCTGCACGACCACGTAGTCGCGCCGGCCGGTCTCCGGATCGGTTCGGTGGCGCGCGCAGAACGAACGGAATGCGTCCATCAGCGAAGTGGATGGCGTGATCGGATACCAGGCGCCGACCGTTGCGCCGGCATACAGGCAACCGAGCGCGGCCGCGGTGTTGCCGTCGATCATTACATGGCCCTTCGTCGCATCCATGCTCTCGACGCGGGCCGGGAGCGGGCACTCGAAGTGTTCCTTCGCGTAGCGATAGCCGATCTCGATCGCCTTCATGTTGGAATCGACCAGTGCCGGCTTCTTCGCAAAGGTCTCGGCCAGCAGCGAGCGGATGACCTCGAGATCGACGTCGATGAGCGCCGCGACGGTGCCCGCATACATGATGTTCTTCATCAGGGTGCGGGCCCTGGCGCCCTCGAAGTGCTCGTTGCACAACTGCGCGAACGGCACGCCGAAGGTGCGGATATCCTCGCGCGCCAGCAGGGAGCTGCGCGGCCAGGTCGAGTCATAGATCAGGAAGCCGCCGGGCGCGACCTCGCGCAAGTCGCGCGCATAGGTCTCGGCATTCATCGCGACCATGATGTCGACTCGTCCCGAGCGAGCGCGCCAGCCCTCGCGGGTCACCCGGATCTCGTACCAGGTCGGCAGCCCCTGGATATTGGACGGGAAGAAGTTCTTGCTGACGACCGGCACGCCCATCCGGAAGATCGCTTTCATGATCAGCGAATTGGCGCTCGCGGATCCCGAACCGTTGACGTTCGCGAACTTGAGCGTGAAGTCGTTTACGCGCGGCGCAGCGCTTTTGCGCTCTGGCATCGGGCCTCATCCTCGGCGTGGGGAATCTGGATCCAGGACTTCTGCATGTCCCAGGCATCGGTCGGGCAGCGCTCCGCGCACAGGCCGCAGTGCACGCACAGGTCCTCGTCCTTGACCATCACGCGGCCGGTCTGCACCAGCGGCTCGGAGACGAACATCGGCTGGTCCGGATTGCGCCGCGGTGCCTTGAGCCGCTGGACCAGGTCGGCCTCGTCGCCATTCGCGGTGATCGTCAGGCAGTCGGTTGGACAGATGTCGATGCAGGCATCGCATTCGATGCAGAGCTTCGCGTGGAACACGGTCTGGATGTCGCAATTCATGCACCGCGAGACTTCCGCGGCGGCGCGCTCGGCGTCGAAGCCGAGCTCGACCTCGATGTTGAGCCGCTTGAAGCGTTCCTTGAGGCTCACATGCGGCATGAGCTTCCGCACGGCTCCGTCGTAGTCGTTCTTGTACGACCACTCGTGCATGCCGATCTTGCGGCTCTGCAGGTTCACGCCGCGCGGCATCCGTTCAGTCACAGCCGTGCCTTCGCAGTGCTTGTGGATCGAGATGGCGGCCTGGTGCCCGTGCTCGACGGCCCAGATGATGTTCTTCGGGCCGAATGCCGCGTCGCCGCCGAAGAAGACGCCCTTGCGCGTCGACTCGAACGTGACCGCATCGACCTTCGGCACGCTCCACTTGTCGAATTCGATCCCGAGGTCGCGTTCGACCCACGGAAAGGCGTTTTCCTGGCCGATCGCGAGGATCACGTCGTCGCAGGGCATGAAGACTTCCTCGACCACTCGCTGGCTCTTGATCTCGCGGCCGTCCATTTCATATTCGATCCGGTCGAAGCGCATTCCGGTGAGCTTGCCGCCTTCGACGACGAATGCCCTGGGCGCGTGATTGACGATGATCTCGACATTCTCTTCCTCGGCATCCTCGAGCTCCCATTCGGAAGCCTTGAAGAAGCCGCGGGGCTTGCGCGCCATCACCTTGACGCTCTGCGCGCCGAGCCTGAGCGACGTGCGGCAGCAATCCATCGCGGTGTTGCCGACGCCGATGATCAGGACCCGCTCGCCGATCTTGTCCACGTGCTCGAACGCCACCGACTCGAGCCAGGCAATGCCGATGTGGATGCGGTCCGTGTCGTTGCGGCCGGGCAGGCTCAGTTCCTTGCCCTTGGGCGCGCCGGTGCCGACGAACACGGCGGCGAATCCGCCCTCGTCGAGCAGTTTGCGCATGCTCGCCACCGGCGTGCCGAGCCGCAGGTCCGCGCCCATGCCGATGATGTAGCCGATTTCCTCGTCCAGCACCTGCGCCGGCAGGCGGAATGCCGGGATGTTGGTGCGCATGAGGCCGCCGGCGATCGCGTACTGCTCGTAGATCACGACCTCGTAGCCGATCGGCAGCAGATCGTTGGCGACGGTCAGCGTCGCCGGTCCCGCGCCGATGCAGGCGATGCGCCTGCCGTTCTTCCGTGCCGGCGCCTTCGGCAGCCGCGACGTGATGTCGTCCCGCAGGTCGGAGGCGACGCGCTTCAGGCGGCAGATCGCCACCGGTTTCTCCTCGACCCGCCGGCGCCGGCAGGCAGGTTCGCAGGGACGGTCGCAGACGCGCCCCAGGATGCCCGGAAAAACATTCGACTCGCGATTGACGATGTAGGCGTCGGAATAGCGGCCCTGCGCGATCAGCCGGATGTATTCGGGCACGTCGGTGTGCGCCGGACAGGCCCACTGGCAGTCCACCACCTTGTGGAAGTAATCGGGATCCGTCGTATCGGTCGGTTTCATGCCCTGCCCGGTCCTGCGTCTTTCCGGTGGTTCAGTATAGCGGCCGGTCGACCAGCGCCGCGATGCGGGTTGCGGTCTCGAGCGCCCGCAGGCCGTCTTCGCCGGACACGACCGGACGGCCGCCCTGCTCGACCGCGTCGAGGAAAGCCCCGATCTCGGCCAACAGGGCATCGCCCTGTTCGAAGCTGCGTTCCTCGACATCGACTTTTGGCGCCACGCCTTCCTCGATGACCGCCGGCCGCCGCACGATCGTCAGCAGTTTGTGCTGCAGGTCGATCGACAGGTAGGCGTCCGCCTGGAACACGCGCAGCTTGCGTTCGGACTTCAGGCTGATCCGGCTCGCCGTGACGTCGGCGACGCAGCCGTTTTCGAACCGGATCCGCGCATTCGCGATGTCGATTTCGTCGGTGAACACCGGCGCGCCGACCGCGTCGATCGTGGCGATCGGCGACCGCACGATCTCCTCGATCAGGTCGATGTCGTGGATCATCAGGTCGAGCACGACGCTGACGTCGGTGCCGCGCGACTTGAACGGCGCGAGGCGGTTCGACTCGATGAAACGCGGGCCCGACAGTTCACCCGCCGCGGCGACGATCACCGGATTGAAGCGCTCGAGATGCCCGACCTGCAGCACGCGCCGACCTGCTGCCGCAATGGCGATCAGCTCGCGCGCCTCCTCGGCGGTCGCCGTGATCGGCTTCTCGACCAGCACATGGACGCCGGCGCGCAGGAAATCGCGCGCGACCGCGTGATGCAGCGCGGTCGGCGTCGCCACGCTGACGGCATCGACCCGCCCGAGCAGTTCGCGGTGATCGGCGTGCACCGCGACGCCGAGTTCGGCGGCGATCCGCTCCCGCGCGGCCGCGGAGGGATCGGCAACGCCGACGAGCTCGCAGCGCGCGAGTCCGGCATATTTCTGGGCATGGAAGCGGCCGAGGTAGCCGGCGCCGACGACGGCGCAGCGCAGTCGCGTCATATTTCGGCGTTAGTATAGCTGCGCGACTGCCACGCTTGCCCGCCCGCGGCTGCCCGGGCAGACTGGATCGAATGGCATTTCAGAACCCGTTCGACCGCTGGTTCCCGCAGCTCCCGGCATTCTGGCGGCGGGAACTTGGCTTCCTCGCCCTGTTGCTCGGCTTCGGCCTGCTGGTGATGCCGTTCCTGATCTATCTCGCGGGTGTACTGACGCTCGGGCCCTACGAGGGCGGCCTGTTGGCCTTCCTCGGTTCGCTGCTGCTGGCGTTCTTCACCGCGACGCCGTCGGCCTGGCTGCTGGTTGCCGGGCCCTACCTGCTGTTCACGGTCATACGGCTGCTGACGCGGCCGCTGCGGCGCCGCGCCTGACCGGCCTCACTCCGCTTCCGCGGCGCGGCTCTTGGCGCTTGCATCCCGGACCGCGCGAAATTCGTTGCCTTCGTACCATTCCGGCCAGGTCTTTGCGTTCGCCACCTTGGCGCCAACCTCGAACAGCAGCCTGAGATCCTCGATCGAGCCGCTGACGTCCCAGCTGTCCTCGTACTCGTCGCTCGGCTTGTGGTAATTGACGGCGTAGTACTCGTCGTAGCGCGCGAGCCCGGTTCCCGGCGGCTGGTCCCGCAAAGCGGTTCCGGACTTGATATAGAGAGCCGGCACGCCGGCCTTGGCAAAATTGAAATGGTCCGAGCGGTAGAAGTAGCCCGCTTCGCTGCGCCGGTCGGCCGTCAGCGTCCGGCCCTGGTCCTTCGCCGCCTCGGCCAGCAGCCCTTCGAGCTCGGAGGCGCCGAAGCCGATGACTTCGATGTCCTTGGCGCGCCCGAGCGGATTCAACGCATCGATGTTGAACACGGCCGCGGTCTTCTCGAGAGGTATCAGCGGTTTCTGCGCGTAATATTCGGAGCCGATCAGCCCGGATTCCTCCGCCGTGACGGCCAGGAACAGGATCGAGCGCGAGGGGCCCGGGAGCAGGCTGCGGAATCCCTGCGCGATGGTCAGTATTCCGGCAACGCCCGTGGCGTTGTCGACGGCGCCATTCACGATGCGATCCTCGGCCGCGCCGTCGGTCATACCGAGATGGTCCCAGTGCGCCATGTAGATGACGTATTGGTCCGGACGGTCCTTGCCCGGCATCACCGCGGCAAGGTTGGGCGACTTCATCCGGCGGATTCCGTTCCTGACGCCGCCCTGCGCCGTCACCCCGAGCGGAACTGCCCGGAAGCCGCGCTCCACCGCGGCGCCTTCCAGCGCCGCAAGGTCCTGGCCCGCCATTTCCATCAGCTGGCGCGCCCGGTCGTGGGTGATCCAGCCCTCGAGCGCCGTCCGCCCGGCATTGCCGTCGGCCGATTCCAGGTAGAACTGCGATCCGGTCCAGCCGTTGCGGACGACGCCCCAGTCATAGGCCGCGGGCGCCGTGTCGTGGATGATGATCGCCGCGGCGGCGCCCTGGCGGGCGGCCTCTTCGAACTTGTAGGTCCAGCGGCCGTGATAAGTCATCGCCTTGCCGCGAAACAGCTCCGCCGCGCCGGTGACGAACCCCGGATCGTTGACCAGGATCAGCGCGGTCTTGCCGCGCATGTCGAGGCCCGCGTAATCGTTCCAGTCGTACTCGGGCGCGACGATGCCGTAACCGACGAACACGACTTCGCTGTCGGCAATCGATGACTCGGGCCGGACGCGGCGCGTGCCGATCACCATGTCGTCGCCGAATGCGAGGTCCATGCCGCCGGCGCCCTTGCGGAACGAAAGCTTCGCCTCGGTCGCCGTGATTTCGACCAGCGGGACCTCCTGGCGGAAGCTGCCGCCTCGCACCGGTTGCAGGCCGAGTTCGAGGAACTGCTCCTCGAGATATTCGACCGTGCGCTGCTCGCCGGCGGTGCCCGGCTCCCGGCCTCCCATGTCGTCGGTCGACAGGCCCGCGACCAGGGTGCGGTAAGTCTCCTCGTCGATCGATTCGCCGGCCTTGCGGATCGCGCGTTCGGCGGCATTGAACGCCCCCAGGGTCAAGGCGGCGGCGCCGACCGCGAACGCCATCCGGACCGATATGTCGAATGGCATCATGCGATCCTTCGGTTCAAGGCCAGTAATACCAGCCGATCAGGGCGAGCGCGAGCCACATGGCTCCCTGGGCCAGCCAGCGCCAGGAGCGCCCGCGCTGCACGCCGAGGAATGCCGCGGCGGCCACGGCAGCGAGCATCCCGAACAGGCCGGCCGATGCGAGCAGATCCGGGTATTCGCGGCCGAGCGCCGGCTGTCCGCCGACCGTCACCGCGAATATGACAACCACCATCGCCAGCACCAGCGCAATGGACGCGGCGGAACCCAGCACGACACCGGTCAGGAAGCCCAAAGGGCCCATTGCAACGACTCCTGGCGAGGCGTGAAGCGGGTACTTGATACCGCGGCCGCCCGCCCCTAGCCTGTCCGTTCGGGTGCAGCCCGTGGGGGCCGCACGGAGCAGTTTAACAGTCCATGACCACCTGGTTCAGAGCACCCACTTCGCCCCGGCTGCGCCTCGCGCTCGTGCTGCTCGTGGCCGCCTGCATCGTCGTGCTGGCGGGCTCCGGCGCCGCCCGCGCGCCGCTCAGCCCCGCGCTCGCGTCCTCCGGCGAACTGGTGGCAAGCGAACGCCATCGCCGCGTGATGCGCCTGGTCTCCGAGGTGGTCGAGCGCCAGCATTACCGCCAGGCCCCCCTCGACGACGACATGTCGTCGCAGATCTACGAGCGTTACCTGGAGGCGCTGGACGGCAGCCGCAGTTACCTGCTCGCGACCGACATCGCCGAATTCGAGCGCCTGCGTTACGAATTCGACGACGCGATCGCCCGGGCGGACGCCGGGCCCGCTTTCGAGATCTTCACGCGCTACCAGCAGCGCAATCGCGAGGTCCTGCGGCACGCGATCGCGCTGCTCGACGTCGAACCGGATTTCACGCTCGACGAGTCCTTCAGGTTCGACCGGACCGACGACGGCTGGCCGGCCACGGATGCGGAACTGCGCGAGTTGTGGCGCAAGCGAGTCAAGAACGACGCCCTGTCGCTGCTGCTCGCCGGCAAGACCTGGCCGGAAGCCAGCGAAGTGCTGCGCAAGCGTTACGAGCGCGTCGCCAAGCGGATCGAGCAGATCACCGCCGATGATGTGTTCGAGACGTTCATGAATGCGTACTCGCATGTCTACGATCCGCATTCCAATTACCTGTCGCCGCGCAATTCCGAGGAATACAACATCGCGATGAGCCTGTCTTACGAGGGCATCGGCGCCTCGTTACAACTCGTCGATGATCACGTGACGATCATGAATGTGTTGCCGGGCGGATCCGCGGCCGCCTCGACCGAGATCAAGGTCGGCGACCGCATTACGGCCGTCGGCCAGGGCGAATCCGGCCCCATGACCGACGTCGTCGGCTGGCGGCTCGATGACGTCGTGCAACTGATCCGCGGGCCGGTGAATACCGTGGTCCGGCTGCAGATCCTGCCGGGTGGCGCAAGCCCGGGCTCAGCCGAAACTCAGCTCTCGCTGACGCGCGCGAAGATCACGCTGGAGTCGCAGGCGGCCCAGAAGGAAGTCCACACGCTCGAGCGCCAGGACCAGGACTTCCGTGTCGGGGTCATATCGGTGCCGAGCTTCTACCAGGATTTCCAGGCCCGCGTCGCCGGCGACGCGGAGTACCGCAGTACCACGCGTGACGTGCGCCGCCTCATCGAGGAATTGCAGACCGAGGGGATTGACTCCCTGGTCATCGACCTGCGCGACAATGGCGGCGGCCACCTGTCCGAGGCCACGAGCCTGGTCGGGCTGTTCGTCGAGCGCGGGCCGGTCGTCCAGTTGCGCGAAACGAATGGACGCATCGAAGTCCTCGATGACCCGGAACCGGGCGTCGCCTGGAAGGGGCCGCTGGTGGTGCTGGTCAATCGGGCGAGCGCCTCCGCCTCCGAGATCTTTGCGGGCGCGATCCAGGATTATCACCGCGGGCTCGTCGTCGGCCAGCAGACCTACGGCAAGGGCTCCGTGCAAAATCTCTACCCGCTCGACCGCTATGCGCTGGGACCGAAGGCGGGCTTTGGCCAGCTGACCGTGACGATCGGCAAGTATTACCGGGTGACCGGCGACAGCACGCAGCACCGCGGCGTCGAACCCGACATCACCCTGCCTTCGCTTCTCAATACCGACGACATCGGCGAAAGCACGCGCGAGAGCGCCCTGCCCTGGGACCGCATCAACGCGGCGCGCTTCACGCCCGATCCGTCCGAGATGCCGGTCGTGGCACTGCTGTCGCGCGTGCATGAGCAGCGCGTTGCGAACAACCCGGATTTCGTCGCGCTGCAGGCGGACGTCGAAGCGCTCGAAGTGCTGCGCGGTCAGCAGGAAGTTTCGCTGAATCTCGTCAAGCGGCGCGCGGAACGCGACGCGGTCGACGCCGAGCGTCTCGCACGCGAAAATGCGCGCCGGGCGGCGCGCGGCCTGGCGGCGCTGGCGGACATCGGCGCGCTGGACAGCGCCGAGGCGCCGGACGCGGTGCTCGATGAAGCGGTCGAGATTGCGGCTGACGCGGCCCAGTTGCCGCATTCCCAGGAACCGGCGCAGCTGAGCTGACCGGGCCCGTCGGACCGTGTTTTCCAATGTAAATTCAATCGTTTACGCGTTATGTCATTCATTTAGTGTTATACTTGACTACAACACTAAGTGACCGTAACATAGCGCCACCTGATGGCCTGGAGCCCGACCGTGACCCGCACCGAATCCCGCATTGTTGCCCCGATCACGTATTGGGCCCGCCCCTGGCTCGCGGCGCTCATGGTCGCAGCCGCCGCGCTGGCCCTGGCTGGCTGCGGCGCCGCCAACGGCGACAACGCCGGCAAGGACGGCGACAAATCCAAGGACGAGGTGCCCGCCGTGCCCGTCGAAGTCGCGACCACGCAGCGCGCCGAAATGGCGGCGATCTACACCGGCACCGCGCCGGTCGAATCCGAGCGCAAAGCATTCGTCATGCCGAAGGTCAAGGGCGAAATACGTCAGGTGCTGGCAGACGAAGGCCAGCGCGTCCGCGCAGGCCAGACGCTCGCGCGGCTCGACGGCGATCAGCTGCGGCTCGAAGTCGCGCTCAATGAAGCGACGATGCGCAAGCTCGAGCGCGACTACGCGCGCAAT
>Ga0209640_10000163_pt1 | contig 46577 bp, 45 predicted proteins | sample RifCSP10_1_FD_184018 | JGI IMG/M metagenome (GOLD analysis project Ga0209640, IMG submission 184018) | Soil microbial communities from Rifle, Colorado - Rifle CSP2_sed 10_1 (SPAdes) (version 2) | ecosystem: Environmental > Terrestrial > Deep subsurface > Rock core/Sediment | place: Rifle...
CCATGACCTCGACCACGTCGGCCCCGGCCTCCCTGATCAGGTCGATGCCGGTGAAGCCGAGGTCGATCAGGCCGTCCTGGACGTAGCGCGGCTGCTCCTGGGGCCGGACGAGGCGGCACTCGATCTCGGCGTCATCGACTGCCGGGAAGTAGTTACGGGACGCGACGGTCATGGCGTAGCCGGCCTTCGAGAACAGATACTCCCGGGATTCGTCGGCCATCTGCCGGAACCTGTCCATGTTCACGCCCATCATCCTGCCGCGGAGCTTTCGGATCTTGCCGCCGATGATGACCGTGTCGATGTTCCGAGCGTCGGCGGCCAGGGTCACCGTTCCGATGGCGTGATTCGACGGATACAGGTTGATGTCGTCGGTGCGGATCATGACGATGTCGGCTTGCTTGCCGGGCGTGAGAGAGCCACACGCATCGACCAGCCCGGCGCAGGCCGCGCCGCCGAGGGTCGCGCACTCCAGCACCTGCCGGACCCCAACGAGCGCCGGCGCCTTGGCGTCGCCGTTGGTCTTGCGGTAGGTCGCCATCGCCCGCTGCACGTAGAAGGCCACGCGCATCTCCGTGAACATGTCGGTGCCGTACGACACCTCGTTGTCAATGCTGAAGCCCGGCCGCATCCCGTGATCGAGCGCCTTCTGAAATGCGGAGACCCCTTCTCCAAGCGCGTACTGGGAGTCGGAGCGGGGGCAGACGTTGACCGTCGCGCCGGACTGTTTGACGCGCTGCCACACCGTGTCGGGCCATCCCTGACAGTGGTTGAACGTGTTGTCTGGCCGAAGGAGCTTCTCGTTCAAGAAGTCCTCGAAGTCCCTACCCGCGGCGTTCGACTCGGTGGTGATCCTGATGCCGAGCCGGCGCGCCAACGCCCAGTGGTCCCGGTTCATCCCCGCGAACATGCGCAGCGTGACCAGCTGGTCGGTCGAGGCGAAGAACTTCTTCTGCAGGCGCTCGAGATCCTGCGGCCACTGCTTGTCCCAGTCGCCGGTCTGCGGCGCGCCGGAGGCATGGACGCCGCGAATGCCTGAGTCGATGAGCGCCTGCACGGCGGCATCGGAATGGGCAGCCGACCGCGAGTTGTGCGAGTTGTCGATCATGCAGGTGATGCCTGCATCGATGCACCCCAACGCGGTAATCAGGTTGCCGACGTAGATGTCGTGGGGCCGGTAGTACCGCGCGAACCCGTTATGCGTGGTCGCCATGTACTCGCCGATGGCGCCGTCGGGAATGATCCGCCGGAGCTGCCCCTCCCAGGAATGACGATGGGCGTCGACGAAGCCCGGAATGACGACCGTATTCGACGCGTCGATCACCTGGGCCTGGGCCGGCGCCTTGAGCTCGGCCCCGACGCTCGCGATCTTCTTACCCTCGATGAGTACGTCGCCTTTCGCGAAATCGCCGACCTTCGGGTCCATCGAGACGATGGTGCCCCCCTTCAGGAGGACGCGCTGGTTCGGCGCTGCGCCCTGACGCCAGGCTCGATCGAGCGTCCCGAGGTCCTCGGCCGTCTGGGCACCCTGCCCGGCCTCGACCGATGGGAGCGGCGCAGTGGCGGCGATCGCCAGCGCGGCACCGGCCTTGAGCAGGCTTCGCCGGGAGAGGTTGGTGTCCAACGTATCGCCGACCGATCGAACGTGTCGTTTCATGATCTGCCTCCACACGAGGGCCGTGCGTCTGGACGCCAGATTCCGCGCCACCAGCGCCGACGCTCAGCGGTTCGTGGCCGGAGCGGCATCTGCGCCGGGTAGCGGCCAATTGCCTTCATATGGCGGCCAGTTCGGCACCGGCGCCTCCGATGGCGGGTAGTACATCGCCGCATAGATCGTACGAATCCTGCTGCCGTCGATGAAGAACCACTCCGTCAGTAGGTTTCGTCTCAGGGTCGTGCCCGGCCTGCGCATGAAGACCACCATGCCGAGCACGACGCCCGCCTCTTCATCCACGATCGGATAGCGGCGGGCTGCCACGAGCGAGACGTTGAACTGCTCCAAGTTCGACGCGCAGTCGGTGGTGCCGGAGCCGGCGCCCCGACCGTCGAGCGCGGCGCCTGTTCCACCTCCAGCCCCGCGGCCGCGGCCGGTGACCACCGTGCCGTTCTCGACGCGCGCGCAGCCGGGGTGATGCATGATGATGGAGCCGTCGTGGGTGCTGAGCCCGTCGAAGTAGCTGTTGGCGATGGCCGTCATCGCGTCGCGAGATAGGCGGGCATCCTTCGGGACCACGCGCTCCGGCGGCGGGTTGGCGATCAAGCTGTCGGGATTGAACAGCGAGCCGCCCGGCCCATTGGGCCCGAAGGCGTCCTTCCGCGCAATGACCCATTCGGCTTCCGTGATCTTGCGATCGCTCACTCTCAGTCGCAGCGTTGCAACCGCCGGAGCGCCACCTTCTTCGATGATGCCGAAATAGCCCGCGTGGCCGCTGACCGGATCCAGATATCGTCGCTGGACCTTTCCGAGCGCGGTGACGGTCTTCCACACGCCAGTGCCCTGGCGCACGACGGTGGCGTTTTCGGTTTGCCGAAACCCGACGAACAACGGCGCCGAGGCGGGATCGTGCTTGATCACGGCGTCCAGGTACCGGTCGAGTGTGTTCCTGAGGCAGCCTCGGTCGCAGTCCGCATCAACGGCCGAGACGCTCGCAGCGTTCCAAGACATGCACAGCGCACACGCCGCGGCGCACAGAAGCCGTGAAGTCATGCACCCCTCCTTCCTGGAGCTGCGCGATGCGCCGCAAGTTCCACAGCCACGTCACGCCACCGGCTCGGCCGAACAGCGGGAATCGCGTGCACCATGCAAGCGACCCGGCGAAGGCCAGCGCCCCGTGGCGCCGAGTATATGCCGGGCGGCAGATTCTTCCGTACATCGGCGCCGTAATTGGGTAATCTCGTGAGGGCCGGTTTCATAACCTCACTCCAGAAGCCGACCTGTGTCACGTCCGAAGCAAACCGTGCTTGTACAGCGTCAGTCCCGGTTTGCGGGGTCCCTGCCGCGCACGCTTGCGCGGTGGGGTGCCTTTGCGGAGCGACGTGACCGGGGCGGCCATCGGGGTTATGAAACCGGTTAGAGTGACTGAGGCCCGGTTCACGTATCGTCTGGCGGACCGGCCCTATTTTCTTGCGAGGTGACTGGTGATAATCGGCAAGCGCAGCCTGTGGATGGGCGTCGTCGTGGTGGCTGGATGGACTGGGGTTGTTGAAGCTCAGAGCCGGTCGGCGGACTGGCCGCAGTGGCGGGGACCGAACCGCGACGGCGCGGCCGCCTCGTTCGTGGAGCCGAAACCGTGGCCCGAGAAGCTGACGCGCAAGTGGAAGGCCGACGTCGGACTGGGATATGCCTCCCCCCTGATCGTCGGCAACAGGCTGTACCTGTTCTCCCGCCAGGGTCAGGACGAAGTCATGTCAGCGCTCGACGTCGATTCGGGCAAGGTACTGTGGCGGACGGCGTATCCGGCGCCGTTCACGATGAACCCGGCGGCGGCGCCCCACAACCAGGGCCCCAAGTCGACCCCGGCGTTCGCTAACGGCAAGCTCTACGCCATCGGCATGACGGGTATCGTCACCGCTTACAACGCCGCCGACGGCAAGCAGCTGTGGCAGAAGCCGGCCTCGAAGGTGGCGACGCTGTACACGACGCACTCCTTCTCGCCCGTGGTCGACCGAGGGCTCGTCATCTTTCATGTCGGCGGACACAGCCAGGGGGCGCTGACGGCCTTCAACGCCGACACCGGCGACGTGAAGTGGCGCTGGGATGGCGACGGCCCGGCGTACGCGTCGCCCATCGTCGCCGAGCTCGACGGCACGCGTCAGGTCGTCACCTTCACGCAGGACAACCTGATTGGCGTCGCCGCCGACACGGGAGAGCTTCTGTGGAAGCGGCCCTACACGGTCCCTTACACGCAGAACAACATCACGCCGATCCTGTACAACCAGACGCTCGTCGTCTCCGGACTCGAGCAGCCGGTCGTCGCGCTGAGGGTCGTGAAGCGAAACGGCAAGTGGGACACCGAGAACGTCTGGGAGAACAAGGCCGTCTCGCTCGCCATGGCCAACGCCGTGGTGGTTCAAGACACGCTGTACGGCCTGTCAGCGAGGAACAGCGGTCAGTTCTTCGCGCTCGACGCCAGGAGCGGCAAGACGCTGTGGACCGGCGCCCCGAGACAAGGCACCAACGCCGCGATCGTTCGGGCCGGCGACGTGCTGTTCCTCTTGAAGGACAACGCCGAGCTGGTCGTGGCGCGGGCCAATCCGGCCCGCTTCGAGCCGGTCCGGACCTACTCGGTTGCCGACAGCGCGACGTGGGCGCAGCCCACAGTCTCGGGCGACCGGCTCTTCGTGAAGGACGTGTCGTCGCTGACGCTGTGGATGCTGAACTGACGCGGCCTCGCTGAGCCGACACGAGCTCGGTGGCATCGGGAGTCTCGCGCAGTCGTCTCCGCGCCCTGGCGACACGCGTGTCGGCGGTCCTGGATCCGAATCAACGTCGTGGCCGTGTCGAACGGTGGCCTGCAGCTCTTACCGTGGCTGCGGCGGTCGAAGTGCCGTTTCGTGCCGCGAACCACGATGCCTGCGCATTGACATCAAGATGCCTTCCCTGGCACCATTGCTCGCATGCGCACGACATTGACTCTCGATGATGACATCGCTGCAAAGCTCCAGGCCGAGTCTCGTCGGAGCGGGAGGTCGTTCCGCGACGTGGTGAACGAGGCGCTCCGGCACGGCCTCGTGGCGAACAAGCCTCTGCCGACGCGACGCCCCTTCAAGGTGGTGGCCCGCGACTTGGGCGCTCGGCGCCCCGGCCTCAACTTCGACAGCGTGGCGGACTTGCTCGAGCAGGTAGAAGGACCCTGGTATCGATGATCGTCGTCGATGCCAACCTTCTCCTCTATGCCTACGACACGCGAGCGGCACAACACGACGCCAGCCGGCAATGGCTCGAGCGTGTCCTGTCCGGCCCCGAGTTCGTGCGTTTTGCGTGGGTGACGATCTGGGCCTTTCTGAGGATCTCCACCAATCCCGCCGTGTTCGCGAACCCGCTGTCGATGGCCGAAGCAGAAGCGGCCGTCACGGCGTGGTTTGAGCAGCCGCGGGTTGACGTGCTCGAACCGGCAGAACGCCACTGGGAAATCCTTCGTGAACTGTTGGTGAAGGCACAAGTCAGGGGGCCGCTCGTGATGGACGCGGTCCTGGCGGCCCTGGCCATCGAACACGGCGCGACACTTCAGACGGCCGACGGCGATTTTGCCAGATTCCCGGGATTGCGGTGGGAGAATCCGCTGCGCGAGCCCTAATACGGGCCCTCTCCCACGGCAGTTCGCAAACGAACGGCCCCGTCCCAGCAGCCAGCAGTGCGCCGTCTCGTCGTGCCGCGTCTGCGTCTTTTCGCTGTGCTTAGGTGATCGGCTGGCACTCCGCTTGAGCTAGCCCTAATACCCGGCGGGGACGCCATCCCCACCCGGGAGCGTCTCGTTTCGCGTCTCCTCGCGTGCCCCAAGGGTCCTCGTCGGTGTTAGACTCCAGCCGGGAGGAGGGGAGCGATGACGATGGGGCGTGGTGTTTTCGTCTCGTGTGTCGGCATTGCGTGCCTGACCATTGCAGTCGCTGGGTTCCAGAGGAACCGACAATCGTCGGCCGCCTACAAGGTGCCGATGACCTCGTTTGGGCATCCTGATCTCGAGGGCGTGTGGAGCAACGACAGCGCGACTCCGCTGCAGCGTCCCGCCGCCTGGGCGGACAAGGAGTTGCTGACTGATGCCGAACTCGAGCAGGTGCAGCAGGCGGCCAGACAGCTCGAGCACGATGGAGACGCCCTGTTCGGAGACGAACTGATCACGGATGCGCTCCAGGGGAAGATCGCTCCACAGTCGCACGACACCGAAACCGGAAACTACAACGGCTTCTGGCTGCCCGCTCGCGACTTCGAGCGGCGCACCTCGCTCATCATCGATCCGCCGAACGGGCGACTCCCACCCGAGACCGCCGAGGCCCGGCAACGGCGGGTGGCCCAGGCCGAACGGCGACGGCTGCATCCGGCCGACGGTCCTGAGAGCCGCGGACTGACCGAGCGCTGCATCACATTCGGCGTGCCGAGGTTCGGGGCGGCGTACAGCAGCGTCTACCAGATCGTGCAGTCGCCCTCACACGTCGTGTTCGACATGGAAACCATCCACGACGCGCGGGTGATTCCGATCGACGGACGCCCGCACCTCTCCGAGCATGTCCCGCAGTGGCTTGGCGACTCGCGTGGACGTTGGGAAGGCGACACGCTGGTGGTGGACACGACAGGCTTTTCACCCAAGAGCAACCTTCTGGGATCGTCGAGTGGCTTGCACCTGGTGGAGCGGTTCACTCGAATCGCGGCAGACACGCTCCAGTACGACGCCACGATGAGCGACCCGACGACGTGGACCAGGCCATGGACGGCGCGGATCTACTTCAAGCGCATCGACGAACCGCTTCTGGAGTACGCGTGCCACGAAGGGAACATCGGGATGTACGGGATTCTCTCGGGAGCCAGGAAGGCAGAGGCCCAAGAATGAGTGGGGCGTCCTCACGGACCTACCGCTGAGTGTTCGGCGCCGCCGCGCCCGGGCCACCGCCGGCCGCGCCCGGTCCGCCGGCTCCACCTGCCCGGCCGCCGCCGCGTCCGCCCCGGAAATTCGCCTGCAGCAGATGCGTCAGCGTGTGCACGTAGCGCAGCTTGCCATTCTCTACACGGAACAGGTGCGTGTCTGGCGCGCCGCTGCCGCCGGCTGCGCTTCCGGCGCCGAAGGTGCAAAAGACGACGACCGACCCGATCGTCTCGTCCACGATGAAGCGGCGGTTGGCGATGTTCACCCCGCTCGGCACGCCGACATCGCAGCTGTCAGTCGCGGATCCGGTGCCGGTGTGCGCGCCGCCTTCCGTGCGGTTGCAGGGATAGCCCCACGGCACCAGGTCCTTCTTCCCCTCGAGAAACGCATCGAGATAGGCGCTCGCGGCGGCGACCAGCGTGTCGCGGGTATCGCGCCGGTTCGCGGGGATGGTGTCCCACTTCTCGCTGGACGACCATCTCAGATACGCGTCGGCGTTGAAGAGCCAGTAGCCCGTCGTGGTCCACAGGATTTCGATCTCGGCGATCTTGTCGTGGTTGACACGCAGACGGGTGCCGAGGACATACGGCTTCTCCTTGTTCGTCACAATCACCTCGGTGAACGTCTGACACGTGGACGGATCGAGCAGGCCGCGATGGTGATCGATCATCATCGGCGTCTTGATCACGCCCGTGTTGATGTCGGCGGGCGCGGCGTTCTCCGCGTAACCCAGCCCCGTCGCCAGCGGCATGCCGGTCGTGTCGCCTGTGGTCTGGGCGGCAATGTAGAGATCGGCGGCCCGCTGCAACCCGTCCCGCGAGCAGGAAACCTGGGCGAAGCCCGTCGTGGGGGCAAGCACCGCGCCCGTGAACACAATCCACATCAGAGCAATGCGTGGCATCGAACTCCCTCCGCGGGCCGGAACGTGGCAGGGCCCTGCTGTCAGTCGTCCAGTCATGAATATCACCATCATCGTGACGGAGCGAAGACGATCTTCGTCAAGGACGTGTCGTCGCTGACGCTGTGGATGCTGAACTGACGCGGTCCCGCTGACGCCACTCTACCAGTGCACCTCGACGCCGTACTTCTTGAAGACTCGATCGCGGGTCACGAGCGGCACCTGCTCGGCCAGCGCCTGCGCCGCCAGCAACCGATCGAATGGGTCGCGGTGGTGATACGGCAGCTTGGCCACTCCGGCCGCGTGGGCCGCCGTGATCGGCATCAGCCAGTACCCTGAGTCGACGAGCTCGGCGACGTACTCGTCGACCGGCCGTGGCAGCGTCAGGCGCCCGCGGTCGGTCTTGATGGCGAGCTCCCAGACGCTGGCCGCGCTTACGATCAGTTCGGCGGCCTCATCTTCGAGCGCTCGTCGCGCGCGGGCCGACAGACGCCGGTCGCCGCCGTCGAACCACAGCAGGGTGTGCGTATCGAGCAGCAGCTTCACCGCGTGTACTTGGTGAACTCGGGCAACGGAGCGTCGAAATCGTCGTTCATCACGATGCGGCCGCGGTTGGCGCCGAATGTGGGACGGCGACGCGTCTGCGCGATTGGGCGCAGTTCCGCGATGGGTCGGCCGCGCCGGGTAATCCGGTACACCTGTCCTCGCTCGACGCGCTGCAGCAGCTCGGACAGCCGGGTCTTGGCGTCAAAAGCGCCGATCTCGACGACGGTCATGGTACTAGTCTACTCAACTGGTTGGTTTGGGCAAGAGGAGGACGATGAAGGGCGTCCCGGTTAATTTAACCGAACCCCTGGCGCCGCGGGTCCGAAGACATCCTTGTTGTCAAATCGTTCCGGCTCCCGAGTCCAGCCCATGACGCCCCGCAGGCTTCTAATCCGGATCCACCAGGTCATCTGCGGTCTCTCCAGGATCGTACCGTTGCAGCTTCCAGGCTTGAGTTCGCAAAGCGCATTGAAGAACTCCGAACCATCCACCTGATCGTAGAAACGACCTTTGAACCACGCTGTCGTGGCACCTTCCCCGTGATACGTCAGGAGATACAACGTCTCCCCCGGCTCAATGTGGAGGGTGCCGCCCGTAGTCCACAGGTCGACGGCTTCGCGAAACTGTACGCGGCCCGGCATACTGGTAACCACGATGCCGGTGATCGCACGGACTCGGTCGCCCTTGTTTACCGTGAAGGCGATATCGGCGTCGAGTCGGCGGTCTCGCAGCACAGTGACTGTGCCATTCGCAACCCATTCGCGGTAGACGCAACCCTCGAACGGGCACGCGCCAACATCTTCGTACGGCATGGGCGGCTCGGTAGGCGTTCGACCCTGAGCACCTAAAACTGGGCTATGGCTCGACGCGGCGCCAACCGCGAGCAAAAGCGCCAGAAGACCCCAGAGCTTCATCCCAGCATTTGTCGTTGGTAATGTCATCGCGTCGTATCTGTCGAGGAGTCAGCGTCAGCGATGAGCCGCGGCGCGGCAGCGTCAGTTCACGCGCCGACGGCTCCATCGTGTTGGGCAGCCCGTCGACGACGAGGCCGGGCCCGACGTTTCGCACGCTTTGGCGTGGCCTCCTCAAGAGCTCGACCGCCTTCACGTTCGTGTTGGCGGATGGTCGCGGCGATTCGATCGACATCGAAGGCATGGGCCCGACCGATGCGCTCGCGGAGCTTGTGGAGATCCTCGATGATTGAGTCCCGGCGCTTCATGACGGCTTCCTCGCGGGTAGTTCCTCAGGTGTACAGATGATCGGCGGACTCAGACCTTCGGAGCGACACACCGCTTCGATTCGTACCACGCATCGTCGCGTTCGCCAGATGCTTGCAGTTCCACGTCAGCAGGTACGTCACCTCGTGTGCCGCGGCGACCCCGATGTGGAACGCATCGACGGTGGCCTTCTCCGGCAGGGCCCCTTGCCGTACCAACTCCCTCGCAAGCCGAGTGGCCGGGTCCGTGAGCGAGAGGACGGGGATGCCTCGTAGCGCTCGCAGTCGACGCGCTCGCGAAAGCTCATCGCCAGCCGCAGCCTCGTCGAGAACAAGCTGTGAGACGCGCAATTGATACGCCGAGCGGCCCCGCCACCAGTCGCGCGTCAACGTCTGATGTGCAGCGAGCACTACGTCTCGATTTGGCCGCGCTGTCAAGTAGCTGACAATGGTGGTCTCGACGTAAACCGTGGACACGAAAGAGATGATCTCACATCGGCGTTTCGTTCATCGTGTCCGTCTGCCCAACGGTCCGGCTCACCCGCCGCGGCCGAACACAGGCCCAGTCTGCCCAACTCGTTCATCCCGGCCGCCGTCTGGTGCAGCCGGATGTTATGCCGCCCCGCGTTTCGGTTCCGTGTGAAGGGCTTGAATGACGGCCTTCGGATTGCGCGCCGCGACCCGGAGCAGCGCCAACGCTGGGCCGTCGGACATTCGACGCTCTTGCTCCCAGTTCCGGAGCGTGGCCACGCTGACCCCGATCATGAGCGCGAACTCCGCTTGCGACGCCCCCAACTTGGCGCGCACAGCCTGCACGTCCGTTGGGTCAAACGTCATGGCCCTGGACGCTCGTCGAGTGCCGCGACGAATCTGTCCGGCTTGGCGTACGCTCGTGAGCAATTCCTGAAACGCAGGGTCCTTCATTTGAATTCCTCCCGAACCAGTCGACTGAGTTGGCGGGTCTGCTCCGCAGTGAGGTCGCCCTGCTCGGATTTCGTTTCAGCCCCCACGTGTGTTCGCTCAGTCTGGCCAGAGCCACCCGAATGTCCCGGCCGTGAGGAGCGCGTAGATCAAGCCGTCGAACGCCGACCGGAACGTGGTCGCCCAGTTGCGGTGATACCAGATCGACTGCTGGAAGAGCGCCAGCGCGTATCCAACAAACGCCACGGTGCCGACGATGCGGAAGACGGTGAGATATGGCGCGCCGGGATCCAGTGCCACGCCGGCCACGTAGGCGGCGAACTTGCTGACCACCACGGCATAGATGAACCAGAGCACAAGGCTGAGCCCCATGCTCTGAGTTCCGGCTGGCCAGGTGGTCATCACGAGTACAGGTCCTTTCTCGATCCTCGCTTTGAACTCAGGGGACCGCTGTTCGGCCGCCGATGCGGGGCCCGGCAGCATGTAATCGCCCGGCGGGATGCTGAACCGCCGGAGCGCTTCCTGCACGGCATCTTCCTGTGGAAGCTTCTTCCAGTCGGCCCGGTGGTAGCCGATCACCATGTGGATGACCGAGCTGACGACGAAGACGAGGACGGCGGAGACGAGGATGGGAACCCACAAGGACAGGAGCACGGCAACCATGGTCACCTCGCTTGGGGGGCGTCATCGCCCGCGGCGCATCTTACCTCGAGGCGGGGAGACGAACCACGGCGCCAACGGCACAAGGGAGAGCCGTACGGGTCCATCCGATGCTTCTGGCTCGGATTCCCGCCACGGCTTCAACTGGAAGAGGTCGTCGGCAGTGATCTTGCGCTCGCGCAACCTCTCGAAGAGGTGCGCTCGCCCTCATGGCGACGCTGAAACAATTGGGTTACCCAGTCGATATCGTGCTGGGAGCGGACGCCACGCTGGTCCTCGTAAGTCCGTTCTGCAACGCGGACGACATCGAACGGACAGGGCGAAACCTCAAGAGCGCTGGCCACCCGTTCATCGACGCGGAGCCTGGCGCCGGGCGCTCGATTGCCGTAACCTGTGCGGCGCCCTCGAACCTGACCGCTCCTGCACAACCGGCCGCTCCACGCACGCCGGAGGTTCGCCGAAACGCCGCCGGTACGACCTCAGCCGAGGCACCGGCAGCCGTGGAGGAGTCGGTGGGCATACGCATCACGACGGCGGTGGCGATTGACGGCTGGTTGGACGAGGAGGCCTGGACGCGCATCGAACCGACCGATGGTTTTCGCCAGCGGGAACCGGATGAAGGCGAACCCGCGAGCGAGCGAACGGAGCTGCGGATCGGATACGACGAGGGCTCGCTCTATGTCGGCGCGCGGCTCTTCGACAGCGATCCGTCCGGGATCGTGCAGCGGCTTTCGCGCCGGGACGCCTGGGCCAACGCCGACACCCTGAGCGTGTTTCGATTCATTTCTCGACCACCGCACGGGCGTGTGATGTTCGAGGTGAGCGCCGCCGGGGTGCAGCGCGACGCGCTCATCTACGACGACAGCCGCACCGACGACACGTGGGATGCGGTGTGGTATTCGGCCGTGGACGAGGACGCCGAGGGCTGGACCGTGGAGCATGGCCCACCTCGGCGGCCTGGACGGGATTCGGTCAGGAAACAACCTGGAGCTCCTCCCCTACGTCAGCACACGGGCCAGCTTCATCGCGCCAGCGCCCGGCGACCCCTTCAGCGACGGATCGCGATACCTGAGCAGCGCTGGACTGGACCTGAAGTGGGGTTTGACGAGCAACGTCACCATGAATGCAGCCGTGCGCCCGGATTTTGGCCAGGTGGAAGTGGATCCGTCGGTCATCAACCTCACCGAGTTCGAGACCTTCTATGACGAGAAGCGTCCGTTCTTCCTGGAACGCTCGGAACTCTTCCGTCCAATCGCCGGAGACGCCCTGTTCTACTCGCGCCGGATCGGACGGGCTCCGCAGTTGGTGTCCGCTGAGTGCGTTGACGCATACACGGTATCCGTATATCGTTAACCTGTGATTCAGTCGTTTGCCGATGCAACGACAGTGGACCTGTGGTCCGAGCGGAACAGCAAGGCGGCGCGACGGGTGCCGCGTGACATCTGGCCGATCGTCTTACGGAAGCTGACGCTGCTCGACAGCGCGCAGCGTCTGGAGGACCTGGCGGCCGTGCCAGGCGATCGGCTCGAAGCCCTGGCTGGAGATCGCAAGGGCCACCACAGTATTCGCGTGAACCAGCAGTACCGGATCACTTGCCGGTGGGAGAGACACGATGCGTACGATGTCTGCTGCGAGGACTATCACTGACAGCATCCCGCGGGACGCCTCCCAGGCCGGACCGGCCATTCATCCGGGCGAGATTTTGCTCGAGGAGTTCCTCAGGCCGCTCGAGATGACGCAAGCGGCGGCCGCCAAGGCGCTCGGGATCTCGACCGTGCGAGTGAACGAACTCGTGCGCGGAAAGCGCGGCGTCACCGCTGACACGGCCCTGAGGCTGGCGCAGATCTTCAAGACGACGCCGCAGTTCTGGATGCACATGCAGGCCAACTTCGATCTCAAGGTGGCGATGGCTCGTCGGAAGGCCATGCAATCGGCCAAACGCCCCTGAAGACAGCGATGACAGCCAAGACGTCTGACGTCACGCAGCCACGGTCCACGGCCGGAGAGCGCGTGGATTTGGCGGTTTGAGGGCTTCAGGTCGCGCCTGCTGGCGAGGCGCCCCTGTCCTGGCCGCCTGAAGTCACTGCCGACCGACTGCTCATGCCGACCGCGTCTAGAGAGTTGTCTGGTGGGCCGACGCGGTCTCGCCAGCCGTCCTGCCGGAGGTACGGTGCGCGAGCAACGAATAGTCTTCTGAAGCCTTCTCGTGATCGCGACTTGTCATCGCTCGCGACGTCCTCAGGTCTTCAACTTTTTCCACGAAAAGCAGAATCGCTTCAGGATTCCAGCTCATCAGCAGCGTGATCGGCGCGGCGCTCTCTCGTTCCGTGTCGATGACGAGTCGCCCGATCGGGGGCCACGTCGAATGACCGACCGGAGGTGAGGGCCAGCATCTGTGGTTGGACGTTACGCGGCGACGTACTCTCGGACTTCGACCTGGACACCGGCAACTGCCGCGGCACTCGCGGTCTGGAGCAGCTCTCGGGTCACGCGCTCATCGACGTACTCTTCGCCGCAGTTGGCACAAATCCGGGCAGGAACGCCCTTGATCACCATGGTGGTCCCGTCGCGTTCGAAGACAACCGTCGCCTTTCCCAACCGGATCTCGTCCTGCTTGCAGATCACGCAAATCATGCTCGTCTCCGGGTGAATGTGCTGTCCCACTTCTCGGGGTCTGGCTCGTAGACGGTGACGACGATTATCTCTCGATCCCCTGGGTTATGCGCACAGACGATGTGTATGGGGCGCGCCTGACACCAGCCCTAGCAAGCAGCTCGGATAGGGTTGGTCGTCTGGATAGTCTTCAACGACGTGGCCGCCCTCGACCACATGACGGACATCGTCGACGGAGATCCCACGCTGGAACATACGCTGGGTTGCGTGGAGCCGAAAGGTCAGTCGCGAGAACGAATCGGGCACGGGCGTCAGTTCCCCGGATTCCAGTGCTGGATGAGCGTAATCGGCGCGGCGGTGCCGGCGGCGTCGAGTTCCGTGTTGATGAGGAAGCGCCCGTCGGGGGCGACGTCGTACTGCCGCCCGGTCTGGTTGTCCACACCGCCGCCGACGATGCGCGTGGGAAAGAGCACCACCGGCGCGCCGGGTTCGAGCCCGTCCCCCACGACGGTGATCGGCGCCGCCATCATCGCGCCCGCCGGGTTCAGGTAGTACAGCGCGTTCCCATCGGGCCGCCACACGGCCATGATGCCGCCCGCCGTGGAGACCTGCCGCTGCCCCCCCGCCGCGGCCGCCGGCGTGCCCGTCGCGCTATTCGGGCTCACAGGCGGAACAAACGGCCGCACGTAGATTTCCGTTCGCCCCGATTCGTTCGAGTGGTAGGCCACCCACCGGCCGTCCGGCGAGAACGCACCATACGCCTCGCGGAACGGGGTCTTCAGAAACACCGACGGCGTGGGGTCGCCCTCCATCGGCACCACCCAGAGGTCGTCGTTCATCATATACAGCAGAAAGCGCCCGTCCGGGTACCAACTGCTGGGACCCATGCTCTGGTCGCCGGCGACGAGGCGCTCCTCCCCCCCCGCGCCGTTCGTGAGCGTCTGGTAGAGATCCCCTGCACCCGTGCGCCTCGAGCGGAAGACGATCCGCGTGCCGTCCGGCGACCAGACGGGCCAGTCGTCTCCAGCCGCATCGAAGGTCAACCGACTCGTGCGGGCGCCGTCCATGAGCCAGAGGTCGGTGTTGCCTTGCACTGTACGGTTCACCACCACGCGGCGGCCGTCGGGTGACACGCGGGGACGGAGGAGACTGCCATCCGGGTCGCCGACGGTCCCGCGCGCCGTGCCCGACGAGTCCACCCACGTCAGTTGTTGCTGGCCGCCCGCGCCGGTTCGGTACGCCACGAGCCCCGGCGCCACGGACCAACCACCAGTAGTAGTAGAACCGGCTATGAGCCCCATCATCCTGTCGGCCAGCGTCACGGGGTCCTCCACGAGCGTCTGCCGGTCCAGGTCGAGCCGCTGCGCCACGAGTGTTTGCTCCCGTGCCCAGAGCAGCCAGCCGTCGCCACCCGACGCATTCCCCGGCGCGGCGGGCAGATACACGGCCTGGCTAAGGTCGGGCGCCAACCGGGTCGGGGCGCTCCCGTCAAGCGCACTCAGGTAGATCCCTTGCGCGTCCGGCCCGCCGAACGCCGAGAACAGCAACCGGCGACCGTCAGGCAAGAAGAACGGCAGGAGTTGGCCGGACTGCTGCGGGTCGAGTGTCGTCACGGCGCTCACCGTGCCCCCGGTGGCCGACACACGCAGCAAGGGCGCCGTCGCGCTTGGCGCAAACACGATGACGCCCTCCGCGTTCCACGTCCCACCGCGACCGTTGACCGCCGGCGCCAGCGTCTGCGGCGCGCCGCCGCCGAAGTCGAGCCGCTTGAGCGCGCCGTCGGCGAAGAAGCCCACGGACCGGCCATCGGGCGACCAGAACGGCAGGACCGCGCCGTCGGTGCCCGCCAGCGGCTGCGCCGTCGTCGCCCCCAGCGACCGCACCCACAGGCGGGAAGCGCCGTCACCCGACGCGACGAACACGATCTGCCGACCGTCGGGCGAGAGCGCGAAGTGGCCGGGCTGGTCGGTGGCGGGCGTGCTGATTTCGAGGCGTGTCTCGGGCGGTGGCGTCTCGCGCAGATGCCGCAGCGCGGGCACCGCCATCGCGACCATGCCGAGCGCGGCGACGACGAATGCCGCCATCCACACCAACCGTCCACGGGACGCCGATGGCGTGGCTGCCGCGGCCGTCTGCGGCGGGGCCGTCTCAAACGCGCCCTCCAGCGCGAGGCGCACGTCGTGGATGTCGCCAATACGCTGTTTCAATTCCTTGTGGAGACACCGCTCGAGGTAGACGACGAGCGTTGACGAGAGTCCTGAGGGCAACGCGGCCCACTCTGGCTCTCGTTGCAGCACCCGCGACAGCACCTCCGACACGTCGTCACCACCGAAGGCCCGCTGCCCCGTGAGCATTTCATAGAGCACCGCGCCGAAGGCCCAGACGTCCGCGCGCCGATCGACCGTCCGGCCCTTCGCCTGCTCCGGACTCATGTACGCGGCGGTGCCGAGGATCATCCCCACGCCTGTCATGAGTGCCGGAGTCGTGATCGTCGGCGCCATCGACATGCTCGGCGATGAACCTGCTGCGGGCTCCATCGCCTTCGCGAGTCCGAAGTCGAGCACCTTCACGGTGCCGTCACTCCGCACCTTGATGTTCGCGGGCTTCAGATCACGGTGAATGATCCCCTGCTCGTGCGCCGCTTCAAGCGCCTCGGTGATCTGTTTCGCGATCGGGAGTGCTTCATCGATCGGGATCGCGCCGCGCGCAATCCGCTGCGAGAGATCGTCGCCCTCGACCAGTTCCATCACGAGGGCATGGGTGCCGCCGGACTTCTCGAACCCGTAAATCGCGGCGATGTTCGGATGATTGAGTGACGCGAGCGTCTTGGCTTCGCGCTCGAATCGCGCCAGGCGTTCGGGGTCGGAAGCGAATGCGTCGGGCAGAATCTTGATGGCGACCTGCCGGCTCAGCGTCGTGTCAGTGCCGCGATAGACGGCGCCCATCCCGCCTTCGCCGATCTGGGCGGCGATCTCGTAGACGCCGAGTCGAGTACCGGGAGTGAGGCTCAAACCGTTGAATTATATGGGCGAGACGGGGCTCAGAGCGGGTAGATCCTGTGTGACGGCCCAGTGTTTAGTAATCGGCCCCAGGGCGCTGAGCGAACGCGCAACCAATCCGGGAGCCTCCTGGTCGGCCAGCGGACCGGCACGACGGGTCAGATCTGAACCGGGGTCATGACCCGGAGGTCAGCCTTGACCCAGCTGACAGACAAGCCGACCAATTTCTCTAACAATTCTCGCCTTTCGTGCCTCTCACGGCTTTTGCCACGCGCCGTTGCCGGATGGATGGCGCGCTGATGGCGGGATCCGAAGCGACGTTCGAACGACATTTCACCGTGGACCAGTTGGCAGAACTCTGGAGCCTGAGCGACGACTTCGTGCGGCGCCTGTTCCTGCACGAACCGGGCGTCGTCGTCTTCTATCACCACCGACCGGGACGACGTGTCTACCGCACGCTACGGATTCCAGCGTCAGTGGCGTTACGAGTCCACACGCGCCTGCGGAAGATCGGGTGAACTTACCGTTCCAATTTCGTTCCTCGACCTGGGCGTTTCGTCGGATCGAGCGGTTCGAGCGTAACGGAAACAGGCCAAGTTCTTTAGATTCAACACGCCGAGTAGTTCGAATCCCACCCTCTCCGCCAACTCTAGGTTCAACACATAGCTGAACCTCTCACGAATCACACGTCACCGGCTGGAGTCAGCGTCCAGGCGCTCACGCGTGCGCTCGAGCCGATCGACCAGTTCCGGGGCGTCCTTCAACTCCGCCAGCGGCGCGAGTTGTGCTCGCACGTACGACCAGTCCAACCGAGGTGACTGCCGGATGATGACACCCTCGATATCCATCCAGTCCTTCGGCCGGTCGGCGAAGGCCTTGAGGACGAGCAGGTCCTCGGCCGAGCAGGTGCGTAGTGCGACGTCCGGGGGATAGGTGAACAACGTGGACCGCGCGACCACCAATTCTTCGAACGGCAGACCACCAAGCGCGATATCCAGTCCGACGCCGGACGCCCCGCGCAACAGCAGAACGCGGTTGACTTGGGCAAACGCCGCTGCATCGTCGATTCGTGGCTGGAACGCCTTCGTGAGCACAGACACGAATTCGCTCTCGTGCCCGAATCCCGTAATCAGCGTGAGGTCGACATCGACCGTCTCGCGCGGTTCGCCCCAGCGCAGCACGGCGAGCCCGCCGATGAAGCAGAAGCGCCACTGGCGGGTCTGGCATACAGCCTGCAAGTCGGCCGCCGCGCGAATCAGGTCGTTCACAGGTGACGCAGCTTGGCAAACAGACGCTGCTGTTCGATCAACCCAGATGTTGGTTTAGGCGCGCGAGGGGCCTCGTGGTAGTCGGCTGGGCCGCACAGCTGGGAGATGGCGGTGAATGCGTCGAGTTCGCGCAACTCACGACGTCGAATCGCCTCGAGGCGCGGTGCTGCTTCACGCCAGGTGTTGACCCAGCTGCGTCCACGGGCCACCTGCTCGGGCGACCACGTGTCGAGCGCCGACCGTTTGGACTGCATGTCTGATCTTACCCTTCCAGCCGATGCTCCTCACCTCCCCGCCCCGCGACGCCTGGCATCCCCGCCGGCCCTAGATGCGCACATCACAGATCGTCTCCACGCGGCCGCCAGACCCCACGTGGCGACCTGCGGCTTGACGAGGATCGCCGTGCCTAACAGGGCGCCGGCCGTCAGGGCTCGGGCATCGGAGGTGGCGCGCCGCTCGTGACACAGTCGTACCACGGCCCACGACGCCGGAAGGATCATCAGCAGCTCGGCAGTGGTCGCCAGTCGGCGTATCGACCGCTGCCCGACGTAGTCTAAGATGTGTGGCCGAGGCTCACCACGACACAGTCTCGAGGAGGTTCTGGCATGCGCATCGGACGGCGGCTCATTGGCGCGAAGGGTTGGTTGCCGCTTCTGCTCGCAGCCGTCGTTGCCAGTCAGGCCGCTGGACCGTCGGTGCGCGTCGCCGCGCAGGCAGCGGCACCGAGCAACGGCGCGTTGACCGTCCTCGAGATCAAGCCGGACTTCTACATGATCGCCGGTGCCGGGAGCAACGTTGCCGTTCATATCGGGCGGGACGGGGTCATCGTGACCGACACTGGCCGCGCCGAGATGGCCGATGCGCTCCTCGCCGCGATCAAAAAGCTCACGCTGCGGCCGATTCGCTACATCATCAACACCAGCGCCGATTCCGATCATGTCGGCGGGAATGCTGTGCTATCGGCGGCGGGTGAGTCCATTCATCCGGCCGGCACTCGCAGGTTCGGGATCATCGACCCGCAGTACGCGCCGATTTTGGCCGAAGAGACCGTCCTCACCCGGATGTCGGCGCCGACCGGTGAGCAGGCACCGTATCCGGCGGCGGCCTGGCCGACAAGCACCTATTCACCCGCTGCCGGCGAGCGGCAGCGCAAGCTGGTGCTGAACGGGGAAGCCATCCAGGTGATGCACCAGCCCGCGGCCCACACGGGCGGTGACAGTCTGGTGTACTTCCGTCGATCCGACGTGCTCATGACGGGTGATGTGTTCGACGTGACGCGCTTCCCGGTCATCGATCTCGCTCGCGGTGGATCGGTTCAGGGCGTCCTCGACAGCTTGAACCGCATCGTCGAGATGACGTTCGCATCGACGCCGTTCCCGTTTCAGGAAGACGGCACGCTGATCGTGCCGGGTCACGGACGCCTGTGCGCAGCGACAGACGTGGTCGATTACCGCGACATGGTGTCGATTATCCGCGACCGGGTCGAGGACCTGGTCAAGCAGGGGAAGACGCTGGAGGAGATTCAGCAGGCCAATCCCACAGCGGGCTACCGGCGCCAGTATGGATCCGAGACCGGCGCCTGGACCACGCGCATGTTTGTTGAGGCAATCCACAAGGGGCTGACGCTCCAGGGAGGGTCGCGGCCATGACCGCGCGGACCGTCTGTCGAACCATGCCCATCGCCACGGCGCTGCTGGCGGTCGGTGTCACGGCTGGTGTCTCGGGGCAGGGACGTGGCGCACCGGTGCCTGCGCCCTCGGCGAAGGCTGCTGCGCCGGTCGATCTCACCGGCCACTGGGTCTCGGTCGTGAACAAGGAGTGGCGGTTTCGCATGGTCGTGCCCACGAAGGGCGATTTCTACGGTTCGGTTGGCGGCATCCCGATCAATGCGGAGGCGCGCCGGGTGGCTGAGGCGTGGGATCCCTCGAAGGACGAGGCGACGGGTGAGGTGTGCAAGGCGTATGGCGCGGCGGGCCTCATGCGTGTTCCTGGTCGCCTGCGCATTACGTGGCAGGACGACAGCACATTGCGGGTCGACACGGATGCCGGCACGCAGACGCGTCTGTTTCATTTCGGTGCCGCGCCATCACCGCGCGGCCAGCCGAGCTGGCAGGGCCACTCCGTGGCGCGCTGGCTTGGTCTCACCACAAGCGGGACGGGAGGGCAAGGCAGTGCAAGCCAAGGCACGGTCGCAGCCGCGTACGGCGCCCTCGAGGTTGTGACGACGAGCCTGCGCCCAGGGTATCTGCGCCGGAATGGCGTGCCTTACAGTGCGAAGGCGTCGATGACGGAGTACTGGGATGTCTTCAAGGAACCGGACGGCACGGATTGGCTGGTCATCACGACGACGGTCGTGGACCTGGCGTATTTGCAGATGCCTTATGAGACCAGCCCCGCCTTCAAGCGCGAGCCGGACGGGTCGAAGTGGGACCCCTCCCCGTGCTCTGCGCGATGGTGACCCAATCATGACTAGTCCGAGCACCACAGCGCTTCTCTCTTTCGGTCCCATGCGCGCGGTCCTGGCCGCGCTGGTGGTACTGGCGAGTGCGCCGGCCTTCGCGCAGGTCGACCTCACCGGGATGTGGGCGGCCCGCAATCACGAGGATCTCGAAGGCATGCTCCCAGGCGACTACGCGGGCCTTCCGATCAACGACGAGGCGCGGGCGCGCGCCGACGCGTGGTCGCTCTCGTATCTGGCGATGCCCGAGCGGCAGTGCATCATGTACACCAGTCACTACATGGTCAGGGGACCGCAGAGCCTGCAGATTAGCTCCGAGATCGATCCGATCTCGGGCCGCGTCGTCGCGTGGAAGACGAGCGGCGCGGTCGACCGGAACCCCCGTACGATCTGGATGGACGGCCGACCGCATCCTTCGCCCCTCGCTCGTCACACCGCGGCCGGCTTCTCCACGGGCACGTGGCAGGGCGACGCGCTGCTGGTGACGACGACGCACCTGACCGAGGGCATGCTCTCGCACAACGGCGTGCCCTCGAGTACCGAGGCAACGATTCGCGAGCATATCGTCCGCCGAGGTGACCGGCTGACGATCGTGATGATCGTGTACGACCCGATCTACCTCGAGGAGCCCTACCTCCGCAGCAGGACGTGGGTCTACGATCCCACGCTGCAGGTGCCGCCCCAGCCGTGCGAGCCCGCCCTGGAGATCGTCCGGCCTGATGGCGAGGTGCCGCACTACCTGCCCGGCACGAACCCGTTCCTCGCCGAAATGACGGAAAAGTTCAACATCCCGCTCGAGGGGATCCGTGGCGGCGCGTCCACGCTGTACCCGGAGTACCGCAAGCGACTCCGGGACCAGTACGTGCCTCCGGCGCGCGCACCCGTTATAACGAGCCAGGGCGGCCGCCCTTGACAGGCGCCACGATGCGCCTGCTGTTGTTCGCGTTCCTCTCGACCGCGCTTCTGGCCCAGGGGCCCCTGGCCGAGGGCCAGACTGGTGAAGTGTCCTCGCCGAACGTGTCCTTCGCGCGCCTCCTGAAGGCCAGTCAGGAACCGCAGAACTGGCTCACCTACTCTGGCTCGTTCATGAGCCAGCGGCACAGCCAGCTCACGGAGATTCATCCGGGCAACGCCGAGCGGCTGGAACTGAAGTGGGCGTTCAAGTCGGCTTCACGCGAACGGCATCAGGTCACGCCGCTCGTGGTCGACGGGACGATGTACACGATCCAGAGTCCCAACGACGTCATTGCCCTGAGCGCCGAGACGGGCGCGACCATCTGGACCTATTCGTACACACCCGACCCGGCGGCCAAGAACTGCTGCGGTCGGTTGTCCCGCGGACTGGCGATCCTTGGCGACACGATCTTCCTGGCGTCGTTCGATGCGCGGATCATCGCCATCGACGCGAGGACGGGCCGAGAGATCTGGAAGACGGCTCCCTCCGGTGATCCGACGCAGGGCTACGCGTTCACGCACGCGCCGCTCGTGGTGAAGGACAAGGTGATTGCGGGCACAGCCGGCGGAGAGTTCGGCGTGCGCGGGTTCATCGCGGCCTGGGACGTAAAGACAGGCAAAGAGATGTGGCGCTTTCACACGGTTCCGGGCCCGGGCGAGCCTGGTAGCGAGACCTGGAGCGGCGACTCCTGGATGCACGGCGGCGCTCCCGTCTGGGTGACCGGCTCGTACGATCCCGAGACAAACCTCACCTACTGGGGTACCGGCAACCCCGGACCAGATTGGGACGGCACCGGGCGTCTGGGCGACAACCTGTACAGCTGCTCAGTGGTCGCGCTCGATCCGGACACGGGCACACTCGAGTGGCACTATCAGTTTTCGCCGCACAACGAGTTCGACTGGGACTCAGCGCAAGTCCCGGTGCTGGCCGACATGGACTGGCAGGGCCGACCGCGCAAGGTGATGCTGTGGGCGAATCGGAATGGCATGTTCTACGTGCTCGATCGCACCACGGGCCAGTTCCTGAAGGGGCAGCCGTTCGTCAAGGTGAACTGGGCGAGCGGCTTCGACGAAACAGGCAGACCCATACCGGTTCCCGGCATTGCCCCGACGAAAGAGGGGACGCTCGTATTCCCAGGCAACCAGGGCGGCACCAATTGGTACAACCCCTCCTACAGCCCGCGCACCGGGTTGTTCTACGTGCCGGCGTGGGAGAACACGTCGACCACGTACGTGAAAGGCGACACGCCGCCGGAGTTCCGGGAGGGGCAAGGCTTTGCCGGGATGTTTCCACGGCCAGGTTCAACGACCGAGGATGTTCACAGCGCCGTCCTTGCGATCGATCCCGAGACCGGGCAGAAGAGGTGGACGTACCGCCTGTCGGCGCGGTCGACCGAGGCCGGTGTGTTGACCACGGCGTCCGACGTGCTCTTCAGCGGCGGCCGAGACGGGGCGTTCTATGCACTCGATGCCCGTGACGGCAGCCTGCTGTGGCAGACGTCGCTCGGGGCCTCGGTGGCGGCCGGACCGATCACCTATACGGTGAAGGGCAGGCAGCGCGTCAGCATCATGGCGGGCAGCTCGCTCTTTACGTTCGGTCTGCGGGAGGAGCAGCAGGAAGGGTCACCGGCGCCACGTTGATCGCTCAGGAGTCTCCACTCAGGTGTGTGGGTTCGGTCTCGTCGACGAACGGCTCGCTCAGCCGTGCGAGCGTCGTCCGGCCGTGGCGTGCGGCGAGCCTGAGCAGGCGCAGGAACACGTGCGCGGTCAGGAACGCGTCGCCACTGGCCGTGTGTCGGTCGTGCGGAATCACATTGAACATGTCGCACAGCTCGTCCAGCGTGAAGTGGCGAATCGGCGGACGGTCGGCGAATGCGCCGTCTCGTTCGAGGTGCAGGGTGAGGTCCATCGTGTCGAGGCTTCGATTCACTGTGCGAAAGCCCCACCCGCGCTCGTAGCCGGCGTCGAGCGTGCCGATGTCGTGGCCGATATGGTGGCCCACGATCACACCGTCCCGCAGGTAGTCCAGGAAGCGGACGAGCGCGTCCTCCTCATCCAGCCCCCCGCGGGTCTCGTCACGCGTGATACCGTGAACCGTTACCGCGCTCGTGTTTTCAGACACCTTCAGGAGCGCGTCGAAGGAATCCTCGAGCAGGATCTCGTGAGCGCACACGGCGACGGCCCCTATCGTGATGATGCGATCGGTGCGCGGATTGAGGCCGGTGGTCTCCGAATCGAGCACGACGAAGCGCACCTGGTCAATCGGCGTGTCACCTGTCCACGTCGTGTCGAAGGACCGATGGTAGCGGTCGATGAACGATGCCCCCGTCACAGCGTCGCGATCCAGGGCGAGTCGCTGGTGAACTCGAGCAGCCGCAGGATGGAACGGAAGCCGCTCTTCAAGGCGTGCCGATCGTGTCGGCTGAGCAGGGCTGGCGGCAACTCCGATCCGCTCGTGCCCTGGGCGATCCCGATGCGCGCCTGCTGCCAGAGCAGCATGCGCAGGGTCTCGGACGCGTCGCGGAAGATGGACTCGTGTTCGGGCAGAAGCGTCCGGGCCAGGGCGAGGCGCTCGCGCGTGGAGGTGCCGAGGACCTTCCTGGCCGCCATCCCGAAGACGCGCCCGACGTCGACGAGCGGCCGCAGGGCGCTGTGCTCCAGTCGAAAGACGGATGTCTGCTCGCCGGATTCCTCGACGACCGCATCCTGGAAGAACGTCAGCGGCGGCAGACTCGCCAGGCAATCGTTGGCCAATACCTGCAGGAAATCGCGGTCCACCGCGTTGACGACGGTGGCCTCGACGGCGTCCCACAGCGACGCTTGCCCGTGAACCGGGCGCAGATCGAACAACGGGCGGGCCAGGTACATCTGCGTGCGGACCGGGTCGCGCAGCCAGTTCTCGTAGCGCGTCTGCCACTCGGCTGTACTCGCGGTGTGGAACGAACCGTCAAACGCCGTGTCGGCTCTGGCGAGGTAATCGCAGTCGGTGAGCGCGTCGGACACGCGCTCGTACAGTCGCCGCAGTCCTGGATCACCGCTCTCGTCGTCGCCGATGAGCACCAGCTGCGGCGCGTGCCTGGTGAGTGACTCTCCCCGTCCCGACGCCCCACAGAAGCACCAGCACGCGGGCGACGCGTTCCCGCCTGTCAGCGCGATGATCCGTTTCACGATAGTCACGTCGGCCAGAGACACGAAGCGCGCGAGCCAGTCGAGCGAGGCGGCGCTCGTGAGGTGCTGAAGGGCGAATGCGCGCGCGCGGTGATTGAGCGCGCGCAGTGCCTGGGTACTCGCCGCAAGCCGAATCTCCCTGAGGATCGAGCCGGGTTGATCGCCAAATACTCGGGCGATGTCTCTCGATGTCACGACCGCGTGGAGCCGGCCGCTGAGCGATCCGTCTGAGGTCACGGCCAACGCGTCGGCGCCGGCCGCGGCGATCGCGAGCACTCCATCGGTGACCGACGCCGCAGGCCCGACCGCGGCGGGGGTGCCCTGCCGCAGGCCGGTGATCGGCTGCTCGGGATTGCCGGCGCCCGCGGCCACCCAGGCAAGAACGGAATTCACGGTCACCACCGATTGGACGCGATGGGTGTCGTCGACGACGGCGAGCGCGTCGGATCCAGTGGTCAGCATGGACTGCGCCAGATCGCGAATGCTCATGTGAGCGGGGCACGTCTCGAGCGCCTGCTGGGCGGCCAGGTCGTGCAGAAACATCGCTTGGGGATCGCGCGCGTCCGTCGCCCATTGATAGTCGGCGGTCACCGTGTCGTACGCCTCCACGAACTGCCGCGCGTACGGGTACTTCAGGACGAGATCCTCGAAGTCTGCCGCCGGAAACCCGTAGAGCACGACGTCACTGGCCGACCTCGCCGAATGGAGGCAACACGGCGCGTCGGTGAACCGCTCAACGCCGAGCACGTCTCCTGCGCCGCGCACGTCGCGCAAGGCAGCCTGTCCGTCCGCTTCGTCCCAGAGCGACACCGTCCCCTGCTGAATCACGAAGACGTGCTGCTTGTGCGGTTCCCCTTGCCAGATGATGAATTCGTTGGCCTCGTGAAACCGGACGCGCCCGCGCGCGGCGAGCTCGAGCAGGTCAGCCTCCGCCATGGCGTGAAAGGGCGGATGCTGCTTGAGGAAGTCGGCGACACGATAGCTGATGGCGGAAGTTTCCACAGACGTTCCTCGGGGTGCGAGCGCGCCGCGTCGTCCACGGCGTGTGAGCTATATCGGAGCTCGGGTGTGTTGATGATGGCGAATCCCGGTTCCGGTGGCCGGACCGCGCTGCGACGCTATGTGCCGCCGTGTAACCATGCAACCGCTACGGCTTGAGCGAGCGATAGGCCAGCCGATCCGCGTTGAACGATCCAAGCCAAAGATCATCGCCCACCCGCATCGCCATCGCGGTGCCGGTAAACGACGCTGTCGCTGGTCCGCGCGCAATCTCGGTCACGGCCATCGTCTTGGGATCGATCGTCGCGGCCACGTAGCCGCGCGAGCACCGGATGCCGGCTTCCGTCTTCGGAGGCCCCCCGCAGGCCGGCTCGTTGTCGATCATGCCGGCCGTGATCAGGCGATTGTCGCTCGTCCAGCGGACGTTGTCCGGCCCAAATTCCGCGAGCTGCGCGGAGCGGAGCGGGGTACCGGGGTTGGCGCGAGAGAAGGCGACGATGCGCTTGAGCGTGGTCGAGACGACGAAGAACTCGCGGTCGTCTGGGGAGGTTTCGATGCCGTTGTTCGCCGAGAGCTCCGTGCCGGGCAGCACGCGGAACGTGGCAGCGCCGGGTGTCCACATGTACACCGCGCCGGTCGTGCGGCCGGCGAACGCGTCTTCAAATGTCTTGCCGGGGTGAATGAGCACCGTGGCAACCAGTGAGCCATCGGTGAATGCTGCCACGCTATTGGCCGCCAGCTCGTTCGGCATGAGCACGCAGCCAACCCAGGTGGCCGAGGGCGCGGCGCCGCGCGTGTCGAGCTCGAACACCTCGATGGACTCGCGCCCACCATGGTTCGTGGCGTACACGGTGTAGCGGCCGGTCTGCGCCGGTCGGAGGCTCAGGCCGTGCAGCACCGCCTGCTTCGGGTCGAGCGGGCTCGGGCAGTTCGCGTATTTGGTGCGGTCCTGGCGGGTGCCGGGTGCGTCGGTGGCATACAGATTCCGAATCGTTTTGGCTTGCGTGTCCACGAGGTGCAGCCCGCTGCCCGGCGCCATCCCACTGGCAATCAGCCACCGCGTGTTCGGGACGAGCACGAGGTCTTCTGGGTTCTGAACCCCGCAGATGAACGTGAGTCCGCCTGATGGCGTGCACGCGGCAGTCTGGGCCGCGTTGATGGCGTGTGACCCACCGACTGCAACACATACGAGCACTGCCGCGACGACTGTCTGCTTCATCTCGTTGTTCCTCGGCTGGTAATCATATCCGTTGTCCCTTGGTCTTCGAGGTGCAGCGCACGGCGCTTACAGATCCCCTGCTCAACGACCATTTTCGGAACCAGAGACGGGACCCGACGTGAGTACGAAGTCCCGCAAGTAGTGTCAACAGAAGTACTTGTCCTGCCAGGCAGGTATGGCAAATTCTTTGCCTTGCGTCGGACATGAGGTCTATGCACCCTCGTCTTGTCTTGTCGTTCGCGTTGGCGCTGATGTTGAGCCCGGATCGGGCTCAGGCCCAGACCGCCGTGAGCGTGGCCGCCCAGATCGGGGACTTCCACCTGGCGGTCTCCAACTACTACCACGTGCCAGAGCGCGAAGTCCTCGTGATCCGCGAGCGACGGGTGTCAGATGACGAACTCCCCGTCGTGCTGTTCGTCGCGCAGCGCGCCAGGGTGTCGCCCATGCAGATTGTCGACTTGCGCGTGCGTGGGCTCTCGTGGTGGGACATCTCCGCGCGCTTCGGCATCGGGCCCGAGGTCTACTACGTGCCAATGACGGTCGCGCCGGGGCCGCCCTACGGGAGGGCGTACGGCCACTACAAGAAGCCGAAGCACCAGTGGAACACCATCGTGTTGTCCGACGCCGACGTCGTGAACCTCGTCCACTTGCGGTTCCTCTCAGACCACTACCATGTGTCACCCGAGCGAGTCATCGAGTTGCGTGGGCATCAGGGTGACGTCCGGTCGGTCAATGCCCAGCTCTCGAGACACCGCTCCGACGGCAGGCACGACGAGGGTCACGGCGCAAACGGTCGCGGACCAGGAAAGAGCGGCCACCCGTAGTCCTGCGCGTTTCGCGGGCGGCGACTACGCGTCTCGCCGTTGGGCCGAACGGCCGACCCGCTTCCTCTCGCGGCGCACGCCCGCCTCGCGATAGGCCTTGCGCTTCCTGAGGATCGTCTCCCAACCGCCATGGAATCGAGTAGCCCCTACCGGCCGCGGGTATCACGCGAAACACGGCTCCTGCTCACGACTGGCGTATTGGCCGTCGCTGCGCTCTGGCCCCTGGCTCGCATCAGATTCGAGGAACGTCCCGCCGCGGCCCCGGTCCCGTCTGTCGTCACCCTTGCGCTCGCCGCAGCCGGATGGCTGCTGTTGACGCGAGCCGCCTCGGAAACACACGAACGCGTATTTGGCGTGGCGGTGTTGCTGCTCGTGGGCGGGGTCGCCGACGCCCTCTCGCGGTCGGCGCTCTTCGGCGGACTGGTCGCTGGTGTGTTCTGGCGGTATGCGGGACGGCAACCGCGCGACACCATCGCCCGGGATGTGCTCTTTGTGCCGCACCCCCTTCTCATGCTCGTGCTGCCGGTGGCCGGAGCTCGCGCGGGATCGTAGTCTCCTTCTCGCCCACGATGACCGCGGCGATGGTCGCGGACTTGGGTGCACGCGAAGGCCTTGAGAATCTCTGGACGAAGCCGTTGCTCTATTCGGTTCGCGGGTGGGAAGAGACGTCGGTCTGAGGTTACGTGTCGGGGGGTTCGTAGAGTGCCTTCCTGAGCCCGCTCGTCAGCCGGTCGATCTCGGCGTCGGTTCGATCGCAGTGGGCGAGCGCCCGACGCACCATTTCGATACCTCCTTCAAACTCCGGCTGGACGACCACGTCGGCCCGAAGCGCGCGCAGATCCTCCACGTGTCCGGCGGCGGTGGCGCGAGCCACGACGAAGAGTCGCTGATTGAGACGCTTGGCGCGGTCGAGCCCCAGTCGAATCGCGTGCCACTCGGGCACCGCCATCACGAGCATGCGGGCTTGCGGAATTCCGGCAGCGCGCAGGATGTCCTCACTCGAGATATCGCCCCACACGACCGGGACGCCCTGCTCGAGGGGGCGTGTCAGCGCCTCGTGGTTGAGCTCGACCACCACGTACGGCACAGCCGCGCCCTCTAGCGCATCCACCACGGCGCGCCCCGTTCGGCCGTAACCGGCGACAACGACGTGATTGTCCAACGCGATCCGGGAGGCCTGCATCATCGTCGAGGGTTGTGCGGGTTTTCGCCATCGGGCCCACACTCTGGCAATGGGGATTGCCCCGGAGAAGACCAGCGGCGACAGTGCCATCGACAGCACAGTGCAGGTCAAGGCAAGGTCGTAGGTGTCCTTGGCGATGAAATTGCCGGTCCGTCCGACTCGCGCAAGGACGAAGCTGAACTCGCCGATCTGCGAGAGTCCAAGACCGACGATCCAGGGCGCCATGTTCCCATAGCCGAAGGCACGCGCCAGCAATCCGCAGATGAGGGCCTTGCCCGCCACAATGACTGCGATGATCACGGCCACCTGGGCGGCGTGTGCCATGACGTAGCGCGGGTCGAACAGCATGCCCACTGACACGAAGAACACCAAGCCGAACACGTCACGCAGCGGCGCGACGTCGCTGAGCGCCTGATGGCTCAGCTCCGATTCGCTCAGGACAATGCCCGCGACAAACGCCCCGATGGCGAACGAGAGCCCGAGCTGGTAGGTCAGAGACCCGACCCCCACGCCGGCGGCGACGACCGCCACCAGAAACAGCTCTCGCGATCCCCAGCCGACGACGCGTCTCAGCAACGCGGGCAGCAGCCGGGTGCCGATGAGCACCATCGTCAGTAGAAAGGCCGCGGCGACGAGACTCGCCCGCGCGAGTTCGCGCACCATGCCACTCGCGTCGCCGACGTGCGGCAGGACAATGAGCATCGGCACGACGGCCAGATCCTGGACGACCAGCAGCCCAATCATGACGCGGCTGGCCAGGGTCGAGGCCGTGCCGTCTGCGGCGAGCGTCTTGAGGACGACCATCGTGCTCGAGAGCGAGACCATCGCGCCGAACCAGATCGCATCGGCCGTGGGCATGTCGAATGCAGCCCCAGCCACCCACGCTCCGAACCATGCGGTCAATCCGATCTGGATCGGTCCACCGATCAGGGCAATTCGCCGGACGGTCCGCAGGTCGCGAAACGAGACTTCGAGCCCGAGCGCGAACAGCAGCAGGGCGACTCCGATCTCGGCCAGCAGTTCGATGTCGTCCACGTTCGCGACCGTTGGGCCGGCCGTGTGGGGTCCGACGACCACGCCGGCGGCGACGTAGCCGACGAGTAGGGGCAGGCCCAGGAAACGGGCGATGATGGCGCCCGCCAGGCCGGCGATCACGATGAGGACGAAGTCAGCCGCGATGCCCAAGGGAGTCTACGTCCATGCGCGGAAACGCGCGTCCGGAGGACGTTCGTATTGGCAACATACGTCATTTCCATCCGTGCCCCAGCATCGGCGGGCTCGAAACCGAACGAGCCGCCCCGAACGGGATATAGAAGGCTGGCGAATACCGACGGGCTGTCGAAGCGCGGCAGGCAGAGCCACTCGATGCGTGTGGTCGGGGCAATCAGCGCGAGGCCCCGGCCATTGCCGATGGCGCCGTGATCGAGCGGTGGGATGGTCTGTCGCGTTCGGTGTGGATCCTTCCGGCCCTGCGCCCAAGCCCGCTATCGCCCGAGCTGCAGTCCCACCAGTCCGTTGATGCGAAGATGCAGCTCCCAGCCAACACGCGCATCGACACCGACGGTGACGCGCTCGCCGATGAGCGCCCTCACGCCGCCACCGGCCGTGAAGGCACCCTCGCTTGACGTGAACGTTTCGGAGAAGAACGTCTGGCGCGTCTGAAACACGCCGCCACCGGCGACGAGGAAGGGGGTCACCCGGCGTGGACGGCCGTTCGTCGGGGCGAAGACATCCCATGTCACGTTACCAGTCACCACCAGGTGACTGTGGTTCTGTCCGCCCATGTAGACGAGTTCAGGTCCGACGCTGATGCGAGGAAGCAGATAGAAGCGAGCGGCGCCCCCGCCACGCCTTCGCTGACGACCCCGTCGTCTGCGAATCCAACCCAGCCCGCCGCGAACTCGACTGCGGATCCTGGCCGATCCTGCGCTGAGGACACAGCGACCATCGGTGCGGCAAGCAGGACGCACACGATGGTGGCTGTCCTGACGAGTGTTCCGAGGATACGTGCGCGTGCCATCCTGAGGAATATACCGCCCCGGCGCGGGAAAAATCAGCCTCGCCTTCGTCGAGCGTGGTTCTTGTCTCTAATCGGGCCGGATTGCAGCGGCACCTCACTTGCTTCGCCCAGTCCTTCGTGCGGTCCACTCTCGCGGGGTATCGAGCGGGCGCCGCACGCCGGTGAAGCAGGCCACAGAACCGTTCTGAGAGGGCACGCGTCATGTCGTTCTATCGACGCTGGATCGTCGCGTGCGCAGCCGGTGAGCTCGTGGGCATCGGCGTCGCTACCGGGGCGGCTCTCGCCGTCAACGCGCTCGTGGGGGAGCCGCAATCGCTCGCCAGTCGGCTCGCCACGCTCGCGACGTTCGCAGCGGTCGGGGCAGTGGAAGGGGCGGCTTTGGCGGGACTCCAGTGGCGCGTGCTGCGCGAGAGGCTTCCACGCCTGCGAGCGGGGGAGTGGATAGGTGTGACCGTTGCCCTTGCGGTGGCGGGCTGGACCCTTGGCATGACGCCGTCGCTCTTCGGCAATCAGGAAGCAGCGGCGCCGGAGGAACCAGGCCTCAGGGTCGTGCTGCTCGTGGCAGCGTTGGCTGGCGCCGGCGCGGGCCTCTGCTTCGGCGCGGCGCAATGGTTCATCCTCCGCCGGCACGCGGAGCGGGCGGGCCGGTGGATCTGGATTCATGTGCCGGCGTGGGCGCTTGCGATGAGCGGCATTTTTCTCGGCGCTTCGTTGCCCGTCGCGGAGTCATCAGGCTGGTTCATCGCGCTGACGGGCGCCATGGGCGGCGTGCTTGGCGGGCTGTTGCTGGGAGCTGTGACCGGGCTGGTCGCCCGTGAGCTTCAACCGTGGGTGGACGAGGAGCGTTGGTCACTTCAAGGAGCCGTCTGCGCGGTAACCGGCGCGAGCTCCGGCATCGGGCAAGAGGTGTCGCTCGGCCTGGCGCGCCTCGGCGCCTCGGTGCTGTTGCTCTGCCGCCGACCCACGGAAGGCGAGCGAGTGAGGCAGTTCATCCTCTCGAAACGGCCCGCCGCTGGCGTGTCGGTCGTGGCCTGCGATGTCGGCAACTTCGGATCCATACGGCGCGCGGCGGCTGAGATCCTCAGTCAGTGGCCGCGTCTCGATGTGCTCGTGCACAACGCCGGGGCGACGTTTCCACAGCGCACGATGACAAAAGACGAAGTCGAAGCCACGCTGGCAGTGGACGTGGTCGGCCCATTTCTGCTGACCACGCTCCTTCGCGACCGGCTCGAGCGCTGCCGCGGACGGGTCACCATGCTCACCGGTATCTACCAGCGCAAAGGGCGCGTCGATATGCACGACCTGCACTTTGCCCATCGGCCGTACGACTGGCTCGCGGCCAACAATCAGGCGCAGCACGCTCGGTGGCTGTTCATGTCCGAATTGGCGCGGCAGGCGCCGAACCTGATGACGGCCTCTGTGCACCCGGGCGCGGTGCTTACCGGCGCGCAAGCTCGGCTGCCACGTCTGGCGCGCGCACTGATTCATACATTGGCGCGTCCAGCCTTCGTTCGTCCGGAAGTGGGCGCCATTCCCGTGTTGCGGCTGGCCGCGCACCCCGATCTTCGGCCCCTCACAGGACGGTATTTCGATCGGTGTCACCTGGCGCCGGACGTCGCCGACTCCGCACTCGCTCGCACGTTCTGGGCGGCGTGTGAGGACATGACCGCAGAACGCCGGCCGACCGGGCAGAGCACGAGATTGGGGGGAGTCCCATGACAGAGCAGACCTTCTTCTTTACGCCGAACCACAACATTGTGGCCGACCGCGCCGGTCACTCGTTCATCTACGAGAATTCGACGGGACGCATCACCCTCGAGAACCAGTCCCGGTGGCGCTACCAGGCGCTGCGAGACCGCATCGCCGCGCACCAAAGGCCCTTCACCGCAGACAAGGTCAACAATGCTTGCGCCAACCTCTTCGACCAACTCCCCGTGATGCTTGCTGACGCCACGTCGGAGGGCCGGGCATTCTACGGGCAGATGCGAACAGTCTGGCACTGCCTCTACGACCAGCAGGCTGGCACGGTCGCATTCAGCTTCTACCTGGGCGAAGACGTGAAGGCGGATGGTACGTGCGCCGAGCGGCGCAGCGAGTAACTGACGTTCGCGCTCGAGCCTGCAAGGGTCGTCTCGGCGTGAAGGTCGCCGCGCGGGCTCAAGCCCGCGCTCTACCAGGGGACAGGACGGCCGTAGAGCGGGGGCTCGAAGCCCCCGCGAACTGTGTCAGGCGCGAACGGTACCAGGATTTCATCGAGCACTGAGCAGCGCAGGTGTCCCGCCTGGATCGCGCAGCATGACGAGCAGCATGCGGCACGCCTCGGGCGCTTCGAGGGCGTGCGGAGTGTCTGCGGGCATGCGCACGATGGTCCCTGGCGTGGCCAGGACCGCGGTGCCGCCGACCGTGAGTGTGAGCGATCCCTCGAGAACCATCACGAGCGCGTCGAAGGGCGACGTGTGTTCGGTGAGTCCCTGCCCGGTGTCGAACGCAAAGAGCGTGAGATTGCCGCCAGTAGTCTTCGCCAGGATGCGGCTTGCGATCCCCTGTTCGGTGGGTGTGACGAGCGAGTGCAGTGACAGCACTTCGGCTGGCGGCAGCATCTGAGTCATCGTCGACCTCGATATCAGGGTACGGCCAATGGACGACCTCGCCGGCTCGCCGTGGAGCGCCCCTGGGGACAGTTGCCGCATTCACACAGTCGCCGCCGAACCTCGACCTGATGGCGTTGGCAGCTCTCGAACGGCGCCGCGGCGCGTAAACTCACGCGCGAACGGTGAGGACCGGGCATGTCGCGGCGCGCACGACATGCTGCGTGTTCGAGCCGTACAGCAGCAATTCAAGGCCGCCGGTGCCCTGAGCGCCCATCACGATGATGTCGGCTTTCGACGCGGCGGCACGCTGCAGGATTTCCTTGTAGGCGCGATTGACGGCCACGATCTCCTCGATCTCGCACCACGTCCGAGGTTCGCCTGCGAGCTTGGCGTGCAGCCGTCGGCGAGCGTGGTCGATGACCTGCTGCCGATAGCTGCGAATGTCGAAGTCCACGTGCTCGCCGGGTTCTTCGGGATCTACGTATTCCAAGGCATACAGCACAGTTACCTGTCCGCCAGCCTGCCGCCCCAGCTCCAGCGCGTACTGCAGAGCCTTCAGTGCCGCCGGTGAGTAGTCGATCGGGCAGAGGATGTTCTTGAAGGCCACGGGAGCGGTTGTTGTGGCGGGCGCGGCTGGTGGGACGGTGAGGACCGGGCAGGGCGCTATGCGCAGAACCTTTTCACTCACCGAGCCCAGGAGCAGCCTGTTGAATCCGCTCCGCCCGTGGGTGCCGAGCACGAGCAGATCGGCCGGCTGCGCGGTCGCACGATTCACAATCGTCTCGTGGACTCGGCCTTCGAGCACGAGTGCCGTGGGGTTGAACGCAGCCGCACCCGCCAGATCGATCGAACGGCGTAGTTCGGCCACGAGTCTGTCATGCGCTGCCGAGGAGAGGACTTCGCCGCTGCTCGGAGACGGCCCCATGGCGGCGTCGAAATCGAAGACCGGCACGACGTGGAGGGTCTCGAGTTGCGCCTGATACCACGCGGCGAAGGCAGTCGCGTAGACGAGCGCCCGCGTTGAGGCGTCTGAAAAATCAACAGGGCAGAGGATGTGTCTGAAGGCGATCACTGTGGCGGTCTGGGGTTCCGTATCAGACGGACGGCGGTGCTCCGTTCCCGTTCGTGGAGCGCCCAGTCTGGTGCAGGATGACGATGCTGCGGCGCTTCAGGACGACGCCCTTGGACCGGCGGGTGTTTCGCAGGATGGTCGCCAACTCGTGAAGCATCGCTTTGTCATCCTGCGGCAGCGTGTCATCCGCGATCGCGTCGCCCAGGCTCAACTCGAAATCCGCAATCGACATTCCTTCGTCGAATGAGATGAGGGCGCGTCCGTCTGACAGCGATATCAGCTCCACCCCGGCGAACTCCCTGAGCCACCGGTTCGGTGGCAGCAGAATCAAGGCGGCCCGATCGCCGAATGTTGTGACGCTTGCTGCCGGCCGTGGCGACTCGCCCACCATCAGCGGTTGCACGACACGCACGACGGCGCGACTCACGTCTGGGTCAACGGTCTTGAGCGCGGCGACCACATCGTCTGGCAACGTCAATGTCACGGCGCTCGAGGGCCGGCTGAACTTTCTGGGCCGACCCAGACGGCCACCGGCCTGAGCCTTGGAGATTACGCCCTTCGGGCCTCGTCGGTGCACCCGATGTCGCGGCTTCAACACGAGCCCAATGGTAGTCGCGGACACGGCGTCCTTCAACTGCGTGGATGCAACCGAGGGGGAATGAACGCGTCTTAGCGGTCAGCCAAGCAGCGAAGTGACCGGCAGGGCGCCCGTCATAGCGAATAGTGCCTGGTAGGTGAAGGGTAGCGCGCTGGACGTTGCCTCATCCAGCGTGATCGGGGTGGGCTGGTCGCTCTGATCGGCGCCCAGGAAGGACAGATACCAGTCCACGGTCCTCTTGAGGCCTTCGTCGAATCCGACGCGCGGGCTCCAGCGCAGGCGCTTTCCCGCCTTCTCGGAGGAGAGATGCATGTGACGGATCTCGGCCCGCACGGTGTCCTCGACGATCGGCAACCCATCGACACCAGCCAGAGCCATGAGTCGCCTGACGATCTCGAACACCTCGAGTTGTTCGCCGTACGAGAAGTTGAAAGCCTCCCCGTACAACGACTGGTCCACGGCCAGCCGCTCGGCGAGCAGCAGCTGCACGTCAACCGCGTCTTCGATGTAGAGGAAATCACGGGTAAATCGACCGTCGGAGCGAAGCCTGGGCGTTTCTCCGGATGCCAGGGACTTGCAGACACCGGGAATGAGTCGCGTGAAATTGAAGTCGTAGGGGCCGAAGTAGTTGCCGCAGCGGGTGACGGCGACAGGCACGCCGTACACCCGGCCAAATGATTGAGCGGCAAGGTCTTGAGAGGCCTTGGCGACTTCATACGGGTGCACGGGTGTCAGCGCTCTGGATTCGCGATAGGGCAGGGGCTGGCTACCGTAGGCCTTGTCCGATGAACTGACCACCGCAACGCACGACGGTTGCCTGCGCCGGATCAGGTCGAGAATGATCCAGGTGCTCAATGCGCTCGAACGAAAACATTCGAGCGGTTCGAGCAGGACCCGGTTCACATCTGCGCCGTAGGCGGCATGAAAGAACACGTCGATCTCGTGACGTGTGAAGACCTGCTCCAAGAAGCGCTCGTCGTCAACGCTGCCCCGCTCGACCGTTGTACGATTGAGCAGCGACTCCATGACGATGTGCGAGAGTTTGTCTGGATCCCGAACGAGTGTGACGACCTTGGCGTCGTACTCGAGGAGTCTCCGCACCAACCAGCCGCCCAGGAACCCGGTGGCGCCTGCGACGACAACGGTCTTGTCGGCCCAGAACGGAGGGCTCGACGCAGGGATTCGCTCCTCGATCATGGACATGTTGTCCATTGTGGAGTGCGCGAGGAGAGGAAGAAACTTACTAGTTGAATCGTACAGTCGCAGATGGCTTTCTTCGAAAATATGGCATCCCTCTGGCGAATGAACAGCGGTTTCGAGGCACGTCGCGCGCGCGTGTGTCTGTGGCGCACGCTGGTGTGGGGATTAGCGCTAGTCGCCGTCACCGTATCCAGCGCGCAGGATCGCCCTCTGCCCGATCAGGAGGTCTTCCTGGCCGAGGTCCGCACGCGCCTCCAGACCGACTCGTCCCTGCAAAGCAGCTACATGTACGTCGAGACCCGGCGTGAACGGAAACTCGAGAAGCACGGACGGGTGCGGGAGCAGACCGAGCGCGTCTTCGAGAACTACCCGGGCCTGCCCGGTGAGCGCCGGTGGGAGCGGCTCATCGAGGAGGACGGCATGCCGGTGGCCGCCGAAACGCTCGAAAAACAGGACCACAAGCGCCGGGAGGAGGCCGAGGCGATTGCCCGGAAGCTGGTGTCCCAGCCGGCGAAGGAGAACGCGCGTCAGCAGCGTGAATGGGAGAAGCAGCGTCGCGAGCAGCAGATGGCGATTGACGACATCTACCGGGTCTTCGAGATCCGCATGCTCGGTCGTGAGGTCATTGACGGCCACGACACGATCGCATTCGTCCTCACACCGCGCCCGGGCGCGAGGCCGCGGACACGCGAGGGGAGCCAGATGCGGAAATTCGCCGTGCGTGTGTGGCTCAGCGAGTCCGACCACGAGCTGGTCAAGCTGGACGCCGAAGCCATCGACACGCTGTCGTTTGGCTTTGGGCTGCTGGCGCGTCTGCACAAGGGCGCCAAGCTGTCGTTTATTCGCCGCAAGGTGAACGGCGAAGTGTGGCTGCCCGCGGTGGCGAGCTACAGCGGCAGCGCGCGCGTGGGAGTCCTGGTGACGCTCCGGCGCAGCGCTACCTCGGAGTACTCTGGCTACCGCAAGTTCCTGGTGGATACTGCCACAACGTACAAGCCGACCCAGTAGACGCCTGTGGAGCAGGGAGGGGAGAAGCCGTCATGAGCGTCGGTGAGTCGTTCAGTCTGGACGGCTACCTCGCACGAATCGGTTGGAACGGTTCGCGCGAACCCACCCTCGAGACGCTTGCCGGCGTATTGCGCGCCCACATGACACGGGTTCCATTCGAGAACCTCGACGTGCTGCTTGGGCGCGGCGTTCGCCTCGATCTCGGCAGCGTCTACGCGAAGAGCGTCCTGGCCGGGCGCGGTGGCTACTGCTTCGAGCATGCGACGCTGTTTCAGGCGGCGATCGAGCATCTGGGGTTTCATCCCGTGCCGCACGCTGCCCGAGTGATCGTGCTGGCGCCCAAGGCCCAGGCGCCGCGGACGCACATGTTCCTGACCGTGCAAGTCAGCGGCGGCGCGTTCGTGCTCGATCCCGGGTTCGGTCGTCAGGCGCCGCTGGTTCCGCTTCCGCTCGTGGCCGGTGTTGACGCACGTGATGGCGGCGACCTCCATCGTATGGTGCGGGAGGGCGAGGAATGGGTCCTCGAAGCCGAGATCGACGGATCCATGCAGCCGCTCTGGTGTTCGACGCTCGAGCCGCAGCATCCGGTGGACTTCGCCGTGGCCAATCACTTCGTGTGCACGTTCCCCGAGTCGCCGTTCGTCACGCACCTCATGCTGCAGGCGCTGACTCCTCGAGGGCGCGTGACGGTGCTGAACCGCGACGTCACGACTCGGGGCGCTGGTGGTGTGGAGAAGCGCGTTCTCGCCGATCGAGCGGCCCTCCGAGCCCTGCTTGCCGCCGACTTCGGGTTCGACATGCCGGAAGTCGAACGACTCAAGGTGCCGTCGGTGCCGGAGTGGGCGTGACGCGAGTGTGCCTACGCCACTGACGAGGCGAGTTCCTCGTAGGTGCCCCTGAAGTCCACGACGCGGCCCTCGTCGAACTGCCAGACGCGGGTGCCGACTTCCTCCAGCAGGTCCTGATCGTGGGTGACGAGGAACACGGTCCCCTCGAAGCGCTGGAGCGCCACGTTCAGCGCGTTGATCGATTCGAGGTCGAGGTGGTTGGTTGGCTCGTCGAGCACCAGCACGTTGGGCTTCTGCAGCATGATCCGGCAGAACAGGAGCCGCGCCGTCTCGCCTCCCGACAGCGCCTCGGTGGGCTTGTAGCCTTCCTCGCCGCTGAAGAGCATCTGGCCCAGAAGTCCGTGGATTTCCTGCCGCGACGAGTCGGGGTCGAACTGATGCAGCCAGTCGACGGCGGTCAATCCCGGTGTGATTTCGCCGGCGTGGTCCTGGGGGAAATAGCCGATTGAGACCTCATGGCCCCAGCGCAGTGTCCCGGCGTCGAGGTCGCCTGGAGAAGCGGGCCTGTCGGGCGCGTCGGCCAGCAGGGCCTTCAGGAGCGTCGTCTTACCCGCGCCGTTCCGGCCCACCAGCACGATCCGGTCGCCGCGGTTGACGATGGCGCCGAAACGGGAGATGACCGGCGCGTCGCCGTGCGCCTTTGCGACGCCGTCGCACTCCAGGACCACTTTGCCCGATGGCCGGCGCATCGCGAACTTGATGTACGGGCGCTGAATGTTCGATCGCGCCAGTTCGGTGGTCTGGAGTCGCTCGACTTCCTTGCGCCGTGACGTGACCTGGCTTGCGCGGGTGCCGGCGCCGAAGCGGGCGATGAAGTCGTTGAGCTGGGCGATCTTCTTCTCGCGCTGGGCGTTGCCGGCTTCGATGGTGGCCCGAACCTGGGTCTTGGCCACCACCATGTCGTCGTAGCCACCGGTATACGTGATGATCGTCTCGTAGTCGATGTCGGCGATATGGGTGCAGATGCCGTTCAGGAAATGCCGGTCATGCGAAATGACGATGAGCGTGCCGTCGTAGCGGCTGAGAAACTGCTGCAGCCAATGGATCGAGTCGAGGTCCAGGTGGTTGGTCGGCTCGTCGAGCAGCAGCGCCTCGGGCCGGCCGTAGAGGGCCTGCGCCAGGAGCACGCGCACCTTCTGCCCACCCTGCAGCTCCGCCATCGTCCGCTCGTGCAGCGCGTCGGGGATGTCGAGCCCCTGCAGCAGCACCGCCGCATCGCTCTCCGCCGAGTATCCGTCCTCTTCGCCGACGATGCCCTCGAGCTCGCCGAGGCGCATGCCGTCCTCGTTCGACATCTCGGCACGCGCGTAGAGCGCGTCCCGCTCGGCCAGGGCGTCCCAGAGCCGCTGGTTGCCCATGATGACCGTGTCGATCACCCGGTAGCGGTCGAAGGCGTAGTGATCCTGGCGCAGCACGCCGAGTTTGGCGGGGCGGACTACGGTTCCGCGCTGCGGATCGAGTTCGCCCGTCAGCAGCTTCATGAAGGTGGACTTGCCGGCACCGTTCGGGCCGGTGAGCCCGTAGCGCCGTCCCGAGGCAAACGTCGTCGTCACGTCCTCAAACAGGACTTTCGAGCCGTACCGCATGGACACACCACTGACGGAGATCATGAACGTAGGTCCTCGAACCGGAAATACCTTGGCAGGTGAACTTCCCATTATAGCAGCCGGCCCCAGCCGGCCTATTTCTTCAAATCGACGAAGCCACGGAGGCACGGAGACACGGAGACACGGAGGTCTTTGAAGGGTTTCTCTCCGTGACTGCGTGTCTCTGTGCCCGTGGTGCTTGAATCCGGACTAGCTCTTCGACTGGTACGTAGTGTCCGGCTTCAGCCGGACTAACTCCGCGACCGGGAGTCGAGCTCGTCCCAGCGGGCGTAGGCGTCGAGGATCTCCTGCTGAAGCGTGTCCAGCCTGCCGAGCGTCCTGTGGATCGTCTCGGCTGGTTCCCTGTAAAACTCCGGGGCTGCGACATTGGCATTCAGTTCTTGTTGTTCGCTCTCCAGCTTCTCGATTTGCCCTGGCAGTCGAACGATCTCCTGCTGCTCGCGGTACGACAGCTTCCTGTTGCCAGTCTCGGCGGGTCTCGCCGGCCGAGACACGGTGGCCAATGCGACCGACGCTGCTGCCGGCGCCAGTTCCACGTGCCGGCGTTGCCGCAACCAATCAGCGTAGCCGCCGACGTACTCCTGCACGCGTCCCCCGCTTTCGAAGACGAGCGTGCTCGTCACGACATGGTCGATGAACGCCCGGTCGTGGCTGACGAGCAACAGCGTGCCTGTCCACTCGATGAGGAGCGATTCGAGCAGCTCCAGCGTTTCGATGTCGAGGTCGTTGGTCGGCTCGTCGAGGACGAGAAGATTCGCCGGCCGTGTGAACAGGCGCGCCAGCAGCAAGCGATTGCGCTCGCCGCCCGAGAGCGCCTTGACTGGAGACGTGGCCCGCTCGGGGGGGAACAGGAAGTCGCGCAGGTACCCGTGCACGTGCTGTTCCTGGCCGTTGACCGTGACCGTCTCGTGACCGTCGGCGACCGTGTCGAAGACCGTGCGCTCGGGATCGAGCTGCTCGCGCTGCTGATCGTAGTACGCGATCTGGACGTTTGCGCCCTGGCGCACGTCGCCGGCATCCGGGTTCAGTTCGCCGATGAGCAGCCGGAGCAAGGTCGTCTTACCTGAGCCGTTCGGCCCGACGAGGCCGATCCGGTCACCGCGCATCACCCGTACCGACGCGTCGGAGATAACAGGAGTGGGGCCGAATGACTTGGAAATGCGCGTCGCCTCGAGCACGAGCTGCCCAGAGCGGTCGCCCGCATCCGCCTGGAGCCGCACGGTGCCGACGCGCGCGCGGCGGGCGGCCTTCTCGCTCCGCATCTCGAGCAACGCGCGGACGCGTCCCTCGTTGCGAGTGCGCCGTGCCTTGATCCCCTGACGCAGCCAGGCTTCTTCGTCGGCGAGCTTCTTGTCGAACTTGGCCTGCTGGACCGCCCCACTGGCGAGCCAGCCGTCCTTGTTGCGAAGGAAGGTGGCATAGTCGCCCGGCCAGGATGCGAGGCGGCCGCGGTCGAGCTCGAGAATTCGCGTGGCGACGCGCTGCAGGAATACCCGGTCGTGTGAGACGAATATGACCGTGCCGGCATAGTCCACGAGGAACGTTTCGAGCCATGTCATCGCCTCGATGTCGAGATGATTGGTCGGCTCGTCCAGGAGGAGGAGATCTGGCTGCCCTACCAGCGCGCGAGCGAGCAGGACCCGGCGCCGCCAGCCGCCCGATAGGGTCGCGACACTGACCCTTGGGGCCAGGCCGAGCCGCGAGAGCACCATCAACACACGATGCTCACGCTGCCAGTCGTCATCCCCAAGGCTCTCGAGGCCTTCGGACACCACCTCGAACACGGGGCGCTCGTCCTGGAGCGCGGCGTCCTGCGAGAGCCGCCCGACGCGCTGGGCGGGTTGCCTCCAGACGCTGCCCGTGTCCGGGGCTATGTCGCCGCCGACGACCTGGAGCAGCGTGGACTTGCCGGTACCATTGCGACCGATGACCGAGATGCGCTCCCCAGGCTCAATCTGGACACTCACATCGTCGAGGAGCGGGAGGTATCCGTAGGCGAGCGAGACGTGGTCGAGCGAAACGATCGGCATCCTGGATCATGATCCCACGCCTCGTGAACTCGCGGTCGTGACGGGCCAGCCGTCCTTCGCGAACAACGGGATCGTGCCCGGCCCGGGCGAGAGCATGGTCTCAGGCCACGGGCTGTCGTGCTCGGACGGCCAGGATATTCACGCCGATGACTCCGTATCTCCTGGCGGTCCGCTCCTTGGTCGTTCCGGCGAAACAATCGAATCGCGCCACGATGTGCGGATCGTCGAACCCCGTCGCACCAAACACCTCGATGAGCTCTGCTTCCAGCAGAGCGCCTGCGATTCAACCCGTCCAGAGGTCGATGTCACGAAGCGCGCTGTCGGGCAGGATTTCCCCAATGATGATGTCGGCGATCTGCGCACGCCCGCCCGGCTTGAGCACTCGGGCGATCTCGGCGACGGCCTTGTGCTTGTCCGGGACGAGATTCAGCACGCCATTTGAAATCACGACATCGATGCTGTGATCGTCCACGGGGAGGTGCGTGGCGTCGCCCTCGCGGATGTCGACATTGGCGAGCCCGGACGCCGCGGCGCCGGCGGCAGCACGCCTCCGCATCGCCTCCGTCATGTCGACGCCGATCGCCCGACCGCCGGGCCCCACGCGCCGTGCAGCGAGGAGCACGTCCATCCCTGCGCCGCAGCCGATGTCCAGGACGACGGCGCCGGCGGCAATCGGCTCGATTCCGCCAGGATTACCGACGCCGGCGAACGACGCGGTCACGTCGACGGGCAACGCAGCCAGTTCTGCCGGGTCGTATCCAAGCCTCGCGGCGGCGTACTCGGGGCCGCGGTGGAAGTGAAACACGCCACCCGGCGCCGCGGCGACCCGCGAGTACATCGTCTGGACTTCCGTGCGGAGAGTCGCCACGTCCAGGCCGATAGGACACATTACTGCCATAGGTCACCTCCGCTCGTGGTAGGGCACGCGTTCAGACCACCTGCGACGAATCATATCGCACCCTGACGTACACGTCCGTCGGACCAGGTGAGCCCATGACTGGTGCCGAGGAGGAGGTTGGCCAGCAGCCATCCAGTTCCAGCTTGGCGCCCCCGTGCTGGCGAGTGAATCGCTGAATGCTAGAATGACAACGTGCGGCGGCTCGCTCTCGCGATCATCGTCGGTGTGTTGACGCTCAGCGCGTCGGGCGTCTCCAGCTTCGTGGTAGGCGAGCCTTGCACAGGCAAGGAGCTGCCCGGGAGCTACGACGGAGCCTGCTCGCCCACATGCGTGACGTGCGGGTGCTGTGCCCAGGCTGCAGAGCCAGTGATGGTCGTTATCGCGACCTCGCCGGACATTCCCGTCGCCGACAGCATCACCTTTCTGCCTGGTCTCCCGCGAAGGGACCCGCGCGACATTCTGCACGTTCCCAAGCTCCGCCTCGCCTAGCCGTTCCCCCGATCGATATCGTTCAGGAGGACCGTTCACCGGACGGTCCCGAGGAAGTGTCATGCGAATTGGAAATGCTGCCGTCGCGGTGTGCGCGGCGGTGTGTGTGCAGGTTGGAACCGCGGGCGCCCAGAGCCGACCGCTCACCCTCCCGGACGTCCTCGCCCGCGCCCGCGAGCGCGCGCCGCAGCTCGTGAGCGCGCGTCTCGCGTTGGAGGAAACACGCGGCCGGCTGCTCGGTGCGTCGCTTCGCGTTCAGGCCAACCCCGAGATCGACGTGGGCCTCGGCAACCGGCAGGGGACTATCAGCCGGTTCACCGATTTCCAGATTGGCCTGGATCAGAGTTTCGAGCCGGGATCCCGGCGCTCGGCGAGGATCGCAAGGGCGAATGCGGCAGTCGCGCAAAGCTCTGCGGATGTTGACGAGATCACGCGGGTCGTCCTGCGGTCTGCCGCCGCAGCCTACTACCGCGCGTTGCACGCGGATGAGCGCATTCGACTGCTCAACGCGACGCACGAGTTGGCCAGCGGAGTCTATTCCGTGGCGGCTCGCCGATTCAGGGCCGGCGACATTGCGGTCTTGGATGTCAATATCGCGCGCGCCTCACTTGCCCGCGTACGGGCAGAACGGGAGGGGGCTGAGGCGGCGAAGGCGCTGGCGCTCGGAGATCTCAAGCAGCTCCTTCGGCTCGATGAGGACATCACCGTCGAAGGAGAGCTTGGGCGCTCGCCGGAAGCGGAACTGACCGCCGTCCTTCAGACCGCCTTGCAACGACCCGAGCTACGGGCACTCGAGGCGGCGGTCCAGGAAGCGGAAGCGGACATGCGACTCGGAGGGGCGTACGCGAAGCCTGACCTTGGGTTTGGTGTCAGGTACTCCCGCGAAGAAGGTGACCATATCATCCTCGGCGGCCTGACCGTGACCCTGCCGCTCTTTTCCAAAGGGCAAGAGCTGAGCGCCGTTGCCGCGGCACGGGCCGAGCGCCTTCGCGCCGAGCTCGATGCTGCGCACACCCGCGTGCGACTGGAAGTGCGGTTAGCCCTCGATGCCTACAGCCGGCGGCTGGCGGCTGTGCGCGTCCTCGAGACTGAGGCCATTCCCGGGCTTGATGAGAACGAAACCCTGACGACGCGAAGCTTCGAAGTCGGTCAGCTCGGCTTGCCCGAGTTACTCCTTATCCGACGTGAGATTCTCGACACACGCTCTCAATACCTTGATGCCCTTCTGGAGGCCGCACTGGCGCGAATCGACCTCGACGCCAGTGCCGGATTACTGCGATGACGATCATGAAATGGCTCGTGTTGTTGGCCTGTACCCCGGCGTTGGCGTGTGGTCGAGGCTCAGACGAGACCGCGGCGCCCGATGCACCTCCGAACGTCGCCGAGGCCGAGGCTCGCACCGAGACGGACCCAAACACGGTGAGGGTCGAAGCCGGGATGCTGCGCGACCTTCGGATCACCACCGACGACGTCGAGTCGCGCCCCGGTGGAGAACAGATCACCTTGCTTGGCGAGCTCGAGGTCGATCAAAGGGCGTACGCCGAAGTGGGTGTCCCGGTGGCGGCTCGGGTGACACGACTGCTGGTGAATGCCGGCGACAGCGTCAGACAGAGCCAGGCGCTGGCGGAGCTCACGAGCCCGGAACTGGGGAAGGCCCGCGCGGACTACCTCTCTGCCGAAGCCCGCGTGACACTCGCCGATGCGGCGCTCGAACGCAAGCGCGGCTTGGCCACAGAGAACATCGTCCCGCTTCGGGAGGTTCAGGAAGCCGAGTCGCAGGCCGCGGAGGCGCGCGCGAGCCTTCGATCGGCGCGCGCGGCCGTTGGCGCTTTCGGTGTCCAGGCGCCGACCGAGGACGCGGACGGCGCCCTGTCTTCGGTATTTGTGCTCAGCTCGCCGGTGAATGGCACGGTGATTGAGCGGGCCGCGCTCGTCGGGCAAATGCTCGATCCGGCAATGCCCGCGTTCCGCATCGGCGAACTCTCGACGCTCTGGTTGACGGTGCATGCGTTCGAGCGCGACGCCGTTCGCATTGAGAACGGCGTGGCCGCCCGGCTGGCGTTTCCGGCGCTTCCCGGACAGGACTTCAGGGGCACGGTGGCGGTCGTTGGCAGGCACGTCGAACGAGATTCTCGCACCGTGCCTGTGCGCATCGACGTGCGAAACATCGGAAACGTCCTCCGCCCAGGCATGTCCGCCACGGCCGCCCTTCCGGTTGGCGGTTCAGGCGATCCAATTCTCACGGTGCCGGTCGCCGCCGTCCAACGCGTCCGGAATGAATGGTGCGTCTTCCTGCCACAAGACGCGAGCACATTCGCGATTCGGCGCATCGGCCGTGGCCGTGATCTCGCCGGTGAAGTCGAAGTGCTCTCTGGATTGCGTGCCGGCGAACGGATCGTCGTCGATGGTGCCTTCCTGCTCAAGGCTCAGGCCGAAAAGGGCGAAGGTGACCACGATGAACACTGAGGCGCGTCGTGATTAGCCGGCTCATTCGCGAATCGTTTCACACGCCGCTCCTCACCGCGCTCCTGGTCGCGGCAGGCACCGTCATCGGGTCGTTCTGGCTTCAGGACCTGCCTCGGGATGTGTTTCCCGATCTCTCCGCCCCCGTGTTCAATGTGATCACGCAGAACGCGGCGATGGGAGCGGAGGAGCTCGAGACCGCCATCGCCATTCCCCTTGAAGTCGCCCTCGCAGGTCTCCCCGACGTCCGTCGTGTGCGGTCCAACTCCCAGCTCGGCGTCGCCCAGGTCACGATCGAGTTCGACCCGAACGCGGACTACTACCGCGCTCGGCAGTTCGTCGCGGAGCGGGTGGCACAGGTGAGCGGGCAGCTTCCAGCTGGCACCGATCCGCCGCTCATCTCCAGTCTGACCGGTCGCTTGAACGAGATCTTCGAGTTCACGCTCGAAGCCGAGCCAGGCGCCGCAGACCTGATGACACTGCGCGATCTCGCCGAGTTCGAGGTGCACAATCGCCTGGTGGCTGTTCCTGGCGTGGCGGCCGTCGAGCGCCTCGGCGGCTACCTGCGGCAGTTTCAGGTGCAGCTGGATCCCGAGCGCATGTCCGCTCGGCGCATCAGCCTGGATGAGGTGATGCATGCGGTCGAAGAATCGAATGTGAACGCCTCCGGCGGAATCGTCGCACAGGGGGCGATCGAATGGACGGTGCGTGCCCTGGGCCGCGCGCATACGGTCGATGACCTACGGCGCACGGTCGTGACCGTTCGGGGTGATGTTCCGGTACTCCTTGGTGACGTCGCCGACATTCGTGAAGCCGCCGCCGTGCGCCGAGGGGTCGCGCACCGGCTGAAGGGCGAGGTCGTCAGCGCCCGAGTCATGAAGCAGTTCGGCGCCGATACGGTGCAGGTCGCGGCCGGAATTCGCCTGGCGATCGAGGACATACGACGCGCGCTGCCCAAGGGCGTCCAGTTGCGCACCGTGTACGACCAGTCGCAACTCGTGAACTCGGCGCTCGGAGGCGTGGGCCGGGCAGTCATGCTGGGCGGCGTGTTCGTGGTGCTCGTGATTCTGTTGTTGCTCGGCAACATGCGCGCGGCGCTGGTGGTGACATTGACGATTCCGCTCTCGATCGCGCTGGCAGGCCTCCTGTTGAGGCCACTCGATGTCGGCTTGAACACGATGACGCTGGGCGGGCTGGCGATCGCCGTCGGCCTGCTGGTCGACGCAGCGATCATCATGGTCGAGAACATCCT
>Ga0209640_10000164_pt1 | contig 46531 bp, 47 predicted proteins | sample RifCSP10_1_FD_184018 | JGI IMG/M metagenome (GOLD analysis project Ga0209640, IMG submission 184018) | Soil microbial communities from Rifle, Colorado - Rifle CSP2_sed 10_1 (SPAdes) (version 2) | ecosystem: Environmental > Terrestrial > Deep subsurface > Rock core/Sediment | place: Rifle...
TTCCTGTGTAGAGCGCAGGCTTTAGCCTGCGCGGCCCTGCGCGGGCTAGAGCGCATCAGGTACGTGTGCCGCAGGGTTCACATACAGCGTCCGCCCGCCGACAATCGTCGCCGCAACGCCGCCGCGGAGCTCCCAGCCATCAAACGGCGTGTTCTTCGAACGAGACCGCAGGCCGGCCGCGTCGATCCGCACCTTGAGGTCCGGCGCAAGAATCGTGATGTCGGCCGGTGCGCCCGGCGACAGCGACCCACCGGCGACGCGCAAGATTCGCGCGGGGCTCACCGACAACAGTTCGACGAGGCGCGGCAGCCTGATCAGCCCTGCGTGGACGAGACGATCGAGCGACAGCGGCACCGCCGTTTCCAGACCGACAATGCCGAACGGCGCACGGTCGAACTCGACGTGTTTCTCGTCGTAGTGGTGCGGCGCGTGGTCTGTGGCGATTGCATCGACGCTGCCGTCGGCAATGCCCGACAGCATCGCGTCGCGGTCGGCCGCCTCGCGCAGCGGCGGGTTCATTTTGGTGTTGGTGTCGTACGGAATCGGCGAGCCGAGCGACTCGTCCGTCAACGTGAAGTGATGGGGCGCTACCTCGCATGTGACGCGAACGCCGGATTCCTTTCCCGTGCGCACCGCCCTCAAGGAAGCGCGGGCGCTCATGTGGGCCACATGAAAGGCCGAGCCCGTCAGCTCCGATAACAGGATGCCGCGCTCGACGCCGAGGGCCTCGCAGGCGCCGGGCATGCCGCGCAGACCCAGCGCGGCGGCGTGATACCCCTCGTGTGCGACGGCGTCGCCCTTCAGCGACGGATCCTCGCAGTGCTCGATCACCGGCATGCCGAACATTCCCGCGTACTCCATCGCGCGGCGCATCAGCAGCGCCGTCGCCACGGGACGGCCGTCGTCCGTGATGGCCACGCACCCCGCGTGTTTCAACTCCGCGATGTCGGCCAGCAGCTCCCCCTTCGATCCTCGTGAGACGGCGCCGATTGGGAACACGCGCGCGAGGTTCGCCTCGGCCGCTTTCGCGAGGATGTAGCCGGTGACGTTTGCGTTGTCGTTCACTGGACTCGTGTTCGGCATGCACGCCACCGCCGTGAAGCCGCCTGCCACGGCCGCCGCCGTGCCCGTAGCCACGGTTTCCTTGTGCTCCTGTCCGGGCTCTCTCAAGTGGACGTGCATATCGATGAAACCGGGGCAGATGACGAGATCGGCAGGCACTTCGACGACGAAAGCGTCGTCCACGGGCAGATCGCGGCCGACGCGGGCAATGCGTTCGCCGTCGATGAGGACGTCGTGCGGGCCATCGATCCCGTTGACGGGATCGATCACACGCGCCCCCTTAAGCAGCCGCCTCATCGCCCGCTCCGCCAGACAAGAGGTACAGCACGGCCATCCGGACCGCGACGCCGTTGGCCACCTGATCGAGGATGACCGAATAGGGCCCATCTGCTACCTCGGACGCGATCTCGACGCCGCGGTTCATCGGGCCGGGGTGCATGATGATCACGTCGGCTGCCGCGCGGCGCAGACGGGCTTCCGTCATTCCGAACACGTTGAAGTATTCGCGAAGCGAAGGGAAGAACGCGCCCTCCATCCGCTCGAGCTGGATGCGGAGCAGCATGATGACGTCCGCCCCCGCGACCGCCTCGTCTATGGCGCTGGTGGCGCGCACGCCAAACCGCGCGACGTCCGCAGGTATGAGCGTCGGAGGACCGCACACCCAGACGTCACTTCCCATCTTCGTCAGCAGATGAATGTTCGACCTCAGCACGCGGCTGTGCAGCAGGTCGCCGACGATGGCGACCTTCAGACCGGCGAGCCGCTTCTTGCGCTCACGTATCGTGTACGCGTCGAGGAGAGCCTGCGTGGGATGCTCGTGCATGCCATCACCGGCGTTGATGATGACCGAGCGGCAGATCCTCGACAGCAGATGACACGCGCCCGACGAAGAGTGGCGCAGCACGATCATGTCGGGACGCATCGCTTCCAGGTTGAGGGCGGTATCGGCGAGCGTCTCACCCTTCACCACGCTCGAGGAGGCGACGGCGATGTTGAGCGTGTCGGCGCTCAACCGCTTCTCCGCAATCTCGAAAGACGTGCGGGTTCGCGTGCTCGGCTCGAAAAACAGGTTGATCACTGTCTTTCCACGCAGCGCTGGCACCTTCTTGATGGGACGCTCTCCAACTTCTTTCATCGCATCCGCCGTGTCGAGGATGAGCGAGATTTCCTCAGGTGTCAGGTCCGCAATGCCAAGCAGGTGTTTCCTGCGGAGCGCGGTCAACGCTGGCGCTTCTTCGACGTGCGTAGTCACCGGCGCGCTCATGCGGCACCTCCTTGCTGTAGCAGCACTTCGTCCCGTCCGTCGCTCTCCTGCAGGTACACCTGCACGCTTTCCTCGAGAGACGTGGGCAGATTCTTGCCGACGTAGTCAGCCTTGATCGGCAACTCGCGATGACCGCGATCCACCAGCACGATCAGCTGGATGCTGCGGGGTCGGCCGAAGTCGATGAGCGCATCGAGCGCGGCGCGCGTCGTCCGTCCGGTGTAGAGCACGTCGTCTACCAGGAGGATCTTGCGTCCGTCGATGGAGAAGGGAATCTCCGTGCGTCGGACCAACGGCTGCGGCCCGACCGCATGACGCATCAAATCGTCGCGATAGAGGGTGATATCGAGCGCACCGGTGGGAACATCGTGGCCCGTGATGTCGCTCAGGCTGCGCGCCAGACGACGCGCGAGATGGTCGCCGCGCGTACGCACCCCCACGAGCGCAAGATCTTCGAGACCTCGATTACGCTCCAGGATTTCGTGCGCGATGCGGGTGAGGGTGCGGCCAATCCGGTCCGCATCCATGACGACGGGCATGGGCACCTCTTTGCGGTCTCACGGGGCCGCTGTTAAAGAGTCGAACGAGTATAACATTCCCCCATTCGGAGATTCGGAGGAGGTGCCATGCACAGACACGCACTCCTTTCAGCAGTACTCGTGCTGTCGCTCAGCGGAGCCGTGTTCGCACAGGACTGGGTCGAGTTTGTCAATCGCGAGGACGGCCAGGACGTCACCTGGACCTCGGAGTATGGCTACATGCTGCCCGCTCCCGTGGCTGCCCAGGCGCCGCCAGCCGCGCCTGCGCCTTCACCCGAAGGGCCACGGATCGTCGTCAGTTATGTGGAGGTGGCGCCAGCCTCTGACAAAGAGGCGGTCGCGTTGATGACGAGCTACCGCGACGCCACTCGGCGGGACGCCGGAAATGCACGGGCCGACGTCTTCCAGCAGAACGGCCGACCTGGTCACTTCATGGTCGTCGAGGAATGGCGCGACGAAAGCGCGTGGAAGAGCCACCGGGGATCCGCGCACGTCACGCAGGTTCACGAGAAACTGACGCCCTTGCGAGTGGGTCCGTACGACGAGCGATCGCACACCGGCCTCGCGATCGGCTCAGCGACGCCGGCGTCTGCCGGGGCGGTGCTGGTCGTCACGCACATCGACGTGATCGGGGCGGGAGCGGTCAAGGCACGCGACATGTTGAGGACGCTCGCCGACACCTCTCGGAAGGAGCCGGGTAACCTGCGGTTCGACGCGCTGCAGGGCGTCAGGCAAAATCACTTCACCGTGCTCGAGCTGTGGAGGGACGAACGGGCACGCGACGCGCACCTGACGGGAGCGCCCACGAGAGCATTCCGGGAAGGACTGTACCAATTCTCTATCGAAGGCGCCCCGTACGACGAGCGTCTGTATCGGGCGCTGACACCGTAGGACCCGCCCTACACTTTATTTCTTGACAGCCGCAGCGTCTGGTGGTTGCATCCTGCGGTAGTCCTTCAGGAGGTGCTCCATGCGAGCCTCGCGCCCCTCGGCAGTTGCGTTCGCGGTCATGGCAGTGGCGTTTCTGTTCGGCGCCGTGGTATCGGCGCACCACAGCCGGGCAGGCTATGACTCCGCGAAAGACAAGCTGACGACGGTGAACGGCGTCATATCGGAAGTTCTGTGGAGAAACCCTCACGTCTACATCATCTGGGACGTGAAGGACGACAAAGGTACCGTCGTGCACTGGACGGGCGAATTCTCGTCCCCGGCTACGATGATCAGTGAGGGGCTGAGCAGGACCACCTTCAAGGCGGGAGACCCGCTTGCGATCACGTTCATGCCGGCGAAGGCAGGTACGCCTCAGGGCCTGGTCATCAAGGTCGTCCGGCCCGACGGCAAAGTTGTGATCGACCTGTCCGAGCGGCGTGGTCTGCTCGAACAGTAGGAACGCTCATAAGACGGGACAAGACATGCGATACCGGATCATCGCCTCGGTTGTGGCCCTCTCAGGGGTTGCGTCGTTCGCATTGGCAGCGCCGGCTCAAGCGCAGAGTCCGGAGTCGGCGAAGCCGGCGATCGCCTCTGTGCCTCCTCCTCCCGGGTGGAAGACCTGCCCTCGATGCCAGAATGAACAGGACAAGCAGAAGGCGAACGCGGAATACAAGGTAGAGGGCCGGAAATTCAATCCCCGTGATCTCTCGGGTGTCTGGGGCTCTCAAGGCGTGGGAACGACGTTCAGGAACCCGCCTCCGTTCACGCCCTGGGGACAGCAGCGGTTCGACGCCACGATTGGCGAGAAGAACGCGGCGGGAGAGCCGCTTCACACGAAGGACACGTCCGGCGAGGGCGCAGGCTCTCAGATCAATTGCGATCCCAAGGGATGGCCGCGCCTGCACGTATACAACTACGGCTTCGAGTTCATCATGCTGCCGGACCGGGTGCTGCAGTTCTTCGAGCTGACCCATACGTGGCGCACCATCTGGACCGACGGGAGAAGGCTTCCGGACGATCCCCCCGAGCTGCACTGGATGGGATGGAACATTGGACGCTGGGAGGGCAACACGTTCGTTGTCGAGTCGAACGGTTATGAAGATAGGTCCTGGCTCTCCGACACGATGCCCGACGGAGGGTGGCCGCACAGCGATGAGATGCGGGTAGTGGAACGCTGGCGGCGCCTGAGCTACGGCTCGCTCGAGGCCCAGATCACGATCATCGACCCCAAGGCGTACACGAAGCCGTGGGTCACGCCGGCGGCGACCATCCCTCTGATGCCCGGCGCGGAGCTCTGGGAGGATTATTGCGTCCCGTCCGATTACGGCGCGTTCAACAACGAAATCCATCTGCCCGTGGCGACCGGGGAGAAGAAATAGGCAAATCGCTCAGGGTTTGATGGCCTGAATCTTTATCTCGTTGAGCGCCGGGAGCTCGCGCGGCAGTTCCATGCTCCCGGCGGGCCACTTGTTCGCCTTCAGGAGGAACGCTGTGACGTCGGCGGTCTGAGCACGCGATAGCGTGCTCGGGCGATCGAGCGGCATCGTGACACGAATGCGCTCGAAGAGATCGCCGACGCTCAGGTCGTTCCAGGTCGACGTGAACACGCCGCCAACGAGACTCGGGGTCATGTCGCCACCCTCGAGCTGCGACCCGTGGCACGCCGCGCAGCGCTCGTAGTAAATCCCCTCGCCGCGCTTTGCCTGTTCCTCCGTGTACACCCCGTCCCACACCGACGGCGGAGCAGCACGAAGCGCCGCCGCTGAAAAAGCGGAAAAGCAGAAAAACCCTAGGAAAAATAAGAGAACGCTGCAACGTGCTGGTTGCACTTCCAACTTACTTTTCCACTTTCGACTTTTCCACCTTTCCACTTGCTCTCCTGTCTACCTGTCGTCCTCATTGTCCGGCAGGCTGAAGGCGAGGTATTCGCCCGAGTAGTTCCCGCCGCTCACCGCGACGATGATGTACTGCTTGCCGTCCAGCATGTAGGTCATCGGCGATCCGCTCTGTATCGCCGGCATCCATACAGCGCCAACTTCCTGTCCCGTCTTCTTATCGTACGCGCGCAGCATCGCCCCACGTGTTCGACCGGGCGGCGCGGTGATCTGCGGGTCGCCCATGATGACCAGCGTCTTGGTCACGACCATCCCGACGCCCGCTGTCCCGAGCTGACCCGTCTTCGGCACGCTCACGCCCTTGAGCAACGCGTGATTCCGGATGTTGTCGGGCGTGTCGCCGTGCGGCGCCTGCCACAGCAGCTCGCCGCGATCCAGATTGATCGCCGCGAGCAACCCGTAAGGCGGCTTCGAGATTGGAATGCCCTGAACGTTCAGACCGGGCGGCGGCGGGGCCGAAGCCGCCGCCGACGTCTGCGGAAGCGCCTCGCGGGTGCGCACTCCGGCATCAGCCGAACAGCAGTCGCCCGGACCGAACACGATCGTGAACGGCCGCCCACCGAGGCCAGATACGTACCGGATGTCGGAGAACTCCCGCGGCGGGGCCACGAGCGTACGCACGCCAAACGTGTTGCCGGCCGGCGCGAAGATCGTGTGTGTCTCGGGATCGTAGGCGCCACCCGGCCAGTTCGTCGCCGTCGCCGGCACGATCGCGCCGAGCATGCCGTTGACGTCGCCAAGAATCGGCGGGTTGAACGGCGTGTCTGCCAGCTTGTACCGCTTCAGGATCTCGAGCCCCTGCGCCCGCAGCTCCGGGGTGAAGTCGACTACGTCGTCCGGCGCCTTCAGGAACGACCGGGCGTACGCCGGCGGCTTCGTCACGTGCGGCTGCGTTGGCGAGAGCTTCTCACCCGGGACATCCGACTGCGGCACCGGGCGTTCCGGAATCGGCCAGATCGGTTCGCCGGTGACGCGGTCGAGTACGTAGACCCACGCCTGCTTGGTCAGCTGCGCCACCACCTTCCTGGGACGGCCGTCGACGATGACGTCCGCCAAAATCGGCGCCGCCGGCATGTCGTAGTTCCACACCGGGTGGTGCACGAGCTGGTAGTACCACTTCCGCTTCCCGGTCTTGAGATCAACAGCAACGATGCTCTCCGCAAACAGGTTGCTCCCGGGCCGATGCCCGCCGTAGTAGTCGGAGGACGGCGTCTCGACGGGCAGATAGACCAGTCCGAGCTCCTCGTCCACCGTGATCTGGTTCCAGACGCCGACGTTCCCGTTGGTCGCCCACGACCCGTTCTCCCACGTGTCGTTGCCGAATTCGCCGGGGCGCGGAATCGTGTCGAGGCGCCACACCATCTTTCCGGTGCGCACGTTGAAGGCGCGTACGAGACCCTTCGTATTGTTATGGGTCGGGACGGTGGCGCCTTCGCGCATAGCCGAGCCGATGATGATGAGGTCGCCGACGACCGTCGGCACGGAATGGACGCCGATCTCGCCGGTTTCCAGATCGATCTGCTCGTTGGCGCCTTTCACCACGCCGACTTTCAGGTCGACGATGCCGTTAGTGCCGAACGAGTTGATCGTCGCGCCCGTTTTCGCGTTGAGCGCGACGAGCCGGTATCCCGTTGTGACGTACAAGACGCGGTCGTCGCCCTTTCCGTCGGTCCAATACGCCACTCCGCGGCCCGATAGTTGCCGTGGCGCCACCGCCGCGCGTTTCCCTTCGCGGATGCTATGCGACCAGATCAGCTCGCCGGTCTTCGCGTCGAGCGCGATCACCGATCGCCGCGTTCCGCCGGTTGTGTACAGCACGCCCTTCACCATCAGCGGCGTGCCTTCCAGCTTGTATTCAGGGAACGGCCCCAGGTTGTCCGTCTTGAACCGCCACGCCACCTCGAGCTTGCCGAAGTTGGAAGCATCGATCTGATCGAGCGGCGAGTAGCGGGTGCCTTTCACGTCGGCGTTGTAATGTGGCCATTCACCATTTTTCGTGGACGGCTGCCCGTTCTGGCCCGACACGCCTACGTTCAGCCAAAAGAGTCCCACCACCAGTGCGATGAACGCCGTTCGAACAACTGGTCGCGACATTGTCTCCTCCCTTTCAACTGCCTGCCTGCCGGGTGCCGAGAAACGACGTGTTGTGACCAGTGGAGTATACACACGGCCGCAGAGCGGCGGCACAAGAAGTGACCGGCGCCGCGGATCCCGGATCCCGCCGGATCCCGGATCCCGGATCCCGGATCCCGGATCCCGGATCCCGGATCCCGGCAAGATATACTCCCGTTAATGCCCGTCGACATCGAGGCACGGGTCATTTCCAATACGCGCCTCTCCCACGACTACAACGTCATCGCGCTGGCTGCTCCCGAGATCGCTGAAATGGCGGCGCCTGGTCAATTTGTGATGGTGAAGCTGGGCCGCGGCTCGACGCCGCTGCTTCGCCGGCCGTTCTCTATCTTCGAAATCCTCCGCACAGACGGCCCGCTGGCCGGCCTGTCGCTCTTGAGCAAGCGGATTGGCGTCACCACGCAAATGTTGTTCGACGCCGTGGAAGGCGACGTCGTGTCGTGCCTGGGGCCGCTCGGCCGCCCTTTCAGCGCCGCGGCCCCGCCGACAGAAGCGTGGATGGTGGCTGGAGGCGTCGGCTTGGCCCCGTTTGCGTCCCTGACGGAAGCCTTGCGCGCCCGAAACTCGAGCGTGACGCTCTTCTATGGCGCGCGGAGTGCCCGCGATCTCTTCTATCTTGATTGGTTTCGCAGCCGCGGCGTGCGAATGGTGCTCGCGACCGAAGACGGCACCCTCGGCGACCACGGCCGCATAACGATGCCGCTCGAGCGCGAGCTTCATGCCGCGGTCACCGGATGCCTTCCGCCTTCGCGTGAAGATCCGGTAGCCGGAGGTCTTCAGGCCTCCGGACCTGACATCATGATCTATGCTTGCGGCCCCGAACCCATGCTCGAAGCGGTCGCCCATCTTGCCGCCCGATACGGTCGGCCGTCGGAAGTGTCGGTCGAGCGTGTCATGGGATGCGGCCTCGGCGGCTGCTACAGCTGTGTGATCCCCGTGCGCAATGGGGCCAAGGGCCATCACTACGTCCGGTCGTGCCTGGCCGGCCCCGTGTTTGCCGGCGCGGAGATCGTCTGGGATTGATTTTGGGCTTTCGGCTTCAGGCTCTTGGGCTTTCGGCCTTGTGACTTGTGACTTGTGACTTGTGATGGCCGACTTCTCCGTCAAGATCGGATCGCTCACGCTGGCCAACCCCGTCATTGCCGCAAGTGGCTGCTTCGGTTACGGTGTCGAATACGCGGACGTCGTAGACCTGTCGCTCCTGGGTGGCGTCGCGGTGAAGGGCTTATTCCTCGCTGAGCGCGAGGGACACCCGCCCGAGCGAATTGTCGAGACGCCGGCGGGCATGCTCAACGCCATCGGCCTGCAGGGGATCGGCGTCCATCGGTTCATACGAGAAAAGCTCCCCGAGCTGCGCGAGCGGCGCGCAACCGTCATCGTGAACATCTGCGGCAGCACGCTCGACGAGTACGTCGAGCTGGCACGCGTCCTGTCCGAAGCCGACGGCGTTGCAGCGCTCGAGCTCAATATCTCGTGCCCCAACATCAAGGAGGGTGGAATCACGTTTGGCTGCAGCTTAACGGGAACGTTCGACGTCGTGAACGCGGTGAGAAAAGTCACGTGGCTGCCCGTGATCCCGAAGCTCACGCCGAACGTCACCGACGTCGCCTCATTTGCGCGTGCGTCGGAAGATGCGGGCGCCGACGCAGTTTCATTGGTCAACACCTTCCTGGGCATGGCGATCGACGTCGAGACACGGCGGCCAAAGCTGTCGAACATCGTCGGCGGTTTGAGCGGACCGGCTATTCGACCGATTGCGGTGCGGATGGTGTACGAATGCCGCCGCAGCGTGAAGATTCCGGTCATCGGAATGGGTGGGATTGCATCCGCTGGCGACGCGCTGGAGTTCATGATCGCGGGCGCCGCGGCGGTGCAGGTGGGAACGGCCAACTTCGTCGACCCGTTCATCTGGACCAAGCTGCTGGACGGCATCCGCGACTACGTTCACCGTCATGGCATCGCTCGGGTGAGCGACCTCACCGGCACCATCGACACCACAGCGCGCGAAAAAGAGTGGATAAGCTCCTAGTCGCGCTCGACGTCGATTCCGGCCGACGGGCGCTCGAGCTCGCCGACGTCCTGAAGGACGTTGCGGGCGGTTTCAAGGTCGGCAGCCGGCTGTTCACGCTGGAGGGTCCCGATCTGGTCCGACAGCTCGTCGATCGTGGCGCGCGCGTGTTTCTCGACCTGAAATTCCACGACATTCCGAACACAGTCGCTCAGGCGGTTGCCGCAGCCGTGCAAACGGGGGCGTGGATGGTCGACGTTCACGCGGCTGGCGGGTTACCGATGATGCAGGCAGCGGTGAGCGCAGGTCGCGAGGCGGCGGATCGCGCGCGACGCCCTGCGCCGCTTGTCGTCGGCATCACCGTGCTCACGAGCATGGATCAAGCGGCGCTGCACGAAACAGGCATCGAACGGTCTCTCCCGGAGCAGGTCGTATCGCTGGCGAAGCTGGCGAAAGCAGCAGGACTGCAGGGAGTCGTGGCCTCTCCGCACGAGACCGGTGCCATCCGTGAGGCGTGCGACGGCAAGTTTTCGATTGTGACACCAGGAATCCGCGGCGCGTCGGCCGGCGGCGATCGGCACGATCAGATGCGGACGATGGGACCTGCCGACGCAATCCGTGCAGGCGCGACCTTCATCGTCGTCGGGCGGCCTATCATCGCGGCCGTGGACCCACGCGCTGCGGCGGAGGGAATTGTGATGGAATTAGAGCAAGTCACACGGTCCGGCTAAAGCCGGACACTACGTACGAAAGAAACCTGCTCCTACGATTCATCCGGTCGGGGATCGGGGATCGGGAAACCGAACCCGGAACCCGGAATCCCGAACCACCCGTGCCAGTTATTTCGCCGTGAACACGAAGTGCCCGCGGCGGTTGCGCTGCCAGCAGGTGTCGTTTTCCTCCGTGCACTGCGGGCTTTCTTCGCCCCGTGTCACCGCCATCATGCGGTTGCCCGCTATGCCGAGACTCACGAGGTAGTCCCGAACGGCATTGGCGCGACGGTCGCCCAACCCGAGGTTGTACTCATTGGTGCCGCGCGAGTCGGCGTGGCCTTCAATGGTCACCCGCGTCGTGGGCCAGCGCTGCAGATAGGCTGCGTTCTTTTGCAACGTCGCCTGCGCATCCGCCCGGACCGATGACATGTCGTAGTCGAAGAACACGTCGCCGAGCGGCATCTGCTTGTTCAATTCCTCGAGCGTCATCTTCGCGAAGATCTCGTCTTCCGTCAGCGGCTTTGGCGCCGGTGCCGGCGGCGGAGGCGGTGGTGGCGGAGGCGGTGGCGGCGGTGGCGGCGTCGCTGCAGGTGGCGGAGGCGCGGGTGGCGGCGGCGCCGGAGGCGGAGTTCTCCTCGAGCAGCTCGCAAGCACGACGAGGATCAGCAGTGCAACGATCGAGAGGAGCACTGAACGGCGCAGCTTCATCAGCGGACTCTCCTGCGTTTGTCGTTATGAGTGCCGCGACGAGCTTACGATGGGATCTACGGCGTGTCAATCAATCCGATGCAGGATGGACGCGGCACTCGTAGAGACGCAGCCCTAAATGCCGCTCGTCGGCGGTGCCTTCAGCGACGCCCGGCAGATACACGCGATCTGTTTCGATGACAATCGCACCTTCGCCGCGCTCCACCTCGGCCGCCGGAACCGTCACCGCCCATTCGAAGTCGTCATCGGGTCGAAACTGCGCGACGACACGACCACCAGCGGTCACGCGCACCGTCGGAGCGCTGTCGAAGTACCGCAGCGGCGACTCGCCGCGCAACGTGACGGCCAGGGCAACCGGGGGGCCTTTCACCCGGATGACCGATCGCTCACTCGTCCAGCGCCACTGCTGCCCCGTCGGGGGGTCGTACTCCATCTCGTGCCAGCCCTCGGCGAACCCGTGGAGCAGCCGGTCGCTCGACTGGATGTCGAACTGACGTACGCCGACCGGAGCGCGGCGCCCATCGCCGCCCACGGCGTGTGACACGACCGTCAACCGGCCGTAAGGCCCGTCGCCACCAGCAATGCCGTCGGGAATGTCGAGAAAACGGAGGAAATTGCGCTGCGCGACTGTGAGGACCCAGCGGTCCCGCACCACACCGTCGAGAGCAAGCTCGAATTGCGCTGCCGGATCCCCCTCTTCGCCAAGATGACGGCCCCCGACGACCAGGTGCAGCGGCCCGGCGCGCCGGCGCACCCACGCGACGATCGGTCGATGATCCGGTCCCGCGGCGGCGGCACTCGCCACGCCGCCCGTTTCCGGTGTCAGCGACCAGCCCTGCTCGGCAAACCAGCCCGGAGGCCCGATGCGGTACCAGTCGGTCCCTGTTGGCCTCGCACCGCTCAACTCTGGCCGTCCGGCAACGGCCCACAGGTAGCGAACGACATCGGCTCGTGCCAACGGATCGATGAGCGCCAGATCCGTTCTGCGCGGATCGGCGAAAAACCAGATCGGCGCGTTGCCGCCTTCCTTCCAGTACGACACCGGCCCCAGCCACTCGTACAACCGTGGGGGCTCCGTCACGGGAAGCCCGTGACTGTCGGCCTGAAGTGCACGCCAGACGCTGTGGTGCGAAAACACGGCCGCGGGAGGAGCGATGCCCGCATATCTCGAGGCGTCGGAAAGAGCCTGGAACGCCGGATGAGGCGAGCGGCCGTACGCGACGCCCGGCGGCACGCCGACGACCAGCGATGAGGCGACGAGCGCCGCCGCGCCCACTGGCGCCAGTCGTCCCAGCGCGTCAACGCCGCGAGAGGCGAGCCACGCGACGAGCGGCAAGGTCGGCAGCGCGTATCGCACCGTGATGGTCTCTTGAAACAGCAGGTGAAAGGCGACATACGGCGCAAACGCCACCAGCAGAACTGCGAGCGATGATCGGTCGCGCACGACCGCCATGAGGAGACCGACCGCGGAAGCTGCCGCCATCGCAGCTGCAAGCGCGCTCGAGCCCCAGGGCAGCACGAACGTTTCGTACAGGGCAAAGCCCAGCCGTCGTGGCGTCGGCTCGAGCCACAGCATGTTGACCCAGGCGAAGTCCTCGCCGGCCTGAGAGCTGAGCGCGCGGAGATAGCCGTCGACGCCTCCACTGTCGGCGACAAGGGGAATTGCCCAAACCAGAGCGCCTGCGACAAACGACGCCAGAGGCCGCGATAACAGCCACACGATGCCGACCCGCCGCTGTTCGAACAGGATCACCGCGAGGAGCGGCACCGTCAGCCACACCGTCTGCGCTCGGATCCCGGCTGCCAGGCCGCCGACAAGCGCCCCGAGCAACAGCCCGCGGCGACGCGTCCTCCCTTGAAGAATCAGTGCCTGGGACACGAGGGCGGTGGCCAGCCCGGGCAAGTCACTCATCGGGCGCAAGCCTGAGATCCAGAACAGCGGGGACGCAGCGACGACCGCCGTTGTCCAGATCACGGGCGCGCGACGTGACGACACCGCCGCAAGAATGTGCGCCAGCGCCACGAGCGCGACAGCGCCGGCAATTGCCGACCAGAGCGCAAGCGTCAACGCCTCGACGTCGGTGCGAGTCAACGAAGGCCAGACGATCGACACGAGCGCCAGGAGCACGCGACCAAACGCGATATAGACCGGGGATCCGGGCGGATGCGGCTGATGGCGCGCAGGGTCGAAGTCGCGCAGCCCGAGGGCAAAGTTGATCGAGTCGTAGTCTTCGAGGGACGGAGCGAGAAATGGCAGGTGAGCCGCTAAATACACAGCCGCAATTACCCCGACAGGCCACGGAGACGCGGAGACACGGAGGATCTTCGACAGGAAGATTGTCGGTAGCCGGAGACCTTCAGGTCTCCTGGGCGCCTCAGGCCTGTCGTGATCAGGCTGGGCGGAGACGGACACCTTCATTCAGGCTGCCCATCCTATACCCCTGAAGGTCGATCGTGATGTGCTGGTAGCCAATCGCGCGGAGCTCGCGCACGATCCGCTCGCGAAGGTCCGGCTCGAGCGCCCGGCTCAGCTCGTCGGCGCCAATCTCGAGGCGAGCGAGGGCGTCGTGATGACGAACGCGGCAGACGCGAAAGCCAAGCTCCCGCAGGACCGCTTCGGCACGCTCGATCATCCGCAGTTTCTCCGTGGTCACCTCCGAGTTGTACGGAATGCGCGAAGAGAGGCACGCCGAGGCCGGCTCGTCCCACGTGGGCAATCCCGCGCGGCGCGACAACTCGCGAATGTCCGACTTGGTGAGGTCCGCCTCATCGAGCGGGCTTCGGACGCCGAACTCACGCGCGGCCCGGCGGCCAGGACGATAGTCGCTGCGGTCGTCGGCATTGCTGCCGTCGACAATCACCGCAATTCTGCGGTCACCTGCGAGCCGCGACAGCACGTCGTAGAGCTCGTTCTTACAGTAGTAACAGCGATCGACAGGGTTGGCGCGGTACTCCGGCCGGTCGGTCTCCGACGTCCTGACGAATTCGTGTTGAAGCCCGAACTCGCTCGCGATTCGGACGGCAAGCTGACGATGATGGTCTGGATAACTGGGACTGTCGGCGGTTACGCACAGGGCTGAGGGACCGATCACCTGTGTGGCAACCCAGGCGAGATACGTACTATCCACGCCGCCGCTGAACGCCACGATGACCGAATCGAACGAGGCGAGCAGGTCATGCAGACGGCGCTCCCGGGAAGCGAGGGTACTCTCAGGCGCCGCAACGCTCACTCGTCCTCTTCTTCTTCGACGCTGTCTTCATCGTCGAATATGGCCTCGTCGTCATCTTCTTCGATGGCCTCGCCTTCATCGTCGTCGTCATCGAGGTCATCGTCGTCTTCGTCGTCGTCGTCGTCGTCCTCGTCCTCGTCGTCAGCGACTTCGAGGTCATCCGGCCCGGCAAGGACGAGCATCTTGCCGCATTCCGGGCAGCTCAGCTCGTCGCCCTCTTCATGGTCGGTGGTATCAATCTCGTCGAATTCGCACTCGGGGCACGTCGCCATAGCGGCTCCATGCAGCCGATCGGCCGGGCTGCAACGATCGGGAAAACGGCCGCATCCATAAGTGGACACAGCACTTCCCGCGGAAGGCCGGATTATAGCGAGATCCCGATCAGCTCCGCAACGCGCTCTAAGGCTCATTCCGCTCTCCTCCGATACATCTGACATGCCAGCCGCGGCACCAGTGTCGCCCAAGACCATTATCGTCGCAGACGACACCGCTTTCGTACGCGATCGTTTCAGGACCGCGCTGCAGTCGGTCGGCCATCGCGCCACGACAGTTGCCGACGCCTCCGAGCTCCTCATGCGCGCCCGCCAGGAGGGGGCGGGTATCGACCTCGTTGTTCTCGATCTTCGGCTGCCACCGCTGCCGGGGATTGCGCTGGTGCGTGCGTTGCGGGCCATCAAGGGCTTCGAGGCGCCAATCGTCGTCTTCAGTGGAACGATTGCGAGCGCCGAAGAGGTGCGAGAGCTGTCGCTCCTCAGCATCGCGGGCTATGTGAACGAATACAGTGCCGTCCAGCACATCGTTCCCGCGCTCGCGCCTCACCTCTTTCCCGATCAGTACAACCGTCGCGCGAGCCCGAGGGTTGTCGTGGGCGTCTCGGTGTCCTACCGCGTGGGCAATACGATTGCCGCGGCACTCACACTCAACATCAGCCGCGGCGGTGTTGCCATCCGCACGACGAGCCCACTCGACAAGGGGACGCCCGTGAAGGTTCGATTCCGCTTGCCTACGGCCCCGAGGGACATCGACGCCGAAGCCCTTGTCGTCTGGACGGATCGCCGGCTCGGCATGGGGCTGCAGTTCACGCGCATCGATCCATCGAGTCAGCAGTGGATCGATGATTTCGTGCGGTCGCACTTCTTCTCGAATCGGAAGGCATAACCGCCGGGTCCGCGTCGTCAGAATCCTCCACGCCGCGGCACCCGGCCTGCGTACGTAGGGCGGGTCGCGCGAAGCGGACCCGCCGTTACCTTGCGCGCAACAGTCGCAGCGCGTTCCCGACCACGATTACCGACGCGCCGGTGTCGGCCAGCACGGCCATCCACAACGTCGCCGCGCCGAACACGGCCATTACGAGGAATGCCGCCTTGAGCGCCAGCGAAATGGCGACGTTCATCCTGACGTTGCGGAGTGTCGCACGCGCAAGCCGAATCGCATAGGGCACTCGAAGAAGCTCGTCGGACATCAACGCCACGTCGGCCGTTTCCAAGGCCACGTCCGATCCCGCCGCGCCCATGGCGATGCCAACGTCGGCAGCCGCGATGGCGGGCGCGTCGTTGATACCGTCCCCAACCATCAGCACTGCTCCGTGCCGGCGATTCAGGGACCGGACACATTCGTATTTCTGCTCCGGCAGCAGCTCCGCATGGTATTCGTCGAGCGCCAGCTCCTCTGCGAGGCGTCCGGCGGTTCGTCGGTGATCTCCGGTCAGCATTGCCACCCACCGCACACCCTGCTCGCGCAGCAGCCCGATGGCCTCGCGTGCAGTGTCGCGAGGACGGTCCGTGAGAGCGACGGCGCCGGTTGCCACGCCATTGACGGCTACGAACACAACTGAGTATCCCTGCTGCTGCGCCCGCTCGAGCTCAGGGAGCGACGGCACGACGATGTCGCGCTCGCGAAGCAGCCGTTCGTTGCCAATCGACACGCGAACACCGTCGACCTCCGCGTCCGCGCCCAGTCCTGCGGCCGACAGAAAACCTGCGGCAGGCGGCACATCGACTCCCTGAGCGCGCGCGTAGGTCACGATGGCCCGTGCGACCGGGTGTTCTGACCGTGCTTCGACGCCGGCTGCGCAGCGAAGCACGTCGAAGCGTGACGCGTCGTTGAACGTCAGGACGTCGGCTACCCTCAGCTCGCCCTTCGTCAACGTTCCGGTCTTGTCGAATGCGACCACACGAACACCTGCCAGGCGCTCGAGGTGGACGCCGCCTTTGACGAGCACCCCGTTCCGCGCCGCCGCCGACAGCGCTGAAACAATCGAGACTGGCGTCGAGATGACCAGTGCGCAGGGACATGAGATCACGAGCAGCACGAGCGCGCGGTACACCCACGTCGCGGCGTCCGCGCTGCCGGCAACAGGCGGAACCACGGCAACGAGGATGGCGAGCGCGAGCACCGCCGGGGTGTAGACGCGGGCGAACCGGTCGACGAACGATTGAATGGGCGCTCGGCTGGCCTGCGCCATCTCGACCAGGTGGATAATCCGCGCCAGCCGGGTATCGCGGACAAGCCGCGTGACTCGAACGTCGAGCGCCCCGCGACCGTTGATGCTGCCGGCGAAGACGGCGTCACCGGGCCCTTTGTCCACCGGCAGTGATTCGCCCGTCAACGGCGCCTCGTTGACGTCGCCATGACCGGCTATGACCGTGCCGTCGAGCGGGATTTTGTCGCCCGGCCGCACGAGAATCTCGTCGCCGACGCGGATGTTCTCGACGAGGACGTGCGAATCTGCTCCATTACGCCTGACGAGCGCTTCGCGCGGTGCCAGATCCATCAAGGCGCGAATCGCCTGACGCGCGCGTTCCATCGTCCGCAGCTCGAGCCACTGCGCGACGGCGAACAGACAGACAACGGTCGCCCCCTCGAGCCATTCGCCGAGCAACAGCGCTCCGGCAACGGCCACAATCATCAGCGTATTGATGTCGAGCGTCCGCGACCGGACCGCCGCAACGGCGCGCCGCGCGGGAAAGATCCCTCCGGCGACGGCGGCGGCCGCAAACACGGCAGCCGCGGCAGTGCTGAGGCCGATCAGCGAAAGGACAACGCCCGCACCTATTGCGGCCGCCGACGCCACCATCAGCCGCCACCGCCACGCAAGAGCCGCCCCGTCGGCGGCGGGCTCCTCGTGCTCGAGCCACATCCGCATGCCGGTCTGACCGGCGGCATCGACAATCGCAGACGTGGTCAGCTTGGCAGCGTCGTACTTGACGTGCAGCCGCTGCCCGATCAGATCGGCGGATACCGCCTCCAGCCCGGCCAGCGGCTTGAGCCGGCGCTCGAGGATAACGACCTCCTCGTTGCAGTCCATGCCCTCAACGCGGAAGACGGCCTCGGCGTGAAGCTCGCAGATCGCGCAGACGACCGTGTCGGTTGCGCCCATCGGATGATCTCAGCGTAGCCGGGCAGACCACCGGCCGCAATCGAACGTCCGATCTGGTCAATCGTAGGTGTTGCCCATTCACAGGTTGATGGGCTAGGATCGCCGGTTGGACGGCGCGCTTAAACTGCTCCTGATGTTCAGGTTACGAGGAGGATACGCGTGATCGAGGTGCAGCACCTCACAAAACGCTACGGCCCGACGACGGCCGTCGACGATGTGAGTTTTACAGTAGAGAAGGGCGAAGTGCTCGGATTCCTCGGGCCGAATGGCGCCGGCAAGACGACGACCATGCGGGTGTTGACGGGCTTCATGCCACCGACCGAGGGCAAAGCGATCGTCGCCGGGTACGACATCTTTGAACAGCCGATCGAAGCCAAACGACGGACCGGCTATCTACCGGAGACGCCCCCGCTCTATCCAGAAATGACGGTGCGCGACTATCTGACGTTCGTCGCGAAGATCAAGGGTGTGCCAAAACGCAGCCGAACGGGTCGCGTCGGCGAGCTCATGGAGCGCACGCGAGTGGCGGACGTGGCCAATCGCCACTGCGGCAAGCTGTCCAAGGGGTATCGCCAGCGCGTCGGGCTGGCGCAGGCGCTTCTACACAACCCGGAGGTCCTCATCCTCGACGAACCGACCGCGGGACTCGATCCGAAGCAAATCATCGAGACCCGACAGCTCATCAAGGAGCTCGGCGGCGATCACACGATCATTCTGAGCACGCACATTCTTCCGGAAGTCAGCCAGACGTGCCAGCGCGTCGTCATCATCAACAAAGGTCGGGTCGTCGCCGTCGATACGCCCGACAATCTGACGTCGCGCCTTCGCGGGTCGGAAACGATGCTCGTACAGGTCGACGCGCCGCCGACCGACGACGTGAAGCGCACGCTCGAGATCGTTCCGGGCGTAACTCAGGTGGCGGCTGCGGACAGCCGGGGCACCGTGATCAGCTACGAGGTGAACAGCGAGGCAGGACGTGACGTGCGGCGCCAGTTGGCCGCCGTCGTCGTCAGCAATGGATGGGGGCTGCTCGAGCTCCGGCCGTTGAGAATGAGCCTCGAAGAAGTCTTCCTGCACTTGACGACCGAGGAAATGCCGCATGAGTAACGTCCTGGCGATCGCTCACAAAGAGCTGAAGGGATATTTCGCGTCGCCGATCGCGTACATTGTGATTGGCTTTTCGGCCATCCTGTTCGGCTGGTTCTTCATCAACCTGCTGTATTACTTCGATCGCATGGCGATGCAGGCCGGTGCGGGCTTTGGGGGGCCGCAGTCGGTCAACGTCAACGAAAGCGTGATCTCGCCGCTGTTCCTCAACGTCAGTGTCATTCTGCTCTTCACGCTGCCGCTGGTGACCATGCGCACGTATTCGGAGGAGAAGCGCTCGGGCACGATCGAGCTGCTGCTGACATCGCCGCTGACCGACCTTCAGATCGTGCTGGGCAAGTTTCTCGGCGGTCTTGTTCTGTATGCCGCGATGCTGGCGGTCACGGTGATTCACATAGGATTCCTGTTCGCGTTCGGCAACCCGGAATGGCGGCCCGTTCTCTCTGGCTATCTTGGCGTGCTGCTCATGGGCGCCTGCTTTCTGTCGCTCGGCCTCTTCGTGTCGAGCCTCACGCGAAATCAGATTGTCGCGGGAATGATCACCTTCGCCGTGTTCCTCATGTTCTGGGTGGTCAACTGGTTCGCGACGTTCGCCTCGCCCACGTGGCAGAACATCCTCAATTACCTCTCGATTACCGAGCACCTGAACGACTTCACCCGGGGTGTGCTCGACACGAAGCACCTCGTCTATTACGTCACTTTCATCGCGTTCAGCCTGTTTCTGACCGTTCGTGCGGTCGACAGCGAACGCTGGCGCGGGTAGGCCATGCTGCATCGAGTTCTCGGCATTCTCGGATGGGTCGGAACGGCGCTGGTGTTCGTCGCCGTAGCCGTGCGCATTCTGAACTGGTCAGGTACGCTCACGATTCAACCCGATCAGGACCGCTACATCTATTACGGCTCGCTGGCGGGGTTGGCGCTGGTCGTGCTCTACACACTGGGCCAGTGGCGTGAGATCGTCGTGTACTTCCGCCGGCGGCAGGCGCGATACGGCGCGATTGCCACGACGGGTGTGCTCGTCGCGCTCGCAATCGTCGTCGCCGTCAATTACCTGTCGGCGAGGCAGAACAAACGCTGGGACCTCACGGCGAATCAGCAGAACAGCCTGTCCGAGCAGACGGTCAAGGTGCTGCAGGGATTGACGGCGCCCGTAAAGTTCGTCGTCTTCGAGAGGCCTGATGCCGTCGACCGCTTCCGCAACCGCCTGGAAGAATACGCGTACCAGTCGCGCCAGGTGTCGGTCGAATACATCGACCCGGATACGAAACCCGTCATCGCAAAGGAATACGAGATCCAGCAGTACGGCACCGTCGTCGTGGAATACATGAAGCGCCGCGAGCGCGTCACGTCGGACAGCGAGCAGGACTTGACCAACGGGCTGATCAAGGCGCTGTCCGATAAGGAACGAAAGGTGTACTTCCTGCAGGGTCACGGCGAAAAAGAACCGAACCGGACCGAGCGCGACGGGTACAGCGCGCTCAGCGGAATGCTGCGGCTCGACAACTACATGATCGAACGGCTCGTGCTGGCCCAGCAGAAGGAGGTCCCCGACGACGCGACGGTGGTGGTGATCGGAGGTCCGACCACGGACGTGCTGCCTGCTGAGCTCGAGGCGCTCCGGCGTTATCTCGCGCGCGCGGGCAAGCTGATGGTGCTCATCGACCCGCCGATCGGCGGCCAGCCGGCCTCGCTGCCCAACCTGGACGCGCTCATCAACGAGTGGGGCGTCACACTCGGCAACAATGTCGTCGTCGATGTGAGCGGTGCCACCAACGAGCCGAGCATTGCGGTGGCGGCCACCTATCCAATCCACGCCATCACCGAACAGTTCTCCACGCTGACGATCTACCCGCTGGCGCGCACGGTGGACCCGGTGTCCGGCGGTGTCAACGGACGCACCGCGCAGACGATCGTGGAAACGAGCCGCGGCAGCTGGGCCGAGTCAAATCTCGCGTCGCTGACGAGCGGCGTCCAGATGGACGAGGAGAGCGGCGACAAGCCAGGTCCGCTCTCGGTAGGCGCCGCGGTATCCGCCCCTGCACAGGCGACTGCTGGAGCTCAGACGTCCGGCGATGCGCCGAAGCCGGAGACGCGTGTCGTCGTCTTCGGAGATTCCGATTTCGCTACAAACGCGTACGGAGGCGTGCCAGGGAATCCGAATCTGTTTGCCAACGCCATCAACTGGCTGGCGCAGCAGGAAAACCTCATTGCGATTCGGCCAACCGAGGCGGCCGACCGCAGGGTGACGATGACCCCGCGTCAGCAGACGCTGACGTTCCTGACGTCGATTTTCGTGATTCCTGGCCTCGTGTTCGCGGCCGGGATCTATACCTGGTGGCGGAGGCGCTGAAATGCGCGGCCTCACGTCGACCATCGTCCTGCTGGTCGTCCTCGGCGGGCTTGTCGGGTACATCTATTTTGTAGACTCCCGGAACGAGACTCCCGATCCCAACGCCAAACCGAAGGCGTTCGAGCTCACGGCGGAGAACATCGAGGAGCTGCAGTTCAAGAGTCCGGATGGCCAGACGGCACGGGTCCAGCGTGTCGGCGACGACTGGCAGCTCGTCGAGCCGGTGAAGACGGACGCCGACGACGGTGTCGTCGGTACGGTCACGAGCAACCTGGGAACGCTCGAGGTGCAGCGCGTTGTCGAGGAGAGCCCGACGGATCTCGCGCCGTACGGCCTGAATCCGCCGCGCATCGACGTGGCATTCCGGCTGCGCGACCAGAAGGACTTTCAGCGGCTGCTCGTCGGCGAGAAGACGCCCACCGGCGGCGACCTGTATGCCAAGCGGGCCGAGGAAAAGCGCGTCATTCTGATCTCTTCGTTCCTTGATTCGATATTCGCCAAGACGCCGTTCGAGCTGCGCGACAAGACAATTCTGAGGTTCGAGCGCGACAAGGCCGACGCCGTGGAGATCCTCAGCGGCACGAACAGTCTTCAGTTTGCGAGAAATGGCACCGACTGGCGCATCGTGAAGCCTGCCCAGGCCCGCGCGGACTATGCGGCGACCGAAGGACTGCTCACGCGGCTGTCCTCGACACACATGCTGAAGGTCGTCTCCGAGAGCGGTGACAACCTGAGAATGTACGGCCTCGATCGTCCGTCGATGACAGCCTCGGTCATGACCGGCAGCTCGCGTGCGACGCTGCTGTTGGGGCAGAAGGCGGCCGACGGCGGCTTCTACGCCAAGGACGCGGCGCGTCCCGTGATCTTCACCGTCGAGGAGGCACTCGCCACCGACCTTGGAAAGAACACGTCGGAGTTCCGCCGCAAGGACGTGTTCGACTCGCGCGCGTTCAGCGCCAACCGGTTCGAGATCCGCCGCGGCAGCGAAACGATCACGCTCGACAAGCGCGATGCGAGTGGACAGACCACGTGGCAGAATGCCGCCGGTCAAAACGTCGATACAGCAAAGGTGGAGGACGTGCTGACGAAGCTGTCGAACCTGCGGGCTGATGTATTCCAGTCCGCCGCGCCGCCGTCGCTCAACATGCCCGTGGCCGTAGTGACCGTGCGCTTCGATGAGAGCAAGACGGAAACGGTCACGTTCGGCCGGTCCGGCAACGAAGTGTTCGCGAGCCGCAGCGACGAACCTGGCGCAGCGAAGGTTGATACCACGCTCTTCGATGAAGCAATGAAGGCGGTAGACGGGTTGAAGTGATGTAATTCAAAATTCAAAATGCAAGATGCACACAGTGAAGGCATCGCTCAGGGCGAACCGTTTACCGTTTGCATTTTGCATTTTGCATTTTGCATTGCTCTCATCGGTCAGCTGCGCACGAGCTCCTGCAGCCGTTGTTCCGTCGCGTCCTGGCGATCCACTTTCACAGCTCAGAGACGACATCACGGCGGCGACGCGCGCCCCCGGCGTCCAGCGTGCCTCCTGGGGCATCGTCGTGCAGTCGCTCGATCGCGGCGAGCGGCTTTTCGAGCTGAATCCCTCCACTCTGCTCGTCCCCGCATCGACGGTGAAGCTGGTGAGCCTTGCCGCCGCAGTCGAGGCTGTCGGCTGGCAGTTTTCCTTCCGTACACATCTCCGCGCCATTCAGCCGGTGACCAACGTCATTGCCGGGGATCTGATCGTGCAGGGGACTGGCGATCCCTCCACCGGTGGACGCGGCGGCGGTGACATCGGCGATTTCGTCGACCTGATCAAGTCAGCCGGCGTCCGCCGCATCGAGGGACGGATCATCGGCGACGACAACGCGGTGGACGAGCCGCGCCCGCAGCTCGCGTGGGCCTGGGACGATCTGGGCTATCCCACGGGTGCACTCTTCGGCGCGCTCAACTATGCAGAGAACCGCATGGACGTGATCGTGCAGCCGGGAGCGGCGCCCGGCGACCCGCCGACTCTCCAGGTCGAACCGTCCGCGTCGGGGCGACCGCTCCACAATCGAGCGACCACCGGTCCACGAGGTTCGGCGCAGCTGCTCTGGCCCGAGCAACGGCCTGGCGAGCCATTTCTCACGATCGGCGGTTCCGTCCCCGTCGGCGCGCCGCCCGCACGACTGCAGGTATCGGTCGGGAATCCGACGCTCTGGTTCGTCACCGTGCTGCGCCAGGCGCTCGTCGATGCCGGGGTGACGGTGATCGGAGGCGCGTACGACATAGACGAGGTTGTCCCCAGCGCCGAGTGGGAAGCGGCGACGACGTTCTCCTCATGGGGTTCGGCGAACCTGGCGGAACTGGCGGGGCCGCTCCTGAAAGACAGCATCAACCTGTACGGCGAGGCTGTGCTGCGACTGAACGCACCGCGCGGCGTGTTTCCGACCAACGATGCGGCGCTCGCAGGATTGCGCGACACGCTCGAGCGGTGGCGGATACCCGCCGATGCATGGCAAATCGTCGACGGGTCTGGTCTATCGCGGCGCAATGCGGTGGCCCCCGAAGTGCTCGTGGCGATCCTGCAGCGGATGTACGACCCCGACGGCCGCTCACCCTGGATGACGGCGCTGCCCATCGCCGGGCGCGGCGGCACCCTGACAACCCGGATGCGCGGAACGGCAGCGGAAGGAAACGTGCGGGCGAAGACGGGCACGATGTCGAACGTCAGGTCGCTCGCGGGGTACGTGGGAACGAAGGACGGCGAAACACTCGCGTTTGCCATCATGGCGGACAGCTTCGAGGGCCCTGGCGCCGCAGCGGTCGAGGCGATCGATCGCATCGCCGTCCGGCTGGCGGAGTTCAGCAGGAACCGGTAACTCGGTGAAATGCATTAGCTGTTGCGCAGCGCGGCGTCTATCAACGCTCGCACAGCCGACGCGATCTCCTGTGGCGGCGCGCTGAATCCCCCGCCCTGAGCCAGATCGGGCTTTCCACCACCGCGCCCGCCAAACCGCTCGATCAGCTGCCGCAAGAGCAGCTGCGCGTCGAGCGGCACGCCAGGCGAGCGCGCGACGACCAGCGACAGGGGCGGCGCAGCCGACAACAGTACCGTGCACACCCGCCCGGCCGCCACGATCGCGGAAGCAACGGCTTTCAATCCCGGCGCGTCCCACCCGGCGAGGGTTTGCACAACGACGCGAACGCCCGCGACGTCGGCCGCATCGGCAGCCAGGCGTCTGCCTTCGTAGCCGGCGAGCTCCGTCCGCAACTCCTGCAGTTGCTTGTGCAGATCCCTGGATTCGGCCTGGATTCGCTCGACCGCGGAAGGAAGCTCGTGCGGGAGCACCGAGAGGGCGCGCACGCTGCCCGCGATTGCGTCGCGATAGCCGCGGAGCGTGCGAACCGCCCGCCCCCCGCAGACGAATGTCAGGCGCACGCCGCCGCGGTGGCGCTCAGACGCCACAACGACGACACCGCCGACGGCGCCGGTACGGCTGACGTGCGTGCCACCGCACGCCGAGAGGTCGAAGCCGCTTATCTCGATCAGCCGGAGCGTGCCCTCGCGCGCCGGGTCCTTCCTGAGCGGCAGCGTGATCGCCTCTTCCCACGAGACAAAACGAATCGAGATCTGTCGATCCTCCCAGACGACGTCGTTCGCGGCGTCCACGGCGCGCTCGATGTCGGCCGGCGACGCGTCGCGCGCCAAATCGATCGTCGAGCCGTCCGCTCCCATATGAAAGCTCATGGTCTGATTCTCGAACAGTCGATCGAACGCGGCAGACAAAAGATGCTGTCCTGTGTGCTGCTGCATGTGGTCGAATCGGCGCGTCCAGTTGACTTCACCCGCCACCGTCGAACCCGCAGAAAGCGGAGATGAGATGACATGGATCACCTCGTCGGCATCGATGGTCTCGGTCACCTGAACCGCGCCGAGACGGCCGTCGTCAAACGGCTGACCGCCCGATGTCGGATAGAACGCGGTACGGTCGAGCGTCACGGCGGGCCGGCCCTCATGGTCGAAACTGCCCGTGACGACAGCACGGAACGAGCGGCAGTAGGGATCGATGTAGTAGAGGCGATCGGTCACATCAAGTCACAAGGCACAAGGCTCAAGTCACAAGTCACAAGTCACAAACAGGAACCACGAAGCACACGACCCACGATACGCAAATCAACTTCGCCAACTTCGAGAACATCGTGGCCTTCGTGGTTTACCTGATCCCTGAGGCCTGAGGCCTGGGGCCTGATTATGCGGCAGGCAGATCGAAGTAAAAGATCGCGCCGCCCGTCGCTCCGCTGCGGTATCCGATGTTCCCGCCGAGGGAGTCGATGATGCCGTAGCTGACCGACAGGCCGAGACCGGTGCCCTGTCCCGGCGGCTTCGTGGTGAAGAACGGCTCGAAGAGCTTCGCCTCGTCCTCGGGACCCACACCGGGGCCGGTGTCCTCCACCTCGAGCACCACCCGGTCACCGTCGTCGCGCGTCCTCACGGTAATGCGTCCGGGCTGACGTTTGGAGAGCATGATCGCCTGCTCGGCATTGACGACGAAATTGAGGACGACCTGCTGCAACTCGGCCAGGACGGCGAGCACATGCCGCTTGGAGGTGTCTTCGACGCGCAGCTCGATGTTCTCGGATTCGAGCCGACGCTGACGCAGCTCGGCGACAGACCTGATCACGTCGGCCAGCCGAACCGGTTCCGCGGCGCCCGTCTGCTGCCGCGCAAACAGCGCGAGATTCCGGATGATGGTGCAGGCGCGCGCGCTCTCCTTCTGAATCAGAGCCAGGTCGGCTTTCATCGAATCCGGCACGTTGCGCTGCATCTGCAGCAGCTCGGCAAACCCGAGGATGGCCTGCAGCGGATTGTTGATCTCGTGCGCGACGCCGGACACGAGCTGACCCACGGCTGCAAGCCGCTCCTGCCGAATGACCTGGTGCTGGAGCGATTCGACCTCCTGACGCATCCGGCGCTCTTCGGTCATCTGCGCGTCGAGCGCGGCGCGCGTTTCGTTGAAACGGTGAACCATCAGGGCGAAGGCGCTCTGGAGCCCGGTCAGTTCCGCCGTGGGCATCGCGCGATGCTCGATCGGGCTGAAGTCTCCCGATCCAATCCGCTCTGCCGTCGCCTCAAGGTGACCGACTGAGATGGTCAGCCGACGCGAAAACGCGGACGCGACGAGAAGCCAGCCGCAGAACACCAGCGTCAAGGCTGGAAGGGCACGCAGCCAGAGCGACTGCGCGCGCTCGAAGGCCACTGACATGGGAATCTCTACCGTCACGATCCAGGGTCCGCTCGCCACCATCGCCTGACCGAACATGCGCCGCATGCCATCGATTCCGCCGAATGGCTGCGGCGCCTCGGGGGCGTTCGGGACATCCGCTTCCAGCACGCGGCCGACATAGTGTTCGGGATCGGGACTCCGCGCCAGTACGCGACCGCTCATCTCGGTGAGCGCGATGACGGAACCAGCGGGCAGGTGCGACTCGCGAAGCGCTTCCTGAAGCAGCTCGGGACCGATGTAGCACGCCAGAACGCCGACAATGTTGCCACCGGCGTCGCGTAGCGGGTAGGCAATCGAGACGTAGACAAGCCCAGACGGTTTGCCTTGGAGCGGCGACACGACGCGCTTGTTCCTGTGAACGACCTGTTGCGCCAGCTCCAGCCAGCGGGTGCCAATCTCGACGGAGGAGTCGGCCCTGGCGACGAGGCGGCCGGAGCGATCCACGAGCACCAGGTCGATGAGTGAGGAGTGCTGAAGGCGCTGCGGGCGCAGGAGTTCGACGGCTGAGGCGTCGAGGCTCTGAACCGCCGGGGTGTTCGACAGGTTCTCCGCCATGTGATCGAGCCCCGTCAGCTCGCGCTCGACTGCAGAAGCAGTCAGGCGCGCAGTCAACTGGGTCAACTCGGTCAGCTCCTCGACGGTTTCGCGGAACTCCTCGATCCCCAGCCAGACCGCCGCCGCGAGGACAGGGGCCAACATCAGCAGGATGGCAACAAAAAGCTGCCGCCGAAGTGGCCGTGCCCAGGTTATCGCCATGAAACTGGAAGTCCGAATGTTAGCAGGGAATCAGACGGCTTATCGGCCCTGGAGTGGGTCGGCGATACCCGCCTGTGCAAAGCCGGCGGCGCGGAGAACGCAGCTGTCGCAGCGGCCGCACGGCCGGCCGTGCGCATCTGGGTCGTAGCAGCTGTGGGTGAGTCCGTAGTCGAGGCCGAGCGCCTGCCCCTTGCGAACGATGTCCGCTTTTGTCAGTCGCATGAGGGGCGCATGCACACGAAACGTGCCGCCCCCGACACCTGTGGCGGTGGCAAGCGCCGCAAGCCGCTCGAACGCCGCAACGAACTCGGGACGACAGTCTGGATAACCAGAGTAATCGAGCGCGTTCACGCCGATGAATATGTCCGCCGCGGCCAGTGTTTCGGCCCACGCCAGCGCAAGCGCCAGAAAGACCGTGTTGCGCGCCGGTACGTACGTCGACGGGATCTCTCGCGTGTTCAGCGGCCGATCCTTCGGCACAGGATCACTGGTGGTCAATGACGATCCGCCAAATGCCGACAGATCGACGTCGAGCTCGATGTGCCGTTCGACGCCGAGCCACGCGGCCACCGCTCGTGCCGCCTCGACTTCGCGAACGTGGCGCTGGCCGTAACGGATTGTCAGCGCGAACAGACGAAACCCTTCCGCGCGGGCAATTGCCGCGGCGGTATAGGAATCGAGGCCGCCGCTGAGGAGGACAACGGCATTCGACATGGGCGATTCTTGCCGGTCTTTAGTCTTTAGTCTCTGGTCTTTAGTGGTGCACGAACACCAAGGACCAGACGAGAGACCAAAGACTAGAGACCAAAGACCAAAGACCTAATCTCAGACTCCCCTCGTGCCCGCATCCCAGATGTATTTGTGAAGCTGCAGCTGCACGCGCGCCGGCAGACTGTCGGCGAGCACCCACTGCGAAAGCAGGCGGGGATCCAGCACGCCGTGAACCGGTGACAGGTGTACCGCCGCTGCGCGCTCGGCGAGCCTGTAGCGCGCGACGATGTCGCGCGCGTATTCGTAGTCCACGCGATCCTTGACGACGAACTTCACCTCGTCGTGAGGGCGGAGCCGATCCAAGTTGCTCCAATCGTTGTGTTCCGACTCTCCGCTGCCGGGACACTTGACGTCCAGAATCGTGACGACACCTTCTGGCACGCGTGCGGTGCTGCGATGACCGCCCGTCTCGAGCAGAACCGTTCGCCCGCGATCGAGCAGAGTCTGCATGAGCGGGTACACTTCCTCCTGGAGCAGTGGCTCGCCCCCCGTCACCTCGACGAGCGGGCAGTCCAGGCACCCCACATCGGCGACCACCTCGTCCAAAGAACGCTTCCGCCCTTCGTAAAACGCGTATGGCGTATCGCACCACGAGCATCGCAGGTCGCAGGCCGTCAGGCGGATGAAGACGCACGGGCGCCCGGCGTACGTCGACTCGCCCTGGATGGAATAGAAGATTTCGTTAATCGTCAGCAACTTCCTTATTATCGCCGGTGGTATGAGCGTACATGTCGGCACGTCGGGCTGGAGCTACCCCACCGGGAAGGGGAAGTGGAATGGCTTGTTCTATCCAGCGACGCGCGCGAAGCGCGATGGCACCAAAGACTTTGACGAGCTCAGCTTCTACGCGGAGCACTTCGATACGGTGGAGGTGAACAGCACGTTCTACGGCCAGCCGCGCCCGGAGGTGGCGGCCGACTGGGTCCACCGTACTCCCCACCGGTTCACGTTTTCGCTGAAGCTCTATCAGAAGTTCACGCATCCGAAGATGTTCCGAGAGGCGGCGCTCAAGTCCGCGCCAGGTTCGGACGGAGCACTGCTCGACCTGCTTGCGCAAGTCACGCAAAGCGACATCGACGACTTCCGGGCTGGGATCGAACCGATTGCGCGCGCCGGCAAGCTGGGAGCGCTGCTCGCCCAGTTTCCCCCGAGCTTCAAGAGCACAGACGCGTCGCGCGATTACCTCGCGCAGCTGCTTCGGGCGTTCAGCACTTATCCGATGGCCGTGGAACTACGCCATCGCAGCTGGAGCGACGCGTTCGGGGACACCCTAGAGGTGCTGAACGCGTTTCAGGCGGCGTGGGTGCAGATTGACGAACCGAAGTTCCGATTCTCCATCCAACAAAACGCCTTGCCGAACGTCACGGGCTTCTGCTACATGCGGCTGCACGGCCGAAATGCCGCCCAATGGTGGCGCCACGACAAGAGCGAGGACCGCTACAACTACCTGTATTCGGCCGAGGAGCTGAAGGAGTTTGCTGAAACCACGAAGGCGGCGAAGGAGCTGGTCAAGAAGGCGTATCTCTACACCAACAATCACTTCGCTGCTCAATCGGTGGTGAACGCGGTGATGCTCAAGGCGCAGATGGGCGAGCCGATCGAGGGGGAATACCCGGTTGCGCTGGTGGAGCGGTATCCCGAGATTCAGAATCTCGTGACGGCCAGCCGGCCAGCCATCAAGGTTTCACGGTTACTCTCCTGACGATGTCGTTCACCGCCAGCTTCCGAACGACGTCCATTCCAGAGATGACCTGGCCGAACACGGTGAACTGGCCGTCGAGCTTCGGCTGCGCCGCCAGCGTGATGTACATCTGGCTGTCGCCGAGACGCGCATCGCCCGGATGAGCCGCTGCGACAGCTCCGACCCCGTGTTTCCGCTTCGGGCTGAATTCCCCCACACCGATTGACCTGCCGCTTCCTCCGGATCCCCAGCGGTCGCGTCTGGTCATATCGCGTGACTGAGGATCGCCAAACTGCACGACGAAGCCCTGCACAACCCGGTGAATGCGATGGCCGTTATAGAAGTTCCGCTTGGCGAGCGCGAGAATGTGCTCGACGGTTTTCGGCGCTTCGCCCGGATACGTTTCGATCTGGAACGTACCCTTGGCCGTCTCGACGATGAGAACGGGACCCGCGCTGGCGGGCTTCTGCGCTGCTCCCTGCGCGACGAGATAACCGCCCAGCGGCGCACCGAGGAACGCCACGATCAACGTCCAGTGCAAGCGTTTCATCTGCTCTCCCTTCCCCCGGATCCCAGATCCCGGATCCCGGATCCCGATCCCTCGTCTCCAGTCTTTGGTCTCTAGTCTTTGGTCTTTGGTCGCCGTCGGACTCCAATTTTTGGACATTCGTCCTGAATGACGCAATCCCTGCAGCGTGGGTACAGCGGGCGGCATACGTTCTGCCCCCACGTCACGAGGTACAGGTTGATGTAGGGCCACCAGCGGCGATCGGTCGCGCGATACAACGCTCGCTCGGTTTCGTCGGGCGCTACCGTCGCGACCCACCCGAGACGGTTCGAGATGCGGTGCACGTGAGTGTCGACGCAGATATTCTCGAGGCTCTGAAAGCCGAGAATCAGCACGAGATTCGCGGTCTTGCGGCCGACGCCAGGAAGCATCAGCAGCTCTTCCATCGTTGACGGCACCTTCCCGCCGAAGCGCCTGACGAGCATCTCACAACAGGCCTTCACGTAGCGCGCCTTGTTCCTGTAGAAGCTGACCGGGTAGATCAGCCGCTCGATCTCCGTCACCGGCAGCTTCGCCATCGACCGCGGTGTGCGGGCCTTCCTGAACAGCCGCGTCGACGCCGCGTGCGTCGTCGCATCCTGCGTCCGGGCCGACAGAATCGTTGCGATGAGGATCTGGAACGCGTCCTCGGCCTGCGCTTTCGAGATCTTCTCGACGGCGGGCAGTTCCAGGCCGGTGATCGCGCGCGCCAGGGCGCGCATGATGCGCTCGATTTTGCGCGGGGCAGGTTTAGGAGGGGACAATCCGTCGCACGCGAGCCAGCCGATCGACGCCGCTGCACGCCAGCCACACATCGTCGTTGGGCGCCGTCACCATGTGACGCACGATGCCGCCGCCTGACGGGATTGGCCAGCTCTGCATGCTGCCGTCGGACGGATTGAAGCGCACCACGGTATTCGGCTCGACGCCAGACTCGCTGAACCAGATGGCCCCATCGCTCGTGCTTGTCATGCCGTAGGGCCTCGACGTCCGGCCGCCCGGCGAGGCGAACTCGGTGACTTCGCCCGTGCGCGAGTCGAGCCGCCCCAGGAAGCCGCGCGCGTAGTCCGTGTACCAGATCGACCCATCCGGCGCGACCGCTGGATCGTGCGGACGGCTGCCAACTGGAACCGTCCATTCATCGATGACGACGTCGATGCTCGCGGCGGATTGGCCGCGCGTAGACACGCCCGCAGCCAGCGCAAGCCAGATGACCACGAGCGCCATACGAGTCCGGATCAACGTGATCTGCAGCACGATGAATCCCTGCGGTCGCCCATTCTACTTCTTCGCCCTGTTCTATTCCGTAATACACACAGCCGTAGCGTCCGGCTTCAGCCCGACTGAGGATGTTCGGCGCCACCGCGCTGGTCCGGCTAAAGCCGCGGCTAAAGCCGGACACTACGTACTCAATCGAATGCTACGGAACGGGGGTCAGGGGCGGCTCGCCGCTCAGGACGGCAATCGCATTGCGAGCCGCGAGGTCTGCCATCGCCGTCCGCGTTTCGGTGGTGGCGCTCCCGAGATGCGGTGCGAGGACAACGTTTTCAAGGGCGAGCAAGTCGGGGTGCAGCTCCGGCTCGCGCTCGTACACGTCCAGCGCCGCACCGGCAATCAGCCGATTCTTCAACGCCCAGGCGAGCGCGCCCTCGTCTACAACCGGTCCCCTCGTGGTGTTGACGAGATATGCCGTCCGCTTCATTCGCGCCAGTTCTGGCTGACCGATCAAATGGCGGGTCTCGGGTGTCAACGGCACATGCAGGGACACGACGTCCGACGTCGAGAGCAGACGATCGAACGGCATGCCGTCGCCCTTCCGCGATGTGTGAGCAATCGTCATCCCGAATGCGGCTGCACGAGCCGCCACGGCGCGGCCGATGCGCCCGAATCCGACGATGCCGAGTTGCTTGCCACCAAGCTGCATGCCGAGGAGCTGGTCGAGCGCCCATCCCTTCCATTCGCCCCGGCGAACCAGACGGTCGCCTTCGCCGAGGCGGCGCGTGATCGCAAGAATCAGCGCCATCGTGAAATCGGCGGTGGCGTCGGTGAGGATGTCCGGTGTATTGGTGACGACAATGCCTTGCTTACGCGCCGCCGCCACATCGATGTTGTTGTAGCCGACGCCAACGTTGGCAATGACGCGAAGTTCGGCGCCGGCATCTATCACCGACCGATCCACGCTGTCGGTGATCAAGGATACGAGCCCGTGTTTGCCGGCGATGCGCGTCACGAGCATGTCGTGTGGCATGTTCCCGTCACCATCGAATCGCTCGACGTCGCACGACGCCTCGAGCCGGGCGATGACGGAAGACGGAAGCCTGCGGGTGATGAGGACGCGGGGCCGCACGGCGATCATTAAGTGGAAAAGTGGAGAAGTGGAAGAAGTGGAAAAGTAAGTTGCAGGTGCATCCAGCCTACTTCAGCACTTACTTTTCCACTTCTCCACTTCTTTCACTTCTTCCACTTGACTTAATGCCCCATCGACTTGCAGTAGCCGCAGTGGTTGCACGGCACGGCGGGCTCGATGATGCACGCACCATCCATCTCGGACCCGGCCGGGACGGTCAATATTCCATGGCTGGAGTGGAGGCGGGGTACCGCAACTGGCGGATGCTCGGGTTCGACCGATCCGGTCGTATGACGCGCGATCGCCGCGCGCACGAGCGCACGCAGCTCGTCGTCGGTCATTCGGCTATGTCCACGGTATCGACGATGCCCACGACGGCGGCATCGACCGGCGCCAGCTTGCGGCCAAGCGCCTCGCCTGCCGCTCGGCCCTCCATCACCACGAGCACCTTCTCGTGCACCCCCGCACCAAGCGCGTCGACCGCGAGCAGCGCCGTTCCGCGCGGCCTGTCATCCAGCGTGAGCGGCTGCACGAGCAGCAGCTTGGCGCCTTCGAATTTCGGATGCTTCTGGGTGGCAACGACGGTTCCAACGACGCGCGCGAGCAGCATAATCAGGTCCGGCTAAAGCCGTTCCTCGTCCGCGAGGTCCCAGTGATCGACGATGCCGACGACACCCGCGTCGGCCGGCACTTCCTTCGGGTAGAACGGAAAGCTGGCTTCTCTTCCTCGCACGAAGAACACCGTTTCGCCGACCCCCGCACCTGCAGCGTCAACCGCGACCAGCGTCCGGCCGCTCGCCGTGCCGTCCGCTGCGATCGGCTGCAGAACCAGAAGCGTCAACCCGGCCAGGTTCTCGTCTTTCTGGGTGACCACGACGTCGCCGATTACTCTGGCCAGCTGCATGACGTCAGGACTCCGTCGTCACTTCGACGGCGTCGACAATGCCGACGATGGCGGCGTCGACCGGGCAATCCTTCATGCCGGCGGCCATGCGCGCGGAGCTGCCGCTGACAATCAGCACCGTTTCGCCGACGCCGGCGTCCACGGTATCTACGGCCACGAGGTAGTTTCCTTCGTGCTTGCCGTGCGGATCGACGGCGCGGGCGACGAGCAGCTTGTTGCTGACGAGGCGCGGATCTTTGCGCGTGGCGACAACGGTCCCGACGACGCGGGCAAGAATCATCGGGCCGCTGCCTCTAACTTCTGCCGGCGGACTTCCCGATGGGCAGCGTATCTTCGAGATTGGCGTGCGGCCGCGGAATGACGTGAACGGAGACCAGCTCACCGACCCGGCGCGCCGCTGCCGCGCCCGCGTCCGTAGCCGCCTTGACGGCCGCCACGTCGCCCCGGACGATGGCCGTCACGTAGCCGGCGCCGATCTTTTCCCATCCGATCAGCGTGACCTTCGCGGCCTTGACCATGGCATCGGCCGCCTCGATCATGGCGACCAGCCCCTTGGTCTCGATCATTCCCAGCGCCTCTCCCATTCGGAGCCTCACATTGACGAATTGACGGATTGACGAATTGACGGATTGCACCGACCCATTCCGCAATTCGTGACAAAGAAATTCGTCAATTCGTAAATTCGTAAATTCTTCAATTCTTCAGAGTCCTGATCGCGTCGGCGATCAGTGCCGTCAGTTCGCCGTATGTTAGCCGAATTTCACCGTCCCTGCTCGATTCGACGAAGGATCTGTCGGGCACGAGACGTACATCCGGCGATGCAGGCGCCTCGAGCACCTGACAGGCAACCTGATCGCTGCCAGCCTCGGACGGGTCGGCGCACAGCGGCGCGGGGGCGGGGATGCCGTACACACCCCTGAGGCCCTGAAGCCGCTCGACCTCTTCGCGCGAAATCAGATGCTCGCGGCCGAGAAGCCGCGCGACCAGGCTGATTTTTGCGAAGTGCTCGATCGTCTCCATCTTGTAATACGCCGCCATCACATCCTTGCCGCACGTGACTGCGCCGTGATTGGCGAGCAGCATCCCGTCGTGCGCCTTGATGTACTTCCGCACGGCCTCCGGCAGCTCGCTCGTCGACGGCGTTCCATACGCCGCAATGGGGATGCTTCCGAGCGTCGTGACCACCTCGGCCAGCACGGCGCGCGTCAACGGAATGCCCGCAACTGCAAACCCCGTGGCGATCGGAGGATGGGCGTGGACCACAGCGTTCATGTCGGGCCGATTGCGGTAAATCTCGAGGTGCATCGGCAACTCGGTCGAGGGATCGCGCTCGCCGCTGACCTTGTTGCCGTCGTAGTCGACGATGACCATCATGTCTGGCGTCATGAAGCCCTTCGACACACCCTTCGGCGTGGCGATCAAGCGGTGATCGTCGAGTCGCGCGGTGATGTTGCCGTCATTTGAGGCGACGTACGAGCGCGCATACAGCCGCCGGCCGGCTTCGACGATATCCGCGCGAATCTGCTCCTCGATCCTGGTCATATGCGAAGTAGGCAGTAGGCAGTAGGCGGTAGGCAGTAGGCAGTGGGCAGTGGGCAGAACGGAGCCAAAGTGAGCCGGACTTACTGCCTACTGCCTACTGCCTACTGCTTACTGCCTACTGAGAACTTCCCCCGACACTCCTCCGAGCAGAAGTAGTGTGTGCTGCCGCCTGCGCTCACCGAGAGCGCCGCGTGCGGGGTGACGAACGTGCCGCACACCGGATCGCGCACGAGCTTTACAGCCGACGTCGGTCCTCGCAGACTCCCGCCTCGCGCGCCGTCAATCACAGCGTCGACGAGCCGCCAGAACAGGCGCGCGACGATGATGAACAGGATGGCGAGGAGGATGAACCGCAGCATCGTGTTGGGGCTCAGCTGCCTGGCGCGGTGCCGGTGCCCGGGTGCCCCGCGGCAGCAATGCCTTCGAGCCCCCGGCGGGCTGCCTGCGCTTCGGGACTGTCGGGCGCGAGCGCGATCACCTGCTTCCACGCAGCTTCGGCGCCCGCAAAGTCTCGCTTACCGAACGCCAGCACGATGCCCTGATTCAGGATGGTCTTCGCGTGGCGCGGGTCGATCGTCAGCGAATGCTCGAACTGCTTCAGCGCGCGATCGGTCTGCCCCGTGTAGTAGTAGCTGATACCGAGGTCGGTGCTCGCGTCGGGATTCTTCGGATCAAGAGTGAGGCTTTCCTCGTACCACTTGATTGCATCCGGATACTGCTCGGCATCGAAATAGGTGTTCGCGAGCTCCACCACCGCCCCGGCATTCTTGGGATCGCTCTTGATGATCGTCATGAGCGACTGGACGCGAGCCTCGTCCAGGGGCGGCGCCTGCCGGGCCGCATCCTGGCCGTTGGCCGGCGTCGTCGCGACGACAGGCGCAGCCGCGCGGTTTCCCGCCTGCTGCGCGCCAATCACCCAACCCACGATGACGCCAAAACACATTCCGGCGATGGCGAAGACGATGGATTCGGATTTCATGGACCAAAGCCCATCTTACTTCCCTCCCAGCGTCCGCTGGAACCACTCGACCAGGGCTCCGGCGAGCTCGGCGTCTCGTGACAGCAGGATGGTGCCGTGTGCGGCGGTACCCGACCATCGCACTTCACGGAGGCCGGCTGTGTCCTGCGCAAGCGTTCGCACGGACCGGGCTGCGTATGGATCGTGCACGCTGGCCACGAGCAACGCCGGTCGAGCGCCGTATTGTGTCATGAGCGATTCGATTCGCACGCCGCGGTACTCGAGCGACGGCGACACGAGGGCCAGCGAGCGGACGGCCGGGTCCGCAGCAGCCGCCACAACGGCCAGGTTGGCGCCAAGCGAGGCACCCGCTACCCCAATGGCGCCGGGTCGGACGTCGAGCGGCTGACCGGCGAGGTATGAGACGGCGGCCGCGACCGCTTCGTGCCATCGCGTCAGCTCGGCAGGAGTGTCCGGCAGGGTTGCGGCAGGAAGGTCAATGGCGAGCGCGCTGATATTGGCCTCCGACAATCGCTCCGCCACCGCCTGCCACTCGTCTCGGGGCCGGCCAAGCATCGGCACGAGCACCACCGCCGGCGCCGGGCGATTCGGCGCGTCCATCAGCAGTCCGGAGAGCATACGTCCGTCGGCCAGGCGAAAGGTGACGAGGCGGCCAGCGGCTCGCGGGTGCAGTTGCGCCAGCGCAAGTACAACCAGCGCGACGGCGAGAGTCCGGAGGCCTAAAGGCCTCCGGCTACCGCTACCGCGACCGCTGTTCCCGATGCCCGGCCGGTAGATCCCCGGCTGGTAGCCGGAGACCTTTAGCAGGTTGCTGAAAAAGTCCGCAACCTGAATGCAAGATGCAAAAAGCAAAATGCAAACGCCGGGATTTCCGAACATTTCACATGGTTTGCATTCTGACTTTTGCATTTTGAATTACACCAAGCGCGTTTTTCATCAGCCTATTTAGGTCTCCGGGAGGTGCGTGACAGGGCCAGAGAATCATGCGCGTGCCAGAACGTCGAGATATTCGCGAACGCTCTGCGCGAGCCCGACAAACAGCGCATGACTCACGAGCGCATGTCCGATCGAGACCTCGTCCAGATGAGGGAGCACCCGAAAGACCGCGAGGTTGTCGAGATCGAGGTCGTGGCCCGCGTTCACACCGAGGCCGAGCGAATGCGCAAGGCCGGCGGCCGCCGCGTATGCGGCGAAAGACCGCCGCGCCTCGGCCCCGCCCCGCTCGAACGCCCGCGCAAACGGCTCCGTGTACAGCTCGACGCGGTCGGCGCCCAGATCGGCCGCCCATCGGATCGGCGCCTCGTCCGGATCGACAAACAGGCTGACGCGTATGCGTGCCGCCCGTAGCTCGTCGACGGTGCGGGCGAGCGTCGCGCGCGGAGTATCGGCCGACCAGCCCGCCTGACTTGTGATCTCACCGGGCCGCACCGGGACCAGCGTGCACTGAGCGGGCTTCACGCTGTGCACGAGATCGACGAGATCGGGGCGCGGATCGCCCTCGATGTTGTATTCGACCCGTCCCTCGAGTGAGGCGAGAAAGCCGGCCACCTCGCGCACGTCAGCCGCAGTGACGTGCCGGGCGTCCGCACGGGGGTGGACGGTGATGCCGGGCGAGCCGGCGTCCACGCACACTTTGACGGCCTCGAGCACGGAGGGAACGCTGCCGCCTCGCGAGTTGCGGATCGTTGCGACCTTGTTGACGTTGACAGAAAGACGGACCATCACGAACTTCGAAATTCAAAATGCAAGATGATGCAAAATGCAAACACCGTCGCACGCACGATGTTTCGTTTGCATTTTGCATGTTGCATTTTGCATTACTCACTCGTGCCCACGTATTGTCGTACCGCGTCCAGAATCTCCTGTCCCCATCGCCGGATCTGCGCCTCGTCCTGCCCCTCCAGCATCACGCGCAGCAACGGCTCGGTCCCCGAGTAGCGCACGAGCAGCCTGCCGGCCCCAGCCAGACGCGATTCGACCGACGCAAGAACCGCGGCGACAGACGGAACGGTCTTCAGATCGACCTTGCGATCGACGCGCAGATTGAGGAGCACCTGCGGATATTTCGTCAGGTCCGATGCAAGGTCGCCGAGCTCACGGCCCGTGGTCGCCATGGTCCGCAGCACGTTCAGCGACGTCGCCAGGCCGTCGCCCGTGAACAAGAAGTCGGAGAAGATCACGTGGCCCGACTGCTCACCCCCAAGCGACAGATTGCGCTGAATCATTTCCTCCATGACGTACTTGTCGCCGACGGGACATCTGATCGTCTCGATGCCGGCGTTGCGCAGCGCGATCTCCAGGCCGATATTGCTCATCACCGTGGCCACGACAGCGTCGCCTTTCAATCGGCCCTCGATCTTCATCTGCTTCGCGCACATCAGCATCACCGCATCGCCGTCCACGATGCGGCCGTGCGCGTCGACGAAGATCGCGCGGTCGCCATCGCCATCGTAGGCAATCCCGAGGCGGTAACCGTCATTCAGCACCGTCCGGGTCAGGAGCTCCGGCGCCGTCGACCCGCAGCCAAGGTTGATATTCCGCCCGTCAGGCTCGCAGCCGACACAGCGCACGTCGAAGCCGAGCCGCTCGAAGAGACGAGGGGCAACGGTTGCCGTCGCGCCGTTCGCGCAGTCGACGGCGATGCGGACGCCTGTGTGACGCTCGTTCGGCTCGAGAACGTGGAGGAGGTGCTCGATGTACTCGGATCGATAGTCGATTTGTTCGACGGTCCGGCTGAAGCCGGACACTACGTACGCGAAGGCGTTAGTGCGATCGTAGTGTCCGGCTTCAGCCGGACCGTTGTCACTCGTATCCCACGAGGTGTCGGCCATGATCGACTCGACCTGATCCTCGAGCGCCTCGGTGAATTTCGCGCCCGTTCCCGAGAACACCTTGATCCCGTTGTCCTCGAACGGATTGTGTGACGCAGAGATGACGACGCCTGCCGTATAGCCCAAGCGCGGCGTCAGATACGCGACGGCGGGGGTTGGAATCACGCCAGCGCTCACCAGCGCGCCCCCCTGGCTGCGAATGCCAGCCGCCAGCTCGCGCTCGATCCAGGGACCCGACTCGCGCGTGTCACGGCCCGACAAGAACCTGGCGCCACCGGTGCCGGGGCTCATGGCCCGCGCCAGCGCGGCGCCGAGGCGCCGAATCGTCGGAGGGTCGAGCGGATGCTGACCCGCCTTCCCGCGCACTCCGTCAGTGCCGAACAGTCGCGCCATCAGATAGTAGGCAGTAGGCAGTAGGCAGTAGGCAGTTCACAGTAGGCAGTGGGCCGTAGGAAGTCGGCAGTTAACAGTAGGGTCTGCCTACGGCCTACTGCCTACTGCCTACTGTACCCGCACTCTCACCGTCGGAGGCTCCACGTGGATGACGCCGACGCGTGCAGGAGGCGTCACCTGCACCGGCAGCAGAAACACGCCCGATTGAAGTCCCTCGACGTCAACCGACGCGCTGAATTCACTGGCGTTCCAGTTTCGAGCCTCGCGGGGACCACGCACGAAGATGGTGACAACGGCGGGAGAAATGTCGGCAGAGCTGCCGCTGCGGGGACGGACCGGGATTCCCGCAACCGCCCACTCCACGGGCGCCGGAGTGATGTTGACCGTCACCTGCGCGCCCACGGGCGAGACCAGCCGCACGGCCGGATCGGCCACACCGACGTTCACCGTCTCGGTAATGGTGTCGCTCGCACCTGCGATGGAGACCGGTTCTGTGATGGCGCGGGTCAGGCGTTCAACGGCGCTCACCGGACCGGCCACTTCCACGGTTGCAGGATCGGCAGCCACGGTTCCGACGACATAGCCATCGCGCGGATCGCCGTCCAGCTCCGGAACGACCGGAACGATCTTGGTGGCCGAGATCTCGAGCATGATCGAGATGTTCGAGGGTGAAATCTGCACCACCTCGATGCCGAACGGCGAGCGAACGTCGTTGCCCGTCAGATGAAACAGCCGGCGTCCCGAACGTGCGGTGCGCAGGTCGAGCACCGCCACCAGCTCTCCCGCCGCCACGCGACTGAGCGCTCCGGACGACCCCCGTACTCGCACGTCGACGACGTCCGGCGTGTCGCCAATCAGCTCGAGCTCCGCAGGAAGATTCGTGAACTCGAGCGGAATGCGCAACGCCCGCTCCACGATCTGCTCGCCCGACACGATGAGCCAGATCAACGCCGCCAGGACGATGGACAGGACTTTCAACCCGAAATGCCGGAAACCAGGGAGAGGCATTCAGGCGAGTGAGCTCGTTGGCTCAGCCCGGAACAGGCGTGCGCGGCGGCGGCCGATGATCGTGCGCAGCTCCGTTCGCAGCGCTTCAGGAGAGATCCCGCGTTCGATCTTGCCGTCACGTACGAGCGATATGCTGCCTGTCTCCTCCGAGACGACAATGGCAACCGCGTCGTTCTCCTCCGTCAGGCCGAGCGCCGCACGATGACGCGTCCCGAGCTCGCGGCCAAGCCGCGGATTCACCGACAACGGCAGGAAGCAGGCCGCGGCCGCGACGCGGTCGCCCTGAATGATGGCGGCGCCGTCGTGGAGCGGCGACCCTGGATGGAAGATGCTCGCCATCAGATCGTAGGTAACCAGCGCATCCAGCGGGATGCCCCCTTCGATGTAGTTCCGAAGGCCGATCTGCCGCTCCATGACAACGATCGCGCCGGTCCGCCGCGCCGCCAGATTCGCAGCCGTCACGACCAGCTCCTCGATGGTCTCGTCAGCGCTTTGGGCGCGCTCGAAATAACGGAAGAACGGGGCGCGGCCGAAGTGTGCCAGCGCGCGCCGGATATCCGATTGAAACAGCACGATGATCGCAAAGACGACGTACCCCGCCAGGTTTCGAATGACCCAGTTGACCGTCTCCAGCTGGAGCCATTGCGACAGGAAGAACAGGCCGAGCAGAAAGCCGCCACTGAGCGCCATCTGCACGGCCCGAGTGCCGCGAATGAGCAGCAGCAGCTCGTACACCATGATCGACACGATTGCGATGTCGAGCACATCCCACCAGGCGATGGCGGGCCGCCGCAGCAGCTCAGTCAGCCAGGACATGGTACCCATGCTAAGTGGAAAAGTAGAGAAGTGGAAAAGTGGAAAAGTAAGTGAAAAGTGCGCTGACCGTACTTACCAACTTACTTTTCCACTTCTTCCACTCTTTCCACTTCTTCCACTTCGTCAGGTTCCCGCATGATATCGCCTAATCTCGTCAGCGACGCGGACAACCTGCAGCATCTGCCGTACCGCGTGCACACGGACGATGTGGGCGCCGGCGAGAACCGCGGCGGTCGCCGCCGCCGCGGTCGCCCAGTCGCGTTCGGCAGGTCCCAGAGAGCCGCCAAGGGGCCGGGCGAGGAACGACTTCCGCGACGGACCAACGAGCAGCGGCCGACCGAGCTCGGTGAAGGCGTCGAGGCCCGCCAGCACCTCGTAGCTGTGCCGCGCCTCTTTGGCGAAGCCGAGCCCAGGATCGACGATGATGCGGTCGGTGGCAACGCCTGCCGACGTTGCGAAGGCCATGCTCTCGCGCAATTCGTCGAGCACCTCGGCGATCACGTCGTGATATGACGCCTGCTCGTACATTTCACGCGAGCGGCCGCGCGAGTGCATCAGCACGATGCCGGCGCGATGGGCGGCAACGACCCCTGCCAGATCGGGGTCGTACCTCAAACCACTCACGTCATTGATCAGCGCGGCCCCCGCCGTGAGCGCCGCCGCGGCCGTGGACGCCCGGTACGTATCGACGGATATCGGCACGGCAACGCGCGCCGCCAACCCTTCGATGACGGGCAGCACGCGACGGAGCTCCTCCGACGCGGCGATCGGCTCTGCCCCAGGGCGGGTCGACTCGCCGCCGACGTCGATCAGGTCGGCGCCTTCCTCCGCCATCTGAACACCGGCCTCGATGGCGCGCGCGTGATCGAGAAGCCGACCGCCGTCGGAAAACGAATCGGGTGTGACGTTGATCACGCCCATGATGAGGGTGCGATCGCCGACGGCCAGGCTCGCGCCGTGAGCGAGAGGAATGGTGAAGCGGCGGCGCACGGAGGAACAGTACAAGTACAAAGTGAAAAGTACAAAGTGCAAAGTAAGTGAGGAAGTGCGCCGTACACAGAAAGGGCCGCCGTACACAGAAAGGGCCCGCGCCAAGCAGGCCCATTTGTCACTTACTTTGAACTTTCAAGTTTGAACTTTGTACTTGAACCTACTCCTGCGGCCTTGGCTGGAGCGGCGGCACGATCGAGGGTCGCTCCTTCTCTCGGGCAACCTTCGGTTCGCGCGCCGGGGCGACAGTGGCTGCCAGTTCGTCAATCGGCAGGCCCGCCGAAATGCGTCTCACCTGCTCGGCATCCAGCGTCTCGCGGGCCAGCAGCGCGTCGGCAAGGTCGAGCAGCTTCTGCTTGTGCTCGAGCAGAACGTTCTGCGCGCGCGTGTAGTTGCCGGTGACGAACCGCTTGACTTCCTGATCGATGCGAAGCGCGGTGTCCTCGCTATAGTCCTGGTGCTGGGCGATCTCCCGGCCGAGGAAGATCTGCTCTTCCTTCTTCCCGAACGTGAGCGGACCCATCGCGTCGCTCATGCCCCACTCGCACACCATTCGCCTCGACAGCTCGGTCGCACGCTCGAGGTCGTTGCCGGCGCCGGTGGTAATGCTGCCAACCGTGATTTCCTCGGCGATGCGGCCGCCGAGCAGAATCGCAATCTGATCCTCGAGATACTCGCGCGAGTAGTTGTGCTTCTCGTCGACCGGCAGCTGCTGGGTGAGTCCGAGCGCCATGCCGCGCGGGATGATCGTCACCTTGTGGATGGGGTCGGCGTGCGGCAGCAGGACCGTCAGCAGCGCGTGCCCCGCCTCGTGGATTGCCGTCACGCGCTTCTCGTTCTCGCTGATGATCATCGAGCGCCGCTCGGCGCCCATGAGAACCTTGTCCTTCGCAAACTCGAAGTCGAGCATGCGAACGACCTTCTGGTTGTAGCGCGCGGCGTTCAGCGCCGCCTCGTTGACCAGATTTGCGAGATCGGCGCCCGAAAAACCAGACGAGCCGCGCGCCAGCACGGTGACGTCCACGTCGTCGGACATCGGAATCTTCTTGGTGTGGACGCCGAGAATGCCCTCGCGCCCCTTCACATCGGGACGGTTGACGACGATGCGGCGATCGAAGCGGCCGGGACGAAGGAGCGCCGGATCGAGCACGTCGGGGCGGTTGGTGGCCGCGACGAGAATCACGCCTTCGTTCGATTCGAACCCGTCCATCTCGACGAGAAGCTGGTTGAGCGTCTGCTCGCGCTCGTCGTGACCGCCGCCCAGCCCGGCGCCGCGATGCCGGCCGACGGCGTCGATTTCATCGATGAACACAATGCAGGGCGCGTTCTTCTTGCCCTGCTCGAACAGGTCGCGCACACGAGAGGCGCCGACGCCGACGAACATCTCGACGAAGTCCGATCCACTGATCGAGAAGAACGGGACGTTGGCCTCGCCGGCCACGGCGCGCGCCATAAGTGTCTTGCCCGTTCCCGGCGGCCCCATGAGCAGCACGCCTTTCGGGATACGGCCGCCGAGCTTCTGGAATTTCTGCGGCTCGCGGAGAAAGTCGATGATCTCCTGGAGTTCGTCCTTCGCCTCGTCCACGCCGGCGACGTCCTTGAACGTGACTTTCTTCTGGGCGCTGGACGACAGCTTCGCCTTGCTCTTGCCGAAGGAGAGCGCCTTGTTGCCCCCGCTCTGCATCTGGCGCATGAAGAAGATCCAGAAGCCAATCATCAGCAGGATCGGCGCCCAGGAGTACAGGAGGGCGGCCCACGGGCTGGCCGCCGGTTCGCGCGCCGAGACGATGACGTTCCGCTCGAGCAGACGATTGGCCAGCCCCTCGTACTGCGGAGGGGCGTAGGTGCGGAAATTCTCGTTCGCTTTGTTGACGCCGGTAATCTCGTTGCCGGTGATGGTGACCCGATCGACCTGTCCCGCGTCGACCGACGCCATGAACTCCGTAAAACTCACCGGTTTAGAGCTGGTCTGGAACTTCGTGGAGAAGTTCCACACGAGGACGCCGATGACCACGAGGGCCATCCAGAATACAAGGCTTTTCAACGTAGAGTTCACGCTACTTCCCCACCAAGTATCGGATTTAAGAGTATCACCTTACAGCGCCCCCCCGCTGTATTAAGACCAGCTTTCGGCCGCGAAGTTCCACGCGGCAACCCGGCACGTCGACGCCGCCCTTCAGCCCGCCAACCAGCGCCAGCACGGACTCCACGTGTTCGAGGCCGATTTCACGCCCGCCGGACTGCATTCTCATCGCCCCGAGAAGCACCCGGCGCAGTACCGGCGCCGGCATTTCCGCCAGAGCTGGCACGTCGAGCTCGATTACGGAATCGGTCTCCACCGCCAACGCGCGAAGTCGAGCCTGACTCAGGTCGTCGAGCCACTGCCCGTCCTCTCGAATAAGTGCGGCCGCACGTGCAATGGCAGGACGGGTCGACGCGCCAGCCGCCTGGTCCAACTCGGGAAGCACGCGGTGACGAATGCGGTTGCGCGGGTTGCTGACATCCTCGTTGCTTTCGTCTTCAATCCACCGCTCGCCCACACGGCCAAGATAGGCGCGCAGCTCCGCGCGCGTGACGTCCAGAAGCGGCCGGATGACCGTCTCGCGGCGCGGGTGAATGCCTCCGAGTCCAGTCAGCCCGGCGCCACGCATGAGCTTGAGGAGGAACGTCTCGGCCTGGTCGTCCTGCGTATGCGCCACGGCAACGCAGCTGGCGCCCGTTGCGGCCGCGGCACGCTTCAGGAACGAGTAGCGAAGCCGCCGCGCGGCGTCCTCCGTGGAAAGGCGATGTTCGTCCGCGTACGCGGCTACGTCGGCGCTTTCGGTGACGATCGGCAGCGCGAGCCGCTGCGCCAGATCCTGACAGAACGCCTCGTCTCGGGCGGCAGACGGCCGCAGCCGATGATTGAAATGCGCCACGCCGACGACCTCGAACTCACCGTTTGCCGCAAGATCGAGCAGGATCCTGGTGAGCGCGACCGAGTCGGACCCGCCTGACAACGCGACGAGCACTCGAGCGCCCGGCGGCAGCAGGCCGTAGCGCCGACATGTCCGCCGGATCTGCTGGTGGAGGGCGGTCGTCAAGTCACAAGTCACAAGTCACAAGTCACAAGTCACAAGCCCGACGCGCGGCGAAAATCCCGGGCACCGTCAGGAAGAATGTGGCGCTGGAACTTTGTGCCTTGAGCTTTGGGACTTCTGACTTGGGCCTTGAATTGGTATGCCGGAGGGCGGACTCGAACCGCCGACCCCGCGCTTATGAGACGCGTGCTCTAACCGGCTGAGCTACTCCGGCCTGAATCGTCAATCTTAGCAGGGCCCAGGCCTCAGGCCTCGGGGCTCAGGGCCGTCTCAGGCACCAGGACTTGGGCCGCGCTGGGGCCTTGGATAGCCCTGAGCCCTGGGCCCTGAGGCCTGGGGCCTACTCACTTTCAATGATCGCCGCAGCAAGGAGTGGGATCAGCACCTCGTGGTGCCCGACCAGCGAGATTCCAACGCCGTTCGTTCCAGCAACCGGGCGGGTCACCACGTTGGTCTGCGGACGGTACATGCGCAGGAAGTCGATATTCACCGTCGTAAGGTTGTCCAACGCGACACCCTGGTTTCGTGCAAGCGCCACCGCCTTCAGGAAAACTTCCGGCAGCACGACCGCAGATCCGCAATTGACGTAGACGCCGCCGCCAAGCCGCGCGACCGACGAGGTGAAATACCGGAAATCGCGCAGGCTCGTGTCCCCGATCGCCGCGCCCGATGCCGCCGGATGCATGTGGATGATGTCTGTGCCCATCGCCACATGGACCGTAATCGGAATGTTCAGACGATGGGCGGCAATCGCAATGCTGGAATCGGAGAACGGCGGCTTGCGTTCGGCAAGAAGAGATGCGACTGCCTGACCGAGACCGTGCCCGCTCTCCGATCCGCGCCGGATGGCGTCATTCAGGAGCACCGCCGTCTCTTCGGCCATGCCGAAGCGCCCGGGGCCAAGCGATTCGTCGACGTCCTCCGAGGTGGCCCCGCAGAGCGCAATCTCGAAGTCGTGGATGATTCCGGCGCCGTTCAGCGCGACCGCCGATACGTATCCCCGGCGCATCAGATCTATCAGCACCGGCGACACGCCGGTCTTGATGACGTGAGCGCCCAGACCCCAGACGATCTGGCGACCGCCCGCTCGCGCTTTCGTGACTGCCTGCACAACCCGCCTGAGATCGTCGGCGCCGAGAATGGCAGGGAGGGATTCGAACCACGCCTTGAACGTCGCGCCGCGATCGACTGGACGCGCAAAGTCGGCCACGCGCGTCCGGCTGGCGCGCGATGCCAGCGGGTACGTGCGGACGCCGGACAAGTCGAACTCTTCGTAGGGATACATGGGACTACGGTAATAGGGG
>Ga0209640_10000165_pt1 | contig 46520 bp, 59 predicted proteins | sample RifCSP10_1_FD_184018 | JGI IMG/M metagenome (GOLD analysis project Ga0209640, IMG submission 184018) | Soil microbial communities from Rifle, Colorado - Rifle CSP2_sed 10_1 (SPAdes) (version 2) | ecosystem: Environmental > Terrestrial > Deep subsurface > Rock core/Sediment | place: Rifle...
ATCTCTAACGCAACAAACGATTTCGTGACCTTGTTCTACCAAAATCGGTAATAGTCGTTTTCCGATATATCCTGTTGCGCCGGTTAAGAGAATTTTCATTATTGGTTTTATTAAAGCACTTAAAGTTAAGTCAATTTATTGGAAAACAAACTTATATACTCTTTTCTTGTTTTGCCTTCTTAACCGAATTTTGTTGCTTGGCTAATATTTATTTTTTTTTAAATTTTGAATGTGACGATACCGTAATCCATTTCGAAAACTTGTCCGGACATGGATTTAGCTTTTTCCGAAATCAATAAATCAGCCATCCCGGCTACTTCCTCCGGTTTCAGGTAATTTTTCATCGGATGGCGTTCCACCATGTTTTCTCTCATTCGATCATTCCTCAGAATTCCTGCGGAAAGAGTGGTTTCGGTAATCGTGGGAGCAATGGCATTGATGCGTACTACCGATGCCAATTCTGCCCCCAACGATTTCACCAATCCTTCAACGCCTGCTTTTGCCGTAGCAATACTGGCATGAAAAGGCATTCCCAGTTTTACGGCAACGGTACTAAACAGTACTATCGAAGGATCGGTTCCTTTTTTTAGAACAGCTAAATATTTCTGAATCGTTTTGACCGCGCCGATGACATTGATCTCGAAATCTTTCCTAAAATCATCGACGCTCAAACTTGCAATGGGTTTCAGATTGATGGAACCTGGGCAGTAAATTAAAGTGTCAATCTTCTCTATTTCGGGAAGCGCATCTTGCAAAACATCCAACGAATAATGGGTCAGGTTTTCATGAGATACATCCGGGGGATTTCTACTGATGTTATGCACCAGATTGGTCTCTAATTGCTGTAACAAAATAGCGTTTCCAATTCCTTTGCTTCCGCCAATGATGACTATGTTTTTCATCTTTTTTGTTCAATCTGTTAGTTAAAATCTATCTTTTCGAAATTTTATTGTTATTGATTTGTCTCTGCATCGTGCATTTGAATCTTCCTTCCGTAAAATTTCTTAATTTTTCGTGTTTTGTTTTTCGTCCCTGTACCCGTTCACGCCATATCCTGAAACTCGATGGTTTCATTTCGCTGCGCATCAGGTCGATTACTTCTTGTTCGTTAAAACCAAATTGCAATGATATCGCTTCGAATGTCGTCCTGTCTTCCCAGGCCATTTCTATAATTCGGTCTTTTTCTATATCCGTGAGTTCTCTTTTCAATTATGAAATGTATTTTTGATAATGATTCACCACGATTTTCGCTTTCAAATCAAACATCAGATTATACAATCCAAAAAAGGTCCTGTTCATATAGATGAAATGCTTTGAACCCCTGTTGCCGTTCATTTTTCTCAGATTGCTGTCTTTCGAAAATCGCTCCCCTAATTTTGCAATGTTTTCAAAAAAAGATTCGTCAGAAAAATCGAAGGAATCTTCTTGGAACGGTTTGGTAAACAGAGACAATAGATCATAAAACATTTCGGTGAAGTAGTCGATTTCTTCTTTCGAGTCATCGGTACGAAGAATTTCTAATTCAAATAATTTAGCATTAAATTTCTTGGGGTCATTTATGATTTTTTTGTTAATCAATTCAAAATAGGGAATGTAAAAATCATCTGGTATTTGTTTCATGCAGCCAAAGTCTATGGCGATCAATTCATTTTTTTCGGTAACCAAGAAGTTTCCGGGATGCGGATCAGCATGAACTTTTTTAAGAACGTGGATTTGGTACATATAAAAGTCCCATAATGCCTGACCAATTTTATCAGCTGTTTCCTGATCGGCATTAATTTCTGTGAATTCTGAAAGATGGATTCCGGTCATCCAGTCCATCGTAATAATTTTCTCTGACGAATATTCTGGATAATACTCGGGAAACACTAAATTCTCTATTTTTTTGCAAGCGGCAACCACTTCGACACTTTGTTCCAGCTCGAGCAAATAGTTTGTTTCTTCGATTAATTTGTCTTCCACTTCCTTAAAATATTTGTCGGAATCTTTACCCTGAAGATTGAACATTCTGATTGCTATGGGCTTTACTATGGCCAGATCGGAAGAAATGCTGTTGGCAACGCCGGGATACTGAATTTTTACAGCCAGTTTTTTACCATTTTTTTTAGCCAAATGGACCTGGCCAATGCTGGCCGCGTTTACAGAATTGGCATTGAATTCGTCAAAAATTTCGTAAGGGGTTTTTCCGAAATTGGTTTTAAATGTTTTCAAAACCAAAGGGGAAGAGAGCGGAGGCACCGAAAACTGCGACAAGGAAAATTTCTCCACGTATGCCTGAGGCAAAAAGTTTTTGTCCATGCTTAACATTTGAGCGACCTTTAAGGCGCTTCCTTTTAGTTTTTTTAAGCCGTCATAAATATCTTCTGCATTGTCTTCGTTCAATTTATCGCGTGTCAAGTCAGAATTGACCATTTTTTCGCCGTAATATTTCAGATAATTTACGCCAATTTTGGCTCCCGTGTGCACCAACTTTGATGCTCTTTCGATTTTTGATGTAGGAATGTGATCTAGGGTTTTCATTATTTGTTCTGTATTTTTTCTTTAAAAAGAAATTTTCCGAAATCGATCAAACTGTTAATGGGTGCCATATTTATTAATTCGAAACTTAGCTTTACGGATTTCTCAATGTAAATGTCAGTTTTTTCAAAAGAGGGGGATTCATCATCCAACCAAAATTTGAGAGTAAATAAAAATTGTATCCAAGCAGTTTCTTGAATTGCTTTTTCTTGTATTTCTTGGGCTTTCTCTTGCTTGATACGATAGTCGTCAGTTAAAATTTCTGCTATAAATTTTTTATAGTTATTTCTTAGACCGGAAAGCTGCATCAGATTTTTTAACTGATTGCTATGCTCCTTAAGGCTCATCGTTACATAGCTACGGTTGACGGACAGTAATTCGAAGAATGTAAAATAAAAACTCAGCAATTTACTTTTCATGTCATAGTCAACGTAGTCTTTGTCCTTATGCAGTAATTCGACGGTTTTTTCAAAAAACATTTTCCAGATTTCTTTTTCCACACTTTCAATTGTTCCAAAAAATGTGTAAAACTCTGCTTCGGTAAAATTGTTCAATTTTGTAAAAAGGTATACTGATTTTGGTTTTTCAGCGTTTTCCAATGTGTAATTCATGTACATAGAAACTATATTCTCCTTAGATATTTTAATTTTCTTGGTTGCCATTTCTCTTGCTTTTTAAATTAGGGGATAAAGATAGTGAATGTTTAAGCAAACAGTCATAAAGTTAAACAAAATTTATTTAGTATATTTGTTAAAGTATTCAAAATCAAAAAGCGTAGCTGTCATGAAAAAAAATGTTTTAATAACTGGAGGTTCTGGATTTGTGGGCAGGTATCTTAGCAGATTATTGATTGATAACGGCTACACGGTTTCCATTTTAAGCCGGAGCAAAAGAGCGAATACCGCCAATACTTTTTATTACACATGGGATGTTGAAAATCAAGTAATCGAAGAGGACGCGGTTCTTAAAGCGGACTATGTCATTCATCTTGCCGGGGCCAATATTGCGGAAAAAAGGTGGACTAAGGAACGGAAAGAAATCATAATCAATAGCAGAGAGCAATCAGCCACATTGATTTTGTCTGTTTTAAAGAAACACAATAAAAAACTGGAAGCTTTTATTTCGGCATCAGCAGTCGGTATTTATGGCGCGGTAAGCGGAGAAACAATTTGTGATGAAAATACAGCACCAGCAAATGATTTTTTGGGTATGGTTTGTCAAAAATGGGAAGCTGTAGCAGATTTGTTCGGCCAATTGGGGATACGTACGGTAAAAGTCCGCACTGGTTTGGTGTTGGGTAAGAACGACGGTTTTTTGAATAAACTAACGCCCATTTTTAAATTACGCCTAGGGGCCGCATTGGGTTCGGGCAAACAGTATATGCCTTGGATTTACGTGGAAGATTTGTGTGCCATATATCTTGAAGCTCTAAGGAACCCGAATATGGATGGAGCCTACAATGCGGCAATTAATGACAATACCACCAATGCCTCTTTTTCCAAAACATTGGCTAAGTTGTATGGTTATTCGATTTGGCTTCCTAACGTACCTGCTTTTCTTATTAAAATTGTTTTGGGTGAAATGGCTAAATTAGTGCTCACCGGAAGACGGGTTTCTTCAGCCAAAATCGAGAGACTTGGTTTTCATTTTAAATTTAAGAGTTTGGAAGACACCCTTAGGATTTGCCTGTCAAAATAAAACAGTGCGATAAAATACAATTTTAGGCACTTTTTACTGTTGGAGGATTTTTTGTTTTAAATATTAGTTTACACTTTGTTTTATTTTAATAAAAACATAGTTTTGATATTTACTGTTTTTGCCACTTTTTGTCTAACGATCTTTGGAATTTGTATGTTAAAATCATCCGGATTCACATCGAAATCTGTTGAAATTTCAATGCCGTTTCCTTTTTTGCTGATAATGGCAACTGTATTTATTTCTTTAGATTTCCCATGTAATTCTAGTGTGCCGTTAAGCTTGAATTTTTTCGGTGAAGTGTCCAGCGCAGAGGCGTCAAAATCACTAAGTTTGCCTTTAAAAGTAGCTTTTGGGTACTTATCGCTTTCTATGTAGTTTTCATTAAAATGTTCTTCCATCAAAGCGATTTTAAATCGAAAGCCTTTTACCAAGGCCAGACTTGCAATTTCACCAGTTTTTGTGTTCAAAACACAACTGACTGCTTCGTTTGTTGCCTTTACTTCTTCAAATGAGGGGACTGAAGCCTCAAAGGTTATATGGCCTGTTTTGGTTATTTTTCGATCCTGAGTATGGCCAATAGTTCCTATAAAAAGAACGCATATGGCAAATAATTTTATCAATTTCATTTCAATAGGGTGTTTATTCGATATAGCCATTGTTTTTCCAAGCAATGACTTTGTCAATTGTGGTTTGCGGTAGTCTTGAGCCGTTTTGAGGCATCATTCCGCCTGCGCCCTGCGCTCTAGAAATACGGTCTATGATATTGTCAGCAGATGCTTTAACTCGTGCATAAGTATCTAATGAAATGCTGGCTCCGTTTGATGGATTGCTTCCATGGCAAGAAGTGCAATTGTTACTTATTATTGATTTTATGGTATTGGTATACGTTATGGTCACTGGATTCGGATTCGGATTCGGATTTGGAGACGGTGAAAGGTCAGACTCAGATCCACTCGAACAACTGATTATTAATAAGGTCGAAATTGCTAAAGAAAATGTTTTTGTCATATTCATTCTGTAGGTTTTTGGTAAATTAATTTATAAAGTTATGGAAATTTAATCAATTATTTGGTATCTTTCCGGTAGATTTGTTAAATAAAACATAATTTTATGAAAAGAAATATAGTTGTTATTTTTTTACTTGTGATACTTGTTCTAGTGGTAGGTTATATGTATGTCTATAAAGGGCACCGTAATATAGCGGACGAGGAGGTGAATTATAGTATCAGTAGTGATTCTATTTTTACGGAGTTTCAGGAAAATGAAACTGCCGCTAACGTAAAATTTCTGGATAAAACTATTGTGGTAAGTGGGAATGTCAGCTCTATTGGAGCCGAGGGAAAATCCTTGGTTCTGGATCAAAAGTTGTTCGCCAGTTTTGTAGAAGTGCTACCTTCGAGTTTACATATCAATTCCAAAGTAACTATAAAAGGACGTCTTATTGGCTATGATTCGCTATTGCAAGAAATAAAATTGGATCAATGTACAATCGTAAAATAACGGGATGATTAATATGAAAAAAATACTAATTGCTTTGCTTTTCCCAATGTGCATTTTTGCTCAAGATGACCTATTGTCTGAAATTGATGTTCAAAAAAATGATATACAGGTGGTTTCCGCCTTTAAATCGCTGAAAATTGTAAATTTTGAATCAACAAAATTAATCGGGAAAGGCGATTTCTATTTTGTGGTCGCCCATAGATTTGATTATTTGAATAGGGGATTCGATGATTTTTTCGGATTGGATAATGCGAACACACAACTGAAGTTTGCTTTTGGAGTGAAAGATTGGTTGACGATTCATATTGCAAGAAGCGGATTTCAGGAAACATACGATTTGGGGGTAAAATACTTATTGGTCTCACAAAAAGAGGAAGGATTTCCCTTCGCAATTGTTGGCTTTAACAGCCTTGCCATTAATACTGAATTAAAAAAAGTAAATTATCCATTGGTTGAATTTAAGGATAGATTGACTTATGTAAGCCAACTATTAATTTCCAGAAAGTTCACTGATAAATTATCACTGGAAGTAGCTCCTACTTATTTTCACGAAAACACGGTAAGAGATATTCTTGATGAAAATAATAGTGTTATTAAACCTAATCCACAAGACAATAGCCAGTTTGCAATTGGTGTAGGGGGTAGGTATAAATTTGCGAAACGCTGGTCTGTAAATATGGACTATGGCGCCCATTTAAACAGAGCTAAAGAGTCTATTTATAAAAACCCACTATCTATTGGGGTGGATTTAGAAACTGGAGGACATGTTTTTCAGATGCACTTTACTAATGCTAAGGCAATGCATGAGTCTGGCTTTTTGGGGCAGACCACGGGAGACTGGGGCAAAGGAGAAATCGCTTTTGGTTTTAACTTAGTCCGAGTATTCTAAAGATGAGATCTTATTTTTTATCCGAGTTTCACAATTGTTCATTAAAAAAATCAACGCAAATAGGAATTAACTCCGACCGTCACTTTTTTTGATATCTTACTTCTTACAATAATTGGAATTTCGATATTAAAATCATCAGTGTTCAGCGTGAAATTTGACGCGAGCTCTATTCCTTTGATTGCTTTTTTAATTTTGGCAAGTACCCGAATATTTTTTGATTTTCCGTGAATTGTTATTTTTCCTGTAATGTAGTAATCTTTGGGGGTAAGCCCTAAATCTTTTAAATCAAACTTTTCAATTAAACCTTTGAAGGTAGCTTTTGGATATCGATTACTTTCTAGATAGTTTTTATTGAAATGCTCTTCCATTAGAGCTCTTTTAAACTGGAATTGCTTAATAAAAGTCACGAATGATATTGTTCCCTTTTTGGCATTCAAAACACAGTTTACTGTTTCGTTTTTTGCTTCAACTGCTTCAAAAAAAGGGATAGACGCTTCAAAAACAATAATGCCATTTGTGGTCATCATTTTTTCTTGTGCATCAATTATGTTTAAGAGAAACAATAAAAATATTAACAAGAAATTTTTCATTTGTAACCGGAATTATACTACTTAAAGTTACGCTTTTTTTTCGAAAAAGGGATTCAAACGCTAGTGTTTTATATGAAAAAAAGAACCAAAAAGGATGCCTTTAGTTCTTTTGAGTTGTCGAGAATATATATTAATCAGCTAATTTGGACCAATACATTATATTTTTCCAAGCTGTCTAAAGTTTCAATCGAGCTATAATTAAAATTTTCCTCGTGACGGTCTTTTTCTTTTTTCAGTGCAATTTGTTTTATGCAATTACAAAAGCGACGTACCTCTTCCAAATCGGAAAGTATTAGTCCCGGTACTCTTGCATTTGTTCCGTCTTTGTTTTTGGAGACCATCGTAAAATAAGAAGAGTTACAGTGGTGTATTTTGCCGGTTTGGATATTTTCAGATTCGACGCGAATCCCCACAACCATGGAACTTTTGCCTACATAATTTACGCTGGCTTTCATGGTTACCAATTCTCCCACCTCAATAGGTCGTAAAAAGTCAACGGTATCAACGGATGCGGTAACACAATAATTGCCTGAAAACTTAGAAGCACAGGCGAAAGCAATCTGATCCAGCAAAGAAAGGATATAACCGCCATGGATTTTGCCGCTAAAATTGGTGTGTGAGGGCAGCATCAATTCTGAAATGGTGATGTATGAGGAGGCGACAGTTTTGTACATGGGATGCATCTTTATTTTCTCTGGAATGGCGAATCCTCTTTTTTGACGTCAACGATGAAATATTTAGTATCACCCCACCAAGGGAATGTCTTGTAGCGCTCCTTGTAGGATATTTTTACATATTGTCCTTCTAATTCTTTCAAATCAGAAATCACTTTTTTGTCCTTATCCAGTACTGAAAAAGCAAAGATTTGTGAACCTGACATTCCTTGGCTCAATTCGCCTTCCCAAGTTTTGAATGCCACTCCTTTATGGCTGAATTTAATTAAATGCCCCGATCGCACGCCTTCGCTATAAGTGGCGTTGTATACAAAAGCAAAATAAAGTGTCGTGGACAATACGATAACAATTGCTAGAATTCCTAAAAATTTTTTCATCTTGACGGTTTAATTTAAAAGTTGGTTTTCGTCTTTTTCAGCTCTTGATAATATATTTTCTGGAAGCGATTTTTTGGCTTTGGCTCCCATTTTTTTTAACTTCTCGACACTGGTAATTAAATTCCCTTTTCCTTCCACAAGTTTATTCATGGCGCCACTATATTCCGTTTTGCTTTCGTCTATTTTCTTTCCTATTTTTATTAAATCGGACACAAAACCTTCGAATTTATCGTACAAAGCACCTGCTTGACGCGCGATCTCGAAGGCGTTCTCTTGTTGTTTTTGGTTCGCCCACATACTGTCAATGGTCCTCAAAGTGGCCAATAAAGTGGCGGGAGTAACTATGACGATGTTTTTTTCGAACGCTTTGTTGTACAATGAAGTGTCCTCATTTAAGGCCATGGCAAAAGCGGGTTCGATGGGGATAAAAAGCAATACGAAATCAGGGCTTTCTATCTGGTATAAATCTTGGTAATTCTTGTTTCCCAGTTGTTCTACGTGGCGCTTGATGGAATTGACATGTTCTTTTAGATAGCCGTTTTTTAAATCGTCCTCTTCCTCGTTGATGTATTTTTCATAAGCTGTCAAAGATACTTTCGAATCGACGATCATCTTTTTGCCGTCAGGCAGATTTATCACAACGTCGGGGAAAACGCGATTTCCATCTTCAGTAGTGAACGCTTGCTGCACTTCGTATTCGCGTCCTTTTTCCAAGCCAGATTTTTCAAGGACTCGCTCCAGAACGAGTTCTCCCCAATTCCCCTGCATTTTGCTGTCCCCTTTCAGAGCTTTGGTCAGGTTGATGGTTTCCTTGCTCATCTGGATGTTCATTTCGCGCAATCCCAGAATCTGTTGGCGAAGAGCCGCATGATAATCGATACTTTCTTTGTGGGTGTCTTCGACTTTCTTTTCGAACAAATGAATTTTATCTTGCAAAGGCGTCAAGATGTTTTTCATGTTTTCTTTGTTCTGCTCAGTGAATTTATTGGACTTTTCGTCCAATATTTTATTTGCCAGATTTTCGAATTCTTTGGTGAATTTCTCCTGAAGTTTCTCCACCTCTTCTTTTTGCTCTTTGTTGCGTTCCCAAAGGTTCTCAAAATCAACTTCTTTCTTTGAAAGCTGAATGGCCAGACTGTCTTTTTCGTTTCGAATAATTTCTTTATCAGAATTAGTGATTTCCAATTGTTTTTCGAAAACCTTTTTCTCATTCGAAAATTGCTCTTTCAGCTGATTAAATTGAGAATTTAAAGCGATTAATTTTTCTTCCAGACTGATTTTTTCGGATTGAAAACGGGCAGAAAATATAAGTTTGCCAATGAAAACCCCAATGGCTAGTGCAATAATAAATAGGAATAAAAACGGAAGCATGTTTGACATAAATAGATTTTTGTAGAAAGTAAAAGTAAGTAATAATACATCTTAGTGCTAAATTTATTAAAGGGAAAATAAAAAAGCCAATAATAAGGTAAATTTTTTATTGGCTTTTTTTTAAACTGATGTACTTGATTTATTCGTCAAGTTTCATATTTCCGCGGTCGGTTTGATTATCGGGGTGCGAAGCAGGATATCTTGTTGCGGTTATGTCAGCGTTGAGATCTTCGTTTTCAACTGTTTTCATGGCCTCCTCCTCTGTTGTCACACCTCGACTAAGACTTTCATTATCGTTCCATGTTCGTTCTTCGTCTGGAATAGGGGCAATAGATCCATCAACATTCCTGGCTCTTTGCACTATCTTTTTATTTCCTTCGGCATCAATTTCTATCTCTTCGTTAAGCATAGATTCTTGGCATTTTTTTATCGGATCTATATTTTGCCCGCTAAATCCTTCATTAATATTTTGCCTTTCTTTTTTTGAATCTTTATTTTTCATGACATATTATTTTTTAGATTTTGCTAATTCGTTTTATAATATTACTGATTTTAAACGGACTATCTTAATCATTTAACATAGCTTTTAGAGGAATGAAATCTGGCTTGGGGCTGTTTGATGCTAATAAAACAAAGCTATCTTTGCAGCTGTTTATCATTTGAATCGAACTAATGGCCCATAATCATTTTATCCTCCACAAACCTTACGGTTATTTAAGTCAATTTATTTATGAATTGAAAAGGAAAAAGAAACTGTTAGGAGAATTGTATGATTTCCCCAAAGGAACGATGGCGATAGGTCGTTTGGATGAAGACTCGGAAGGACTACTGTTGTTGACCACGGATGGAAAGATGAGCGAAATTATTCGTTCTAAAAAAGTGGACAAAGAATATTATGTGCAAGTTGACGGCCTCATAACACAGGAAGCAATCTATAAATTGAAGATGGGGGTTGAAATAGGTTTCGACGGTACCAAATACGTCACCAAACGCTGCGAAGCTTTTCTAATTGATGAAACTCCAAATTTTGGACCAAGAGGAAAAAAAATTCGAGACGAACGTCATGGCCCTACTTCTTGGGCTTCTATAACGGTCAATGAGGGCAAATTTCGCCAAGTCAGGAAAATGACGGCGGCAGTGGGTTTCCCCACTTTACGATTAGTGCGCGTGCGAATTGGGAATATACATCTCAATAATTTGCAGTCGGGAGAAGTGATCGAGCTAAGTGATTTTCAAATCGAAATTTAAGAGATTGGAAGCAATCTTTTAATTTTTCAATCTTTAAATAAATAAAATATGTTGAACATTGTTTTGGTTGAACCCGAAATACCCAATAATACAGGAAATATCGGCCGATTGTGCGTGGGAACCGAAAGCCGTTTACACCTTATCCATCCCTTTGGTTTCGTGATCAATGATAAAAACGTGAAACGCTCAGGCTTGGATTACTGGGTGCATCTCGACGTTACCGAGTACCAAAATGTGGCCGAATGGACCAAACAAATCCCTGATTCCTCAAGAGTTTTCTTGATGAGTTCGCATGCGGAGAAATCGTATCTGGAAATTGAATTTCAAGATGGAGATTGGTTGGTTTTTGGCAAAGAGAGTAGGGGATTAAGCGAGGCCGTATTGTCTCAATTTGAGAACCATTTAAAGATACCAATGTCAGCCAACATTCGTAGTTTCAACATAGCCAACTCCGTGGCTTTTGTCATTGGGGAGGCCAAAAGGCAAATCCAGTTAAAGCGATAATTAATTATCCAGGATTAAAAAGAGAAATGCTATGTTAGGGTGAAATTTTATATATTTGGGAAGGTGGTTTGGCTGTAGTCGAATGCCACTCATTTAAAATAAGCTTTTTATGGTCGATAAAGTTTTTCTCAGAAGTTCCATTTTCAGGCATTTGGATGGATTGGTAACCGGACCCGTGGCCTACAGCTTGCACAAAAAGGGAGTCCTGTCTTTCATACTGGATAAAAAAGAGTGCACGCTTAGTGAACTGACTTCTCAGTTTGAAGCAAACGAAGGCTATCTTAATGTAGCTTTACGTGTATTATGTTCGCAAGGTTTCCTGAAACACCATATCAATAATGCCACAGACGAAATCAAATTCAGTATAAGTGACAAGAGCGAAATAGCTTTTCCGCTATTTCACTTGTATGAAGACATCGTAGAACTGTTGCAATTTTCAATGCAATTCCACCCGCGGTTATTTGAAGAAGCCCCTTTTGAGCGATTGAAAATTATTTTCGAAAAATACAAAAAAAATTATGGTCTTGTCTTCTCTAATGATCCTTTGGAGAGCGAAATACAACATCAAATTTTAACTCATATTGAAGGAGCATTAGTAGGACCAACTTTGGTCAGGCTTGGCATGAGCGGGATGTTTCACAAGTACTTCATGGAAATTTCCTTCCGTCCAGAAGAGTTTCATAAGTCCCCTGAAAACTTCAAAATCATATTGGATTTCTTGGCATATCTGGGTTGGTTTACCCAAAAGAACGGTAATTATCAATTCACTGAAACCGGGCTGTTTTTTGCCAAAAGGGCATCCGCATACGGGGTGACTGTGTCTTATATGCCCACATTCAGCAAAATGGACGAGTTGCTTTTTGGCAATCCGAATGTACTGCGAAATGTTGGCGAAGGAGAAGATGAAATTCATGTGGATCGGGAAATGAATGTTTGGGGTAGCGGTGGCGCCCATGACAGCTATTTTAAAGTCGTGGATGAAATCATCATCAAGTTGTTTAATTTACCAATAGAAGACCAACCAAAAGGGATTCTGGACATGGGTTGCGGCAACGGGGCTTTCCTCGAACACATTTTCAACGTGATCGAAAGACAGACTTTGCGAGGGAAAATGCTTGATGATTACCCGTTGTTTTTGGTGGGCGCCGATTATAACCAGGCCGCTCTCAAAGTTACCCGAGCCAATTTGATCAAAGCCGATATTTGGGCTAAAGTCATTTGGGGCGACATAGGTCGTCCGGATCTGTTGGCGAGTGATTTAATGGAAAATTACGGCATCGATTTAAAGGACTTGTTAAATGTGCGCACTTTTCTAGACCACAACCGCATCTGGGAAATACCAAAGCACATTACAGCGGGACGAGTTAGCCAATCCACTGGAGCTTTTGCGCACAGGGGAATGCGAATTAACAATAATCTCCTGGAGGATAATCTTTTGGAGCATTTTAATAAATGGTCACCATTTGTCAGGAAATTTGGTCTGTTGATGATCGAACTGCATAAGATTCCTCCAGTTTTGACAGCAGAAAATTTGGGCAAGACGGCTGCTACTGCATATGATGCGACCCATGGTTTTTCGAACCAGTATATCGTGGAAATACCCGTTTTGCACAAAATTGCCGCAGAAGCCGGACTATATCCGGACACGCAGTTTTTTAAGCGCTTTCCCGATTCGAATATCGCCACTGTAAGTATCAATTTGCTGAAAGGGAAAGTTTAGTGCGATTTTGAACTGAAATAATAATCTATTAAATCAATAATCGCCTCGAGCTAAATTAAAAACCTGACTTCGATAAATAATTACCGAAGTCAGGTTATTAGCTAGAATGATATAACAAAACCATTTCTTGATATTTTTAGATACAGCCCCGAAAGGCGAATCGGGAAAATAACGGTTTTTATGTTTATTTATTTCACAGTGCTAAAAAATGGAGCGGCTTATTAAAAAGCTTCAATCATCATTTTCCCGGAAATGGTGAGTGAAAACATAGTTCCCGATTTGCTTTCCCATTTCTTCTCCATCCATCGCTGACTTTCTGAAATCCCAGCCAGATAAGATCATGCTTAATGAGCTTTCTCTTGCTGCTTGTGTAAAACTGCTAAAATGCATTGAAGTACCGGGTATAGTGGCGCTGGTTAGGTTAATATCGGTTTCATCAGACGAGAAGAATAATCGCAATACTTCGGCAGCAGTTCCACTGTAAGCTGTAAATGAACTGGGGTATCCTGGTTGAGGCGGGGTGGGAAAAGCATTGGGTATTTCTGTAAGAAAAGGCAGCCAGTTGGGGTCGGCCATTGTATCGGAGTTGCCATCAGTGGCGGCCAGTCGAATGGCCGTTTCTGGTCTCCAGTAATAAAAATGATACATGGCATTCAGTCCTGAGTTAATGCTTTCGGCCATAGAGGTATGCATTAGCGCAAATAACCTGGCAGTTTTCCAGGCGTCCATTTTTTTGGTTTTAATGGCTTCGCGGGTAAAGTTATTCCAAGTAATAGAAGGCCTGTTATCTGACCAGAATCGCGCCATCGTGCTTTCAGTTGCTGTTCGTGTAGAATTCACCCTTCCACCTTTTGTTTTCACTTCGTTGTAATCGGCGGTGTAATCTGTTGAGTTGACGGCATAAGGCCCCTCAGGGCGAAACTGCTGGTTGCTTTCTATCACATAAGGTTTCATAACTGTACCCCAATTAGAAATTCTTTTGACTGGTGGGTTTAAATAATTAAATACACCACCCATAATCATAATAGGAGAGCGAAATTCGCCTGGCTCATCGCCATCAAGCGGAGTTAGAGATGCTTGTATCACCTGAGCAAATCCGTCATTGGCTCGGTTGGCGATAACGGCATCGGCTGTTTTTTTCCCAAGAGCGATGCCTAATTCTTTACTTTCCCCGTTGGGGATGGTTGCTAAACTCTCATTGTACCATGTGTCAATAGGAAAAATCCTCTGCTGGTCCAGTCCCTTAATGGCCCAATATGCTGCACTGGCAACAGCCGCATCGGGGTCGGCAAATTTTTCTCTTTCATGAAGGGCAAAGCGTTCATATTTTGGTTTGATATTATTAAGTGCATCATGCACCGCTATCTGAACGATGGCAAAATAACGGGCGCGGCTGGGCTGAATCATGGGCGCACCAAGGACGGTTGCTGTTTTTTCATTCCAGTACATCACCATATCATTTTCTGCAAAACCGGAGGTCTTTATTTTTTTATCGGAATTGGAAGTGTTTATTTCTTCATTACTCATGGGTAAATCTTCTTTCCCGCAGGAAATAATCAGCAAAAGAATAACGGAACACATGCTTGCTCCTTTTAAATAATTTTTCATGACAGTTAATTTTTAAATGAAAATATAAATTGTTAGAAAGGAAATTAAAGAGAGGAAGTCTTTCAAACTACCTGATTTCTAATTAATAAGGCGTAGCTACTCTATGTATAAAATCGCTTAAAGTTATTTTAATATTGCCAGTCTTAGGATCATTATAAATGTTGTATTTCGTTGGGTAATTCCCCGCTTTTGCAAATTTTAAAGGTTGTGAGTAAGCATTGTTTCTAGACTCTACATTTAATAATAAGTAGTTTAAAGTCACCATAGGTTCGACAAAAATAAAGTTGCCATCGAAAGATCCATATATCATTATTTTTGTGAACGGCAGAAAGGCTCCTAAGTTTGTTGGTATCCAGTGTTTTCCCATTTGGGCCTCGGCGGTAGCAGCACCGGGAGGAGTGAAATAATTTTCGGGCCAATATTCCATAGGAGGAAGGTTATTAAACAAGGCATCGGTGCTTGGAGAATATTCAGGTATTGCCAGTTGTTCTTCAACTGATATCATGTAAAAATGAATATCAAAATGGGGCACGTCGAAAACATGTTCCGGTTCATGACCATTGGGGTTCCAATTGAGTCCAATATGATCAAAGGGTGTTACCTGGCTCGCTTTAGGGTGTAATGGAATGACAATTGTAGAACCCGCTGGAGGAGAGGATTTTTTATCTCCTTGAGGATTTAACAACGCTTCTCGCGTCATTTCAATTCCAATTTCTTTTGGGTCTCCGGCAAGATCGACACTAACCCACGACCGCACTTTTCCGTCTCCTAGAGTTACTTGGGGTCCCTTAAATTTAATGACCTTATCTGCACTCATTTTCTCATTAAAAGATTTGGATGCATTTTTTTGTAAATCAACATTAATCATTTCGTCCTGACTACAGGAATAGAGGAAAAGGAAGCTTCCCAACAAAACGATTTTTTTGAGTAAAGTACACGAATTTTCCATAATTAAAAGTTTTTAAAGATTAGTTTTAATGATGTAGATAAGTTGAGCTTTGGGGAAAAATAAAAGTACAACAAAGATATGATAATTTACATAAGACGCTGATTATCAGTAATTAATAATTCATGTAAATAAATGTTAAAGTTGAAATGCCGAAATAGTTGAATTGTAAGTTGGAAATTAAAATAGAAACTATCTTCTCTAATTTGTTGCCAAGTTAAATAAAGAAGAACCTTCCTTTTTCTGCATCGAAGACAATATGTTCGTCCTTGAATAAAGTATTAAAACTTCCTTTCGAAATGAAATTGCAGGGTTCGTCCTGGACAACAGTTTCTGGAGTCATAATGATCATTTCGTCGCTAAGCTGGATCGCTATGTCGATGTCATGCGTTGAAAACAAAATGCATTTTTCCGTTTCTTGAGTGAGTCTTTTCAATAGTTTAAATAATGCCACTTTGTGCAATAAATCCAAGTGGGTGGTGGGTTCATCCAAAATGATTAGAGGAGTGTCTTGTGCCAAAGCCCTTGCGATCAATACTTTTTGCAATTGGCCGTCGCTGATTTCGTAGTATTTTTTTGCCGCCAAATGACTGATTTTCGTCAGTTCCATCGCTTCATTAACTTTTGCAACATCCAGTTCCGATAACTTCCCGATCCAATTCGTGTAGGGTTGTCTCCCCAATGCGATGAGCTCAAAAACGGTCAGATTGCTTGGGGGCAATTTTTCGGTTAGAACGACACTTAAGTTTTGGGCTAACGTTAGCGAATCCAGTTTATGGATGTTTTGTCCATTAAGTAAAACGGTTCCGGAAAGCGTTTTTTGGATCCCCGTTAAGGTTTTCAGTAAGGTAGATTTGCCAATACCGTTTGCACCAATCAAGGAAATCAGCTGTCCTTTCTCCAGGGTCAAATTAATATTCGAAGAAATGATTGTGTTTCCTTTTTTATGGGAATAACCAATGCTGATATCAGAAGCCTTTAAGATTGTCTTATTTTCCATTATCCTATCATTTTACGTTTTCTGATCAACAACCAAATAACTATGGGCGCCCCAAAGATGGAGGTTACCGCATTGATAGGTAAGGTAATATCGCCACCGGGAACTTGCGAAATGCTGTCGCAAATCAACATAATGCTCGCTCCAAAAAGCAGGGTGCTCCAAAATAGAACAACGTGATTACTGGTCTGGAAAACTAATTTAGCAATATGTGGGACAGCCAGACCTATAAAGGCGATCGGGCCCGCAAAAGCGGTAATGCTTCCGGCCAAAATGCTGGTGGAAAAGATGATTATTAACCGTGCCTTTTTATAGTTCAAACCCAAGCTACGCGCATAATTTTCTCCTAAAAGCAGCGCGTTCAAAGGTTTTATGCTGAAAAGGCTCAAAAGCAGACCTATCAGAACGCAGGTAAATAAAACCAGTATCGATGTCCAAGATAGATTCCCCAAATTCCCCAAGGACCAGAAAGTGAATTTTTGTAGCTGTTCTGCAGTGCTGAAATAGCTCAAAGTCCCCACGATGGCACTTGTTAAACTGCCGAACATCAACCCGACAATTAGTATTGCCATGGTGTCGCGCAATCGATAGGAGACTACTAAGACCGCCATCAGAACGAGAAAGCTGCCCAAGCTGGATGCCAAAACTATCCCGTAAGACGACAGTAAGAGCGAAGCCACAGATGCCGGCAGAAATGCGGCTCCCAGAATAACCATTGCAACTCCCAGACTGGCTCCTGAACTAAGGCCCAAGACATAGGGTCCTGCCAATGGATTCCTGAATAAAGTTTGCATTAACAAACCACTAATTGAAAGTCCCATGCCCACCAAAACAGCGGTAATCGCCTTAGGCAAGCGGTAGTCAATGATGATGTATTGCCAGGTCTCCTTACTGGAAGTTCCGCCTATGAGGCTGTGAATCACTTCTTTTAGGGGAATCGAAACAGATCCCAAGCTGATGTTGATTACGAACAAGCAAAGCACCACAATGGTTAGGATCAGGAAAAGAACAGTATTTCGTTTAGTTTGGTTCAATTTATTCTAATTTCTGGAAGAAAAAAAGTTTATGATTGGGTAACAACTCGGGATGAAATATTTTAATCAGGTCTTTCAGGACCCAGTCTGGACGAGATGGGGACAATTCAAAATATATAATGCCGCCTTTCGCCCCTTTGTTTATAGCGTACGAATATACTTTTTTATTTTTAAATGAATCAAATTGCGCATAATGCGGATTGCTGTCGCTCATTTGTTTCAACGAAGAGAAATCTCCGGGGGCAATCCAGAATTCCGCTCTCTGTGCCTTTTCCAGTACTACTTCAAAGGGAAGCGACAGTCCGCCGGTTCCTTTGGTGTCTGCCCATAGGTAATCTGCATGGGCATCTTTTAGAAAAAGTGCAGCCCAGCTTTCGCCTTGCGGGACATACCATTGGTCTTGAAACATGGCTCCGGCAAGTACGGTGGGTTTTTTCGTGGCCTTTTTGGCCAAAGCCAAAGTCGCATTGTATTCTTTTTCGATTCCGGAAAAAATCGAATCTGCCTTGGAGTCCAATCCATACAAGGCGCCGAAGAACTTGATCCATTCCGCTTTTCCAAGAGGAGATTGCTCGGTCCAATCGCCATTGAGCATTACCTTCAGGCCGCTTTTTTGTAATAGGTCCAGAGTGGGATTGCTGTTGTTCAGTCCGAAACCAACAATCACGTCGGGTTGCATGTCTATCAAAACTTCGGTGTTGAGATTTTCATTTTTCCCGACTTCCCGAACTTTTCCTGCGTCAATTCTTTTTCTGGTTTTCTCTGACGAAATAAAATCAGTATCGGGAAAGCCAACCAAAGTGTTTTCGACTCCCAACATTTCCAATGCGGGAATATGCGTGGTTGAGGTAACCACAATCGTTTTTACGGGAATGGGAATGATGGTAAAATGCTTCAAACTGTCCGGAATGATTGCGTTTTTTTGTTTCAAAACATAGCTGAAGCTTTCTTTGGCCTCGGGCCAAGGATTGGTTATTTTCACTACGGAATAGCCGTTGTATTTGTGTATTTCAAATCCTTTGGCATATTGGATTTCATTTTTGGACGAAGCTATGTCGGCATTAGAAACTTCCTTTTTTTGTTTGCATCCAAAAGCAAAAAGGATACACAGAAAAAGGATAGTTTTTAAAGATGCTGATTTCATATAATGGTTTTCAAGTGCTGCAAAGGTATATTTAATCCTTTTTAAAAATCAAATTTTATTTTTTATTCGGGGGATAAAGTTATATTTGCAGCCGTATTGAGGTTGCTGTTTTTAAAATTAAAAGACGGCATTAAAAGGGAAGTGAGTGATTGAAGTTTGAGGATTTAACAATCGAATTCAGAAATCAAAAATCTTGCGCTGTACCCGCAACTGTAAGCTAATAAGCTTGTTGTTATCTACAAACCATTGTCTGCATGGCGGATGAGAAGGTAAACAACAAGACGCAAGCCAGGAGACCTGCCTAATACGATGTGTATCAAACTTTCGGGAAAAAAGGTTTGGGTATGGGTTATTTCATACTTTTCTCCCATTTTTACTCATGTAGCGGCAAATAGCTGTTATTAAAAATGTTTTATTAAAATGAACAACAAAATCGTTCGTATTAGTGCGTTATGCGTGCTGATAACTTCTTGTGCTTTTGCGCAACAAAAAGAAACCCTTTCTCCTGCAAACGAGTTGGATGAAGTGGTAGTTTCAGATTCTAAATTCGCTTTGGAAAAAGAAAAATCAGGAAAAGTAATTGTAAAAATTACTGCCGAGGAATTGTCCAAAAAATCAGGACAGTCCCTTGCTACCGTTTTAAGTTCCGTTGCCGGAATGGAAATAAACGGGAATAAGAGCAGCGCCGGGAAAAACCTGGGCTATTACATCCGAGGAGGAAGAAACCGTCAGACATTGATACTGATTGATGGGATTCCGGTTACTGATGCTTCGGGTATTAATCTGGAGTATGATTTGCGATTGATCCCTGTTGACCAAGTGGAAAGTGTTGAGATTATGAAAGGGGCTGCAAGTACCTTGTACGGTTCGGGAGCTGCTGCAGGTGTCATTAATATTACTTTAAAAAAAGCAGGGAAAAAAGCAATTGCCGGAAATGTGCATATGAGCATCGGAACGCAAACTACTGCCGATAGGGTAGATTATAGACCGCAAGATTATAACCAAGGACTTTCGGTGAATGGAAGGTCGGAAAAATTCAATTATTATGCGTCTTTAAACAGTACGGAAACAACAGGTATATCTGAAGCTGCCGTTCCGGAACCTGCCACTTTCGAAGATGATCATTTTTCCAGAATTAATTCATTAGTTAAAATGGGATTTACTCCAACAAAAAAGTTAAGCTTGGATTTCTTTGCCAATTATGACAGGCTTAAAAATGATTTTGACAGTACATTTGATAATTTCAATGACCCTGATACGCCTTTGAATGTTTCAAGATCTGAGCAATTCCGTTTGGGGTTTTCACCCAAGTATAAATACAGTAAAGGGGAATTCGTAGTGAACACAAGCTTTAACACGATTGAAAGGAATTACAATGTTTTCAGCAGTTATTCAAATGCTGTGAATGTAAGCGATTACAAATCAAGAAGTGTAAATGCGGATGCGTTCAACAAATATGCATTCAACAAACAATTTTTTGTAGTGTTGGGGACTCAATTTCAGTTTCAGGAAATGGATTCAAAGACAGCTTATGACGCAATTGCTGCCGAAACTGCCAAATTCAACACGATTGACCCCTATTTGACGGCGGTTTACAATTCTGATTTTGGTCTAAATCTTAACGTTGGAGTTAGAGATAATATGCACAGTGTTTATGGGAACCATTTCGTGTATAATGTGAACCCATCCTTTTCATTTTCTGGATTGCCATTGAAAGTATTGGCTTCTTATAGCACAGCTTATATTACACCAAGTTTGTATCAATTGTATTCCCCCTATGGAAATTTAGATTTAATGCCTGAGGAAAACAGTACGGCGGAAATTGGTTTTGAAGTGGTTTTATTAGCCAAAAAACTGACTTTTAATGCGGTTGCTTTTCACAGGGAAGAGAAAAACTCATTCGGATTTTTTACCAACCCAGACACATACGCTTCAAATTATATCAATATAGTTGGAACGAATAACGCAAAAGGAGTCGAAACAATGGCTTCTTACACTTTTTCAAAGGAATTAAAAGTGAATGCAAATTATACTTTCACGCAAGTCGAAGAGCCTTTAAGTCGATTGATTCCAAAGCATAAGGGGAATGTTTCACTGGATTATCAGCCAACGGCTCGAGCTTTTTTCAACCTAAATTATCAATATGTGGATCAACGAAAAGACGCGTTTTTTGACGGTGGCACTTACGCTACGACTCCCGTGATTCTTGATGCCTATCAATTGTTTAACGCTTCGGCAAAATACGATCTTATTAAAAATAGAATGACTGTATTTGCGGCAGTAAACAATATGTTAAACGAGGAGTTTGTTGAGTCTGTAGGGTACAGCACAAGGGGTAGGAATTTTAAAATTGGAATGAACATCAATTTATAGCGCTTTCCTTTCAACCAAAAAGAAGAGGCTTTCATCACTGAAAGCCTCTTCTTTGCTTATATGAACGATATTATTTCAATTCAGAAAAACACTCTATAATTTTTTTTGCTATTTGATTCTGTTCGTTATTATTAACAAGGTTTTTTTTGTCGATATCATTGGTTAAGTAACCGAGTTCCATTATGACTGCCGGCACTTCTGAGTTTTTCAAAATATGAAAATTGGCGTTCTTAATTTCTGCAACTTTATAATTTGAATCTAAAAACTTAGTTTGGAAATTCTCGGCTATTAGGTTCGACTTTTCATAAAAGTTAGATTCTTTTGAAACATAGAACTCCATACCTGATGTATTGCTGTTCGGACTTGCATTCACATGTAAGGACAAAACTAAATCCGGTTTGATTGTATTTATAAAGTCAGTTCTATCCTTGAGCGGAATAAATCGATCTGTCGATCTGGTATAGTGGATGATGATGTTTTTATTTTTGTTGAAAGCCTGAATTTTGGCAATCACCTGGTCTATAATTTGTTTTTCAGTAATTTCAGCTATAGTGGAGCCAAAATCTTCTCCTCCATGAGCCGCATCAATAACCACATTTATTTGTTTCGGTTCTACTTTTTTTGGACTAGCGAAAGCAAAACAAATCAAGGCAATCAATGTCAAAAATAACTTAGTTCTATTTCTCATAGTTTCTGTTGATTGAGGTGAATTATTCATAACGTATTAAAATACAACATATTGCTATTATTTTGAATTAATCCAAGGCTTTTAAGATTCCTTCCGGTGCTTTCTCAATATACATTTGGTTTTGTAGGCCATCCAACGATTTGGTATCTTTAAAGTAATTGAAATCTTTTTCGGGGTTTTGTTTCAGCATTTTTCCGGTTCCAGTGATCTTTCCGATAGCAGTGCTTAATAAAGCTTCGGAGTTGTTTCCTAAAATGTCTAAATTGCCCAAATTCTCTTTCAATAAATAATTTGGTTCAAGACCGCTGTAATAATCTCCAAAACCTGCGGCATTTACGATTTTTAAAACTATCGGCTGCATAGCATAACGATGATTTGGATTTCTGTTGTCTTTTCCAAAGGTAGGGGAGTCATATAAAGTAACGGAGCCTACATTTTTTCCCGTAGTAACGTCCCCTATCTGAACCACATCCATATAGGGTTTCAAGCCGTTTATAACAAGCTCACTTGCCGAGGCGGAACTTTTGGTGGTCAGGATATAAATTTTAGATAAGTTTAAACTGTTTATTGGGGTGCTTCCTATTTTATCTGTGAAATTGTTTTTTAACGCTTCCGGATCAGCAGATTCAAAATAAGAGTTGATTTTATCATTCCATTGTTGTTTCGCAAACACTTGTCCGGTATATTGTCCCGTTATCATGCTCGCCAATCGGGTTGCGGTAAGAACTGAACCACCTGAATTGTATCTCAAGTCTAGCACTAAATCCGTAATCCCTTGCGATTTTAGCGCCCCGAAAGCATCGTTTAATTGTATGTCGTATTCGGCATAAAAACCGTTGTACATTAAGTAACCGATTTTGTGCGTTCCAGAAGTAATCACCTTATTTATTAAAATCGGGTTTTCGGCCAAAATCGTTTTTGTCAGTGCAACTGATTTTCCATTTGGCGTAATTGCTCCTCCATCATAGTCGGCTAAATTTAAAGTATAATCATCCGCTGCCAGCAAAGACTGGTAATTATTTATCGTAAGTTGGGTTCCATTAATGCCGTAAAATATAGAGCCTCTTTGAATATCCTTTGTTGACGCAGCAGAATTGGGTAGAATGTAACGAACATATCCAAAAATGTCGGTCGTACTTCCTGGTTTGTATACTAAACCGAATTCAGCTCCGTGATTTTTCGAAATTCCTCCAAGAGCCTGTTCCAATTCTAAATAATCAGATACAATCCAGCTGAAACGATCGATTGATTTGTCTACCCTTAGCGCATCAAATAATTCCTCTGGAACGGGATAGCCTCTCAAAAAATCATTCAGAGCATCTTGCGAAGCAAAGCGATCGTCGGCTAAATTGGGAACATCTGCCTGCCACAAATAATATTGATTTAATCCTTTCCATATAAAATCTTGGACTTCCAGATTAATGGGTGCCGCATTATCATCCATGTCTTGACAACTTTGGAATGCAAAAATGGCTAAAAAGAATAAAAGGATAAACTTAAAATTGGTTTTCATAGGTTCGTTTTCGAGATATAGGAACGTAAAAATAGTAACTTTAGTTTTATTTTGTATACTTTGTAACAAAAATAACATTGCTTCGTCTTGATATTATAAGCCGAACTAAAAATTTCTTGATTTATGGATCAAATAGAGTTTCTGCAACTGACCTCACCGTTCAAGGACAAAGTATTTCGCTTGGCCAAGCGTCTGCTGATAAGCACCGAGGAAGCGGAAGATGCAACGCAAGAAGTCCTGGTAAAACTGTGGAGCAAAAACGAGAGCCTGCTGGGGTTTAACAGCGTTGAAGCTTTTGCGATGACAATGACCAAAAATTATTGCTTGGATCAGCTCAAGTCTAAAAGATCGGGAAATCTAAAAATGGTTGATGAGTATTTTAGTGATGATACGCAAAGCTTAGTTAAGGAAGTGGAAGATGGCGACAGTTTGGACTGGGTTGAAAAAATAATCAACCAATTGCCCGAACAACAACGGTTAATTATCCAGATGCGAGATGTAGAACAATATGAATTTTCAGAAATCGCAAAAATAATGCAGATGAATGAAACGGCCATACGGGTCGCGCTTTCAAGAGGAAGGAAAACCGTAAGGGAATGCATGACAAAAATCGAAAATTATGGAATTGAAAAATATTGAAATACTATTAGAAAAATACTTTGACGGAGAAACCAGCATTTCGGAGGAGAATGAACTGCGAAAATACTTTTCTTCAACAGATGTTTCGGCACATTTAATGCACCACAAACCTATGTTTGCTTATTTCTCGGTCGCGGCAGCGCAAAAATCAGAGGATAAAAAAGCCATAAGGTCTGTAAAAAGCAAGACAGCCTGGTTGTCTATTGCGGCTTCAATAGCTGTCATTGTTGGGGTTGTGGCCTACGTGCAAAATCGGACTGAAGTTGCGAATTCTGATCTGGGCACTTATGATAATCCTGAGGTGGCTTTAAAGGAAACCCAAAGAGCATTGGCAATGTTGTCAAAGCATGTAAATACTGGCATAGAAAGTGTAACATATGTTAAAGAATACAAAAAATCAAAAAATTTAATTTTCAAACAATAATAAATACAAAAAAGATGAAATCAAAAATTGCCCAAAACCCCAGAAAAACTAGATTCAATTTGAGTAAAAAGTTTTTAATCACATTGATGGTTGTGTTAATTTCCAGCCCGTTTTTCGCTCAAGCAGCCTTCGACAAATTCGATGGCCAAGATGATGTTACTTCCATTGTGGTCAATAAGAAAATGTTTGACCTGATGAGTAAGGTTAAAGTTGACGCTTCCGATAAAGAAACGCAACAATATATGAATTTGATAAAAAAACTGGATAATTTAAAGGTTTTCACCACGAGTAGTTCAAGAGCCACAGGAGAAATGAAATCAGCTGCCGATAAGTACATAAAAACGGCTGGCTTAGAAGAACTGATGCGCGTTAACGACAGCGGTAAGAACATAAAGATATTGGTTAAGTCTGGAGCTACCGATTCTCAGATTAGAGAGCTTTTGATGTTCATTGAGGGCGGCAGCAAGTCAAATGAAACGGTTTTAATGTCCCTGACTGGTAATTTCGATTTGAATGAAATTTCGATTCTAACCGATAAAATGAGAATACCGGGTGGGGAAGATTTAAAGAGAGCCACTAAAGGGAAAAAATAAAAAGTATTTTCCTGATTGCAAAATCAAAAGAAAGCCAATAGAAAATTAAATAAAATGTGAATATGAAAGCAATTTATAGTATCTCGGCGTTGTTATCGGTGCTTCTGATGAGCTGCAATTCGGGACCTACCCTGCAAAAATATTTTGTAAAGAACACTGAAAATAAGAATTTCATCGCGATGGATGTCTCTCCGAGCATTTTAAACGTTGACGAAACAAAATTGTCGGTCGAGCAAAATAACGCGTTACATTCTTTTGACAAAATGAATATTTTGGCTTTTAAGCTAAATGAAAAAAACAAGGATCAGTTTGATGTGGAACGTGCCAAAATTGATGTTATTCTAAAGGATCCCAAGTACCAGCAGCTTATGAAATTTGGTTCCGGAAAGCAGAGCGCATCGATAAGTTACGTTGGTTCTGACGAACATATTGAAGAGTTTGTTTTATTTGCAAACAGAAAAGAAACAGGGTTTGCTGTGGTTCGAGTTTTAGGAAAGGATATGAATCCCACAAACATTATGACGATGCTTTCCGTTCTAAAAGAATCTAAGGTTGATTTAGAACAATTGAAACCATTGCAAGAATTGATAAAATAAATTAATTCTTATTTTATTCCAAGCGTCTCGATACTATATCGAGGCGCTTTTTTTGTGGGTTAAATGGGATTGCATAATGAGTTTTATATCATCTTAGCTAAAAGTTTTGGTCAAATTAAACTTTAATTACAGAATGATGAAAGTTATTCTTGAAAAAATGATCTGGACAACAATTTTAGAGGTCATTTTTCTCTAAGTGAGAAAGTTAAAAATAATTGAAATATCACTAAAAGTTGGTATTGTGATGATAGCGTAAAACCTTTTTCTTTGTATCGCAACAAGTTTAGCATATTGAACCAGATTTGAATTGTTTAAAACATTAAGTTAATAGCATTATGGCAGGTTACGGCAGCAACGGATTGATAGGGGGAAATAATAAAAACAAAAAAATGTTTTTCTATATAGGCTCCTTTTTTGTAATCCTTTTGGGTTTGTTGGGAGTTTTAATTTTAATATTTGCTTTAAGTAATCTCAATCATTTTTATTAAGGTGAACTGAAAGAGTAAGCAACGCGTGAGAATGGTTATGATTTCGTCGGATTTATAAATTACAACCAACGGTTCCATCGTTCGTCTATTTTAATTAATATCACTAAAAGTGGGTATTGTGAGTATAGATTAATTATTGGAAATTTAGGATAGTACAAATCTGATTTTAAAATCGAAATAAGATGAATAAGAACAAAGTAATCAAGTCTCTAAATCAACTGTTTTATCCTTTAGGATTAGTTGTCTTTGTATTGCTAATTATGTCATTGACCTGCCTAATAATTGCGACTTCATATGCACTTATTTATTGATTATAGTCAAATTGCGGGTTGCGACTGGTAGTTTTGTAGAAGTATACAAAGTAAGAAGTACTTCATTTCTATCTTAGCGGATTAAATTAAATATTTTCGGGTGTACAAAAACTATTTTTTGAGCAATTCTATAGCAGAATCACTGTTCCATTCAATTTTTGTGTCAGATATTTTCTGAAACGAGAATGTTTTTTGTTGCCCTGAACTACTAATTTTGACGCTATATGAAGTACTTGTAATTACCTCTTCAACTATTACATTTGTTCCGGATTTTCTTTGGCTATCAATGATTTCTTGTTGACAATGTTCAGCAACTCCTATAAGGGTGCATAAATCATTTGCGCTAAATTTAAATCCCGTACGTGAATCCAATCCAAATAGTTCTTGTTTCCATGTTCCTTGAATCCACTGGGGCGGATGAAAATCGGAAATCAACGCAGTGTGGCTGTTGTCCGGAGGCGAACAAGAAAAAACAAGAAAAGCCGTCAGAATATAAAGTATATTTTTCATGACATATTTAGTTTATTTAATATGATGCAGAACGGCACTATTATCATAAAAACGGAAATAGTAGCAAATTCTAATAATTTTATTAAAACAAGTATAGACATGCAATAGTTGTCTTTAGTGATGTTTAGAATTATTGTTTTGCTAAAGTACCTTGGTAAAAAGTAGGTATCGTACGGTTTTCCTCATTGTGAGCACATTTATAGTATAAATATTTATGATTCGGGGAAAAAAGGGTGTTTCTCGTTATGATAAAAAGTTGCGACACGGCAAACGGTTCTGCGTCAGTAGGGCGTCTTTGGTGGGCTGGTATCAACTATTGGTGATAGTGTTGTATTGGGTAAATGGGAACGTGTTTTTTCATCGTAACCGGTAAGCTAAAATACTAGGGAAGGCACTTTTTCATTTGAGCATTTTTATGGAAATAGAAAAGGATGAAAAGTATGGGCTGGTATAACTAATTGTACATTTTTAAACAAAAAAAATCTTAACTACCTTCGTTTAAGTAATTAAGATTTTGTTTTTAATTTAATAGTGACCACGGCGGGATTTGAACCCGCACGCCCTTGCGAGCACCAGCCCCTCAAGCTGGCAAGTCTACCGTTTCTCCACGTGGCCTAAAAAAAGAAAAGGTCAAGTAATAAATTACTCGACCTTTTGTGACCCGACTGGGGCTCGAACCCAGGACCCCATCATTAAAAGTGATGTGCTCTACCAACTGAGCTATCGAGTCAATGCTTCAAGGAAATTATGTGTTGATCACAGATTTGTGACCCGACTGGGGCTCGAACCCAGGACCCCATCATTAAAAGTGATGTGCTCTACCAACTGAGCTATCGAGTCATATTCTTTCCTTGAATGCGGGTGCAAATATAAGGACTTATTTTGGAGTTTGCCAAGCTATTTTAGTATAAATTTGTCTTTTTTTAACAATAAATCTTAACGCCTTAGTATATAAGGTTTTATTCTATGAGAAAAATTATATTATTAGGCTATATGGGTTGCGGGAAGTCAACGATTGCCAAAAGACTGTCGAAAACCATAGGTTTGCCATATGTGGATTTGGACCAATATATCGAGCAGAAAACAAATTTATCCATCAATGCCATTTTTCAGCAACGGGGAGAAATCTATTTTAGGAAGCTGGAACATCAAGCATTTGTTGAATTGTTGAATTCTCCGGAGCCATCGATTATTGGACTCGGTGGGGGTACTCCTTGTTATGCCAATAATCATGAGTTGCTGATAGGGGAAAATGTGTTGTCCATATATCTGAAGGCATCTATTCAGACTTTATTCGATAGATTGTCTTTAAACAAAACAAAAAGACCCCTTGTAGCCGACAAAGGCGAAGAGGAACTGAAGGAATTTATTGCCATGCATCTTTTCGAAAGGAGTTTTTATTACAATAAGGCTCAGTTTACCGTATCTGTAGACGAAAAAACTATAGATCAGACCGTTTTGGATATCCTCGCTATTTTAGCTTAAGTAGGCATAGCTATTTCCGTTTTCATCGAAAACCACCTGAACATGCTCTAAAATTGATGTGGAGAGCGAAATTCCCTTGAAATCTGCTTTTACAGGGTATTTTTTGTGATTGCGATCAACCAGGACTGCCGTTTTGAATTTTTTCAAAGGAACGTCCAGGAAATGTCTTATGGCGTAAATTAATGTGGTGCCCGAGTTTAATACATCGTCAACAAGAATCAATCCCTTATTTGCGTATTGTTCTTTTAACAAGGAAGTGTGTATGGGTAATTCGGGATTTTGTTTGTCGATTTGAACCTCACAAAGAGAAACTTCCAATGGGGAAATTTTTTTGAGTTCTTGCGCGATTTTTTCTGCAAAAATGAAACCGTTTGTCGCAATGCCCGCCAGGACTACTTCGTTTTCATCCACAAATGTCTCGTAGATTTGGTAGGCAATCCTTTTTGTTTTGTGCTCAATTTCTTGATTTGTCAGAATGATATTTTTACTCATTATTGTTTAATGTTACAAGTTTAATGTTTCAGGTTATTCTAAATCGTCGTTCTCTGAGATGATGTCATTTCCAAATTCGTCGATGTCCCGTCTGTCTTTTTTGGTCGGTCTTCCGGTACCATTTTTTCGATAGTGTTCTTTCGATAATTTTAATAATTCCAAATGCTGGTAAGCTTCGGCGGGGGTGTCGTTTCGTCTATAAATGTCGACTAATTTGGCTCCCACGCGACTTTCCGGTATATCCAGAACAGTGATGATTTGGGTGATTTGATCCTTTCTGAACGTGATTTTATCGGTTGCAAAAACCTCCTTTGAGGGTTTGGCCACAAGGCCATTTACGGTAACATGATTTTTTTTGCATGCCTCTGTTACCATATTTCTTGTCTTGTAATATCGGACACACCATAAAAATTTATCTATTCTCATAAAAATTCTAAAATCAGAGTTAAATAGTTTACAAAAATCAATCAATATTGTATCTTGCGCACTTAAAAATCAGCAATAATGAACAAATTTAAGTATTATTTTATTTTAATAATTACAACATTCTCTTTATTTTCATGTTCGAAGAATAATGACGCTTCCGAAATTACACCCCCACGAGATTTTGCAGTGCAATATGCTACTGATATTACAAATATTGAAGAATATTTAAAAACATACTATATCACGGTTGTAGATCATGCCGGTTTTGTTGATGATCAAGATGTGACCTATACAAAAATAACAGATGCGGCAAATCAGCCTTCCATTTATTCTTATTTAAATGCATCAACATTTCCTAAACTTTTGAGTCGAGAGGTGAAACTTCACGATATTACTTATAAAGTGTATTATTTAGTGCTAAGAGAAGGTACTGGTGCTGCGCCTTGTAATGTTGATGGTGTATTGGCGGCTTATAAAGGTGACTATTTAGAGCAAACGGTAACCTCAAATGTAACTTCACTGACAGCGACAACCTTTGAAGTGGCTAAGTACCCGCAACAAATGTTAAGCTTGTATAGCACAATAACAGGTTGGAGTGAAATATTTCCTCAATTTAAAACAGGAAGTTATACCGCCAACAATGATGGCACCGTTTCTTACAGTGATTTTGGTGCAGGTGTAATGTTTATTCCTTCCGGTTTGGCTTATTATTCTGCTGGTAGTGCAAGCATTCCCGCTTATGCACCTTTGATATTTAGTTTCAAATTATACGAAATTAATAGACAAGATCAAGATAGTGATGGAATACCTTCCTATCTGGAAGATAAGAATGGAGATGGTTACGTGAAAGTTTTAGCAACAGGTGTAGAAAATGCAGATGATACGGATAAGGACGGTATCCCTGATTTTTTGGATGTCGATGATGATGCGGACGGCTATAGCACCAAATTGGAAATTACGGCTGCTAATGGCACGATAATCCCTTTTGCTGATATCCCAAGCTGCGATGGCGATACTACCGATCCGGCAAGGTTAAAGAAACATTTAGACAAAAGCTGTCATTAAATAAATACTGTTACTAAATACAAAATCCCGTTCGCATAGCGAACGGGATTTTTTTATGATAATAAAAGAAGATTATTTTCTTTTGATAACTCTTTCTACTGCTTCAACAATCGCTTGATTGTTCAATTTGTATTTTTCCATTAATTGGGAGGGAGTTCCGGACTCACCGAAACTGTCATTAACGGCCACGAACTCTTGTGGAGCGGGATTGTTCAATGCCAATACTCTAGAAATGCTTTCTCCAAGACCTCCAAGAATGTTGTGCTCCTCGGCTGTAACGATACATTTTGTTTTAGCCAATGATTTTAGAATCGCTTCCTCGTCCAATGGTTTGATCGTATGAATGTTGATTACTTCAGCAGAAATTCCTTTTGCTTCCAATGCTTCCGCAGCAACAAGCGCTTCCCAAACTAAATGTCCGGTCGCAACTATCGTCACGTCTTTACCTTCACTTAAAAGAATGGCTTTTCCAATTGTGAAAGGCTCGTCAGCTGGCATAAAGTTAGGGACAACCGGACGGCCAAAACGTAAATAAGCCGGACCATGATGGTCTGCTAATGCTAAAGTTGCCGCTTTAGTTTGATTGTAATCGCAAGTGTTGATTACGGTCATTCCCGGTAACATTTTCATCAAACCTATATCTTCAAGGATCTGGTGCGTAGCTCCGTCTTCTCCTAAAGTTAATCCGGCGTGTGAAGCACAGATTTTGACATTTTTTTCTGAGTAGGCAACAGATTGACGGATTTGGTCATAAACTCTTCCTGTAGAAAAGTTAGCGAAAGTTCCTGTGAAAGGAATTTTTCCACCAATAGTTAAACCTGCGGCAATTCCAATCATGTTCGCTTCAGCAATTCCGATTTGGAAAAAACGCTCTGGATGATTTTTCTTGAAATCATCGAATTTTAATGATCCTATTAAATCAGCACAAAGTGCCACCACATTTTCATTCTTTTGACCTAGTTCAGTCATTCCCGCTCCAAAACCAGAACGGGTGTCTTTGCTTCCTGTATTTGTATATTTTTTCATGTATTTTAAATTCAAAGATTTAAAAATTTAAAAATTGAAAGATTTTGAAGTAAAATTCAAAATTTGCAATTCAAAATTCAAAATTATTTAATAATCTAGCTCGCCGCCTCTATTATAGTTTTGTGCTAGAGCATTTTGAAGTTGTTCGTCATTTGGCGCTTTTCCGTGCCAAGCATGCGTATGCATCATGAAATCCACTCCATTACCCATTTCTGTGTGTAGTAATACACAAACCGGTTTTCCTTTACCTGTTCTTGATTTTGCATCGGTCATTCCTGCAATAACAGCTTCGATGTCGTTTCCGTCTAGTATCTCAATCACGTCCCAATCAAACGCTTCAAATTTTGCACGGATACTTCCCATCGGTAGTACTTCGTCAGTTGAACCGTCAATTTGTTTTCCGTTCAAATCGATCGTGGCGATAAGGTTGTCCACTTTTTTGGCGGAAGCATACATGATCGCTTCCCAATTTTGACCTTCTTGCAATTCTCCGTCACCGTGAAGTGTGTAAATTAAATGATTGTCATTGTTTAGCTTTTTAGCCTGCGCTGCTCCAATTCCTACCGATAACCCTTGTCCAAGTGAACCGGATGCAATTCTTACTCCCGGTAAACCGTCGTGAGTGGTAGGGTGCCCCTGTAATCTTGAATTGATAAGACGGAAAGTCGCTAATTCAGAAACCGGAAAATAACCGCTTCTTGCTAAAACGCTGTAAAAAACCGGGGAGATATGACCGTTTGAAAGGAAGAAAAGATCTTCTCCAATTCCGTCCATGTCGAAACCTTCTTTGCGTTCCATTAGGTTTTGGTACAAAGCTACCAGAAATTCAGTGCAACCAAGTGATCCCCCTGGGTGACCAGAGTTTACGGCATGTACCATTCGAAGAATGTCTCTTCTGACTTGGGTAGTTAAATCGTTTAATTGTTGTGTGTTAGGCTTCATTTTGTGTGTAAAAGTTAAACTGCTGCAAATGTAATTTTTATTTTGCCGTAAGACAAATGATTTCCGCAATAGTTATAATGGATGTTTCAGGTATGAAAAAGCCCCAAATCGGGGCTTTTCTAATTAAAAATTCTAATTTGCAGTGTTGAGCTGGAATCCGGAAACCAAGTTTCCGTTATTTTAGAATTTTATGGTGGTATCCAAGCTCGTCCTGGACTTTATGGAATTTGAAATTAGACAAGCCGCTTCCGATTTCTGTAGTATTCTTTCGGCCCTGTCTTTATCGGATTCCTTAGCGATCTTTAAGACTGGCTTAAGCGCTATTTCTGTCATCAGCAATTTACCCTCGACCAATTCTAATTTGCCTGTCGCAGAACATTCAAAACTTAAGAATTCCAATTTAGAATTTTCGGCGATAGCTAAAAAGGTGGTCATATAACAACTGTTGACCGCCGCGGTCAGCAAGTGTTCCGGAGACCAGATTGATTCCATTCCCTTCGGAAACTGTGGAGGGGTTGCCACTTCAATGATTTGAGTTAGTTCTGGAGACAAAATTTCTCCTTTTCTTTCCGAAATCCATTTTAAATCTACGTTGTATTGATGATTTTCCATATTGTTATTTTGATGTTATTTCTTCGAATTCTATGTCCTCTGAGGTATTTGTGTTGTGTTTCTTTGTAGGTATGGCACAACCATTCGTGCCACAACAACCGGTATTTGTAACGGCTTGATACAATAGGAAAGCCGCTACTAGACCTGGGAATATACTCTGGGTTTCAAAGGCCTGAATGCCGATGTAAACGCCCAATCCAAGACGGACGAAACGCATTAAATTCCAGTCGTTTAATAAAGATTGTAGATTCATTATATTTTGTTTTGTAGGCTGCTCCAGCCGCCGCCATTATGAACTTGAGTAAAGCCATTCGATTTCAACATGCTTTTTGCTGATGCGCTTCGCATACCTGAGGCACAACAAGTGATAACAACCACTTCTTTTTTTAGTTTCGAAATGTGTCTTGGCAAATCGTTCAACGGAGCGTTTACGGATCCCTTAATATGTCCTGACTGGTATTCCGCCGGGCTTCTCACATCGAGTATTACCGCTCCTTGTTTTACCAATGCCGCGTAATCAACTTTAGGTCCGATGCCAAATAATTTTTTTAGTGTGTTTATCATTTTATTTTGTCGCTTGAGATTTATAATAGTTGACGTCTAACCAGGAACCGCCATTGTGGCATTCGATTCCGTGTTGCGAAAGGAAATGCTGGGCTTGGCCGCTTCTGTTACCTGATGCGCGACACAGTATTAATGGTGCTTTTAGGTTTTTTAATTCTTCGATTCTTTCAGGAATTTCATTTAATGCGATGTTTATTGATCCCACTACGTTGCCTCCCATGAATTCGGCATAAGAGCGCACATCTACTATAGTCCCTTGGTTTTCTTTGATTATTTGTTCGATACTCATTTTCTCAATTTTTTAAATTTGACTTAATGTAATAATAATCATTTCATCATTGCGTTAGTCTTGTAATACCAGTGAAAGTATTTTTACACTGCAAAAGTACCACAACCAAAAAGCTTTCACAGTAACATTTGTTACACAAGGATTTTTTTTAGGAAAGAATTTATTTTTCCATCGCCGGAATGTCAGCCTGATCAATGGGATCGAGCGGCCCCGTTTTATTACGTAATTTGACACATAAAAAAAGCCTGTACAAAACAGGCTTGATATTTAATTGATATTTGCAAGATCGTCACATTCTAGGTGCAATGCTATCCGCTCTCAATGCTTTCGGATTGATTGAAGTCATGGCGATTCCCGTTAGTGCGGCATCTGCTTTTTTTTCTTCATCCAAAGTCATGGCGAGTAAATTGGCCGCTTTGTTTTCCCCCAGTGTTTTTGCGAAAGCGTGTAAAGTACCATAAGTGGCAATTTCATAGTGTTTCACTTTTTGTTCAGATGCAATAATACTGGCATCGCGAACCACGCCAGGATCGGTTTTTTTGATGAAATCATCACTTTCTTTTAATATCCCTTCCATCGCATCGCATTTTTTGGCGGTAGCCTTAATTCCCGTTACTTCAAATATTTTTTCCAATCGAGAAACGTGTTCGTTTGTTTCTGTCAAGTGATTTTTTAAAGTGTTTACCAGTTCTGGGGTCGATGCATTTTTTACCATATTAGGCAAGGTTTTGCTCAATATTTTTTCGGCATAATAAATGTCTTTTAAGCCAACTTCAAATAAATCTCTCAATCCGTGAGCAGCATTTGCTTTTACTTTTGAAGGTGCTTTAGACTCTTCATGTTTTTTACTTGTAGGTGCCATAATAATTGTTTTTAAATATTAATTTTTTTTGTCAAAATGATTAAGGCTTTTCGAGCCTTAGTACTTTATTCTTTCATTAAAATTTTAAAATCATACGCAAACCTTTTACTATTTATAGTAATCTAAAGTTAAAAAAAAAGTATTCTAAACCATTGTTAATTAACTAAACAGATCCAGAAACGGCCTTATTTAACTAATAATAATTAGGACGTTTCTTTATAATGTCAATTCGGGCAATTTAAAACTGAATTGGTGTATTGGTCTTTGGTAAAATAGAAAATGACGGCATTGTCAAATGTGTTTTTATTAAAAAAATGCAGTTAGAAAAATTGAGTTATTTTGAATTCAAAAATCCCGCAATTTCCCAAAATCAAAAACTAATTTACTAGGCTTTGGATAGGCTATTGTCAAAGCTCCCCTTCGATGGACTTTTAGCCCGCTTCAATTATGGTGAGCAACGATTGTAAAATGCCTTGTCCTTCTTCCCAAAAGCCCAATTGGGATTCCGAGTTAAGATGCCCTTTTGGCCCGACGTTGATGAATGCGCTTCCCCATTGTTCGGCCAGAAACAGGGCTCTTTCCACCGAAACGTAAGGGTCGTTCGAGCTCGTCACCACTATGGACGGATAATCCAGTTTTGATAATGGGATAGGGGAGAAATTCCAAATTTCCTCGGGGCAATGACTGCAGGAATCTACGTCTGCGGGAGCCACCAGTAAAGCGCCTGCTATTTTTTGAGTATCGTTGGTTGTGGACCAGTGCGCTACCAATGATACTGCCAGACTGTGAGCGACCAGAACAATTTTTCCGTCGATAGCGGCAATAGCTGCGTTGAGGTTGTGTAACCAATCTGACAGAATAGGCTGGTCCCAATCGTTTTGAATCACTTTTTGGGAGCTTGGAAATTTAGTCAGCCAATAGTTCTGCCAATGTTCTTTCTTGGAGTCGCCTAATCCGGGAATGATCAAAAGAGTGCACTTTGTGGTATTATTCATTTTTTTATATCAATTCTTTGTTTTGTTATTCGAGTAGTTCAGTTTCGGGAAGGACCATTTTTATTTGATCCAGCAGCACATTGTTTTCCACAGCTATTTTGATTTTTAACGATGCAAGCAGGCTGATTTCTTCCTCACTGATTTTAGCTTTTTCGATGGTTTTCTCCAAGTGTCCAATCACGACCACGCCATCATTCCATTTGCCGAGCAATTCAGTCAATTGTTCTTTCTTTGAAATCTTTTGGTTCTGCTTTTCAATAGAAAGACTCATCTGATTATAATAATAGAGCTTCAGCAGTTTTCGCAACTCATGCAACTGGTCCACCGCCAGATTCGGCTGGCCGAGAAAATTTTCTATTTTTTCTCGTTTCTTTAACATGTAAATGTCTACTTTTTTACGGTTTGTTTTGGATAGGAAGGGAGCGACTCCTTTGTGTTTTTTATTTAAGCGCTTTATGGTTTGATCGTTTACCAAAGAAAAAAAGCGCTTTTTTTTCTTAGCCTCCTGTTTTTTCAATTTAGCCCTATAATTTACAAGTTGGTCATCTTGTGTGTGTTTTCTAAAGAACGCTTCTTCAACCTGGAGATCCCGGACTTTTCCTGCCTGCCGAAAAATAGTCTTAAAAGGTCTAATCATTTTTTTTTGCCTAAATTTTTTAGAGGAAGAATCGATCAGATCAAAAAGAGCATTCAGTTTTTTAATTTCAACCCGAAGTTGATGAAATGTCTCGGGCGTATATTTTTTTCGCGGCTTTTCCAGTAGAGACAGAAGAGCCTTTTTTCGAGTTTTAAAATATGTTTTGAGCGCTTTCATCAATTACAATTAAATCCTTCACCAGATAAAATGTGACTCCGTACAGCCAGAAAAAAAATTTGTAAAGCTTTCAGATCACTAACAAATTTAACGAATTTAAAATTCGAAACCTAAAAAATCAATTGGCCTTAGATTTCCAATATTTATAGAGATTCCATCGCTACAGTTATTTTAAAAGCCATATATTAGTAAAAAAATGCGTTTCACATTTGTTGTTTTCGTTTTGTTATTAGTGGGCTGCAGTTCCAAAAAAATTAAGGACGTTTCCTATTTGCGAACTTCCGATTCAGGAATTTCCGATGCTCCGAAGATGAATATATTTGTCCCGAGAAATGCCAAAACAAAACAGCGACCCGTTTTGATTTTTGTGCACGGCGGGAATTGGAACAGCGGGCGCAAAGGCACCTATGATTTATTGGGGAGAAATTTTGCGAGAAAGGGGGTGGTCACCATCATACCGGATTACACTTTGAGCCCGGATGCGGATTATGACGCCATGACCAGGCAAATAGCTGCGGTTATTCAGTGGGCGAAAGACAGTGTCGGTAACTATAAAGGAAACCCGGTGGAAATTTTCATAACGGGCCATTCCGCGGGAGGACATCTTGGCGCATTGGCGGTCATGAATCCGAAGTACGGGGTTGATGTTTCCAGTATTTCGGGGATAATCTTCAACGATGCAGCGGGGCTGGATATGAAGCAATATTTGGAAAAAAACCCGCCCACGATAGAAAAGGACTACCTGACAACCTGGTCTGCGGATCCCGAAAAATGGCGAGACGCCTCGCCAATCTATTTCATAAACAAAAACACGCCCCCTTTTTTAATTTATATAGGGGACAAAACCTATGCTTCGATAAAAAAGGGAAACAGTAATTTTATTTCAGCCCTGCATCCCTTTCAGCCTAATGTTACTCCCATTCGTTTAAACAAGAAACACGTGCCCATGGTGGTACAGTACTTTTGGCCTTGGAGCAACCGCTTTGATGAGGTTATAGAATTTATTAATAATAACAAATAAGTCGTTACAGTTGGTTGCTTTTGGATGACACTCTGTTTTTCTGTTCCGATAAGATGCCGGTCATATAAGGGCTAGTGATGTCATCTATTTCATTCTCTGTAATGTTCAATGCTTTTGCATCGTCGATTAATTGCAACCATGGTTTTGGAGCGTCAAAATCATAGGAACCAAAAACGATAACCGGGGTTCCCTTAACCTTCACATTTTCATCATCTGCCAATACCCATTGATCTGCCCATTCATAAAGATAACGCGCGTCTTTTTCCTGTAGTCGCAAACAAGAATGCGAAGCCGGATAACCCGGTAAACTGTACTGGTGCCATCCCACGCCCAATTTGTTCTCTACGTTAAAATTCCAACGTAGATCCCATTCGTCATTGAATGTGCTGGTTGTTTCTTCCGCTTTCCAGTTGGTATAAAATAACCCGGTAGGCGTCATATCTTTTTTGCGCCCCATGTTTGTAGGCCCTGTGTAAATTAACTCGCCGTTTTCGTAGGCCGCAAATGTTTGGGTTGGATACGAGAAATAAATAATCTTGTCTATATCCTCGAGCGAACTTACATGAGTTGGAAAAGGAAGGTAAAATTCGATATCACCGCTGAAATCTGCAGGGACAATTACAGAATCCATTTTAGTAAAATTTTCTTTGTCTGTTCTGTTAAGTGCAATGGCAATGCGCATTTTTGAATTGTCTTGCGCGTTTGTCTCTAACCACCGCTTCGTGTTTTCGATGGTATAAGAAATTGATTTTGGTTGTTTGCGCACTACTGCTTTTTTAGTTGCAGCATATTCATTTTTTTTACAAGAAAATGACAGGGCGATTATGGCAAAAAGGATAATTAATTTTTTCATAGCTAATTTGTATGCTGCAAAATTGGCCAATTTTATTAGCTAATGTATTACACAATTATTTCAATATGTTATTTTATTCACATATCACGGAGAATACTTTTCCCTAACGGTGGCCCCGTTGAAGGAAATGGCAGAAAGAGGTTCGTGTTTTTTTATTGTTGGGTAGGGTAAACCACTTTAGGGTTGTCTTACTGTTGAAGTCACGAATTCAAACGATACTGTAGCATCATTAAAAATTAAAATTATGAAAACATTTAAAACCATATTGACAATACTATTTTTTGGTAGTCTCGCTGCTGCAAATGCGCAACAAGCGAAAGTTTCTCATGAAACAAGAGTAAATGCTAGTCAAGAAAAATGGTCCTATTACGAGCAAAGAGGGGTCGAAGACGCAAATTATGAGCTAAAGTTCAGAGCCAAAAGCAAAAGTGACGAGCAAACGTTTTGGCACGAACAGAAGCAGTATGAAATAGAGTTGAAAAAAGACAATAAGAGCGCGTACCGAGCCTATATGCAAGGGAAAAAAGATGCTTATGCAGAGCATCACCACCATTGTGACGACCACTGTCACCACAGTGATTCGTTTTATCGGCATGCCGGGTTTTATTATTACGAATACGATCATCGCAATTATGAGAGAAGCCCCAGCAGAACCTCTGTCAATACTCGAATCGGGGTCAGCGCACCAAGTGTGCGACTGGGGATTTTTTAAAAATTTGGAATTGTTTAATAAATAAGACCGCGCTTTCTTTAGACAGAAAGCAGCAGTTTTTTTTATGGTTTTACTTTAGTTCGTATTCAACTTCATCGCCTTGTAAGTCGGAAATTTTGGTGAAGTGGAGTCTTTCCAGAAGTTTTATTGCTTTGACGTTTTGCTTCGTTGTTATTGCCTTCAGACGTTCTAGGCGCATGGTGTTCAGTCCAAAGTCTATGGCTAATCGCATTGCGGCGGTCATGAAACCCTGAGCTCGAAATTGGGGCAGTAAAACGCAGCCCAATTCGCCGATTCCATTGTCAAAGCCACGATAATAGCCGCAGGTCCCTATGATTTTGTTTGTCGATTTGTCAATAATACCCCAATGAATTGAATTCCCATTTGTATAGTCCCTGTCAATTTTTTGTTGCATTTCCGTTGCCTCTTCAACTGTCTGTGCTTGAATGGAGTCGTAAAATGAAATGGCGATCAGGTCTTGAATGTCGGAAACCAAAACTTGGCGCAACGCTATTTTTTCGTCTGATAAGCTTGGATAAGCGATGTATGGGGGTAAATTCATGTTGTGGGTTTAGTATCCGAACGGATTCATAAAATTATAATAACTCACGTTACAAACGCTACGATTGCGCTTTAAATTTTAATTAGTACTCGTTGCAAACGAGCAGCAGGGGATGATTACTATCAATAAATCATTTAATATGAAATTTGCAAAAACGTTAACAGACGAATATTAGTGATAGAGTAGAGTAAAACCAAGGGAATAATTTTATTTTTGTTTTTTTTCAAAGCAGGAAATTTTGAGCTATAGTAACATCTGAATTTTGCTTGTAAAAAATATGATATTCGTTAAATAAGTTTCTAACTAAAATGGTTTCTTGTTTGTTAATTCTTTTTATTTCCATTTTCATGTATGCTTTGAATTTAAGTTATTATTAATTTCTATTAATAGAGATATTAGCTTACGATCGGATTTTTTTTTTGAATGAAAGGAAATATTTTATTTATATAAAGAGCAAAGATTGCGAATGATAATTCAATTCCAGCAACAATTAGTTGGCTTGGATCTTCGTGACCATATTGAACTATCCCTATCAAACGAGCGATTCCTGCAGCATAAAAAATAAAACTAAACGCAGTAAGGGACACATTATATCTTTTAATATCTAAAGAACTCCAAATAAAGAACCATCCTAAACCAAGTTCAAGACCGCCGTAAAATGCCATTACTTCAACCAAAGTATTAGGACTGTTAGAAGTAAAACCAATTATTTGTCCTAATGTTGTTGGCTTTATTAAAAAGACTAGGCCATAAACTATTAAAATTATCCCATTAGTTATCAAAAATATTTTAGCTATTTTATTCATTTGTTTATTGTTTTATTCATAATAAAAATTGATTTTATTCTTTGTTAATTTTGAAAATTCTATTGCTTTAAAAGTAGAAACTATTTCTTGAGAAATCCGGCCCAAAATTCCAGCGCAAAGAAACTGATATGAAATGTAAAACCTGCATTTCTGGTTATTTCCCCTTCGGGAAGTGTGATAAAAAACTCCCAATATTGTGCATAAACGATTAGTATAAAAATATGGAAAAGACATCCAATACGATTCCATTTCTTTCTATTCTTTTTTTGTGAACCAAACCACAAAACAATGCCCGTTAAAACTGCCAATAAATAAGCTTGTAGCAATCCAATATATGCAACTTTATTGCTAAAGAGAAAATTGTATGTTCCTAAATTAAATCGAGCACCTATAGTTGCATTTATAGAAGCTGCAAGTCCAATTAATATTAATAATGTTCCGTGGATTCTTAAAATATTTTTACGAGTAACTACCATAATTTACTTTTAATTAGTTAATGTTTAATAATGTTTTTGTTAATATGTTAAAGCTTTTCTTCTTTCAATTTCAGCACGAAGTTTGTTGAACCAATCATTATAAACTCTAACATCATAAACCATATTTTCTGAATTATTTCCATATAAATGACCCTGTTTTCCGTATCCTGACGAAATTACTCCCTTATAAATTGTTATTTTTACTTCACTTAAGCTTGGGTTTATATCTTCTATGTAAAATGCAACTTTAAAAATGGTTGCGTCTTTAGAATAGTCTAGGAGCATTTTTTGAAGTGTAGCATTTCTATTTTCTATTCTCATTGATGCTCTAATTAGTCCTGTCTCTTTATCGGTTTGATCAATTAGATAGCTTTCGGATTGTAATAGAGAGATAATCGATTTGAAAACTAAAGCTTTGCTTGTTTCATATTGCTTTGTGCTCATTATTTTTACTTCAGCTGGCGATTTTTTAATCATTTTTGTCGCACAAGAAGAGAATGTTAAAGCTATTATTGCAGTTAATAGTGTTATTTTTTTCATGTTTTTTTGAAATGCTAGATATCTAGTATGAAGTGGAGATTACGGAATAATCAATAACCACATCCTTATTGTCAAATGTTACTATTAAATCAAAAGATTGAGAATTTGAACTTTGACTGGTTCTATGTCCAACCCAAAAATCAATATTACCAGTTTTACTTGAAGAGCTCGTTTTGTTGTAACTCCACACTTCATTATTTGATTTATTCTTTGTTATCAAATTTGGTGAACCAAAAGTTTGACTATTTCGTCTAGGGTAGTTTGGTTTTTTATCACTTTATTTTTTACAACACCAAAAGTTAAATTACTTCTTTCTGTTGATTCTGAATTTGCTCCATATTTGTAACTATCACAGCTAAAAATTATACTAGTAGCTGTTATTGATAGCATAATTAAACTGATTTTTTTCCTATAGCTCATAATTGTTTTTATTTTACAAGAATTCCTCTATAAAATTTTTTGAGGAATTCTTGTATATATTTAATTACTGAACGGTGTAATTTCTCTGATCAACTTCGGATAGACGAAAATACCCTAAAGCATAATTTTTAGCATCCGTTTGATTGATAAGATTTCCTCTTACATCTGTTGGAGTGGTTGACCAAGGACCATCTTGTCCTTGAGATACATTCAATAAAATGCTCATGTAATTAAGGTAACTTTTCGAAATCCCATAAAGTTCTAGTGTCATTTGATTTCCCACAGCTAAATCTTCGTTGCCATATGACTGATAACTTTGATTGCCTTGAAAAAACTCATCATCAAAAACAGTATAATAAGGGGATACTGTCGTGTTAATTTTAAATGCTGTCATGTAATTATTGAATTCATTGATATTATCTTTAAAGTAAAATTTGATTTCTATATCCTTACCTGAAAAACCAGCATCATTTCTTTGTTCAATAGTATCAATGTTTGGCGTACCAATCATTTTTTCAGTTGCGGTATATGTTTGACCTGCATTTATAACTGTTAAAACATATGTCTCGCCAATTACTGGAGTAAAATTAATGCAAGTATACTCTCCTGGATTGGGGGTTTCCACAAAGTTGAAAACTGTATTTGTACTATTTGTTATTTGAATTATAGCTCCCGAAACAGTAGGGATTTGAGTGTTGAAAAAACCTGTTGTAGTTGATAATTTGATTTTTTGAATGTTTCCGCTCGTTCCTTTAATCCAATTAATTGAAGCATCAATAACTAATTTTGATGGTGCGGTATCTAAATTGACATCGACTACTTCTTCGCAGCTTGACAATATCAAAGCGCCTAGTAAACCTGTAATGTATAATATGTATTTGATCATTGCTATTTTTTTTAGTGAATTTATTGTCTAGAATTTAAAGTTGTAAGTAATACCTGGAATTGCTCCGAAGATGGACAATTTTACGGCTTCGTTTGCTCCTGAAGTTTCGTTTTGACGGAACGACATTGAAGCTGCATTAGCACGATTGTAAATGTTGTAAACGCTGAATACCCATTCGCTATGCCATCTTTTGCTTTCATCAGGTTTAGGAACATAGGTTGCCGAAATATCCAAATGATGATAAGCGGGTAAACTGCTTTTATTTCTTCCTTCATAAGTAGGAACTACAATTCCACCATAAACATATTGACCATTAGGAAATGTTGCTGCTTTACCTGATTGGAGAGCGAAAATCCCACCGAATGACCATTTTTCAGAATATTTATAAGCGCCAGTAAGAGAAAGATTGTGTAATTTATCATAACTAGAACGATACCATTCACCATTATTAATTCCAGTTTCATTTTCGGTTCTTCCTGGAGTTTGTTGTTCAGAACGAGAAAGTGTATATGAAGCAAAACCGGTTAATTTACCTGAAGTTTTTCTAATCAAAAGTTCTAATCCGTATGACCTTGTTTTCCCAGTTAATACTACTTGTTCGATCGCATTGTTTGCTATTAAATCAGCACCATCAATGTAGTCAATGCGGTTTTTAGTTTCCTTGTAGAAAGTCTCTGCTTCGATAGAATAGGCATCATTTTTAAAATTCTTGAAATATCCGAAAGCAATTTGGTCTGATATTTCAGGTTTAATAAATTTATCACTTGGCGCCCATACATCAAGTGGTGTGGCGGATGTTGTGTTTGAAATTAAATGTAAATACTGGCTCATTCTGTTGAAACTTGCTTTGAATGATTGATTTTCAGATAATTGGTATGCAACAGCAATACGGGGTTCTAAATTATCAAAACTGGCTATTACATTTCCTTCTTTAAAATATTCTGAACCCGTTGGCGTAGCACTTTCATAATTTTGAAACGCATCATTGAAAATAACCGCTTGATTGTTTGCATAAGTATTCACTGTTTGCTCACCCATTCTGTAAAACATGCTATAACGTAATCCGTAGTTTACGGATAATTTATCTGTTAGTTCTTGCTCTGCTTGTACATATATTGATGGTTCCCAAGCATGTTTTCTGTCCAATTGCAAGTGATTAACGCCCGACGAATCTTCAGAAGGATCTATAGTACCAGGATTAAATGAATAATACATCGAACTCGCACCATAACTCAATTTTAATTTATCTGTAGCATAGTGTTTAAAATCATATTTTAGATTGTAGTTTTTAATCCCTGATTTCCATGTTAATCCTTCGGATTTCAAAACCAAACCATAATAGTAATCACTATATATCATGGATAAGTTTGAAAATAATTTATCAGAATACAAATGGTTCCATCTTAAATTGAAAACAGTATTGCCATAAGTATTGCTAAACTCTTCACTAATTTTAAATACATCTCTACCAAAATATCCGGACAAGAAAACATTGTTATTACTATTGAGTTTGTAACTTAACTTTGTGTTTAAATCATAGAAGTATGCTGAATTTTTGTTGTCTGATAGTTTCATGAACAAATGAGCATAAGAACCTCTTCCTGCAATTAAAAAAGAACCTTTATTGTTCTCGATTGGACCTTCAGCCATTAATCTGCTAGAAATTAAACCTATACCACCATTCATGTGAAATTTGTTACTATTACCGTCTTTTTGATAAATATCAAGAACCGAAGAAACACGGCCTCCATATTTTGCGGGAATACCACCTTTGTATAGTTTTAAGTCTTTTATTGCATCAGAATTAAAAACTGAAAAGAAACCAAAAACGTGAGCTGAATTGTAAACCGTAGCTTCGTCAAGTAATATTAAGTTTTGATCTGCCGAACCACCACGAACATTAAATCCTGTTGATCCTTCTCCAGCATTTGTAACGCCAGGTAATTGAAGCACTGATTTCAAAACATCAACTTCTCCTAATACGGCTGGCATTTTTTTGATTTCCTGAATTGTGAGTTTGTTTGTACTCATTTCAGGTTTTCTAATATTTGTAATATTCCTTTTATTGGTAGTAACGACTACTTCTTTTAACTGTTGTTTATCGCTTTGTAAAGCAATGTTCCTTTTAATATCAGAATTTAAATAAATAGGATTAGCCAAAGTTTGATAACCGGTATAACTAATTTGAATGGTATAATCTCCTTTAGGTACTGATATAGAGTAAAACCCGTACTCGTTGGTAGTTATCCCTGTTTTAAGTTCCTTTATGAAAACGTTAACACCAATAAGCGTTTCATTACTTGCAATATCGGAAATGGTTCCGCTTAAGGTGACTTTCTCTTGTGCAATTGCATTGAATGCAAAAATTATGAAAAAGAGGAGATTGAAAAATGTTTGTTTTGTAAATTTCATTAGATACTTTGATTTGATTGATTGATGATTGAAACTCTTTTAGATTTTGTCATGCTTCGCCTTTTTAAATTATTTGACTTCTTTTGATTAAATATTTTTGGCAAAGATATAAGCGTAAGAAATCACAATCATAGTGATTGCGATGCTTTGACTATGAAGTGTAGTGAATTTCACCTCGGACAAAAGTTGAAGTGTAGCAATTCTAGAGTTGAAATGTAAATTTATTAAAGCGCAGTATCCAGTTCAAACCATTTTTTAAAAGCGGGTGCTTTCAGACGGCTGATAGAAAGTTCTATTGGAAGAGGCTTTTCAAATAAGGTGGTAATCATTAATTTATTATCTTCTATTCTTTTAAAAGAAATAATAGAATTTCTATGCAGTATAAATTTTCTATTCACACGAAAAAAATAACGGTCTGGTAATTTTTGTCCTAGATTGTCTAAGGAACTTTCAACAATAAAGGTTTTAAAATTAGAATTGATAAGAAAAGTAAAGCCATTTTCTACATAAAATCCATAGATGTCATTTAATAAAATTTTAATGTTCTTATCCCCGATTTTTATAGTAAGTCCTTCAGCTTTTAAAACTTTTTCAAATTGTAATTTTTCTTCCGATTTTTTCCAAATATCATGATATTGGAGCATAAGGTAAATAAAATTAGTAAGTAATATCCAAATAAAGAAAGTTATTAAATCATGAATAAAATGTTTGTGATTTGAATCTATATATCTTGTGCCACTTATCATTTGATGTCCATCTGGAACAATAAGTACGGTAATAAATGCTCCAAGAAAAGTAAATAGAAGTTGCTTTGCGAAATTCAATTTTGAAAAATGAAAGGTTGGTTCTTTTTTTTCCATTTTTTTGATGATATAACGAACCACAACCCAGGTAACGTATCCTTGGAATATATCAATAAAAAAGGCTATAAAAAAATTAATATTGTAAACTACTTCAGAAAAAGTAATAAGAGAGTCAATCAGTTTAAAAACTGGAATTAATAATAGGAAAAGAGGAATGTCTTTGTTTTTCCGGATATTCATTATTTTTTTAAAATTAAATTCGATGTAAAAATAATAAAATCTATACAGAAATAGGACTGTCTATGAAATATGTTTCTACCCTTTTTAAGAGGTAATATAATTTCAAATTCTAACGTTTTTATGATTTAATATGATTTCTGCAGGATTAAAAAACGGCAATGCCACTAAATTTGCAAATGTGTAGGGACACGTGTTACCGGCAGTTCTTGTTATGTGATCCAAGTTGTACATTTTAAAATTATCCTCCATTTTCCATTAAATTTTT
>Ga0209640_10000166_pt1 | contig 46478 bp, 38 predicted proteins | sample RifCSP10_1_FD_184018 | JGI IMG/M metagenome (GOLD analysis project Ga0209640, IMG submission 184018) | Soil microbial communities from Rifle, Colorado - Rifle CSP2_sed 10_1 (SPAdes) (version 2) | ecosystem: Environmental > Terrestrial > Deep subsurface > Rock core/Sediment | place: Rifle...
GTTTCGGCGCGCACCGGCGAAGGACTGGACGAACTGTGGAAGATGATCGCAAGCCTGCCAAACCAAACGGCGGCGTAGGCACCGCCACCGCCCCCCCTCCCGACAAAGAAAAGAGCGGCACGCCGCCGCCCGCCGCCCCAGCGCCGGCCGCCGCGGCCCCGGCCGCGCCCGCCCCGGCTACACCGGCCCAGACGATCTCGCTGTCGGCGATGAAGGAGATGAGCATCTCCGCGCTGACCAAGATCGCCAAGGAGCTGGACATCGCCGGTGCCACGGGCATGCGCAAACAGGAGCTGATCTTCGAGATCCTCCGCGTGCGGGCCGAAAAGAGCGGCAACGTCTTCTCGGAAGGCGTCCTCGAGACGCTGCCTGACGGCTTCGGCTTCCTGCGTGCGCCGGACTACAACTACCTGCCAGGTCCGGACGACATCTATGTGTCGCCGTCGCAGATCCGCAAGTTCGATCTGCACACCGGCGATACGGTCTCCGGGGTCATCCGGCCGCCAAAGGACGGTGAGCGCTACTTCGCGCTCATCAAGGTCGAAGCGATCAACTTCGAGCCACCGGAGAAGACCAAGGAGAAGATCTTCTTCGAGAACCTCACGCCGCTGTACCCGCAGCAGAAGATCAACCTCGAGACCGATACCGAGAACCTGTCCGGCCGTGTCATGGACCTCCTGACGCCGCTCGGCAAGGGGCAGCGCGGCCTGATCGTCGCCCCGCCGCGCACCGGCAAGACGATGCTGCTGCAGAGCATCGCCAACAGCATCACGAGGAACCACCCGGAGGTGTACTTGATCGTGCTGCTCATCGACGAGCGGCCCGAGGAGGTCACCGACATGCAGCGATCGGTCCGTGGCGAGGTGATCTCGTCGACCTTCGACGAGCCGGCGCAGCGGCACGTGCAGGTGGCCGAGATGGTGATCGAGAAGGCCAAGCGCCTCGTCGAGCACAAGAAGGACGTGGTCATCCTGCTCGACTCGATCACCCGTCTGGCGCGCGCGTACAACACCATCGTGCCGGCGTCCGGCAAGGTGCTGTCGGGTGGCGTCGACAGCAACGCCCTGCAGCGCCCGAAGCGGTTCTTCGGCGCCGCCCGCAACATCGAGGAGGGCGGCTCGCTGACGATCGTGGCGACGGCGCTCGTCGACACGGGGTCCCGCATGGACGAAGTGATCTTCGAGGAGTTCAAGGGCACCGGTAACTCGGAGATTCACCTCGATCGCAAGCTGACAGATCGCCGGGTGTTCCCGTCGATCGACATCAGCAAGAGCGGCACACGGAAGGAGGAGCTGCTGCTGCCAAAGGAGGAGCTCAACCGCGTCTGGGTGCTCCGCAAGGTGCTGACCCCCCTCTCGCCCAGCGAAGCCATGGAGCTGCTCCTGTCCAAGATGAGCAAGACGAAGACGAACGCCGAATTCCTTGCAGCGATGGCGGCCGGCAAGTCCTAACGCCAGTCGATCGCCCGATGCGAGAAGCGTGATCGACCCGGGTCAGAAGCGCCACGGCGTCAGAACCGCCATGGAGTCCCCGCTCCTCTCGGTGGTCATGCCGGTCTTCAACGAGCGGGCGACGATCGACGAAATCGTCACGCGCGTCCTCGCCATCCCCATGCGCGTGGAGCTCATCGTCGTCGACGACGGCTCCACGGACGGCACCCGCCTTAGGCTGGAGGAGCTCCAGCGACAGCTCGGGTTCACGCTCCTGCTGCAGCCGCGCAACCAAGGCAAGGGCGCAGCGCTCAGCCGTGGATTCGCTGCGGTCACCGGCGACATCGTCGCCGTGCAGGACGCGGACCTGGAGTACTCCCCGGAAGAGCTGCCTCAGCTGGTCTCGCTCATCGTCGAGGGGCGTGCTGACGTCGTCTACGGCTCGAGGTTCCTCGGGCGCCACCGGGCCTTCCTGTTCACCCACTACCTGGGCAACAAGTTCCTGACCCTGCTGACCAACGTCCTCTACAACACCATCCTGACCGACATGGAGACGGGCTACAAGGCGATGCGGCGCGAGGTGCTCTCTGGACTCGACCTGCGCTCCCGGGGGTTCGGCATCGAGCCCGAGATCACGGCAAAGATCTTCAAGCGCGGCTATCGCGTCTACGAGGTGCCGATCACCTACGACGGCCGCAACTACGAGGAAGGGAAGAAGATCGGCTGGAAGGACGGCTTCGTGGCGCTCTGGGTCCTGATTCGGCACAGGTTCAGCTGACCGGTAGTGGGTCAGCTCGCACAGCCCTCTCGACGAGCGCGTGAGGGCGGGCCTACTTCCGCTTCTCGACAACCACTCGACCCGCAGGATTCAGGTACACGCGATACGTGTTCCCGTCCTTGCACGACGCGGCGTAGTCGCTCTCAGCCTGCTCCATGACGTCGACGACCTGGCCGCACGGCAGTCCGTGGAGCGCGATCACCGCAGTCAGGTCCTTCTTGAGCGCCTCGTCGTCGGCAAACGGCGGCGCCGCGAAGGACGCCGCCACGACGAGCGATTGGGCCAATGCCAAAGTCAGTGCGTTCATGGGGTTCTCCCGCGTTCAGCCTCGGAGGGTCGCGAACGTCTTCGGGTCCGCGAGCAGACCCCAGATCGCCTCGCGCGAGGACACGATGGCGGACGCGAGCTTCTGGTCCTCGTCCTGCAGCAGCGATAGCACCTTCATCATCAACAGGTCGTACGACCGGCGCAGATCCTTCATGGTGAGCTTCGCCTTGCCCTGGTAGTACTCGCGGAACTGTTCCAGCAGATCGTCGACCTGGTTCCTGAGCGTAATCTTGGTGAAGAAGCCGATGGCCTTGGTGTCTTTGAGCTGCTCCTCCAGCGTCTTCAAGTCCAGCGCCGGGGCCGCGGCGGTCGTCTTCGCAGCGGGCGGGGCGGCCTTGCTGGCGGCCTGCGGCGCCGCGGTTCTTGCGCGCGATGGAGGTGCCGCGGCAGGTTCAGCTTCCGGCGTGTCGGGGTTGACGCGGGCGCAGCCCGCGGTCACCAGCAACAGCAGAACGCCAGCGCAGGCGGCGTGCATCGGCGGGTCCCCCATTCGACAAGGCTATCCGATGAGCTCTCAGTGTGCATCGGTCGTAGCCGGAGGTTCAACGCATCATCGGGCGGAGGTTGCCAGTGAGCCAGAGGATCAACAAAACGATCAGCACAAGACCCAGTAGCCCGCCGCCGTAGTGCGGCCTGCGCCAACCTGCGCGCGGGCCGTAGTACGCGCCGCCGCCACCCAAGAGCAACACCAGCAAGATGATGATCAGCACCATTGACATAGCGCGCCTCTCTCGTTCCCTCGTTCGTGTATGACCGCGGCGAGCACCCTCTAGTTCGCGCGCTCTCTGGTCGAGTACCGGTTCAGCAGAGCGATCAGCTTGGCGGCGGCTTTCGGCGCGCGCACTCCGGTCGTCACGATGTCGCGGTTCTCGAGCTTCTTCCCATACAGGGTCGCGTTGTCATCCAGGTCCTGGCGCAGTGTGGCCCCTTCCAGGGCGAGGCCGGCGAACAACCCTTGCGATCGTGACCACGACAGGATGTCCGCGTGCAGCTGCGCATCCGTTTGAGCCGTCGCCGTGCGTCCCACGGGGCCTGCCGCGACCGAGCCTTCCGCGCCCAAGGTGAATTTGCTCGACAGCAACTTGTCCGAGCCGCGTTCACTCATGACCAGCATGATCAGGTCGGTCGAAGAACCGCCGATCTGGAAGCCCACGCTGCCGCCCTCGATCCGGACCGCGCCGGGAGCCGACCAGCCCGCGCCGCTCTTGCTTCGACACAACAGGTACCCCTTCCCGTATTTCCCGCCCACGATGAAGGCCCCCGTCCGGAGGTTGGGGACGATCACGATGCAGTGGGCCTTCTCGAGGAGGTCCTGAGGAATGTGTTTGTCCGGCGTCGCCATGACTTCGGAGAACACGGCTGCCGCTTCGTCCAGTCGCTTTGCCGGCTCGGTGTCTGCCGCCAGCAGGGGCGCGAGCGCCACGGTCATCGCCAACGTCGCCGTCATGATCGGAATGATCGGTTTCACGTTGCACCTCCCTTCAGAGCGCAACAGCTACTTCCCTTCTTTTCGCACGAGCAGGAGTCCACCGCCGGCAATCACCAGGGCCGCGCCTGCCCACATCGGCACATTGACCCGTTGCTTCTCGCTGACCGAGATCTCCAGCGGGCCCAGCTTGGCGTCATGAGTCTCGCGGGTGTAGCTGAATCCACCGAACACGAGGCCCAGGACGCCAGCGACGAGCAGCACGACTGCAATCATCCGCATCATCAACTCCTCTCCGGCGTCGCCTCTAACGAATCGACTCGTAGGTGACGATGTCGGCCAGAATGCCGGCGAGAATGCCAACCTTTCCGTTGGAGACAGCGCCGTACCGGTAGCGGCGGTCGTAGCCATCTTCATAGCCGCGACGGAAGCCCTCCCGGAAGTAGTGGTTGTAGTCGTCCCGATCGACATAGAAACCGCTGTACCCGTAGTTCGCATCCTGATAGGCATAGCAGTCCCTGTAACTGGAAGGCCATCGGTCCTCCCGGTCTGCCCGCCCCGCGCGAAAGCCTTCTTCGTAACCGTAGTTCACGGCCTGCCGGAGCAGATCGAGCCCGTATTGATTCGTCTCGTAGTAGCGGCCTCCGCGAGAGTAACGATACTGAGAGGGCGTGTAGAAGAAGGGATCGTGGTCATAGTCGTAGCGACCCTGACTGTGGATACGTGACCGCTGCTCACGCAGGCGCGCCAGGTACTCCTGCTGAAACTTGCGCTGCGCCTTCCGCTTCTGCTGCTGCAGCTGTGCTGCCCGCTGCTCTGCCAGGCGCTCCTGCTGATCCAGAAAGCTGCGGTACTGCGTCAGACGTTGTTCGTGCTGACGAATCAGCTCCTGCTGCTCCTGTGCCGCCCGGCGCTGTTCCGGCTTGTTCGGCTCCTGCCTCTTCGGCTCCTGCTGTCCTCGCCCCCTCGCTCTACCCTGTCCCGCGTCCTTCTGGTCTTCCTGCCGTCCTCGATCTCCCTGTCCTTGGGCGTTCGTTGGCACGCCGATCCCGAATGACATCACCGCGCTGAGTCCCACCGCCGCGACTGTCCGATTCAAGACGTCGACTTTCATGACACACACCCCTATGCATCTCGCTGTGGCAATTCGCATACCTCTCGGCCGAGCGACCGGGGGCGTAGCCTATGCGCACTGTCGGCTCGCTTCCGCGGCCGCGGCGCGGAGATATTCGCGCGCGGGCTGGATTAGTCCCCAGCCGCGCACAGGCGGTTCGCACAATCGTGACTCGTCTCAAACTCTTGGGCAGTTCGGTTTTGAACACGTCGTGGCCCAGGCCTTGCGCCACACTGGAGAGGTCTCATCGGTTGTCGCGGGTTAAGACGCCCGCGTTGTCTCTGGTTAGGAGAGGGTCATGGAACGCACTGACGTACACACATTGAGGAGCCTCCGCATGCTTCTCGCAGTCTTCACCGTGCTCGGGGGTGTCATCGCGAGCGGCGGCCCTGGCTTGGCACAAGGTTCGGAGGATCGCACCATCGACCAGGCTCAGCGGGCCGTCAGGGAACGGATCACGAGCCGGGAAGGTGGGCGTGATCTGCGGGATCTGATCGTGCGGTTCAACAGGGACGCCAGGACTGAGTCCTCGTCGAATGCCGAAGTCCGGGTGCGTGGTACCGGCACCCTGCTGCGCAGCAACGAAGGAACGTCGAGAACCTTCTCGTACGAAGCTGTCGTCAATACTCGCAACAGCAATGTGTCCGATATCGAGTACGACTGGCGCGGCGATTGGCTCAGCAGTGGCAGTCGTAGTTCTGTCAGGAATCGTCTGACGGGCACATACCGCCTCAATCAAGCGCGCAGTGACAACGCCGCGACGACGGCAGACCGCGTGACGCGGACTCTGCCAGACCGAGACCAGCAACGCCTCCGCAATGCCGTCATGCGGCGCCTGGAGGCGCCCGAATCGCTCGCCATCGAGCGGGACGGCCGCACCATCACCATGGCGTCTTCACGCGCCGCGCAGGTCACGTTCGAGGCCGATGGACGTGAACAGTTCGAGCAGTCGCGCAATGGCCGGCGCGTGCGCACGACGGCCACGCTTTCCGGGGATCGATTGGTCGTCAGCACCGAGGGTGACCGATCTGTTGACTATCAAGTCACCTTTGAACCGATAGACAACGGGCAGCGCCTGCGCGTCACGCGCCGCATCACCGACGAGGATCTGCGGCAGGCGGTCGTCGCGAGAAGCGTCTACGACAAGACATCAGACACTCCGCAACTGGACGCCTATTCCGGCGTCCGGGACGACTACGCTCCGACTGGCACCCCGAGAGGCAATTTCCTCGTGCCGGATGGGACCCAGTTGGTGGCCCTTCTGAACGGGGATCTGAGCACGAAGGAGGCCCGCGACGGGGATCGGTTTACCTTGGCCGTGCGCTCGCCTTCACAGTACGCCGGAGCCACCATCGAAGGCCGCGTCGCGCGGGTTACCCGCTCCGGCCAGGTCTCGGGCCGGGCCGAGATGTCGTTCGAATTCGACAACATTCGTCAACGTGAAGGCCGCGTCTACAACTTCGCCGGGTACATCGAGAGCGTCCGTACGACGAACGATGACGAAGTGCGGGTCGATAGCGAAGGAAGGGTTCAAGATGAGAGTGGCCAGACCGCACGCACTGTGACGCGCACTGGAATTGGCGCCGCGGTCGGCGCGGTGATTGGGGCGGCAACCGGCGGCGGCAAAGGCGCGGCGATTGGCGCAGCCGTCGGCGCGGGCGCCGGAGCCGGATCGGTCTTCATCCAGGGCCGCAACGATCTCGACCTGAGGAATGGCACGGAATTCAGGATCCGTGCGAGCGTTCGCTAATAGGACGCGATTCCGTCCGAACGTGGCGGTCAGGAAGAGGTCCGGCCGCTCAATCGGCTATAATCAGGGTTTCCGATCTATCCCGAAGGAGTGGCCGTGAAGCAAGGCATTCATCCAAAGTATCAGGAGGTCGAGGCTCGCTGCGCCTGCGGAAACACCTTCAAGACGCGGTCGACCAAGCCGGAGCTGCACCTGGAAATCTGCTCCGCGTGCCATCCGTTCTTCACCGGCCGACAGAAGCTCATCGACACGGAAGGCCGAGTGGAGCGTTTCACCAAGAAGTTCGGCGCCCAGACGTCCGAGCAGCGGAAGACGGCCGCCCGCGCCGTCAAGACGTCGAAGGCCGCCGCGACGACGAAGAAGGCCAAGACGGCCAAGCCCGCCAAGACCTCAGCGACAGCGTGATCTCGTCCCGCCGGCGCGACTGCGACCTCCGGGGGAAGTCGCCGGGCGCCGGTCTCAGAAGAGGGCGGCCGGGTACGCGTGACCGAGCTTGCGCTCCAGTCGCGCGAGGCGGTGTTCCGCGGCGTGGCGGCGCGAGGCGCTTGCGTCCATCTTCAGCGACTTCAGCGCAAAGCTTCGAGCCGAAAGGAGGCTGCGGAGGCGGTGTTCGTGGTGGACCGCCAGCGCTTCGGTCGCCTCCCTGACGAAACCGGCAGGACAGTCGGGCAGCTCGAGGAGGCGCCGCCAGGCCTCCGCCGCATCGTCGTGCCGGCGCAGGCGACGCGAGAGCACCGCGTATGCGCGAAGCGACTCGGCGCGCAGGGCCGGCCCCATATCGGCGGCCCGCGCGAACGAGACCCGCGCCTCCTGCATCATCCCCGCGCGCGCGTACAGCCACCCCAGACCGAACGCCTCGCGGCCTGTCGCTGCCCCTGTCGCACCCTCATCGAGGAGCTGCGCCGCCCGCGCAGTCAGCAGCGCGAGCGACAGCAGATCCAGTCGATTGTGTTCGAGCACGTCGCCGATCGGCGCGGCATCACCGCTGTGCACGTAGCGGAAGTATCGAGCCGGGATCTCGAAACCGGGCACATCCTCCTCGCGCTCGTGACCGAGCAGGAGCTGTTCGAGCGCACTCAGTCGACAGCCCAGGGCGGGCGCGAGCCCTCCCGCCGGCAGGACCGCTCGACGAGCCGTGTCGTCCCGGCGTGGATCGCCCTGGCCCCGCCACAACCGTCTGGCCGGATGCAGCATGTCGATGTGGGGCATCGCCGAAAAGGGCGTCTCCATCCGGTTGAGCGCGTACCGCGTCTCGATGAGCGGCAGGTCGAACGACTTGCCGTTGTAGGTCACAACGGTCGCGGCAGCCTCGGCGACTTCACGGACCGCTTCGAGCAGGGCGTGCTCGGCCGCGAAACTCGACAGGAAGAACTGCCGGACGAGAAACCGGCCTCCATCGAACCAGCCGCACCCGACCAGAAAAGCATAGGTGCCGGCGCCGCCCGCCAGCCCGGTTGTCTCCAGATCGAGGAAGAGCAGAGTGCCGCCTGACGTCGAGCCTCCGAGCAGGGGGAGCCGCGGCCAGCCTCCCTGTGGCGGCAGCCCGTCGGCAACCGACATCGAGCCATGTCGATGGCCGGGAGCGTAGGCCCGGTCCACGACCACGTAGCGATGACTGCTCGCCTGCCTCCATTCACCGCCGAGCAGTTCGGCCACTCGGTCAGGGGACGTGGACTCGGAGTCGCCCAACGCCCGTCCGCCCGCGCGGACCGGCCCCGACCCGGCCGGGCGAACCACGCCCCTCAGACGCTCGGTCAGCGACATCATGCCGGCAGCTCCGCACGCGCGGTCGTCGACCGGGCATCGAGCAGGTCGAGGATCCGGAGGGCCACGGTCTTGGCGAGCGGCCCGGTGTTGCCGACCGGCCCCACACAGGTCGGGCAGCCGTGTTCGCATCCGCAGCCGGAGATGAGATCGCGTGTGCGCCGCCGCAACTCGTCATCCATGGCGAACAGCGGCTCGCTGAAGCCGATGCCGCCCGGGTAGTTGTCGTAGATGAAGATTCGCGGTTCCTCCGACAGCGTTGCCGGCTCGCCGGTCCTCGTCACATCGGGGCTGTCGCCCTCGGCGCCGCTCCCGATCGAGATCCCGATGTCCTGGCGGTCGCACATCAGCAGCAGTTGTGCGACCTGCCGCATCGCGAAGGACAGACCCACGACGCCGTCCCGGCGGTCGTCCGACGTCACCGGAAGCGCGGCCATCACGTCCCTTGGCACGGAGAGCCAGTAGGCGGTCGTGTGCATCTGCTGCTCGGGCAGGTCGAGCTCGCCCGATCCCACGTTCTCGTTCGTGTAGAACTTGATCTTCTTGAACCCGACGACGCGCGACGAGACGTGCACCTCTCCATGTGAAGCCGTGCCGGTCCGGCTGAAGCCGGACCCTACGTCCGTATGGCCATTCGCGAACGTCTCGAGGGCCGTGACCTTCGTGTAGGTGATGGCGTCGGTGTAGTAGTCGCAGTCGATCCGGCGGACATAGGCTTTGCGCCCCTCGAAGTCCAGCCGCTCCACCTGATAGAGCACTCCCTCGACCAGGTAGATCGCCTTCTCGTGCAGTGTCGACGGACCGCTCGTGAAGCTCGTCTCCCCGATGACGTCGGCGCCTTCCGTCGTGTCGATCACCACGAAGTTGTCGGAGGACACCGACCTCAGGCTGACGGCATCGGCGGGATACGACTCGTTGGTCCATTGCCAGACGCCATCGGCGCCGCCCTCCGCACCGGTCCGGTGCACGAAGCCACTCTCCTCCAGCACGCCGAGCACGTCCTGCACGTCGTGTCCGCCGTACTGCTCCGACGTGGTGAACGGCAGCTCGAAGGCGGCGCACTTGACGTGATCGACGAGGATGTGAAGGTTGTCGGGGTTGACGAGCGCGTGTTCCGGCGCCGCGTCGAAGAAGTACGACGGGTGTCGGACAACGAACTGATCCAGCGGGGCGCTGCTGGCAACGAGCACCGCGGCCGAGCGGCCGGTGCGTCGTCCGGCACGGCCCGCCCGCTGCCACGTCGAGGCAATCGTCCCGGGGTAGCCCGCCATCACGCACACGTCCAGTGCGCCGATGTCGATTCCGAGCTCCAGCGCGTTGGTCGACACGACGGCGCGGACGCTTCCCTCGCGCAGCCCCTTTTCGATCTCGCGGCGTCGCTGCGGCAGGTATCCACCGCGGTACCCGCGGATGCGATCCCGTGTGCCAGGGGGCCCTTCGAAGTCGTCCTTGAGGTACGTGGTCAGAATCTCGGTGGTGAGCCGGCTCTGCGCGAACACGATGACCTGCAGCGTCCTTTTCAGGAACTCGGCGGCGACACGGCGTGTTTCAGCCAGGTAGGAGCGGCGGATGCCGAGTTGTTCGTTGACGACTGGCGGGTTCACGAACAGGAACCACTTCTCCCCGCGCGGGGCGCCGCTCTCGGACACCAGCTCGAACGGCTGCTCCACGAGCGACTCCGCCAGCTCGCGCGGATTGGCGATCGTGGCCGAGGAGCAGATGAACGTCGGATTCGATCCGTAGTGCCGGCAGACTCTCCGCAGCCGCCTCAGCACGTTGGTCAGATGGCTGCCAAAGACCCCACGATACGCGTGCAGCTCGTCGATGATCACGTACTGAAGGTTTTCGAACAGCTTGGCCCATCGCGGGTGATGCGGGAGGATGCCGGAATGCACCATGTCCGGATTGCTGAGCACGACGTGGGCCCGCCCCCGGATGGCGCGCCTGGCGTCCTGTGGCGTGTCTCCATCGTAGGTGAACACGCCGATGCCCAGGTCGCTGCGGCGCGAGAGGAGACCTGAGAGCTCGTGCAGCTCGGCGAGCTGATCCTGCGCCAACGCCTTGGTCGGGAACAGGTAGAGCGCGCGTGTCGATGGATCCCGCAGCACCGAGCTCAGCACGGGCGCGTTGTAGCACAGCGTCTTACCCGACGCGGTTGGCGTGGTGATGACGACGTTGCGGCGGGCCAGTGCGTGCTCGATCGCGACGGACTGATGAACGTACAGCTGTTCGATCCCCCGCTCGCGCAACACGTCGCGGAGTCGCTCGTCGACGCCGGCAACCGCCGGCCCGAACTGCGCCCCGCGCGCCGGGAGCCGGCGCACGGCGGTGACCCACCCGTCCGGCGTGTCGGGCCGGTCGGCGACGCCGCCGGTCAGCCGGTCGAGCACGAGCTCGAGCGCCGTGTCGCTTCCCTTTCGGGTCAGCCCGGAACCTGGCCCATCGGGGCGCGTCGTCGGAAAGGCAGCTTCGGGAGCTTTCGCGGGCAGCATGACCGCACGATCATAAGGCGAAAGCCCGGGGGGCTCAAGCCATCTTCTCGGACTCCGGCCGCTGACTCCGGGTTGTCTGGAGGTTGCCAGGCAGATCCAGCCTCTCCCGGACGGGATCGAAATCGATGTCCCTCGAGAGACGCCAGCGTGTGAACTGTGGCAAACGGCTCAGAGGCAGCGCCAGATGCTCGCGGGCCCCTTCCACGTCGCCGCGTCCGGCAAAGACGGCCGCCACGTAGTAGCGCGTGGCCGGATCGTCGGCGCCTCCAGCCACGCGCCGCGCCTGCGCCTCGATGGCCATGTCGCCGAATCGATCCGCGGCGGTGTGATCACCGCGCACACGGTGCAACGCGCCGAATTTCTGGTGCAGCTCGATCAGCGTCCGTTCGCGAAGGACGTGGTCGCTGGTCGTGACGTACTCGAGCTCCCGCCGGTACTCGACCGACGCGGCGTCGTAGTCGCCTCGCAGGTAGTGCACGTACCCCAGCCTCGCGTGTGCGCCGACGATCAGGAGCCCCTCTGTGCCCGACATCGCACGCTCCTGAAGGTCGATGGCCTGTCGGGCCGCGGCCTCGGCTTCGTCCAGGTGTCCGCTGAGCGCCTCGAGCAGCGACAACTGGAGATGCGAATACCCGCTCTCGGGATTCAGCGCAATCGATCGGCGCAGTTCGGCGATGCCCTCCGGGACCATGCCTCGCGAAAGCCAGAATGCGCGTGCGAGGGCCTGGTGCACCTCCCAGTGGTCCGGCTCCAGGCGCGCCGCCGTCTCGAGCGCGACGATCCCCCTGTCGACCTCGCCGAGCGACAGCCTCGCGCTGCCGAGCCAGAGGTGCGCATTCGCCAGCGCCGGGTCGAGCGCGATGGCGCGGTCGAGATGCTCGATGGCCTTGTGCTGCAGATCCGGCAGTCCGAGGAACATCCCCTTCAGGTAGTACGCTCCGCCCAGCGCGGACCACGCCGTCGCGTACGCCGGGTCGAGCGTGACGGCGCGCTCGAACAGCCCGATCGCGCGGTCCATGGCCTCCCGACCGGCGGACCGAAGATTCAGCACGCCGCGCGAGTAGGCCTCGAGGGCGCCGACCGAGCGCGTCTGGTCGCGCTCGATCGCCTCGGCATCCTCCCGGGCGAGCTTGACGTCGAGGCTTCGGCTCAGCGCGAACACAATCTTGTCCTGAAGCTCGAAGATCTCATCGACGCGCCCGTCGACTTTCACCGTGCGAATCAGCTTCCCGGTCAGCACCTCCACGAGCTGGACGGTGACCCGGATGCGCTCGCCGAGTCGCTGATAGGCGCCCGACACGACCCACCATACGCCCAGGCGCCTCCCGATCTCGATGGGCAGACGCTCGCTGTCGGCACCTGAGGGCGGCATCACGTTCAGCATCTCGGAGACCTGGGCGCGGCCGGCGACCGCGAGGTTCTGGATCATCTTCAGGTCGGCCGTCACCGTCTCGGCGATGCCGGTGCCAATCCAATCATCGGAGCCGTCGCGCGTGACGTTGGTGAACGTCAGAACGGCGATGCCACGCTGGCCGGTCTCGATCCGTGGAGTCAGGAGTCCCCGGGGCGTGTCGTTGGCCTCCAGGCGCCTGGCGAGCTGGCGGAGGTCGGCCTGCATGTCCCGGGCGGACTGGTACCGGTTGCCCGCCTGCTTCTGGAGCGCTGTGCGCACGACGCGCTCGAGATCGGGCGGCACGGACGGATTAAGGCGGGCGAGCGGCTCGGGATCCTGGTGGAAGATACGATCGAAGGTGTCGGCCAGCGTCGCTCCCCGGAAGGGGAGCGTCGCCGTCAGCAGCTCGTAGAGGACGACGCCGAGCGAGAACAAGTCGGCACGATGGTCGACCGCGTCGGCGCGCAACTGTTCGGGCGCCATGTAGGCGATCGTGCCGAGCACCATGCCCGGTGAGGTGACCAGCAGGTCCGGCGTCGATCTGAGGACGGCCTCGGTCGACCTCGGCGCGTCCATCTTCGCAAGACCGAAGTCGAGCACCTTCACGAGCCCTCGCCTGGTCTGAATCAGGTTGCCGCTTTTGATGTCGCGATGCACGATGTTGAGTCCGTGCGCCTCCTCAAGCGCGTCGGCCACCTGCGCGGCCATATCCACCGCTTCCCCGACGGGCACCGCTCCGCGTGTGATCCGATCCGACAACACCTCTCCCTCGACGTACTCCATCGCGATGAAGAGCATGTCGCCGTGCTCGACGAACTCGTAGGTCACCGCGATGTTCGGAGAACGCAGGAGCGACGCGGCCCTGGCCTCGCGAAGCAGCCGGGCACGACTCTCGGCATCGCGCCGGCGGTCTGCGTGCAGGAACTTCAGCGCCACCTGGCGGCCCAGCCTCGTGTCCTCGGCCACGTAGACCTCACCCGTGCCGCCGGCGCCGAGCCGATCGCCGATTCGGTAGTGAAGGATGGTCTGGCCTGTCAGAGACGCCGCTGGCACGTGGTACCTCGACGAGGAAACATGGTCCCGCAGTCCCATTGTAGTTGGCGCGCGGACGGCATCGAGTCACGGTCCTGCGGTACAGTGCACGGGATGCCTCCATCCTTTCGCGCGCGACTGAGGGCCGGCGAACGTCTGATTGCGCCGCTCGTGACCCTGGACTCCCCGGCGGCTGCCGAGCTGCTACCAGCCAAGGGCTCTGCCCTTGATATCCCGGCAGAGCCCTCGGCTGGTTGCCGGTATCTCTTGGCGCGCTCCGCGCGCCTAGGACCGCTATGCGGAGCACAACGAGTACAAAATTCTCGCAACGAGCCGCATAGCGGTCCAGGGTCGGCTTCGACTGGCTGTTCATCGACGCCGAGCATGGGCCCTTCGACACCCCGCAGATACAGGCCCTGATGCAGGCGGCCAACCCCACTCCGTGCCTCGTCCGAATGGCCGCCGGCGAGGAGCTGTATGTGAAGAAGGCGCTCGACGCCGGTGCAGCGGGCGTCATCGCGCCACAGGTCAATTCGACCGAGCACGCCAGGCGGATCGTGCAGGCAGCCAAGTACGCTCCTGCCGGCCAGCGAGGCCTCGGCATTGCCAGAGCCCACGGCTATGGGCTCAGCGTGCGGGAGTACATGCAGCGCGCGAACGACGACACGGCCGTCATCGTACAAGCCGAGCATCACGACGCCGTGAAGCACATCCGGGACATCGTCCGCGTCGAGGGCGTCGACGGCGTCTTGATCGGCCCGTACGATCTGTCAGCGAGCCTGGGACTTCCAGGCGCGGTCGATCACCCGGAGGTGCGCGACGCGATCGCGCGGGTCAGAACCGCCTGCGTCGACGCGAACGTCCCCATCGGGATCTTCGGCCTCACCGCAGATGCGGTGCGACCGTACATCGAGCAGGGCTTCACCCTGATCGTCGCCGGCGTGGACACGGCGCTGCTGGCACACGCCTCCACCGCGCTGCTGACGGCCGTCAGGGGAATCTGATGGTCGCAAAAGCCACGAAGAATCATGGCCGCGAAGCACACGAAGAGTGTTGGCCACGAAGGTCACGACGACCACGAAGCTATCGAGCCCAATCGATTCCATCACGAGTCGTCGTGACCTTCGTGGCCCAGTCTCTTCGTGATCTTCGCGGCCTGGTTTCTTCGTGATCTTCGTGGCAAGGGAGCACGATGCCCACTACTCCAGAAGCTCCACCAGAGGTCGCAGCCGCACAACTCCTCAACCGGGTTGCGCTCGGATACATCCTGTCGTCGGCCCTGCACGTGGCGCTCGAGCCCGGGATCGCCGACCGCCCGGCCAACGGTCCGCGGTCTGCGGCCGATCTGGCCGCGTCCTGCGGCGTGACGGAAGACGGTCGCCAGGTACTGACGTCGATCCTGCGCCGGTATCCGGCGATGCGCGGCGTGCTGTTCGACCTCGAGCATGTCGTCGCCGGCGCGGTCTCGCTCATCGAGGCGGCGGGGGTGAGCGACCGGTGCCAGAGGGTCTCCGGCGATTTCTTCAGGGCCGTCCCGCGCGGCGGCGACGCCTACATCTTGAAGAACATCATTCATGACTGGGACGATGACCAGGCGATCGCGATTCTGAAGAACATCGGAGTCGCGTTCGAGAGTCGGACCGACGGCAGGGTCATTCTTCTGGAGTCCGTCATCCCGCCCGGCAATCAGCCCGATTTCGGCAAGCTGCTCGACATCGAGATGCTGCTGATGCCCGGCGGCCGCGAACGCACGGCGGAGGAATTCGCCTCGCTCTTCGACCGCGCCGGCTTCGAGCTGACGCGTGTCGTCCCAACCGAATCTCCGTTGAGCGTGATCGAGGCGCGCGTCACCTAGTCCTAGTCCGGAATCACTTGAGTGGAGCGTGAGATCTGGTGTTCACCCTTCTCGCTTCTCACTTCTCGGTTCGTGTTCAGGTTCGGCGAACTCAGGTAGGTCTGTGTTAACCGCCGAGGAGGCTCCCTATGGCAGTCGACCGTTACACCAGAATCGTTCTGACAATCATCGCCCTCGAGCTCGGTTGGCTCGGCGTCAAGAATGCGACGCCGGTCTCCGTCTCGGCCCAGCAGTCCGAACCGATGCCCGTCGTCATCAGAGGCGTCGAGGGCGTGAAGGGCAAGCCGCTGTTCATCCCTGTGCGGATTGCGGAGCAGACCGCGCCCGTCAGGGTCACGTGGGATCGTCCACTCCCGATTGACGTGCCGCTGCCGATCCGGGTTGAAACGATTAGCAGCCCTGTCGTGATCGAGACCGGCGCCCGCCCGCTGCTGGTTCGGTCCGTACAGGCGGACGCGGCCCCTCGGCCGGGGCTGTAGCGTTTCGCTGCGCGATCAGCAGGCCGTCCCTGATGGGAACGATGCTTGCGGTCCAGTCCGGATCACGTGTGACGAGCCGGGTGAACGTGCGAATGCTTTTCGTGTTGGCCGAGCGATCTGCCGCGTCGAAAACGCGCCCGCTCCAGAGCATGTTGTCCACGATGAGGACGCCACCGGGCCGCAGTCGTGCCTTGATCACAGGTAGCGACGCCGGGTAGCCCGTCTTGTCGATGTCGTTGAAGACCAGGTCGAACGGCCCCGGCAGCTTCTCGAGCGTAGCGACGGATTCTCCAACATGAAACGTCACGAGATCGGCCAAGCCCAGGGCGCTCAGATGACCTCGCGCGCGGCGTGACAGCTCTTCGTCCCAAACCGTGTGGTAGACAACGCCGCCGCCGTTGTCTCGCACCGCGCGCGCAAACCATGCGGTCGAGTAGCCGAACCCCGACCCCAGTTCAAAGACCGACCGCGCGCCAGTCAGCCGCGCAATGAGGTAGCAGAAGTAGCCGGCGGCCGGACCGATGATCGGAAAGTCGGCGTTCGCAGCATCTGCCTCCATGGCGATCATGCCGGGCGGCCGCGCCGGTACCAGGCCGTCGAGGTAGGTCGCCATGTGTGGGTGGAAGAGGCGTAAGGACATGGCTCTGATCTTCCCACTGCTCACGTCGGCGGCGTACATCACGGTCCGGCTGAAGCCGGACGCTACGTGCACTACGGTTCGGCGGGCGCGGAGTGGCGGAAGCGCCCGAGTGGCGTCATAGTGGTCGTGGCGACGGATGAGCGGCACGCCTTCTCACGTGTTCCTGTTGTCGCCCGCGTACTGTGCCGGACGCCGGGCCGTCGCCCTCCTGCGGCCCGATTCCTCACATGTTCTTGCCGGGCGACTCAGGGCGGGGACCCTGACGCTCGGCGAGGCGTTCAGTTTCTTCAGCGGTCTCTATTTTCGCGGCAAGCTCGCCTACGCACACGCCTTCGCACGAGCGGACCGGGTCGATGAACCCGCTACGTTCGTGATCACGCCCACCCGAGGCCTGCAGGTCCCGGAGACGCCCGTCTCGGTCGACGTCCTTCGAGAGTTCGCGGCGGTGGACATCGGTGCCGGGGATCCACGGTACCGCGTACCGCTCGAGCGTGACGCCACGGCCCTTGCCGCCAGGGTGTCCGCGGCCGGACGCGTCGTGCTGCTCGGCAGCATCGCCACGGGCAAGTACGCCGATGTGCTCGCTCCTGTGTTCGGCGCACGGTTGCACTACCCGGCGTCATTCATCGGGCGCGGTGACATGAGCCGGGGCGGACTGTTACTGAGGAGCGCCTCGAGCCTGACCGAGCTCGAGTACGCGGTGCTCGAGCCGGGCGTGGTCCGGCGTGGGCCGCGCCCGCCCAGGCTCCAGGGCGAGACTCAGGGGAAATTCATGCGACGCACGAGGTCCAGATAACGCGCATCCGCCCGCAGACGGTCGTACCGAGGGTTCTCTCTGATGTGAATGAGCCACCCGTTGCGCTGGCTGAAGGCCTTGTCCAGCCACGCGAATGCTTCGTCCAAGTCATCCAGGCCAACGTGGATCTCGGCGATGCACCGCGCCGCGACGTAGCGTTGGGACGACATCGCGATCAGCTCGTCGAGGATCCTCGAGGCGTCGGCTCTCCTACCCGCTGCGGCATACCCGTGGCCCAGATCGGCCAGGTAGGTTGGGTGTCGCTGGGAGAGATCGACGGCCTTTTCGAACTCGGCGATTGCGCTCGTGAACGTGCCGAGCTGCTCATAGGCCTGGCCCAGGAACACGTGCGCGAGGATGAACGTCGAGTCGAGCTCGAGCGTCTTGAGGCACTGCTCGATGGCCTGCTGGTACTGCCTCGAGTAAAGGTGATGCCAGCCCAGGTGCATGTTGAGTACGAGCCCGAGGGGGTCGCACTCGAGTGCACGCCGACTCTCTGCCAGGGACTCCTCGGTGCGATCCATCGCCCTCAGGAAATGTGAGTACCAGATGTGCACCGGGCCGTACTGCGGCTTGAGGTCGATGGCGTGCCGAAGTCCCCGCTCCGCCGCCGCCCAGTCCCAGTCGAATCCCGCCGCCGTCCAACCGAGCGCGGCGTGCGCTTCCGCGCAGTTGGGATCGAGTTCCAGCGCTCGTTGAGCGGCCCGTTTGGCCTTTGGATAGGTGTCAGACGGTGGGGTCAGTCCGAACAGATCCCAGGCGAGCGACACATAGGCGTCGGCCAGACCTGCGTGGGCGAGCGCGTAGCTCGGGTCCAGGTTGATCGCCTGCTGGAGGCACTCGACCGCCCTCGTCAAGGCGTCCGGGCTCCGCTTGTACCAGAGATGACGGCCCTTCAGGAAGCTTTCGTACGCCACGGGATCGACGGGGCGGCTGGCGGCCAGCCGCGACTTCTCCTGCGGCGACAGCTGGACCCGAATCTCGTCCGCGATGGCGCGCGCAACGTCGCTCTGGAGGGCCAGGACGTCGCGCATGTCGGTCTCGTATTGCTTGGCCCAGAGGTGCGTGTCGGTGGCCGCGTGAATCAACTGGGTGGCGATGCGAATGCGGCCACGCGAGCGTAGGACCGTGCCTTCGACGATCGCGTCGACGTTGAGTTCGCGCGCGATCTCGGGCAGCGGCCGTCTGGCCCCCTTGTACCGCATCACCGACGTGCGTGATATGACTCGCAGCGCGCGAATCTGGGCAAGCGTCGTGATGAGCGCGTCGGTCATGCCGTCGGCGAAGTACTCCTCGTCCGGCTCCGCCGACAGGTTGTCGAGAGGCAAAACCGCGAGCGACCGGATACGTGCCCGCGGCGAACGACGCGAGGCCGATCCGCCGGCCGGTGCACGGCGTGGTGGCTCGAGCGCCTCGAGCGCCGCGTGCACCTGGCCCGCGTCCTGGTATCGCTCGGAGGCATCCTTGGCGAGGCATCTCGAGACGACTCGTCTCAGCCCAACCGGCACTCGCTCCGGCAGGGGCCGCGGCGCATCGGCAAGGATGCTCGAGCTCAGGGTGAATGGCGTATCACCACCGTAGGGACGCCCACCCGACGCCAGTTCGTACAGCAGCGCTCCGAGCGACCACACGTCGCTCCGCGCGGTCGACGGCTCGCCCCGTAACTGCTCCGGCGCCATGTACGGCAGCGTCCCGGCCAGCATGCCACCCTCTGACAACGGCGAGTGCGATTGCGTCGTCCGGTCGACCAGCTGCGCTCCCACGTGCTGGGCCAATCCGAAGTCCAGCACCTTGGTGCGCCCGTCACGAGTGACGAGGATGTTCGCTGGCTTCACGTCGCGGTGAATGACACTTCTGGCGTGCGCATGGGCCAATGCGCCCGCGATTTGGAGGCCGTACGCGCGGACCGCGTCGAACGAGCACCCATCGGGTGGAATGAGGTCGCTCAGCGGCCGTCCTTCGACCAGCTCCATCACGATGAACGCCTGGTCGCCTTCGTCCTCGACCTCGTAGACCGTGCAGATGCCCGGATGGTTGAGTGCCGACGAGGTCCGCGCCTCGTGCAGGAGCTGCCTGTCAGCGGCGTCATCCGATACGTGACGAAGCAGCTTGATCGCCACGTCCCGCCGCAGCTTCTCGTCGTACGCCCGATAGACGATCCCCATACCGCCGGCACCGAGCGTCGCGTCCACTCGATAACGGCCGATCTGTTTCGGAACGTTCGCACTCATGATGTGAAGCGTCGCATTGTACTCGCCCGGGTCGTTCAGAACGCCCGGCTCTGGCACCCGTCGACGACCACCGACGTCCCGCTGATCCAGCTCGAGCGCGGTGAGGCGAGAAAGGCGACGACGTCGCCCACTTCCTCGGCCCGGCCGAGGCGTCCGAACGGCAGCTCCCTTGTCACGTAGTCGGCGAGCGCAGCCGGATCGTCCCGCTGCCGTCTCCACCAGGATCCTCCCTCGAACAGAATCGATCCCGGCGACACGCTGTTGACGCGGATGTTGCTCGGGGCCAGTTGCCGGGCCAGCGACTTCGCCAGGCTGATCTCGGCCGCCTTCACGGCGTTGTACGTCATCCGGCCCCCGGCCTCACGTCCGTAGATCGATGCGATCACGACGATGGCGCCGCCGCCGCGCCGTTGCATGTGCGGAACGACGAGCCGCGAGGCGCGAACCGCGGGCATCAGCGTCTGGTCAAACGCTTCCTGCCACTGCTCATCGGATGTCTCGACCAGGCCGCCTCCTCGCGCCAGCCCGACGTTGTTCACGAGCACGTCGATGCCACCGAAGGTCTCGACCGTTCGGTCGACGACCGCCTGCATGCCCTCGGGGCGGCTCACGTCGGCTGACACGGCGAGCACGCGGTCGTCGGACCCGGCGGCCTCGACCAGGCGCCGCCGGGCATCATCCAGCGTGGCGGGTGTCCGCCCGCAGATCGTCACCCGGCACCCTTCAGTCAGAAGCGCCTTCGCGCTGGCGAGTCCCAGTCCCCTGCTCGAGCCCGTCACGATCGCCACTCGATCCGTCAGTCCAAGGTCCATGGCTGAGGATAATATGTGTGACCGTATAAAATGACGTTGCAACACGCAGCCGGTCCGAGCAGTTGAATCCGGGTGCGACCGGGGGGTTCAACTGATGCGCATCGGCATTGCTGCCGAAGTCTACCCAGGAGAAACACGCGTGGCCGCGACGCCGGAGACGGTGAAGAAGCTCACCGCCGGCGGCCGACACTCCGTCATCGTCGAGACCAACGCCGGCGCTCGCGCCAGCGTTCCGGATGCTGACTTCGCCGCGGCCGGTGCCTCGTTCGGCTGCGCGGCCGACGTCTATGGCACGTCCGACATCATCCTGAAGGTGCGCGGGCCGGTTGATTCGGAGCTGCCGATGCTCCGCCGCGGCACCGTGCTCGTCGGGCTCCTGTCGCCGCATGAAGGCCTGGACAGGCTGGCGGCGACCGGCGTGACCGCCTTCGCGATGGAGCTGCTCCCGCGCATCACCCGCGCGCAGAACATGGACGTCCTGTCCTCGCAGGCCAACATCGCCGGCTACCGGGCGGTGCTGGTCGCCGCCCACGAGTACGGGCGCTTCATGCCGATGCTCATGACCGCCGCCGGCACGGTCAAAGCGGCCAGAGTGCTGGTGCTCGGCGCGGGCGTCGCCGGGCTGCAGGCCATCGCCACAGCGAAACGTCTGGGCGCCGTGGTCGAGGCGTTCGACGTGCGTCCCGCCGTCAAGGAACAGGTCGAGTCGCTCGGAGCGAAGTTCGTCGAGGTGGCGCTTTCGGAGGCCGAGCGGAACGCGCAGGAGACAGCGGGGGGTTACGCCCGCGACATGAGCGACGACTACAAGCAGCGTCAGGCGGTGCTCATCGCCGAGCGGGCAAAGGCGGCCGATATCGTCATCACCACGGCTCTGATTCCCGGCCGGCCGGCGCCGGCCCTCCTCACGAAGGACACCGTGGCGGGGATGAAGCCGGGCTCGGTGGTCGTCGACCTTGCCGTCACGCAGGGCGGCAACTGCGCGTCGAGCGTGAAAGACACCGTCGTCGTCTGCAACGGAGTCACGATCGTCGCTCCTTCCAACCTCCCCGCCACGCTCGCCGCCGATGCCAGCGCGCTCTACGCGCGCAACCTGCTGAACTTCTCGACCGTGTTGCTCGACCCCAAGACGGGCGAGCTCGCCCTCAACCGATCGGACGAAATCATCGCGGCGACGCTCGTGTGCATCGACGGCGCCACGGTCAGGAGCTGACGTGCACGGAGCGACCGTCGACCCCCTCGTCACGAACCTGATGGTGTTCGTGCTGGCCGTGTTCGTCGGCTATCACGTCGTGTGGAACGTGACGCCGGCCCTGCATACACCCCTCATGAGCGTGACCAACGCCATCAGCTCGGTCATCGTAGTGGGCGCGATCCTCGCCGCGGGGTCGGGCGGGCTGGACTTCGGCACCGTGCTCGGCGCCGTCGCCGTAGCGCTGGCCGCCGTCAACACGTTCGGCGGGTTCCTCGTCACCGAGCGGATGCTCGAGATGTTCAAGAAGAGAGAGCGCGGCGAGAAGCGGTGACGCAGGGGATGTCTCCGAACCTCGTCGCCTTGTCCTATCTCGCGGCCAGCGCGCTCTTCATCCTCGCCCTCAAGGGCCTCTCACACCCGCTGTCGGCACGCCGCGGAAACCGGTTCGGCATCGCCGGCATGGCGCTGGCGGTGCTGACCACGCTCGTCATCACCCGACGCACCGACCTGACCCTCGGTGCACTCGCCGCCGGCGGCGCCATTGGATGGCTGGTCGCGCGGCGTGTCCAGATGACGCAGATGCCCGAGCTGGTGGCCGCGATGCACTCGCTCGTCGGCCTCGCCGCGGTCCTCATCGCCGTCGCGGTCGTGGCCAACCCGGCGGCCTTCAGCGTGCCGGATCCAGTCCCTCTCGGCAACCGCGTCGAGCTGTTCATCGGGACCTTCGTCGGCGCGATGACCTTTTCCGGATCGGTGATTGCGTTCGGCAAGCTGGCCGGCCTCGGGGGGCTGACCAGGCTCTTTTCGAGCGCACCGGTCGTGTTCAAGGGGCAGCACGTCGTCAACCTGGCGCTCGCGTTCGTGATGGTCGGCTCCGGCATCGCCTTCGTCATCGCCGAGCCGGGCGCGCAGTGGGCGCCTTTCGCCGTCATGACGACCGTCGCATTCGTACTGGGCGTTCTGGTGATCATCCCCATCGGCGGTGCCGACATGCCCGTCGTGATCTCGATGCTGAACAGCTACTCGGGATGGGCGGCGTCCGGCATCGGGTTCTCGCTCAACAACCCGCTGCTCATCGTCGCCGGCTCGCTCGTCGGCTCCTCGGGCGCCATCCTGTCGTACATCATGTGCAAGGCGATGAACCGCTCCTTCTTCAGCGTCATCCTGGGCGGCTTCGGCGCCGCGGAAGGGGCCGCCACACGTGCCGAGCAGAAGGCCTTCAGGTCGGGATCGCCTGACGACGTGGCGTTTCTGCTGGGTAATGCCGAGAGCGTCATCATCATCCCTGGATATGGCCTGGCCGTCGCGCGGGCGCAGCACGCAGTCAAGGAGATGGCGCAGAAGCTGACCGACAAGGGCGTCACCGTCCGATACGCGATTCACCCCGTGGCCGGCCGCATGCCGGGTCACATGAACGTCCTGCTGGCGGAAGCCGAAGTGCCCTACGACCAGGTGCTCGAAATGGACGAAGTCAACAGCGACTTCGGGTCGACCGACATCGCATTCGTGCTCGGCGCCAACGACGTGGTCAACCCGCTGGCCGAGCAGCCTGGCAGCCCCATCTACGGCATGCCGATCCTCGAAGCGCACAGAGCCCGCACGGTCGTCGTCAACAAGCGCTCGATGGCATCGGGATACGCCGGGATCGACAACCCGCTCTTCTACATGGACAAGACGATGATGGTGTTCGGCGACGCGAAGAAGGTGGTCGAAGACATCGTCAAAGCCATGGACTGATTCCGCCCGTGCACGGCGCGAGCGTGCGAAAGCACGTGCAGACGTGCGACGGAGAAAGCCGGAGTCGACGACCTTAGTCTGCCTCCTGGGCGGTGTTCTCCGCCGGCCGCGCGGCGATCTGCCGGGGATTGCCCATGCCTTCACTCGAGTCCATGGCGGCGCGACAATTGCCCTCTGGATCCGTGACAAGGGCAACCATGACACGAATCCTCGCCATCGAGCCGGACCCACAACGAGGCGCGACCCTGCGCCGGCTACTCCGCGAACGGCTGGCCGCCGACATCGTAGTGGCCACGTCCACTGAAGCAGCCATCGCCAGGATGGGTGAGAAGCCGCCGACCCTGATTCTGACGTCGAGCCTCATCGGGCCCAGCGACGACCAACACCTCGCGGCTCACCTGAGGCAGGCGAATGACCTTCGCCACGTGCCGATTCTCACTGTCCCCTTCCTCCTCGATGGGAACGAGGGCAACGCGGGGAAAGGGCTGGTGTCCCGCCTCCTTCACCGGCGACAACGCCGGGTGCCCTTGTACGATTTCGGCGCCGTTGCCGGGAGGATCGAGGACGCCATCGAGCAGTCGAAGAAAGAGGCTGCACTGGATGCCAACGGCTACCTTCGGCCCGTGCTCGTCGACGCCTGCGCGCCGCCCCTGAGCGTGGACGCCCCAGGCCCCCTGGCCCGCATCACTGACCGTGAGCTTCAGTCGTACCTGCTGACGAAGAAAAGACGCCCGCCCCGGCTGACCCCCGTGGAGCTGCCATGGCTCTCGGGCATCAGGCTCACCTGGGGACCGGAGATGCGCCTGCTCAACATCTCGCGAAGCGGCCTGCTCGTGGAATCAGGCATCCGCCTCACGCCCGGCAGCAAGACCGCCTTCGAGCTCGCCGGACCAGTCAAGGATCTGATCGTGCCGGCCCGCGTGATCAGAACGCGGGTGTCCTCAGTGGATCCACTCGGTGTGACATACCAGGCGGCGGCGGCGTTCGAGCAGCCGTTCGATTCGTTGCTGCCGGGCGACGGTTCGCTCGAATCGCCCGACCCGGCAGAATGCCTGGCGGAGCTGGTCGCCAGGGTCGAGGAAGGCGCGGCGCGCGGTGCGCATCCAGTCGACCTCCGTACCGAGTTCGAGGCAGGAATCCAGGAACTCGTCACCGCGCGTGACGTCCGCCTCCGAGAAGCGCCGATCGCGGAAAACGACGGCCGCGATTCCGTGTACTTCACCGTGCCGACCCGTGACAGCTCGACAGCCGTCCTCCAGGCGACGTTCGAACCGGGCTACCAGCCCACGGCGGACGAATTCGACGCGCTGAGAGCCGCGGCTGTCGCGGCAGCGGACATACTCCAGTTCACCGAGCCGGCCCGGCAGCTCTGCCTGACGAGCGCGCCGGAGGCTCGCATCGGCAGAATCGCGCTGACCAGCGCCACCATCGCTACATCAGCACTCGAATTACGTCGGACCGCGTGATGATGAAGGTCTTGTCGGTCTTGAAGTCGCGGATGAGCACCGCGGGATTCTCCCGTGTGATCATCGTGGACAGCAGCTCCACCGGGGTCGAGATGTCGATGAACGGAAACGCCGGCTGCATGATGGACTCGACGGGCCTCTTCTTGACATCCGGGTCCCGCACGATCTCCTCGTAGAGATGGGCCTCGTTCAGAGAACCGACGATACGGCCGTCCTTGGTGACCGAGATCTGCGAGAAATCGTGAGCGCTCATCAGCTTGGCGGCCTCCTCGACGGAGCGGGCGGCCTCGACCGAGAAGAGCTCGCCTGAGACACCCCGCGCCACGAGGTCGCGTGCGGTCGTTCCGGTGACCTCGAGGAATCCCTTGGCGCCCATCCACTCGTCGTTGAACATCTTCCCCATGTAGCGCGAGCCGTGGTCGTGAAAGACGACGACGACCACGTCGCCTTTCGTGAAATGCTCCACGAGCTGCAGCACGCCGGCCATGGCCGCCCCGGCCGAATTGCCAGCGAAGATGCCCTCTTCCCGGGCGAGGCGCCGCGTCATGATGGCCGCGTCCTTGTCGGTCACCTTCTCGAAGCGATCGATGATGCCGAAATCAACGTTGCCCGGGATGAAGTCCTCCCCGATGCCTTCGGTGATGTACGGGTAGATCTCGTTCTTGTCGAAGATGCCCGTCTCCTTGTACCGCTTGAACACCGAGCCATAGGTATCGATTCCCCACACCTTGACGGCCGGGTTTCGCTCCTTCAGGTATCGTCCGATGCCGCTGATGGTCCCGCCAGTCCCGACGCCGACGACGAGGTGGGTCACCGCGCCGCCCGTCTGGTCCCAGATTTCCGGGGCGGTCTGCTCGTAGTGTGCGGCCGTGTTCGACGGGTTGTCGTACTGGTTGGCCTTCCAGGCCCCTGGAATCTCCCGTGCCAGACGTGAGGAGACCGAGTAGTACGACCGGGGATCGTCGGGATCCACGTCGGTCGGGCAGACGATGACCTCGGCGCCGAAGGCCTTCAGGGCGTCGATCTTCTCCTTCGACTGCTTGTCGGTGGTCGTGAACAGGCAGCGATATCCCTTGATCGCGGCCACGATGGCGAGTCCCATACCCGTGTTGCCGGACGTGCCCTCGACGATGGTGCCGCCGGGCTTCAGATGCCCCGATCGCTCGGCGTCCTCGATCATCCGCAGGGCAATTCGGTCCTTGAGCGAGTTGCCGGGGTTGAACGTCTCGACCTTGGCAAGGACCGTCGCGTCTGTTCTGCCGCGGGTAATCGCGTTGATGCGCACCATCGGCGTGTTGCCGATGGCATCGAGAATCGTCCTGCAGATCCTGACGTCTGGAGGGTTGGCCACGAGGTGATTCTAGTAGCTGGTAGCTGGTAGCCGGTAGCTGGTCGCAAGTTCCGGGTTCCGGGTTCCGGGTTCGTGCTCCCAGCTACTGGCTACCGGGCTACCAGCTACCGGCTGGCCTGTTCGGCCTGCCAGAGGTGTCGATGCTGATGGCGCGCAAGAATCGAGAGAGCCGAGAAGATGGTGTACCGGATCCGCGGGTTGAAGGGAGAAACGACCTTCACCCGATCGATGGCCAGGCCGTCGGCTTCCCGGGTCAGCGCGATCTGCGCGGCCTGATATCGCTCGAATTCCGCCACCAGTTCGTCGGCCGGTCGGTGGCCGGACGGGACGAATGGGGCCGTCGTCCTCGTCTTGTAGCGTCCTGGAGCACTGACCATGCGCCACAGGAGCCATCCAACCATGTCGCGCCGGTATCGTGCGCCGGGCGTGTGACGCGTGCGCCGCGCCTGGTCCAGACCGCCGCGCAACAGGGGCAGGAAGGCCGCGGACGTCAGGTTCAGGTGCGCGACACATTCGCCGGGCGACCACTGCCCGGGAGCCGGCCGTCGGCTCCAGGCCTCGGGCGGCAGTCCACGACGCAGCCGCTCGAGCCGCTCGGACGCGGACTCGAACTCGCGCACGATCGCGTCGAGCTGGGAATGCAGTGATTCTACTGTGTTCACACTTCGACGAGGATCGTTCAGTGGGTCATCGCGTAGACGAAGTAGTTCACGCCCAGCCGGTACGCGTTGCTCGTCGGATCCGGGTTGTAGAGCCCCTCCGCCGACCACTCCCAGTACTCTGCGATGTCGCTGTTGTGATTGGCGAGCGCCATCATGCGACCGGACGGATCGTTGTTCTCGAACATGGCGAAGTACGCGGGCACGACAGAGACGCTGGGATGCGGAACGTCGATCTTGTTGATATCGAAGAAGGAATGGAAGATCGGGTGGCGCTCGTCGATGCGGATGAAATCGTGATCGGGCAGTGCCTGACGCATCTGCGCGACCATGTTGTTCCAGTGGTCGGGCCCCTCGAAGTCGTCGAAGATCACGAAGCCGCCCTTGAGCAGGTATTCGCGCAGCCGCCGGGCCTCGCTCGGCTGGATGGCCCAGTATCCCGGCTCCCAGACGTAGAGGATGGGGTTCTGGAAGATCTCCGGGTCGTCCAGATCCAGCACGTTCGTGCCGTCGAGCCGCACGCGGACGTTGGTGATGTAGTCGATGATCGCGCTGAGGTTCCTGTCGGCCGCCGGGTAGTCGTGGGACCAGGCCGCACCGCCGAACCCGCCGAATCCACCGAGCCCTGAGCCGTAGACGAGGCGCGTGAAGGTCAGGTTGCCATCGTACTCGACGACCTGCCGGAACGACGACGAGACTCGTGCTCCCTGGGCGGCAACGATGAACGGCGCAATCAACGCCAGCAGGAGCGCACCAGCAGCTCGCATTCGTACCTCGCTCAGTGCGTCATCGCATACATCACGGCGTTGATCCCCACGGCATAGCCCCGCGGCGAGAACTGGTAGAAATAACGCGGGTCCTCTCCTTCTCGCTCCCAGGCGTCGGAGATGTCCGTGTTGTGCGTCATGAGCACCATGATGTTGCCACGAGCATCCGAGATCGCCCGAAAGTGCGGCGTCGCGCTGTCCGCACCACGCTCGGACGTGTCGGTCGCGTTGCCGCGCCACGCCTGGATGGCCGGGATCTGTGGGAGCTCCGTCATCTGATACTGCATCTGGTAGATTGCGTGCTCGGGCGTCAGGTCGTGAATCGGGTAATCGGCCCGAGGCAGCACCCGCTCGATCTGCGCGACCCACTCGTCCCAGGCATACGAGCCCCAGAAATCGTCCACCCAGAGGAAGCCGCCCTTGAGCAGGTAGGCCCGGAGCGACTCCACTTCGCGGTCGCTGAAGGTCACCGTCCCAACGTCCTCCATGTGGACGTACGGGCACTCGAACAGCGCATCGTCGGTCAGCCGAACGGTCACGAATTCCGGCGTGCCCGTCCCATCGAACTTGACGCGTGTCCGGGTCAGCTCGGACAGGCGGATCGAAAAATTGAGATCCGCGTCGGGGTAGTCGGTCGACCAACCCTGGCCCCCGGCCTCACCGCGCGTGCTCGTATATATGGCCCTGCAGAAGTTGAAACCGTACCCGAAGGTGTCCGCCTTGGGATAGCGAGGGGGGTACCGGCTTCGAAAGCCGCGACCGAATTGCGCGGCTGCCGCGCTCGCGATGCACACCACGAGCGCCGCAGCCAATACAGTCCGGGGTCTCACCGCGGCGCTTGCCCGAGCGACCGGTAGTACTCCTCGACGAGCTTGCGGTACTGCTCAGGTACTTGATCGGAGCCGGACAACACGATGGCCCCCGTGTTCGCATCGACCTGCCGCCGCAGACCGAACTCGAAGCGCTTCAGGCTGTCGGCAACGAAGGCCTGCAGGCGGGCCAGTTCCTCGACGTTCTGGTACACGCGGTCGTCCTGGAGCTCTCGCAGCGCCTTGACGATCGCGTCGAGCTCCCGAGGATCGATCTCCACGCCGCGCAGCATCCCGCGCAGCTCCTGGGCCTCGTTGGCGTACTGACGGACCTCGCTGCGCAGCTGCCGGATGTCCTCGGGGGTCAACCGCGCCTGACCACCTTCCCACCAGCCGCCCCAGGTACCGCCCCGCCAGACACCGCCGCGATCGAGGCCAGCGCCATCGACACGGCCGAAGTCACGTCCATCGCCGCCCCGCTGACCATCGCCGCCGGCCTGACGGTCTCCGCCTCCCTGCCCCTGGCCCTGGCCTTGACCCTGCTGGCCTTGCTGACCTTGGCCCTGACCCTGTTGGCCCTGCTGGCCCTCTTGACCTTGCTGACCCTGCTGGCCCTGCTGGCCCTGGCCATCCTCCGAGCGCTGGCGACCATTCTGCTCCCGCAGTGCGCGCTCACGCGTCCGCTCCTGAATCGATTCGGCCGCGCGCGCCAGACGCTGCGCCCGCCGGAGCGCATCCTCGCGGCGATCGCGGGGCTCCCCCTGCCCGAGCGCCGCCCGAGCCTCCTCCAGGCGCTGGCGGACCTCGTCGATGCCGCGCGAGATCTCCCCTTCGGCCGCATTGGCCTGCTGATTGGTGCCGCGACTCACGAGCCCCTTCGAGAGACGCACGTAGTCCTGCAGCCTGTTGTCCCGTATCGCACCGGCCGCTTCCGACATCTTCCGGGATGCCGCGCGTTCTTCCCGTGTCGCATCACGGGCGGCCTCGTCGAGGTCGGTCTCCAGCGCACCGAGCCTGGCCTCGAGCTGATCCTTCTTCTCGTTGATCTGACGCGCCTGCTCGACGCGGGCCGCCGGGCTGGACGGGAGCTGCCGGACCCGCTCGGCGATCTCCTGCTGCTGTCGCGCGAGCGCCTCCGCTTCACGCCGCGCGTTCTCGATGTCGCGCTCGGCGCGCGCCGTCAGCGACCGCTGGAGCTGCCGTTCGGTCTGGCGAAGCGCTTCGAGGGCCTGAGCCCGCGCCGACGCGTTGGCCTCGCCGCCGGCGGCGGCCCGCCGCATCGCATCGGCCGCCTCTCGAAGCTGGCGCGCCGATTCCTGCAGCTCCGGCCGCTGCTCCTCGCGCGCCAGACGCTCGAGCCGGCGAGCCGCCTCCTCGACCTGCTCGGCAAGGGCGCGCTGCTGTGCGCCGCTATTGCCGCCGGAGCCCATGCCCTCGAGCGCACGGCGTCGCTGACGTTCGGCTTCCTGCTCCTGCCGGCGCGCCAGCTCCTTCAGCTTCTCGAGCAGCTCGTCGATCTCCCGGTCGCTGGCCTGTTCGGACGCCTGGTTGGCGGTCTCGTAGCGGCTGGCCATCTGATTGAGCTCCTGCTCGAAGATCTCGGCCAGTTCCTGCTGGATCGCCCCGCCGCCACCGCCACCCCCACCCTGCTGGCGGCTGACGCTGATCTGCGTTTCGTACTCCTCTTCCGCCTTCTGCAGGACCTGGAGCGCCTTGTTTTCGGGCGGCAGCGCCTGGTCGGGTGACGCGGCGCTCAGCTTGCCCTCGGCCTCCTTCATCGACGACACGGCCTGCGGCAGCAGCTCCGCGATCTTGGCGAAGGCTGGATCGCGCTCCACGAGCTGGCTGTTCATCCGGGTGAGCAGCCCCTCGACCTGCTCGCGCAGGCGCTGCTGCGAAAGGGACACGACCGTGGAGCTCTCGCGCAGCTTCGCGGCGCTGAGCGTCCGCCTGTCGCGTTGCACGTTGAAGGTCGCGGAGATGATCTGCCGCTGCTGCTCGGACAAGGCCTCGACCTGTCCGCCTGCGCCGCCCCCACCGCCCCCGCCGCCACCGCCCTGCGACTGCGCCTGGCGGAAGTCCTTCTTGAACGGCCGAATGCGCAGGAAATACAGGTTGCTCGACGCCGTCTTTCCGCCACTTCCGTCGTTGTCGGACGCTCGAGCGTAGTACGAGACGGAATCGCCGGTCTCGACGCCGAGCTCCTCCAGATAGAACGTGTGGCCGGCGGTCACTTCCGGCAGGCGCCGCGTCCCCGAGAAGAGCTTCACGACCTTCTCCGCGCCGCCGTTGATGGAGTACACGAGCTCGAGGTCGCGTACGCCGAAATCGTCCTCCGCAGCCGCCTCGACGAAGACCTCTTCAATCGCGGACACGGAGGTGTCCCTCCCGGGTCGATTGAACGAGACCGACGGCGCCTGATCGGCCAGCACGTCGATCGTGTACTGGGGCGAGGCAATCACGCGTTCGCCGGCCGGCGCATCGAGCTCCACTCGATAGAAGCCGTCGCGGTCGACTCTGAAGGCCGCCGTCAGCGAGCCGTCCGATTGGAGCGTCAGCTCGACGGAGTCCTTCTCGTTGAGCGCAATCCGCCCTCCGGGGGTCTTCATCGTCGGGACGATGCGGAGTCGCACCTCGGTGCCGCGCAGAACCGCGATGTCGCCGCCATCCTCGATCATCTGCGGATCGAGACCGGTATAGGCGGGAAAGCGGTACTCCATCTCCATCCGCTGGACGTACGGAACGTCGACGACTCTCAGGATGTGTACCTTCGACTGCACGCGATCGGCGACGACCTGGTATTCGAGCGGGGCCGTGATGTCGAACACCATCCCCTCGTAGCGGCCGTCGTCGTTGCGGACCAGCGGCAGCGGCTCGAATTCAGCCGTCGGCGACCGTCGCACCATCAGGACGACGTCCTCGGAGCCGAACCCGACGAGCGAGGCTGTAATCGTCTGGTCCACGCCCTTCGGAACCGTGGCGTCCCCCGGAGAGACCTCGATGCGATAGGGTGAGGCGGCCTGCACGCCTTCGGCCACGAGCAGCATCGCGGACATGGCGTGCCGGATGAATGCCGGACCGACCACCACGGCCAGCAGCGCCACGACGGCGATCGCTCCGAGCGCCAGGCCGTTGCGCTGCAGCGGCACGCGTTCGACCCGGTGTGTGGCGTCGAGGCTGGCACACGCGTCGAGGGCCTGCTCGACCACCCGCTTCACCAGAGCGGCCGACTCGGGAACGTGGCCCGCGCGGCTCGATTCGACGGCGCTCAACAGCGTCGCCTGAAGGGACGGTTCGTGCTCCTCGAGGTACAGCGCGACCTGTTCGTCGGTCACGCGGCGCCGCAGCGGCCTGACGAGGAACCAGAACACGGATGTCAGGAGCGTCACCACGAGCAGCACGCGCCCGGCCACGATCGATGCTGGGCTGAACCGGGCCCACTCCATCAGGTAGGCGGCAGCCAGGATGAAGGCGACGACGATGGCGAACACGCGGACTGCCCCGCGGACCGCCAGCTTCAAGCGCCAGCGTGCGCGAATGTCGCCAATGATGCCGAGCAGGTCGGTGGGTTCGGAACGACGGCGCAGGCGCTCGAGCATGAGGGACCCTCTCTTGGGGAGTCGGTAGCTGGTAGCTGGTCGCTCGTAGCTACAGGCCATAGCTACAGGCCTCTGGCTACCAACTACCAGCTACCAGCTACTAGCTAGAGTCTACGCTTTCGCCATACGGTTGGATAGGAGCGTATCCGTCCCGAGCAGCAGGATCCCGCCGACGAGCAGATACCACCACAATCGCTGGTTTTTCTCCCGCGCTTCTCGTGTCAGCGGCACGCCGTCCGGCTCGGCGTCGGACCCCGTACCCCCCCCGCCCACCGCCGCAGCGGTGATTTCCCTCGCGTCCATCGGGGTCAAGTCCGATTCGGCGGGATCGACGTTGGCGGCGACGACGGCTTCGGCCGCGTTGCCGTCGGCGCGCAGCTCGTAGAAGCCCTGTTCGCCCAATTCCAGTACTTCGGTTCCCTCATCCTCGAAGGGAAGACGGCGCCCCGACGGCGTCAGCACGACGCGCACCACGGCGCGCGTAGTCGAGGCCACGGCGGACGCATTGAGCACCTGTCCGACCGTCAGCCAGGGTGCCGGCTCGGCGTACCCAGCGAGGTGCCGGGCGGCCTGATGAATGAACACGGGAAAGACGGGCTTGGTCGGGAAGTCGCTCCATGAGACATCGAGCGACGATGACCACATCAACACGCGCCCCCGTCCCAGGCGCCGCTCGAGCACGGCAGGCGTGCCCGCGTCGAAGCGCGCGAGGACCTGAGCGTCCTTGGCGGCGGTCAGGTTGCGATATCCGTAGATGGGGATGGCCGAGAAGTCTCCGCTGCGCGGCGCGCGGAAGGGTTCGAACACAGGATGCCCGTACTCGAGGGCGCCCACGCGGGCGGCATCGCCTCGCGTGCGATCGACCGGGGGCCCGATCGTGGCGGGCAGCGCATCGACGTCCTGCGGCCAGGTCGCGCGCGGCCCGGTCGCCACGAACATGCCGCCTCCCTGCTCTACGTAGCGCGCGAGCCGCCGAGCCAGCGGCGCGCCGACCTCGACGTCGTTCAGCACCACAACGGCGCTGCGGCGCAAGTCGTCGTCCGAGACCTCTCCGGGCCGGCGAGAGACGGTCTCGAACCGAGGCGCATCGCCGATGGACAGCACGCGCCCGAGGTAGAGCCCCGCGGCCGCACTGCCCCGATCGACGACGGTGACGTGGACGGGTGTCGATGGGGACACGACGAAGTTGAACGTGTTGTCGGTGGACAGCGCGTCCTCGGGCACGCGAACGGTGCCGCGCATGTTGGGCGCGCTCACGGTGAAGGCGTCGAACGCGATCGACGTGCTGCCACCCGGCTCCACGGCGAGCGGTTTGGTGCCGACGGTCAACCCGTTCACCTCCAGGGTGAGGCTGCCCCCGGTCGCAGGTTGCTCGGTGCGGTTCACGACCCCCGCGGTCACGACCACGCGCTGCTGACCGGAAAAGGTCGAGCGCGCGAGCGTGACGCCGGCCACGCTCAGGTTCGGCCGATCGGCCGGGCTCTGGATCTGGACCGGCGTCAGCGTGGCCCCCTGCGGCAGTCGAGCACCCTCCTCGCCGCGCCAGCCCCCGCGCTGGAAGTCGCTGATGAGAATGACCTCGCGCCGCGGCAGTGTCGAGTCGGCCAGGATCGCCCCGGCCACCTTGAGTGCGGGGGAGAACCGTGTGGCGGAGGCCCCGGGCGCGGCCGCGTCGACCGACGCAATCAGCCGCGACCGTTCGGCCGTCGAGCGAATCTGAATCTCCGCGCCGGATCCGAAGAGCACCACGGACCCCCGGTCCGACGCCGAGAGCTTCGCGATCTCCTCGCGCGCGGCCGCCTGCGCGCGGGCCCAGCGGTCGCCGAATCCCATGCTGTAGCTCGTGTCGAGCAGGATCACCGCTTCCCGCGCGGACGCGGCCGCCGTCGGAAGATCGGCGCGCTCGATGAGCGGGCGCGCGAAGGCCAGCACGATGAGCGCGAGCGCCGCGAGGCGCACCATCAGCAGGAACCAGTGCTGGATCTTGCGCCGGCGCACGGACTGGTACGGAATCCGCCGCACGAACATCAGCGACGGGAAACGGACGATCTGCTTCTTCTCGCGCTGCGTGAGGTGCAGCAGCACCGGAATGGCCAGGCCGGCGAGCGCGAGAAAGAAGAGCGGCGCGAGAAAAGACATCAGTTATCCGGCTACCGAATCTTCATCGTCTTGAGGCGGCCGTTCAGGTACCGGAACAAGGCGAAGTCCAGCGGCTGCGACGTATCGAGCACCGTGTAGTCCACGCGCACCGCGGAGAAGGCCTGCGTCAGCGCGTCGATGTGCGCACGCACGAGCGACCGGTATTCCTCGCGGAAGGCTTCGGGCACGACCGGCATCTGCTCGCCGCTCTCGAGGTCCTCGAACGGCTGGGCGTCGCCGAAGCCGAACTCCAGCTCGGAAGGGTCGAGCACATGGAAGACCACGAGGTCGTTCCCGCGAAAACGCAGCGGCGACACGGCGTCGACGACGGCCTCCGGCTCTTCGTAGAAATCCGAAATCACGACGAGCACGCCCCGACGGCCGAAGTGCTCGGCCAGCTTGTGCAGCGGGGCCTTCAGGCTGCCGGGCCGGCCGGGCGTCAGCCGTTCGAGCACGTGCAGCACCGTCTCCATGTGCTTGGCCGAGGGCGGCACGTGCGCCACGACGTCCTGGTCGAAGGCCACGAAGCCGACCCGGTCGCGCTGATGGTGCACCAGGTTGGTGAGACAGGCCGTCAGGATGCGCGCGTAGTCGAACTTCGTGATCCCGCGGCTGCCATAGTCCATCGACTTCGACACGTCGAGCAGCACCGAGAAGTTCATGTTCGACTCGGCTTCGTACTCCTTGATGTAGTACCGGTCGGTCCGGGCCCACAGCCGCCAGTCCATGCGGCGGATGTCGTCGCCGGGGACGTAGCCGCGATGCTCCGCGAAGTCGACCGACGCCCCGAAATACGGCGCCTTGTGCAGGCCGTTGATGAACCCGTCCACGACGGCGCGGGCCACGAGCTCGAGGTTCCCGATGCGCGCGAGCACGACGGGATCCATGAAGCGCGCGCCGGGGATGGCGTGGATCTCTACTGCCATGCAAACTCCCAATGCCCAACATCCAACGCCCAACCCCCAACGCCCAACGTCCAACGCCGCATGCCGAGACTGCTCTCCTGCTTTGGGAGTTGGCGTGGTTGGGAGTTGGGAGTTGACAGGTGTCTCTCGACCATCACATCCCCGATCGCGGAAGCGGCACCGCCTGGAGCAGGCGGTCGACGATCGCGTCGGTCGTCACGCCCTCCGACTGGGCGTGGAAGTTGATGATGATGCGGTGCCGCAGCACGGGATGAGTGAGCGCCCGGATGTCGTCGAAGCTCACGTGATAGCGCCCGCTCGTGAGCGCGCGCGCCTTGCCGCCGAGCACGAGGTACTGCGCCGCCCGGACGCTGGCGCCGAACGCGACCCACTTGGCGATGAAGTCCTGCGTATCCGGATTCCTCGGCCGCGTGGCGCGCACGATGTCGAGCGCGTGCCGCATCACCGGCTCGGCCACGGGCACCTTCCGCACGAGCTCCTGAAACGCAATCAGGTCCTCGCCGCTGACCGGCCGCTCGAGCTGCGGATTCTGAATCGCCGTCGTCGTGCGCACCACGCCCAGCTCCTCGTCGTAGGGCGGGTGGTCGATGATGATGTGGAACATGAACCGGTCGAGCTGGGCTTCGGGCAGCGGATACGTGCCTTCGAGCTCGATCGGGTTCTGCGTCGCGAACACGTAGAACGGTTCGGCCAGCGAATAGGTCCGCCCCTGAATCGTGACCCGGTGCTCCTGCATCGCTTCGAGCAGCGCCGACTGCGTCTTGGGGGGCGTGCGGTTGATCTCGTCGGCCAGCACGATGTTGGCGAAGATCGGCCCCGGCGCGAACACCATCTGCCGCCGGCCCGTCGCTGCGTCCTCCTGCACGAGGTCCGTTCCCGTGATATCGGACGGCATCAGGTCGGGTGTGAACTGGATGCGGGAGAACTTGAGGTCCAGCACGCGCGCCATCGTGTGGATCAGCAGCGTCTTGGCCAGGCCGGGCGCGCCGACGATCAGGCTGTTGCCGCCGACGAACAGCGTCGTCAGCACCTGCCCGATGACCTCGTCCTGCCCGACGATGACCTTCTTCAGCTCCTCGACGATCCGCTGCCGGCCGGCATTCATCCGGTCGGCGAGCGCGATGTCGTCCGGAGACCGCAAATCCACCGCGTCACTCACCATCTGGTTCATCGGTCCTCCCTAAGACGCCGGGTGTAATTTTCCGGTGTCCGGCCGGGGCAGAAAATTACACCCGGCGTCATTTCCGTCATTTTCCTTCCGCCGCGCGAATCTCGCGGGTCTTGAGCGCAATCGACGTCGCGAGCGTCTCGAGCTCCGATGTGTAGCGCGCCGGGGCCATGCTCTCCTTGAGCAGCCGCAGCGCTTCCACACGCCGCTCGAGCTCGCGCCGCTCGAGGTGCAACGCGCGCAGCTTGGGGTCCGACGGCAGACCGCCGTCACCCGCGTCGCCGAGCGACAGCACGGCCGCCACCTTGCCGTCCGCGGCGGTCGCGGAGGGATCCGGACTCCCCTTACGGTCGCCGTCATCGTCGAGCAGCGCGTGCTCGGTCGACAGTAGCCCCTCGCGCTCGTAGGCGCGCGTCACCTCGGCCTTGGCGAACTGAAACGCCTCGAGCACGCTGATGCGCTTGTTCTTGTCCGCATCGGCGCTCGGTGAATTCAGCGCGTCCACGAAGAATCCGCCGAACAGCGTCGTGTAGTGCTCGGCGCCGCTGCGCGTCGCCGCCACCAGCGTGCGCCCGGACGCCGACAGCGCTTCCACGAACGGACCGCTCGCGCTCGTCGTGTTCACGAAGACAATCTGCTTGGTCGGCAGCATGCGGAGCAGCGCGTCGAACTCCGCTGCCGCCATGTCCGGCCCGGGCATGTTGAACTTCGCCGTGCGGCCATCCCAGTTGCCGTGTCCGATGAGGGTCACGAAGACGAGGTCGTCCGGCCCGGCCGCGGCGGCGAACGCCTGCAGCGCGCGCGAGACCTCGTCGCGCGTCGACGTGCCGGACACGCGCGCATCCCCCTCCATCGCCTTGTCGACGAGATAGACGAGCCGCTCCGGAGCGACACCCAGGCGCTCGGACGCCTCCGCGAGCGTGTTGCCCCACCTGTGAAACGTCTTGCCGTGCTCGGGATCTCCGGCCAGACCGACAACGATGAGCATGAAGACCTTCAACATCCCGTGGCCTCAGGCCAGCCCCATCGCGCGCCGGTAGCCCCACTCCGCGCACACCAGGCCCATGAGCGCGAGGAGGATGATGGGCATGTTCCAGAGCTCCCGTTCCTCGATGGAGGTCACGCCGCGCCCGGTGTACCGGATGTCCTCGGTCAGCCCTCGCGCCGTATCGGCCGTGTAGAACTGGCCGCCGGTCTCCTCGGCAATCCTCCGCAGCGGCGCGGCATGCATCGTTGGATCGAAGAACTCGGCCTCGCTGGGTCCGGCGCGCACATACGCCGCCCCCGTGCCAACCGCTTGCTCGCCCGACCGCGTCGCATCGACGGTGACCTCGTACGCCCCTGGCTCGGTGCTGACGAACGTGCCGCGGTACTCGCCGTCGCGCTCACCCGTCCACTGGAGCGGCACCGACAGGGTGGCGCCGTTCGGCCGGGCGACCTGCGCGACGACCGTCGCGTCGTTCAGTTCCACGAACTGGCCGTCCACGACCGAGGCTTCGATGACGACCGCGTCGCCGGGTTCGACGCGGTCCGGCACGCGAACGTCCACGGCGCTTGGAACGCCTTCGACGATCCAACGCAGGAGCTGACGCCAGTAGTGCTCGTGGGTCTGGTCCTCCAGCGGAATCGAGACGTGCATCTGCCACTGCCAGGTGTCCTGCAGGGTCAGACTAACTGCCTTGCCGCGGCCGAAACGCTGCGACGCCAGCACCACCCGTTCGCGTCCGCCCTCATCGGTCCCTTTGAGGAGAACCGTGGCGCCCGGTTTCTCGGGCAGCGACTCGTTCACGGACGTCACGAGCGGGAGCTCGGACCATCGAGTCATCGATCCCGCCTCGGTGGGGGCGATCTGGGTCACGGCATGCGCCTGGCCGGCCCTTGTCGGCGTGACCTTCAGCCGCGCGAGCGGCGAGGGATCCGACGCCCGCCGCCGCGGGTCGATGAGCAGGGGAAGCGCGTCGGCGACGGGTGTGCCCCCGTAGCCACCCTCACCGAACGACCGTGCCCCGCCGAGCATCAACAGCCCGCCGCCGCGCCGGTCGACGAAGTCCCTGATCATCTGGAGCTGGTCGCCCGATAACGCGCCGGCCTCGACGCTGCCGAGGATCAGGCCGCGATACCGGAACAACTCCTCACGCGTCTTCGGAAAGCCGCCCGCGAGCTCCTCCGGGTCGTCCGGGTCCTCGCCGAAGAAGCGCTTGAACTTGTTGTCCGCGATGCGCTGGAGCGCGACGACCTCCAGGTTCTTGTCGTCCGCGACGGCGCGGCGCAGGAACTTCATCTCCCAGCGGGGCTCTCCCTCGAAGTAGAGAATCCTCTCCCGCGCGTCCCGCACATCGACCAGGGCGTCCCGCACGTTGTTCTGAGTGACCAGCTCGTCATCGAGCGGAGTCACCCGGAAGCTGAACAGACGCGGCCCGGACTCGGACGCCGTCGCGCGGACGCGGACCGAGGCAGGCGAACCGTCGGAGGGCAACTGCACCTTTTCGGAACCGACGATCCGGCCTTCGTCTTCCACGTCGACGGTGACCGTGCGTCCGTTGTACCCGGTCTGCCTGACCAGGACGTCGAGCAGCAGCGATGCGTCCTTCAGGACGGTCCGTGGCGTGTTGACCCGGTCGATTTGCACGTCCCGCGGCAGCGTCTCGCTCCCGACGCCGACCGTGAAGACCGGCAGCTTTTCGGCCTTGAGGCCCAGCAGTGCCTCGTCAAGCCCGGCATCGGCCGTGTCTGCGCCGTCGGAGACCAGCACGACGGCCGCAACGGGGAGGCCGGCGAGCTCGTCGCGTACGCCGTCGAGTGACGCGCCCAGGTTGGTCCGGGATCCCGAGAAGGTCAGGGCGTCACCCCCGGGCAGGCGTCCGGCGGCGGACGAGAACCGGAAGGTCCGGACCAGGAACCGATTGGACAGCGCCTTCATCACCGGACCGTCCATGGTCCCGAACTGCTCCTGCACGAACGCGCCGCGCGGCTTGCCGGCGACGTCCGGAATCTGCATGCTGCGGGAATCGTCGAGCAGCACAGCCACGACGTTCTGCAGATCCACGGCTGCGCGCACGATGAGGGTGGGGCGGAAGAGGCAGAACAGGACCAGACCGAGCGCGGCAACGCGAAGCGCAGTCAGCACTACCTGATCGCGCAGCCTGCCGTCTCCGACACTGACGCGCCGATAGGTCAGGACCGCGGTGGCCACGACCGCGGCAACCCCGACGGTCGCCGTGAGCGAAGCCGCCGTGACGTCGAAACGGAACTCGCCCTGCCGAAAGACGACCGGCGGATACGAGAACAGCGCCTCAAATATTGCGTCGAACATCTGGAGCCTCAGCGCACAGGAATGTGAAAATTGTATCCCACTCCCCACCAGCGACCTGGCCGGGACCCCGGCCCGTCCAGGATCGCTCCAGTGGGCTCAGAGCAATCGGGCCACCAGTGCCCCCGCTACTCCGACCATTGTCCACCGAGCGACGCGCGGGCGGGCGTGTTTCAGCCAATGCCAGTACCACCCCAGCGCGGCCATGGCGGCCAGCAGGAGGAGGACACAGACCAGCGTCGCCCCAGGACCCAGTGATGCGCCGAACAGCAATACCAGCCCGCCGTTCCAGATCGATCCGTAGACGATGCACAGATGCACGAAGTAGATGAGTAAGGTCTCCTGAGCGACGGCCGCATACAAGCGCGGCAGTCGCAGCATGCGCTTGCTTGCGTAGGCGATTGCCGAGAGCAGCACGAGGCACGAACCGATGCGGATCGGCACCTGTATCGGCATGAAATTCCAGGGATCCGAGCTCCAGGGAGCGCCGTCGAGCGAGGCGAGGAACCAGGCCACGGCGATCATCGCCGCGCCCGGGATGAACAGCACGAACCCCGCGTAGCTGGCGAGACGCGCAGCCCCCCACCCGACATAGATCTGACCCAGTGCCGCGCCAACGAACACATACGAGGCCCACGGGAACACAGGAAAGAGCGATCCGCTCGCCGTGGAGAGATACGCGGCCAGCCACGGCGGCACCCTCTGGCTCCAGTCGACCGCCCAGACAGGGTGGGTCACCGCCAGCACGACTGCAGCCAGAACGAAGGCGGCACCCGTGAACACTCGCCTCGACCGCGTGACGAGCACGAGCGCCTGGACGAGCAGGAACGTCACGCCGATGAGCTGCAGCACGTCCACGGCGAGAAACGATCGCCACTGCGCCTCGGTCGCGACCGTCATCAGGCTGAACTGCGGCACGGGGAAATGGAGCGCGTACCCGAGGAGGATGAAGAGCCCGAAGCGGCGAGCCCGCCGGAAGAACGCGGGCGAGAACCGCTGGTGGGACCCCCAATGACGGCTGGTGGCCACGCTGAAGGCAAACCCGGACAGCAGCAGGAAGAGACTCGAGGTGAGTCCCCGCTGGAACTGCCACACGTCGAACCACGTGCCATGCTGGTACTCGGCCGCCAGCAGCGCGCTCACGGTGTGGCCGTACAACATGAAGACCAGGGCCAGGAACCGGCCCAGGTCGATGAAGATGACACGGTGGGCCTGTGCGCCCGGCGCGGCGGGCGAGAGGGTGTCAGCCACTCAGTGTGTCAGCGCGTGGAGCAGGACGTTGATGCCCACGGCGTACCCGTCCGGTGAGAACTGGTAGAAGAACGCGGGATCTTCGCCCTCGCGCTCCCACGAATCCGCGACGTCGGTGTTGTGGGTCATCACGACGATGATCCGGTGGTGGTGGTCGCGAACAGCGCGGAAGTGCGGCACGGCGCTGTCCTCGCCGCGTTCGGAGGTCCGCGTGCCGCGCGTGGCTCGCCAGAACTGGATGTTGGTGATTTGAGGCACCTTCTGCACGATGAACTGAGACTGGAAGATCGGGTCGTCGAGCGGCACGTCTTCGATCGGATACTCCTCCGGCGAGAGGACCTTCGCGAACTCGCTCGTCCACTGGTCCCAGGCCAGCGGCCCCCAGAAATCATCCACCCAGAGAAACCCGCCCTTGAGCAGGTACAGCCGAAGGCGTTCGGCCTCGGCGTCGGTCAGCCCGATGGTCCCGACGTCGGAGGCGATCACGAAGGGGCATTGAAACAGCGCGTCGTCGGTCAGCCGGACGACGTAGTGATTCGGCTCGCGCCCTCCGGACCAGCTGACCGGGGTCCGTGTCAGCTCCGAAAACCTGATGGTGAGATTGATCTCGCCATACGGGTAGTCGGTGCGCCATCCGCCGCCCGACGGCTCGTCGCGAACCGAGGTGTACATGAGCCGGCAGACCACGAAATTGCGATCCGGGAACAGGTCCGGAGCCAGCCGCACCGGGCTGTCGAAGAACCCCCGCCCGAACTGGGCGAAGGAGTAGCCGGCCGAGGCCAGCAGCGACACGACGAGGGCGAACGCGCAGGCACCGGGGCGAGGGCTCCGTACGCCCATGTCCGCAGTGTACCGCGGACCCGCTGCGACAGCGGATCCGCCGCCACCCGTGCCCACGCCGGGCCGGCGCTACTTCATCGGCGAGTAGTCGGTCGGTACCAGGAACTGCGACACGACGCTGGCCACGATCTTCCCGTTGACCTGCGATTCCTGCGCCACTTTCTGCCATTCCGGGTCCTTGCCAAACGCCGACCAGCTCTCCTTCGCGGCTTCCCGGCTGGCGTGCGAGATGAGATAGACGAGCGTGTTCTGTGAGAGCGGCGCGTCCTGCGGGGTGAAGTACGCCACGTTCGTCATGCCGTGCTTCTGGAATATCCGCATGGTGTGATTCCGGAATCGCGCGTTCAGCTCGCCCAGCTTGCCGTCGGGCGCCGTGTAGGTGCGCAGCTCGAAGACGCGGCCGCCCTGCGCATGCGCCACCGGTTCGCAGGGGACGACGCCCCGGGCCAGGAATCCAAGAACGAACGCAGCCGAAATCACCGCGACACCGTACAGCTTCTTCATGGGAAAGACTCCTTCGTTGTCAGGACACATGAGCAGGTAGTGCATAGCCGGCGGATGGTACCATGCCGAAAGTGAAAAGTTCGAAGTTCAAAGTCGTCGTGACCTGAACATTGGGCATTGGGCATTGAGCATTGACATGAGTCCAAGCAGACTACTCCCGCTCGTCTTGGCCATGGCGACCGCCGTCGCCTGCAGCTCGGGTCCGGAAACCAGCACTGCCCCTCCCGCCCAACCGGCCGCTTCCGAGACCACGCGCAAATACCTCCTCGAGCGCGTCGACGACGCGGCGGTCGTGCAGATCTACGCGGACCAGTTCACGGCGCTGCCGCTCCGGGAGAAAGTGCTCATCTGGCATCTCTATCAGGCGGCGATCGCCGGGCGAGACATTTTCTACGATCAGAAGCACCGGAGCGCGCTCGAGATGCGTCGCGTTCTCGAGGCGATCATCACGCACTCCTCCGGCGTCGAGCCGGCCACGCTGTCCGAGATCCAGCGCTATACGAAGCTGTTCTGGGTCAACAACGGGCAGTACAACAACCTGACGGCCAGGAAGTTCCTCCTCAAGCTGACGCCTCAGGCGCTTGCCGCCGCGGCCCAGGCCGCCGCCAAGGCGGGGGCCACCTTCCCGGTGCAGTCAGGTGAGTCGCTCGACGCCCTGCTCGCCCGCCTCCAGTCGATGTTCTTCGACCCGAACGTCGATCCCATCGTCACGAACAAGACGCCGGGACCCGGCAGGGACATCCTGACGGCCAGCGCCAACAACCTGTACTCGGGCGTCGCCCTGGCGGACTTCCGCGGATTCACCGAGCGCTACGGTCTCAACTCGAGGCTCGTGAAGCAGCGCGGCCGGCTCGTCGAGGAGGTCTACCGCATCGACGGACGCTACGGGAGAGAGATCGCCCGGATCGTCGGCCATCTCGAGGCCGCCGTTCCCCATGCGACGGCGCCGATGGCCGCGGCCCTTCGCGCGCTCGTCCAGTGGTATCGCACCGGCGAAGACGCCGACCGGGCGAAGTACGACATCGCCTGGGTCCAGGACAAGGACTCGCCTGTCGACACGATCAACGGGTTCATCGAGGTCTATATGGATCCGCGCGGCATCAAGGGTTCCTGGGAAGCGCTGGTCTTCTACGTCAACCGGGAGAAAACGGAACGGATCCGGAAGTTCGCCGACAACGCGCAGTGGTTCGAGGATCGCATGCCGTACGACGCCAGGTACCGGAAACCCGACGTCAAGGGCATCGTGGCCAACGCCATCGATGTCCTCATCGAGACGGGCGATTCCGGCCCGGTCACGCCGGTCGGCATCAACCTCCCGAACGACCAGCGCATTCGCGAGGAGTACGGCAGCAAGTCGGTGTCGCTGTCGAACGTGACCGAGGCGAACGACAAGGCTCTGCCTCCGGCGATGCGCAGCGAGTTCTCCTGGACGCCTGAAGAGACGGACCGCGCGACCCGGTTCGCGTCGTTCTCGGGCGAGCTCCACACCGACATGCACGAGGTGATCGGACATGCATCAGGCCGTCAAGCCGAGGGCTTCACGGGCACGCCGCAGGGGGTGATCAAGGAACACTTCTCCGCACTCGAGGAAGGGCGCGCCGATCTCATTGCCCTGTATTTCCTCGCCGATCCAAAGCTCGTGGAACTCGGCATTGTCTCCGCCGCCGACCACGACGCCATCGTCCGCGCCGAGTACGAGGCCTACACACGGAACGCCATCGTCCAGCTCAGGCGCGTCCGCGAAGGTACGCAGATCGAAGAAGACCACATGCGGAACCGGCAGATGATCGTCCATTGGCTGATGGCCAATACCAAGGCCATCGAGCGCCGGCAGCGGGACGGCAAGACCTACTACGTGATGGTCGACCCCAAGGCGTTCCGCGAAGGGGTGGGCCGGCTGCTCGTCGACGTGCAGCGGATCAAGTCCGAAGGGGACGCCGCCGCCGCCGCGAAGCTGTTCGACACACACGGCATCCACTTCGATCCGACGCTGCGCGACGAGGTCGTCAGGCGCGTCGACGCGCTCGACCTGCCGTCGTACACCGGCTTCGTGATGCCGAAGCTCACGCCGGTGACCGACGCGACGGGCACGATTACGGACGTCACGATCTCGTATCCGATGGACTTGACGAGGCAGATGCTGGAGTTCGCCGAAAGTTCAAAGTGAGAAGTTCAAAGTCAGGAAGTAAGTGGACAAGTGGACAGTGGACAGTGGACAATGGCGTCCTTCCTTGACGTCGCCGCCGCGACGCATCACGACAACCGGACCAACGGAAAGCCGCTCACGGCGTAGCGCATGCGAGTAAGACGGGCTTCAACTGGTGTAGACGACGAGCCGGCGAGAATAGAACAGCCTGTATACTCCGACGTCATGTGGCGTGGTGTTGCGGCCCTGCTGGCGTTGACGGTCACGATGGCACCGGCGCTGCTGGCCGGGCAATCACCGTCGAAGGCGCTCTCCACCTTTCACAGCAACCCCTGGCTCAACCTGCATCACTACGCGCGGGCAATGGCCCGGGGCGGCCCTGATCCAAAGGAGTTGTCAGGGGAAGAGCGCGCGACGTGGACGGCGGGAATTGATTTCTACAAGCCCTACGCGGCGCGCGATCTGCTGGCCGACCAGGGCATGATCGACATCAAGAACGCCCTGCGAGCGGGTGAGGGACGCTCGCGTCTCGAAGGCGTTGCCATTGACGGTGACCTGAGAGCGACGCTCGAGCGCCTGATGCCGATCTACCAGAAGCACTGGTGGCCGGCGCACGACCGCATCAATCGAGAGTGGATCGCGGCCGCCCGGCCGCTGGTCGACAGGCACGGCGCCGAGATCGCTCGAGCGGTCGCGCGTGTCTACGACGTGACGTGGCCGGCCGAGCCCGTGCCGGTCGACGTCGCGTGGGTGCTGGTCCAGGCAGCGCCTATATGGCCGGATCACCGTGCCGCCGCAGTTGTGGCATTCCGTGCTCTTCTACACGGCCGGCGAGCTGACGACACGGGAGCTGAGGGCGCGCGGGGTGACCGATTACGTGGAGATCTCGACGCGTCTCAATCTGTACACGCCGATGTGCGGAGTCGGGTGCCGCGAGAAGATCGCCGAGCACTGGGGCCCGGGCCTCGATGGCAAGCGGTCGATTCCGGCGGCGCTCTCGTCGCTCGTCGCCGCGTTCAAGTAGCGTGGTCGGTGCTCAGTCCCGTTCCACGACGCGAAGACGCAGTCGAAACCAGATCGTCAGCGCCTCGACGGACACCGACCCTCCGGCGAGGTCGTGAACCACCCCGGGTTTGCCGGAGAACTGTTGGTGTGAGTTAGACGTGTACGTGTCCGTTCTCCTGACAGTATCTTGTTGTGCAGCTTTCGAAGAACGTCATGCAGGCGCTCGGCGGCCTTCCCGTCAACCTCGATGTCGGAATGTGGATGCCGCCGAGCGCCACCCCGTGAATCGGGCCGCGATCAAGAATGCAGCGTCGATCGACGGAAGCTCGATCCCATAGGTCGGTTCGAGCAGCCGGCGCGTGTTGAACCCGTGTCAACGGACCGGTGCTGATCAACGACAGCCACGACGACGTCTATGGGTCCCGCTGCTGAAAACGCCCCAATACGTCAGCAGCTAGCCGAAAACGATCTTCATCGTTCGACTTGAACATCTCCTCCAGTGCCCGTCGTGCTTCTTCCGTCCCGATCCGACCGAGGGCCTGCGTGATTAGCGGGTCAAACCGGTCTGTTGCCCGAAACAGGCTTTCGATGCAGGGCACGGCAACTGGATCGGCGATGTGACTCAGGGCACGTGCTGCGTCCGACTGAGCTTGGAACGTCGGCGCCTTGATGGAGCTCTGTACCAGACGCTCGCACAACTGGCGAAGCCGCACCGCATTGCGCCCACTGACGTTCACCTTGAGTACCGAATCGGTCGTCGGATTCAGCAGCCCGCCGTCGGTTGTCCGGAACGAGGAGTTGAGGTCAAGATGCAGTTCATAGGCACCTGGCTGATCATTCCAAGGGCGGTTCCGCGACTTCGCCGCCGCGTCGTCCGACTGGTACTGGGAGCAGGACGAGCAGTGCCGGTTCACCTACCTGTCGCCCGCGGCGGCGCAGCATTCCGGCATGAAGGTCGACGACCACATCGGCAAGACAAGGCGCGAGACCAATCCGCTGGGGCCGACCGCGGAGGAATGGGACGCGCACGAGGCGCTCTTGCGCGCGCACCGCCCGTTCAAGGACCTCCGGCTGCGCCGGGTCCTGCCCGACGGCTCCACCCGCCACATGTCGATCAGCGGCGTGCCGGCCTACGACGCGCACGGCGCGTTCAACGGCTATCGCGGCACGGGCACCGACATCACCTCGACGGTCCAGGCCAAGGAGGCGCTGCAGGCGGTGATCGACGCCGTGCCGGCGATGATCAACGCCAAGGACCTCGACTCCCGCTACGTGCTGATGAACGCCTAC